>ERZ887849.446-NODE-446-length-44687-cov-20.061458_pt1 | contig 44687 bp, 35 predicted proteins | sample MGYA00521267_ERZ887849 | MGnify/ENA primary metagenome ERZ887849 (study PRJEB32303, sample SAMEA104408601) | aquatic metagenome | biome: Brackish water; feature: Pelagic; material: water | place: Baltic Sea | collected 2014-06-06T16:11:00 | depth 2,863 m ... | reverse complement strand
CGAGAGATCGCAGAAGCCCGTCAGGCTATACAAACGGAATGGTCAGAGGCAGAACATCCAGCCGGGTTCAAGCAATACGAACCGGCGGCGATCTTGCACGATGGCAAATATCACATCGTCACCCGCGATCAGAACCAGGTTCGAGCCCACCGGCAGATAACCTGGCTACCCGGCCAGCAGCCGACGATCACGAAAACCAACCTGCAAGACCCGCGACTCGTGGACACCGTCGACCTGTCGTTCAATCCGGTGACAAAGCGGTTCGAAGTTGTGCGTAGCGAACGACATCGCATGGAGCTCTGGCTTTGGAGCATCGCGCCAGAGGACTGGTCCGAAGGCGAGTGGCGTCGTGAGTGCCGTCTGTTTCAGCGCCGGGGCGAATTCTACGGAGACGCTGATGGTTTCCATCCCGCTGGAGCGGTCATCGACGAAGAGCGCGGAGTCCAACATATCTTCATCTACAGCGGCCACCCCAACGGCCCAGCGGGCGTGTTCCGCCTGACACGAACGCTTGATACTCCGAATCTGGTAACGTTTTTGCAAAAGGATCAGTGATGAGACAAATTCACCGTTCGATGGTTGCCGCATGGATCGCCGTGTTCCTCTTTACGACCATGACGCAGGGTGCAGAGCCAATTGATATTGGCTCGCGGAGGGAGCTGTTCGTTGATCACCATTTGATTGGATCGCTGGACGACGTCCGTCTTGTCCTGCATCGCCCGGAGCCGCGCGAAATCGTGTTCCGGTTCGATCAGCCATGGGAAGGGCTGTATAGCGGATATGAAACCGTGCTGCAGGACGGCGAGACCTACCGGTTTTACTACCGTGGTATGCCCGAGGCGAAACACGATCTTGATACGGAAGTCACCTGTGTTGCGGAAAGCAAGGATGGAATCCATTGGACCCGACCGAAGCTGGGCATCTATGAAGTTCACGGTACCAAAGCGAACAACGTGGTGCTGGCGCGTAATCGCGGCTGCCACAACCTGGCTCCGTTCATCGACACCAACCCGGATTGCCCGGCCAACCAGCGGTACAAGGCACTCGGCGGGACTGGATCGCCCGGACTACTGGCCTTCGCATCCGCCGACGGACTGAACTGGAAGCAGCTCCAGGCGGATCCCGTGATCACCAAAGGCGCGTTCGACTCTCAGAACAATGCGTTCTGGTCCGCCAGCGAGCAGCAGTACGTATGCTATTTCCGCGTGTTTCGAGAAGGAACACGCTGGATCGCCCGCACGACTTCCAAGGACTTCATTCACTGGAGCGAGCCGATCGACCTGGAGTTGGGCGGCCAACCTCGCGAGCACCTCTACACAAACCAGTTCGATCCTTATGTTCGAGCGCCGCACATCTACCTGGGGCTTCCGACCCGCTATCTGCCCGGGCGCCGCGTGTTGACCGACGACGAAGCCAGGCGAATCGGCACGCCCACAAAATGGAATTACGTGAACGATTGCACGGACATCTTGTTGGCGTCGGCGCGCGGTGGCGACAACTTCCAGCGCACGTTCATGGAGGCCTTCGTCCGGCCGGGCGAGGATCTGCAGAACTGGACATCGCGAGCCAACTATGCGGCCCGCGGCATCGTGCAGACCGGTTCCCGCGAGTTGTCGCTCTACGTGAAGCATCATTCAGGTTATCCGTCGAATCACGTCCGGCGGTATGTCATCCGAGCCGACGGTTTCGCCTCGGTGCAGGCTCCCTACGCTGGCGGCGAGTTTATCACCAAACCATTCATCTTTTCGGGTGAGAAGCTGTCGCTCAACTTCGCTACATCGGCAGTCGGTGGACTGTTCGTCGAAATCCAGACGGCAGACGAGAAGCCGATTGAAGGTTTCTCGCATCAGGACTGCCGGGAGTTGATCGGAGACCGGATCGATCAAACCGTGACCTGGAAACACGGCACGGACGTGAGCCGCCTGGCCGGCAAGCCCATCCGGCTGCGGATCGTGATGAAAGACGCCGACCTGTATTCCTTGCAATTCAGCGGTAGCGATTGACGTCACCCAGAGGCAAGAATTCACGCAAGGAAACATGTTTTGTGGGGAAGAGACCCAATGAAGCCGACCACTCTGTTGATTTCTGTCGTCTGCGTGCTGTTTTCCTACACGCTTCGTGGAGCGGATCCGCTCGCACAGCAGTACGTCGTGGTTCACAAAGTTGGTGATCTGCACGATCCGGCAAAGGCGGTGTGTGTCGGAACGCCCGACATTTTGCAGTTGCCGTCGGGGCGGCTGATTGCCTCGATGGAATTGTGGCTCAAGCGGCCCACGTCTGGTGACGAAGGCGGCATCGACTATCCCAACCATTGCAAGATCAAAGCCAGCAACGACGGCGGTCGAACGTGGCGCCAGATCTCGACGAATGGCATCACATGGGGGTCGCTGTTCTACGTGAATGATGCGCTGCACATGATCGGCAACGATCCGCACAAGAGAGACATCCGTATCATTCGTTCGCCTGATGATGGCCGGACGTGGTCGGAGCCGGTGACGTTGTTTGATGACTCGCGTTACCACGGTTCGGCCACGCCGGTGCATGTCAAAGACGGGTTCGTCTACCGGGCTTTTGAAGACATGAATCGTGGTTCGGCGTCACTGGTGGTGGCGGGCGATCTGTCCAAAGACCTGCTCGATCCGGCGGCGTGGCGAATGTCGAACAAGGTCGAACCGCCTCGTGAGACGCCGTCACTGTCACGCGGCGCCGCGACAAACAAAGACGGGCGTGACTCGGGTGGCAACTGGTTTCTGGAGGGCAACGTCATCGAGATTCGGGGGGAGTTATACGTGTTGCTGCGAACTCGTATCGACGTGCAACTGACGGCCGGTATGACCTCGGTGTGCAAGCTGGAAGACGACGGCCAGACGATGAAATACCGCTTCCTGCAGTTCTATCCCATGCCGGGCGGGCAGAATAAATTCAAGATCATCTTCGATGAAAAGTCCGGCCTTTTCTGGACGTGCAGCACGATCGTGCCCGATCCGTATCAGCCGCTTAGTCCGCTCGCCGACCGCGGATTTTCCGGGACGCCGGGGAACATGCGGCGCATCTTGATGCTCAACTACAGCATCGACGGGCTGAACTGGTTTCAGGCCGGTTGCGTGGCGATGAGCAAAAACCCGCTGGAGTCGTTTCACTATTCGTCACAGGTGATTGTTGGAGACGACCTGCTGGTGCTGTCACGCAGCAGCATCGGTGCGGCCGATCGGTATCGCGACTACACCTGGAATTCCGGCATCGCCTCGGGCAAAGCGAAGCTCCCCTATAACAACCACGACTCGAATATGATCACGTTGCACCGCGTGAAGAACTTCCGATCGCTGGCGCTCGATATCAGGCCGGATTTCGAGGCGTCGGCGGCGAGCGATGAGAAAAAACGACATGAGTGATTGATCGATAAATCCGAGATGGCGAAAGTCGCCTGTTCATTGCCAAACGCAGTGTGGGACTGGACCATCACACCAGGCCTTCGCGAAGGGCTTTGGCGACGGCGCCGCCGACGGTGTTGACGTGCAACTTGGCGTAGATGCGGCGGACGTAGTTGTCCACGGTGTGCAGGCTCAAATCCAAACGAACGGCGATTTCCTTTTTCGTCAGCCCGTCAGCAAGCAGAGTGAGGACTTCGCGTTCCCGGTCGGAGAGGTCTGAATCTGTTTTCGATGGAGCAAGCTGGCTGAATCTGTTCAGCACGCTACGGGCAATCTCCGGCGTCATCGGCGCTCCGCCAGCAGTAACTTCCTGGACCGCTGCGACAATGCGTTCCAATGGTTCTGACTTCAGCAGATAGCCGGATGCGCCGGCACAGATCGCTTCAAAGACGCGCTGTCGGTCGTCGAAAACGGTAAACATAACGATGTCGGTGGCAGGGCTGAGATCCTTGTATTTGCTCAGCCCTTCCAACCCGGACATGCCTGGTAGTCCAATGTCGAGGATAATGACATCCGGACGCGGCGTGTTGGGCGTCTGTAACTCTTTCAACGAGGCTTCACACGATGCGAATGCTTCGACGTGGCCGCAGGCGGAAACTTCCAGAGCTTCCTGCAAGGTCGTGCGCAGGTCCGGATGATCCTCAACGATCCAAACAACGCTCGATGTAGGTATATGCCTGCTCATGGAGAATTCAACCTTTCGAAAATGGAACCGAGAGACGCACCGTCGTGCCTTCGCCAGGTCCGCTCCTGATATCCAGTGAGGCCCTTAACAGCGCCGCTCGCTGTTCGAGATTCTCTAACCCTGTTCCGCTGGTGTCGCGCGACGCGACCGTGTCAAATCCTCGCCCGTTGTCCTCGACTTCCAAAACAAGCGTCTCACCCCAGTCGAAAGAGACACGGATGTTTTCAGCTTCGCTGTGCCTGCGGGCATTCGTGAGAACCTCTTTGAGAAATGTCACCACGTTTCTTGACCATTCGATGGCCGGTTTCCCTTCAGGCGGCTTGCCTTCAACGACGATTTCATGCTTCACTCCATCCAGTATCCTGCTGGAAATCGACTGCAACCGATGTGACAGCTCGCTCCAGTTGCTCGCCCTGGGTACCAGTAACCAGATGACATCTCGCATATGGTCAAGTGTCTGTCTGGCTCCGGCTGAAATGGCGGCAAGTCGTTCCGGTCCGAGTTCGCCGCGCAGGAGCTGTTGCTGAGCCAGATCACTCTGAAGGGCCAGATGGCTCAGGCTGGCGCCGATTTCGTCATGCAGATCGCGAGCGATGCTAGACCGCAGTTCTTCCTGAACGCGAGCAGCTCGGGCGCGCAACCACAGAAACCCGATCAGTCCCAGAAGACTGATAACTAACGTGGAACCGATAGCACCCCAGAGGAGTCGTTGTCGTAGCGTCTCCCGCTGGATTTGAATCGAGAGCTGAACGTGTCGCAGCTCTGCCCGAAGCGCCTCAGCACGCTCGATCCCTGTCAGCCAGGCAGGCCAGTCGAGCAGTTCTTCACGGCTTGAGTATCCATCGGTCAGTGCTGTCGGCGTCCAGCCAGGCTCGGTCGAGCTGCTGGAGAACTCGACGGGCCGCCCGGCCGCCAAGTTCTTTCCCTCGCGCCAAACCTGCAACTCACTCATTGCCATCAGATACTCTTCCGGGCTGCGACCACTGCCTGGACCACGCCTCCACAGCGCTTCACAGGTAATGCGAATTCGCTGAGCCGTCAGGCCGGGTGTGGCAAACATCAATTGCGCCGATCCGGGATTGGGCAACGCTTCGCCCGGGTAGGGTGGTTCGAGTTCATTGAGAATCTCCGTCGCATCCGCAGTGCCGGCATCGGCCAGCACGCGAAAATGCGTGGGGAATCCGAATCCCGGCTGGTCTGCAAAATCTCGTGGATACGCGGTAACCAGATGGACTTCGTCAATCGGTTGCGAGACTCCCAGGTCGACTTCGACCCAGGCCGCATCCGAAACCACGGCGCGGTCGGCGATCTCGCTGCGATATCCGTTGGTGGGCGAAGACTCTGGGCCTCGCAACGGCAGGCACCACAAATAGCCGTCCGTCAGGTTGCGGGCTTCCCAGCGGCGCGATATCTCTGTCGAAGCGGTGCTGGTCACGGGACAACTAAGCGCTACGTTTTGTCCTCGTTCGAGAACGATGACCTCACCCAGGCGATAATATTGCCGACTTGGCTGCAGCGGATCGTCGCGAAAGCCGGTCACACGTATCCGCAGGAATCGTCCCGAGGTCCCATTGCCCTTGAAGCTGAGAAAGTCGATCCGCTCGCCGGCGCTGACCGCCTCTTCCTTCCAGCGAGCAACGTGAACGCTCGTCGAAAAGCCTTTGTCAGACGAAATGTCAATCTGCAACGAGGATGGAAAGCCCGCTGACGGCGGATCACCGGCGATGGCCGGTCGAGCGGGAAACAGGACGATCTTCTCCGGCGTCACCTCGCGGCCGAAATCGACAATCACCCACGCCGTTTCGGCCCCATGGCCATGAAATCCAATTCGTCGATGTGTCTGCAACGACGGAATAAGCTTTGGCAGCATCTTCAACTCCTGCTGGATTACCCGCAGACGCGAGTCGGATGCAGGAACTTCATCGCCGCGCGCAACCCTATCGTTCGCACTCGTCAGAGCGAGCAATGACAAGGCCAGGATTCCAGTTGCCGCCGTATTCATCGCATTATTCTATCAGGTTCGCTGCCGAAATCCGTGTGACGTGATCTCGTGGCATGAGTACGCGTCCGAGTTCTGTTAGAATCGAAGGACCTGTAAGGGAATGGTGATGTGTCCGATAGAAGTCCGCAGCATGCACTACGCCAAATAATCAGGGGATTCCAAAGTCATGAACGCACGCTTTTCTCGCAGACAGATCTTGAAGGTGGGTTCCGCCATGCTGGCCTTGCCGTGGCTGGAAACTTTCGCACGGGCCGACGAGAAGACTCCGCCCAAGCGGATCATCTCGATCTGTACAAGCTTTGGGCTATATGGGCCGTCGTTCTTTCCCGAACAGGCGGGCAAGGACTACAAACCCAGCGAGCATCTCGAAGTCCTTGGCGATTTGCGCAAAGACTTCACCGTATTCTCGGGCATCTCCCATCCTGACATCGGAGGCGATCATGCTTCTGAGGCATGCTTCCTGACCAGCGCAAAGCACCCCACGCGCCCGGGGTTCCGCAACACGGTGTCGCTGGACGTCCTCGCCTCGCAGCACGTCGCCGGGGCCACGCGGTTCCCGCTGATGACGCTCTCGACCCTGGATGGGAGTCCGCTGTCGTACACTCCGACCGGGGCAGCCATTCCGGCATTGAGCACCCCTTCTCAGATCTACGCCCGGATGTTCCTCGCGGGAAACCAGGGCGACGTGGACAGGGAACTCGCTCGGCTCAAACGCGGCAAGAGCATGCTGGATCGGATGCGCGAACGGCTGGGCCAATTGGAGAAATCGGTCAGCCACCACGATCGCCAGCAAATCGCCGACTACACGGAAGCGGTGCGCAATCTGGAAAAGCAAATGGTTGCCGAAGAAGCCTGGGTGAAGCGGCCCAAGCCGACCGTCACCGAGCCGGCCCCGAATGAGAATTATCCCAGCCCGTTTGCCAATCGCAGCGACAGCATCGGCCGCGCGAAAGTGCTGTTTCAACTGGCCAAACTGGCGGTCCAAACGGATTCGACGCGCGTCGTTTCGATTTTCATCCGAGGCATGGACGAGAAGCCACCGATCGACGGCGTCAACGAGGGGCATCATGGCCTGACGCATCACGGCCGGAATCCCGAAAAGATCGAACAACTGAAGATCGTCGAGAAGGTCACGATGGCTGCGTTCCGCGAGTTGCTGATCTCGTTGCGAGACACGAAGGAAGGTGCGGCAAGTCTGCTGGATTCCACGCAGGTTCTCATCGGCAGCAATCTCGGCGACGCCAGCGGCCACGGCACAACCAACTTGCCGATCCTGTTGGCGGGGGGCGGCTATCGGCACGGTCAACATATCGCTGGAGATAGGGGAAACAACACACCGCTGGCGAAGCTGTACGTCAACATGCTGCAGAAGTTCGGCGTGCCAACGGACAAGTTCGGCTCCGGCGACGGCACCATTACGGAACTGAGTTAATCAGCGAGTGGAATTGCTCTGAAACAGGCCGTTAAACGAATCATGTGTTGAGGTCATCATGCGACAGTTCATCCTTTCTCTTTTGCTGATACACCTGCCCCCTGGGATCACCCTTGCTGACGATGCTGCAAAGACTTTCCAACAGCGCGTATCGCCTATCCTCAAAGCGGCATGTACGAACTGCCACGGCGGCTCGAGTCCTGAGGCTGGTCTCGATCTGGATGGCAACCCGACGATTGACGAACTCAGTACCAGCTACCACCACTGGTTCAAAGTTGCCGATCAAGTGGAAATCGGAACGATGCCTCCAGAGGGCGAAGGCACGCTCGACGCGAAAGACAAACAAACGCTGCTCGGTTGGATTCGTGGTGACCTCACCAACCTGCTCGTTGCTCGACAACGCAAGGAAGGCCGCAGCAGATTTCGGCGGCTCTCGCGAAACGAATACGCCAACACCGTTCAGGACATATTTGGCATCCGCCCACCGGTGGTAAAAACGATGCCGGTGGATGGGCGCGTCGATGGCTACGACAAGGTGAGCGAAGCATTGCCGTTCTCGCCGGCGGCGTCCGACGCACAACTCCAGATTGCTGAACAAACCGTCGAGCGGATGTTTACACACCCCGGCGATCAGCAGACCCATCGCCTGTGGTCGAACGACACGGGACAGTCCAAGGGCCACGCTCTTGAGCTACCGGACGGCTGGTGGGTCTCGTTCAACAGCGATACGACCTCTGGCCGATTGATCAAGGAAGGCCCCAACGGCAGGCGGATGTTCCCGAGCCCGCGCAAACCGGGTTGGCATCGGCTGAGGATGCACGTTTACGGTTACCAGACGGACAAGCCGCTTCCGGTCGGGATCTACGGAGGCCACGTGGCCGCCTACCCGCAGATCATCGAGCTGCTGAATGTCGTCGATGTGCCGCCGGGCAAACCAGCCATTGTCGAGACGGACGTTTATCTGCGCACCACCCGGGACAGCGATCTGCCGGTCGGGGACGGCATCCGGCTCATCCCGCTGGGGCTCGGTGTGCCCGTGCCGAAGAACACTCTCGCCAGCGTCCGCGGTAAAGACAAACCCGGGCTGGCGATTCAGTGGGTCGATATGGTGGAGCTGGAAGCTGCGCTCCCAGGTCAGGAAATTCTGTTCGGCGAGATGTCGGCGGCAGCCAAGCAAGCCTTCAAGCAGAATGCCACGCTGAAAAACGCACAGAAGGTATCGCGGGATGAACTCCAGTCTGTTGTGACAAATTCGTTCGGCGCGATTGGCGCCCGGTTGTACCGACGTGATCTCAACGAGCAGGAGCTCTCGGCCAGCGTCAAGAACTACATGGAAGCGGTCGACGTGGGAATGCCACTCAAGCAGGCGTTCGTGACGGAGGTGGCCGCCATGATGACCGCACCCGATTCCCTGTGCGTGGTGGAGAACCCCGGCAGGCTCACCGAATTCGCCCTCGCCTCGCGGCTGTCGTATTTCCTCTGGAACTCCACCCCCGACGAAGAACTCCTCGAAGTCGCTCGAAACGGAAAACTCTCAGATCCGCAAGTGTTGCGGGCTCAGACGGAGCGACTCCTGAGGGATGAAAAATCTGAGCGGTTCGTGAAGGATTTCCTCGACCAGTGGCTCGGCCTGTGGGGCATCGATAACACGACGCCTGACAAGGACCTCTATCCCGAGTACGACGACCTGCTGAAGTTCTCCAGCGTCGTGGAAACGCAGGCCACGTTCCGCCACATGCTCGACAAGAATCTCAGCGTTCGCGACTTCGTGGCCCCGCGTTGGGGGATGCTCAACGACCGGCTCGCCAGGCACTACGGCATCCCTGGTGTCGAGGGATTCGCGATCCGCGAAATCCGGCTTCCCACTGACACGCCGTTCGGCGGAATCTGGACTCAGGCTTCCACCATGAAAGTGACCGCAAACGGCACCCTGACCTCACCGGTCAAGCGGGGCGTGTGGGTCTCCGACCGTCTGTTGGGAATCTCGATACCGCCTCCGCCCCCAACCGCGGGTGCGGTCGATCCCGACACTCGCGGCGCGAGCACTTTGCGCGAGCAACTCGCATTGCACAGCAAAGAGGGAAGCTGCAAAGCCTGTCACGCGCGATTCGATCCGTACGGTTTCGCGCTGGAGAGCTTCGACGTGATGGGGAATTTCCGCACGAGTTACCGTGTCCTCACCGACTCCACATCCGGGGAGAAATCGAAGCAGAAGTGGATCGACGGCCTTCCGGTCGATTGCACCGGAACAACGCCTGACGGCAAGGACTTCGCAGACGCGCGCGAGTTACGCGCGATGCTGGCAGAGAATCCCGCTCAACTGGCGCGAGGCGTCGTGCGTCATCTTCTGACCTACGCCACCGGCGAACCAGCGACGCCGATCGACCAGCCAGCGATTGACGCGATCGTCCGCGACGCGGCCAGGGACAACTACGGCCTGCGTTCGCTGCTCCATGGCGTGATCCAGAGCGAGGTCTTTCGATGGAAATGACATCGTTTTTCATTTGAAAGGAACTTTATGATCGAACACTCATTCACACGTCGTGACTTTCTCGCTGCAAGCACGGCTGCTGCTTCGCTTCTGTCCGTCGAGTCAGCTCGTGGATTCCGGGCCAATGACACGTTGAACGTTGCCTGCCTGGGAACAGGCGGCCGATCGCAGCGAATTCTGATGACACGGTTGGCGCAGATTCCCAATACTCGCATCGCGGCAGTCTGTGACGTGTGGGATACGAATCTCAAAGCCGGAGCGAAACTCGCTGACGCAAAGGCCATCCTCGAAGACACGGACTTTCGGCGGTTACTCGACAGATCCGACATTGACGCCGTTGTGATTGGCGCACCCGACCACTGGCACGTTCCAATGACCATCGCCGCGTGTGAGGCGGGCAAGGACGTTTATGTCGAGAAGCCGCTGACGCATGATCTGAGCGAAGGCAAGGCGGTGATTTCCGCCCAGAATAAACACGGTCGAATCGTGCAGGTGGGCACGCAACAAAGTCGATAAAGGTCGTCCTACGGGATGGCGAGGCCAGTGAGGGTGTCGAAAACCTGCGAGGTTCCGGCGCTGACCAATGTGATGGCGAGCCAGCGTTCTGGCGCGAGTGGACCGGATTGGGGTTCGAAATACGGCTCGCCGCGTATCGCTCGCTGGTGGTGAGCGGAGATTTCGTCGGGTGAGAGCGCGAAATCGTAGAAGGCGACTTCGTCGATCGTTCCTGTGAACGGTTCGCTGTTGCGATGATTTCCAATCACCGCTGGGGACGGACCGCCGTTCAGGATCAGGTTGCCCACTGGAAAGCCGTGCGAGAACCGCAGGCGGCCATCAATATAGATCGCCTTCCGCCCAGTGAAACTGTCGTACGTGGCGACAATGTGGTGCGGCTTGCCGTCGGTCATTTCCTGCAGGCTCGGTCGGCCATCATTACCGTCAAGAGGCATGTCCAACTCACTGTAGCCGTGCCCTTCCAAATGCAGCCCAAAACTCAAACACGGGCCGGGTGCAACCTCGGGAACATCAAAGTCATTCAAGCTACCATCATTCTGAAAGCTCAGCAACATCCGATGGTTCCCATCTTCCTTACGAAAGATCTCGTCGTAGTCCATGTGTCGACCGCTCCATCGGCAGACCACGAGCGCCTCGATGCTGATCCCGCTACTGCATGCCATGTTGCCGGTGCCGACTTCAACCCCCGTGCCGGTTTCGATACGGACAAACGCGTCCTTGCGGTTCTCGAAGACCAGTGCTCCTGATCCGACCAGACCTGGTGATTGCCTGATGTGATCATCGCTGTAACGCAGGTCGGGTTCAGACTCGGCCGTGCCGTCTGAGCCACGGTCGTCAAAACTCCAGTAATAGAGTGGCCTGCGTATACGCGACTGAACTTCGACTTCGCCATCGATCACGTCGACCCGAATTCGATCATGTTCCATCGTGGCGACGCGGAAGTTGGTGCCGCGGTCCACCACTCGAAGGCTGCTGGTTTGAATCGAGTAATTCGTGTCGGGGCGAGTCAGGCTCGCGTGCACCGAACCTTCAAACAACACGCCCTCCGACCTGGAGCTGGCTCCAAACATTGCCGGACCTTCGATCTGCACATCGGTGCCGTCCGTTGTTGTCAGCCGGGTTGCCCCCTGATGAACTGTGAACGTGGTGGGAGAGATACTTTTGAGCCGATCCGTGTCCATAACTCCGACGACGTGAACCGGCAGGTTTCGATTGTCATAGTGACCGCCCGACGCCACATCACCCGTCGCCAGATCGTTGTTCGCGAGCTCTGGCAGGTTCGAAGAAACACCACCGAGATTGTCCCTGGAGCCGGCGAAGTAGATTCCCGCAGACACAACCAAAAGGACTGCCGCCGCCACGGACGTTACCACGTAAAGCCAGCTGCGTTGAGCAGGCGATTGCAGCGATTTAGACGGCACAAGAGAGTCGCTGGATGACAGAGGATGCAGCCCGGTTTCCGGCAGGCCAGCCGTCGTCAACGCGAGCTGGCCATGAACCAACGCGTAACGCAGGTAGATGCGACGAAGCTCGGGCTCGTCGGCCATCAGCGATTCCAGCTCCGCGATCTCCTTGTCGGATGCGGTTTCCGCAAGAAGCTGTTCGGCAAGTTCAATGACCCGCTCCGCACCGGCTGGCTTATTCATGGATTCGTCTCCCTTGCGCAGCATTCCTTCGTGTGAAGTCATGGCGTCTGCCCCGATAACTTCGCCTCGACACACTCCAGCAGCGCCCGACGCATGACCTTCAACGATTTGTAGACCGCGTGCACCGATCGCTCCCACGCACTGGCGATCACGGCTGCTGTCTGGTGGTCACTATAGAAACGATGGATCAAATCACGCTGGCGATCGGACAGTTGCTTGACACATTCATCCAACGCGGTCTGACGAGGCACCAGTTCATCGGCCAACCCGATCGCTTCGACCGTCAGTTCGTGGAGGAATTCTTCGCTGAAAGTTAGTCGATCGCGTTTCGCCGTCCGCCAGTGTTTGAGTACCTGGTGCCGGGCGACACCAAGCGCCCAGGGCAGGAAGTCTGCATCGGGCCGAAATGTTGGAAAGCTTCGCCAAAGTTCAAGGCTGGTTTCCTGAAAGACATCATCCGCGCCTGCATGCTCTGGAACGAAACTACGAATCCAACCCGCAATACGCAACTGGTCACGAGAAAACAGCCTGAGAAACTGTTCGTACAGTTCAGGATCAACGATGGGTGTTTTATTCATACAGTTTACTGCGTTAATCTCAGGAGTGTCGGTGACTCGACTCTTATCGACAATGGCGCGACAAGCTTACAATTGGTACCCAAAAGTAGAAAACTTGCTTTTTAAGTACCAATTTTCAGCCGGCCGGGAAACAGCCGTGCACTGATGAACTGGACATCGCCATGTTTACCCGAATCTTTGTCCGAAGCGTAAGCGAGGATTCTCTTCTATAAGTGGCGTCCTCGCTTACGCTTCGGGTTAGGATTAGGGTAAACATGGCGCTGTCCGGTTAGAACACTGTGAACTTGCATGACGTCCGGACTCGAATGATGCTATGACAAACGCTGATAGAAGAAACTCTTTGAAGTTACGGAACCCAAACAGTCTGATCGTATTCGCGATTGTGGCAGTGACATCCAGCCAACTCTGGGCGCAGGGCTCGCCGCTGGCGATCTCGCGAACGAAACACGACACACCAAATCAGGATTTGTCACCACAATGAAAATGGTCCCCTTCCTCCTCACCGCCCTGCTGCTCGCGTTGCGCCGTTCCATAAAATGCCTGCCTGTGACGATCCGCCTGGTCCTGGTGTTCGCTGCGGTCGCGATGGCTCCGAGCCTTCGCGCCCAGGACGGAAAACAACAGGAGACACCGTCGGCGGGACAACTGCCAGCACCGTTCGCCGCGGCGATCAGCAAGGCGGACCTGGATCCGGCTGCCTTCACGCACTGGGTCGACGGCGTGGAGGGCTCCGCGCTCACTTGGGCCGACAAGCCCTTCGATCCGGTACGGCTTTTCTGGACCCGCGAGGCGAGTCAAGACTACGTCGGTGGCTGGAGCTTCGGTGACGGCACGAACCTCGAGCCGCGGCATCTGCGCGTCGGCTGGCCCTGTCAGGCGCTAAACCACTTCGCGATCCTCTTCGAAGACCGTATGCCCAAAAATAGTTAACTCATCCTTTCAAACTCAGGCAATTCCTGCATGACACAAATATTCTGACACGCCCCGGCTTGTCGGCCGTGAAGTCATGCGAGCCGATCACCGCTGACTGGACACGACTGCGGCTTCCCACGCCGTGGAACGACGAATCGCCGTCATTCCTGACACGCCGACCTCGAAGAACCGTCGGGGGCCAGACGCGGCGACATCAGCCAGGGAACCCAAGTAACCACCACGGAACTGCAACCATGAAACCAACACTCATCCTCCTCACTACTCTGCTGCTCGCGCCGCTGGGCGCGCTGCACGCCAAAGACGAAGTCACCAACGCCCCAACTACCGGCGATGTCCGCGACGTGCATGTCGTCCGCACCGCCGACCAGGAGCCGCGAGCTTCCCGGCTGGGCAATACGCCAAGACCAGCTTGAAAATTCGGTGGATTTTCCTGGGCCACTTTTCCGCGGGTGCGACCAATCAGTTATAGAATGACCAGCGACCTCTCAGACAACGACTTCATCGCTCTCCTGCTTGCCAACCAAAGCAGGGTTTATCGTTTTTTGTTCACCCTCGTACCGCGGCGAGAAGATGTCGAGGACTTGTTGCAGCAAACTTGCTTCACGCTGTGGCAAGAGCGGGCGAAATTCGATCCGAAAAAGGGCGAGTTTGTGAGTTGGGCCTGCGCGATCGCCCAGAACCATGTGCGCAACTTCCGCCGCCGCGAATCCACCCGGCAGACCCTGTTGAGCGAGGAAGTGGCGGAACTGCTCATGTCGACCCGGGAGACGGGCCACCGATTCTCGGAGGAGTGCCATCTGGCGATGCAGCACTGCCTGAATCTGCTTCCGCCGCACCAAATGGCTCTGGTGGAGGAGAGCTACCGGGAAAACGCGATCAAGAACTCTGCGGCAGCGGGTGAACGCTCGGTCAATGCTCTCTACAAGAGTCTGCGTCGAATCCGAGCCATCCTGCACGACTGCATGTTGAAAGTTCTGGCGGAAGGTGGAGCCTCATGAATTCGCACGACATAAGCTCGGACGCAGTTGCCCGGCTCCGGGATTGGGCCGATGATTACGTGGCGGGGACCTTGGACTCGGCAGGGCGCGACGCGCTCCAGCGCGAGTTGCTGGTGAGCGCGGATTCGCGGAGGTTCTTCCTGTCCTATCTGGAACTGCACGCCGGTCTGGCCTGGCAGTTTCGGGGTATCGAGTGCGAGTTGCCGGTGCTCGGTGAGACGAATCGCAATAAGGCGAACCTAAGTGAGGCGAAGCCCACGCCTGTCTCGACGTCGTGCTGGTGGCGTTGGAGTTTTTCATCGGCAGCGGCGGTACTGGCGGTGGCCGTGACGGCTTGGTTCTGGCTGCGTGAGCCGCCGCGCGAGCCCGCTGTGAATATGGAGCCGGTCTTCGCCGTGGTTCGCGAGGCACTGCGCGGGAGCTGGGCAGGCGGTCGAGAAGTACGCGTGTCCGAGAGTGTTGGGAAAGGTCCGTGGGGCATTGAGAATGGCTTGGTCTCGCTCGTAACCGACGACGGCGTCGATCTGCTCGTTGAAGGACCGGCGACTGCGGAATGGCTGGGCGCTCAACACCTGCGGCTCACGTCCGGCTCGGTCGTCGTGAGGATGCCGAAGGGACAGTCGGGCTTTGTCGTGGAACTGCCGCAGATGCGCGTGACCGATCTTGGGACGGAATTCGGTGTGAGCGCCGCGTTCAATGGCGAGTCGCGGGTGCAGGTCTTTGATGGGCGGGTGAGTGCCGAATCGCTTTCCTTGCCGGAGCAGAAAGAACTGCAGGCCGGGGAGACACTGCTTTGCTCGGCGGATGGCACGCTCACGCCCCAGATTTCCAGCGAGAATCGCTTCGTCCGCCGCTTTCCGCCTCGTTCGCCCGACGATCAACCGGGCGGAGTGCTCTACAGTCAGAGCACGGTGGACGCCGTTCGCATCGCTCCGCCGGCGGTGCCCGTGGTGATTGATGCGGATTTGTCGGAGTGGAATCGCACTTACGCCTTCCGCAGCGCGTGCTTGCCACCCTACGACGACAGCTATTTCGTCGAGGGGATGATGATGTATGACACGCAACATCTTTACATCGCCGCGCATGTTGGTGATCCCGAACCGATGCGGAACGTGGCTCACGACACGATGGAATTTGCCGGCGGCAGCGTGATCGTGCGTGTCTCGACGGACCGCAAGCTGGGCTGGCCGCTGAAGGGCACGACAGCGAATGCCGATTCCAAAGAACCCGGGAACCCACCGCTGCCGGATTCGCTCAGCGATCGTGTGGTAAGCATCATCCTGTCGCACGACGCCCGAACCAACGAACCACGCATCCGGTTGCTATACGGATTCAATTCTCGCGTCCACGAGAGCGATTCGTCCGGATGGCGCGGTGCGTTTCGCAAGGATGCCGATGGTCGAGGCTACGCGCTGGAGTATGCGATTCCCTGGCGGCTGCTGCATTGCCAGGACGACGCGCCCCGCGCCGGCGACGTGCTGGCGGCGCTGTGGATGGTGCACTGGAGCGACGCCGATGGCCGTCTCTGCCGCGGGCAACTCGTCGAAGTGACGAACCCGCAAGCCCGTTCCAAGCCCGGAGTGACTCCGGCGACGTTCTTCCGCGACGGCACGACTTGGGGCCGCGCTGTCTACCTTCCGAGCAAATAGTCTTCGTCTGTTGGTAAAACAGTCACATCAAACAGCGAATCACATACATGAAACCCGTCCTCACCCTCCTGACCGCCCTGCTGTCTTTTTCGGGAGTTTTTCCCGCGCCCGCTAGTGCGCAAGTGCCGGGCGAAGTTGCGGCACTGGTAAAAAAGCACTGCGTCGATTGCCACAGCGGCGACAAGCCGGAAGCGGGTCTGAATCTGGCGGCGCTGAAGTTCGATACCGCGGAACCTCGCGTATTCGCCACGTGGGTTCGCATTCACGACCAGCTCGCCTCCGGTGAAATGCCGCCCGCCGATGCCGAGCAGCCGTCGCCCGACGAACGCCGCATGGCGGTCGGCACGCTGCACAAGAACCTACACGCCGCGTCGCTGGCCCGGCAAAAGACCGAGGGGCGTGTAGCGCTGCGGCGAATGAATCGGACGCAGCACGAGAATACGCTCAATGACCTGCTGGGAGTCTCGATCAAGCTCGGCGACGTGTTGCCGGACGACGGTTCCGTGGCGGGCTTCGACAATGTGAGCGAGGGGCTCGATGTTTCATCCACGCATCTGGTGCGTTATCTCCAGGCCGCCGATTTGGCGCTCGATGCCGCGATTGCAACTCACCCCGCGAACAAACTGGCGTATCGCCGCACCGGCAAGGAAGTGGCCGAGAAGCATGACGGTATTCGTACCCAACTGTTGGGCAAATACATGCGGCTCGATGGCGAGCGTCTCAATGTCCACATCGACATACCGTGGCACATGCCGATTCAGTCGCCTGAAGTTCCCATGAAGGGCCGCTATCGGCTGAAAGTCGTCGCCCAAGCGCTCAACACCGGTGATCGCCCGGTGCCGCTGAATGTGAGCGTCTTGAATAGCATCCATGAAAGAGGAACTGCGGGAAGAACGCTGGCGACGTTCGACGCGCCCCCTGACCGCCCAGGAGTGTTCGAGCTCGAAGTGGTCCTGGGCAAGCTCAACGCCATCCGCATCAACGCCTGGCAATTGCCCCACGAAAGCGCCGTGCGCGACCAACTCAAAGGCAAGCCGCTCGACGAGACGTATACCGGGCCGGGATTCGCGTTCGAGCTGATGGAACTGGAGGGCCCGCTCGACGAATTTCCGCCGCCGAGCCACAAGCGGCTGTTCGGCGATTTGCCGCTGAAACCCGCGAGCGTCGTGAAAGCGGAACGTGCCGGCCTGCCGCCGCCGGAGATCGACTGGAACCGCCCCAATGAGAACCCTTATAACCCCAATAACTGGCAGAGCGATCCGCTGATTCCCGTCTCAACCGACCCGCAAGCCGACGGCCAGCGATTGCTCCGCGACTTTTTGCCAAGGGCGATGCGCCGGCCGGTCGACGACGCGACGCTCGCCTACTACATCGCGTTCTTTCAAGAGCGTTTGGACAAGGGCGACGAATTCCACAAGTCGCTGCGCAGCACCTACAAGGCGATCCTTTCGTCGCCGCATTTCTTCTACTTCCGCGAACAGCCGGGCCCGCTGGATGACTATGCCATCGCCTCGCGGCTGTCGTATTTCCTCTGGTCCTCGCTGCCCGATGACGAACTGACCGCGTTTGCCGCCCGAGGCGAACTGCGCAAGCCCGCGGTGCTGCGTGCCCAGGTTGACCGGATGCTTGGCGACAAGCGTTCTCAACGCTTCGTCGAGAACTTCACTGGGCAATGGCTCGAACTGCGGAAGATCAATGCGACCACACCCGACGGGAACCTGTATCGCGAATTCGATGGGTTCTTGTTCTGGTCGATGCCACAAGAGACGAAACTGTTCTTCAGCGAAATGCTGCAGCACGATCGCAGCGTCGCCGAGTTTGTCCATTCCGACTGGACGATGCTCAATTCGCGATTGGCGAAGCATTACGGCATCGACGGGGTGCATGGCGGCGAACTGCGGCGAGTTTCGCTTCCGCCCAATGCTCACCGTGGCGGCGTGCTGACCCATGCCAGCATTTTGAAACTGACCGCCAACGGCACGACGACGTCGCCGATCCTGCGCGGCAAATGGGTGCTGGAAAAGATCATCGGCACTCCGCCCTCCCCGCCGCCGCCGAATGTGGGTGCGATCGAGCCTGATATCCGCGGCGCGACGACGATTCGCCAGCAATTGGAGAAGCACAAGGCCCTCGCCGAGTGCGCCTCGTGCCACAAGCACATCGACCCGCCCGGCTTCGCACTCGAATCGTTCGATGTGATCGGCGGCTGGCGCGAGTTCTATCGCCTGTCGGATCACAAGCTCGCGAAAGGCCATGTACCGGTGCCAAATTATCCCGAGCATCAAGTATGGCGCGGGCTCGACGTGGAAATCGGCGGGACCACGCCGCAAGGGCGCGAGTTCAAGAACATCGACGATTACAAGGTGCTGCTGCTCGAAGACAAGGAGCAGCTCGCCCGCAACCTCGCGCGGCAACTGCTGGTGTTCGCGACCGGTGCCGATGTGCAGTTTGCCGACCGCGAAGTCGTGCAGTCGATCGCCGCGCGGACACGCGAGCGAAATTACGGGCTGCGCTCGCTCGTCCATGAAGTCGTTCAAAGCCCCGCGTTTCTCAACAAGTAAGGAAGGAAGGAAAGATCATGACTCCTCTGAATACCCGCTTGCTCTCACGTCGCACGATGCTTCGTGCCGGGGGCGTCGCCATCGGACTGCCGCTGCTCGACGCCATGCTCCCGCTCGGCCTCGGAGCCGAAGCGAAAGCGGAGAAGCTGGTCCCGCGGCGTATGGTGCTCATTAGCCGACCACTGGGGACTCACGCCCAGTTTCTCTTTCCGGAAAAGGCCGGGCTGGATTACGAGTCAACACGCTACCTGAAACTGCTCGACGACCATCGTGGTCGATTCACCTTGTTCTCGGGCCTCTCGCATCCTGGCCACGCTCACCATCATTCCGCGCCAGGGTTGTTCACGGGCGTCGCCGGCGAGTTCATCCGCAGCGAAACCGACCTCCGCAACACAATCTCGCTCGACATCCTGGCCGCAGAGCAAGTCGGCCGGGAAACGCGGTTTCCCTGCATCGGACTCGGCGATGCGTATTCCTACAACCGCAAAGGGGTGCGCGTGCCGAGTTTCGGCAGGGCGGAAGCCATGTTTCGCCAGCTTTTCGTCGATGGCACGCCCGACGAAATCGCCCGTGAAGTGCAGCGGCTGAGGGACGGACAAAGCATTCTGGACGGTGTCCGCCAGCAGGCCCGCGACCTGGCCCGCAACCTGGGCGCAGGCGATCGCCAGCGACTGGACACCCTGCTGACATCGATTCGCGAGGCCGAACAACGCCTTGCGCAAGACGAGGCATGGGTAAACAAGCCGAAGCCGAAGGTCGAATATCAGACGCGCGAATTTGCCCAGGAAGAACTGATCGAACGGTCTGGCCAGTGGTATGACCTGGCACATCTCGCCCTCCAAACCGATTCCACGCGGATCATCAACCTGAACCTTTTCAGCCACATCAAGCCGAAAATCGAAGGCGTGAACATGGAGCACCACGAAGCATCACACCATGGCCAGGACGATGCGAAGATCGAACAGCTCGCAAAGATCGAAGAGGCCGAATATCGCGTGTTCAACGAGTTTCTCAAGAAGCTGCAAGGCTCCAGCGAAGGAAACGAATCGCTGCTCGATCGCACGATGGTTTTCCACGGGAGCAACCTCGGGAACGCCTCGGCGCACACGTCCCAGAACTTGCCGATCATCGTCGCCGGCGGCGGCTTCAAGCACGCCGGACACGTCGCCTATGATCGCAATAACAATCGTCCGCTCTCGAACCTCTTCGTGCGGATGCTGCACCAAATGGGCATCGAGGCCGACAAGTTCGGCACGAGCACTGGTGTAGTGAGTGAGATCGGATAATCCGGCGCTCACTCTCACGATCTGGCGCGTGCCGGATATACCGATCACACCCCAATGAAAGACTTGCTAACACGATGCTGCTTCATGAATGCGTTCCTGTGACGATCCGCATGATCCTGATATTCTTTGCGGTCGCGATGGCTCCGGGCCTTCGCGCCCAGGACGCAAACCAACAGGCCACATCCGCGGCAGGAACACAGCCCGCGCCGTTCGCCGCGCCGATCAACAAGGCGGACCTGGATTTGGCTGCCTTCACGCAGTGGGTCGACGGTGTCGAGGGTTCCGCGCCGACGTGGGGTGACAAGCCCTTTGATCCGGTCCGGCTTTTCTGGACTCGCGAGGCGAGTCAAGACTACGTTGGCGGCTGGAGCTTCGGTGGCGGCGCGAACCTCGGGCCGCGGCACCTTCGCGTCGGCTTCCACAAGGCCGTGCCGCTGGGGACAATCCTGGCCGCTGGTAACTGCTCCGTCAGCGTGCTCGCGCCGCAGGCCACCTATCCCGGCGATCTGGCCGACGACGCCCAGTGGATTCCCGCCGAGCGCATCGCCGGCAACGCGGTCATCGCTCGACAGGGGGGAATCGTCTGGACGCTGCCGCGCGTGACCGAGACGCGGGCGATCCGGTTCACGCACATGCCCGATGCGACCGACACTGCCTACGCGGGCACACTCGCCGGCGTCGCGCTGGTCTCTGAACGCTATGCCAACGTTGCTCCGCAGGCGGTCATCGCCGCCTCTGCGAACGACAACAAAGCCGACTCCATCGCCGACGAGCGGCTAAACACCTGGGTTTGCTGGGACAACTGGAGTGATGCCAAACCGCCGCTGCCCGTCGCCGATCGCGCCCCGTGGCTGCTGCTCTCCTGGAGCGAACCGCGGACCATCCGCGGCCTGGCCACGGTGTTCAGCGGATTCTCGTCGGCCGATTTCGAGGTCTACACCGGGCCTGCGGATCGCCACCCGGCCGAAGCCAGCGATGCGGACTGGAAGATCGTCAAACAGTTTGATGGAATCCAAAACTGGTATCCTCTCGGTTTGCCCGTCGCATGGCTCGATCCGGGCGACAGTTTCAAAACTCGGGCCGTCCGCCTGCGGATGACGAAGGCAAGCCCGGGCGGTCACCCCCACGTCGCCGACAATCATCGGAACGGCCGCCGCGTCTGGCTTGACGAATTGATCGCGCTCGAGCCGCTCGGGACGGCGGCGCTTGCCTCCATGTTGCCAAGCCGCCGCGCCACCGACTCGCACCCGCCGATCCCGATCCGCTTCACGCTCGCCCAGCCGTCGCAGGTCACGCTCGTGATCGACGATGCCCAGGGCAAGCGGGTCCGCAACCTGGTCAGCGAGACGCCGTTTCCCGCCGGCGACAACGTCGCCTGGTGGGACGGGATGGACGACCTGGCACGCGATCTCGATGCCGCGAAGCACGGTCTCTACCACGTGCCGGGGCAGTTCGTGCCGCCGGGCACCTACTCGGTCCGCGGCCTCGTTTCCAAGGGCATCGATCTCGAATACGAGTTCCCGATCTACACGGCGGGCAGCCCGGCCTGGAACACGGCCGATCACTCTGGCGCCTGGCTCAGCAACCATTCCTCGCCGTCGTGCGCGCTCTTCGTGCCTGCGGACCGATCCCCCACGGGGAAAGAGCTCGTCTATCTCGGAAGCCACGTGTCCGAGGGGACACACGGCCTGGCCTGGGTCGATCTGGAGGGCCGCAAGGTCGGCGGCGTGGTTTGGGTCGGGGGCAACTGGACCGGCGCGCAGGAACTCGCTCTCGACACGGGCTCGCGGGCCGACCCCGCCACCGTCCTGTACGTCGGCGCGTCGTTCGAAGGTGAACTTCGACTGACGGCGATCACCCGCGGCAACGCTGGCACCACGAAAGAAAAATCGGTCTACAAGCAGGGAAAAAAAGAAGACGGTGCGACCAACAATATCAGCGGCCTGGCAGCGCGGGACGGCCTGCTCGTGTGCAGCCTGGCGAATGCGGGCAAACTGTTGTTCATCGAGGTGGCAACGGGCAAGCTGCTCGGCGAGGCGGCGATGGCCGAGCCCCGCGGCCTGGCGTTCGATGCGTCTGGCCGGCTCCTCGTGCTCTCGGAGAAGCGACTGCTGCGGTTCACCCTCGGGGCCGAACCGGCACCCCACCTGTTCGCGGCACCCGAGGTGGTCGTCGCGACGGGCCTGGACGAGCCCGCGCGGCTGGCCATCGGCCCTGACGGCAGTCTGTTCGTCTCGGACCGGGGCAGGAGCCACCAGGTGAAAGTCTTTGCCGCATCGGGCGCACCTGTGCGGACGATCGGCACGCCCGGCGCTCCGCAGGCGGGGCCCTACGAACCGCGGCACATGAACAATCCCGCCGGGCTCACCATTGATTCCCAGGGACGGATCTGGGTGACCGAAGAGGACCGGCATCCCAAGCGGGTGAGTGTCTGGTCGGCCGATGGCGAACTCGTGAAAGCCTTCTACGGTCCGGCCGAGTACGGCGGCGGCGGCATGCTCGACCCACAGGATCCCACGGTGTTTTATTACGACGGCATGCAGTTCACGCTCGACTGGGAGAAGGGCGCCGATACCCTCACCGCCGTCCTGTGGCGGAAGGAGATGAACGCCGGCCTGCTGCCCGACGGGCACTTCGCCGATGGCGCGCCGGAATATCCCCTGTATGCCGAGGGGAACAAGTACCTCACGAATTGTTTCAAGACCAATCCTACGAGCGGAGCCAGCGTGGCCACGCTGTGGGTGGTGAAGGACAGCCGCGTAAGGCCCGTCGCCGCCGTGGGAGACGCCCGCGGCTGGAGTCTCTTGAAGCGCGAGGCATTCAAGTCCCGGTGGCCCCAGGGTGTCGATCCCGCGGGCGATTACCATCGGAACCCGGCCTTCTGCATCTGGTCGGATCGCAACGACGACGGCGTGCCGCAGCCCGAGGAGGTGGCGATCGTCGCCGGCGACACGGGAGGCATCACGTTCCTGCCTGATCTGTCCTTTGTGGCCAGCCGCCGCGGCGGCAAGACCGTCCGGTTCACGCCCGCATCGTACTCGTCCGGCGGCGCTCCGTTCTACGGGATCGCCGGCGGCGAAATCCTGGCGACCGATGTGCAACATCCAGCCAGTTCCGGCGGTGACCAGGCGTTGTGGCATCCCGACGGCTGGACCGCGATGACGGCAATCCCGAAGCCGTTCTCGCCCTTTTCGGTTGCGGGAGTCTACAAGGGCGAACCGAAGTGGTCGTATCCCAACCTATGGCCGGGCCTGCACGCCTCGCATGAAGCCGCAGTGCCCGACCAGCCGGGGATGCTGATCGGGATCACGCGTCTTCTGGGCGGCTTCGTCACGCCGCAGAACTCCGACGCCGGGCCGCTCTGGTGCGTCAATGGCAACATGGGAAACATGTATCTCTTCACCGCCGACGGGCTGTTTGTGGCAGAGCTCTTCAAGGACTCCCGGGTGGGGACCTCGTGGGCAATGCCCAGAGCGATCCGCGGGATGCGGCTGAACGACGTCTCAAATTCCACGGAGAACTTCTTCCCGACGATTTCCCAGACCGCCGACGGCGACGTATTTCTCTGCGACGGCACGCGGACGAGCCTCGTGCGGGTGAAGGGCCTCGAGACGATCCGGCGGCTGCCGGACCAGCGGCTCCTGGTGACCGACGCCGAGCTGGCGAAGTCCCGGGATTACTTCGCTGGCCTCGAGGCGGCACGGCAGGCCGCCAGTGGCACGAAGCGGCTGCGAGTGACCTCGCTCGCGGCCCCGCCCGCCATCGACGGCAGCCTGGCGGAGTGGCAGTCCGCCGACTGGGCCTCGGTCGAGAAACGCGGCGCCGGCGCCAACTTCAACAGCAACAGCAAGCCGTACGAAGTCGAGGCAGCGGTGGCCGTGGCCGGGGATCAGCTCGTCGTCGCCTTCCGCACCGCCGACAAGAACCTGCTGCGAAACAGCGGCGAAACGCCGAACGCGCTCTTCAAGACCGGCGGCGCGCTGGACGTGATGCTCGGCACGGACCCCGCAGCCGACCCGAAGCGGACAAAGCCGGTGCCGGGCGACGTGCGACTGCTCGTTACGCAAGTCAACGGCAAGACCGCCGCGACACTCTATCGGGCAGTCGTTCCCGGCACGGCCGCACAGAACCGCGTCCCCTTCTCATCCCCGTGGCGGACCATTCATTTCGACGTGGTCGAAGACGTGAGCGACATCGTGAAACTTGCCCAGGTAGACGGTGACTACGAGTTGGCCGTTCCACTGAAGCTGGTCGGCCTCGCGCCGGCCGCCGGCTACCGGATCAAGGCTGACGTCGGGATCCTTCGGGGAGACGGCTTCCAGACGCGGCAGCGGGTTTACTGGTCGAACAAGGCGACCGGACTGCTGGCCGACGTACCTGGCGAGGCCGAGCTCACGCCGGGCCTGTGGGGCGAATGGGAGTTCGTTCCGGCCAAGTGATCCGCAATCTCTCAAGTTCGTTCCCGCCGCAAAATGATCCCAACTGAACAACGCCTTCTCCTCGCGGTGAAGGTATCATAATCCCTGAACAACAGCCCTTGGCCACACCCACAACCATGAGCAACATCCAACCCCGCCACTGGCTTCACAACGGCCGTCCCACCAATGTGTATGGCTCGGAAGTGAAGGAGGTTTTTGTATGAATAACAGGCTCGGAGTCACAGCCGTCATTGCTGCTTTCGCCTTGTTGGCGTCGGCTTCATTGCAGGCGGAACAACCGCGGGACCTGGAGCAGGTCATGCAGCCTTTTCTCAAGAAATACTGCGTGGAGTGTCACAGCGCGGATGTGCAGAAGGGGGACTTTCGCGTGGACAATCTCTCGCCGAAGGTTGGGACCGAGAACACACCGCAATGGCTGGAGATCATGGAGCGCATCAACTCCGGCGAGATGCCGCCGGAGGATGCGAAGGTGCGTCCTAAGGCCGAGGAAAGCGCCAGGATTGTCGAGTGGATCGCCGCGCGGATGAAGGAAGGCGAAGCGGCCCGCATGGCCGCGCGCGGTCGAGTCAGTTTCAACCGCCTGACGCGTGACGAGTACGTCAACACGGTGCGTGATCTGATCGGCGTGGAGTATGACGCGAAGGACCCCGGCGCACTACTCGATGATCCGGAGTGGCACGGCTTTGAACGCATTGGTTCCGTGCTGACGCTCTCGCCCTCGAACATCGAGAAGTATCTCACGGCGGCCGAAACCATTCTCGCGGAAGCGTATCCCGATCCGCTACCGGCGAACGCGAAACCCGCACCGCCTTTCGGTGGCTCGAAGCCGGCGATCGTGGAAGAACAGATCAACGAGCGACATCGCGAACGACTGCGGGAGTTGGGGCTGCTCGACAAGGTGCGGTTCGAGATGTGGCCGGGCGACATCTTCCGCGGCTCGTCAATCGGCCAGCTCCCTGAGCCAGGCGTTTATGAGATCAGCTACAAGCTCAGCGGCCTACGTCCTCCGCAAGGCCGCGCGCCGCGAATCAAGGTCTATCACGAACGGCTCGACCGCGTGTTGTTCGAGCAGGATATCGTCGCGGACGAGGACAAACCGATTACGGTGACGTTCCGCGCGCATCTTCCGAAAGGCCACCAAAGCATCTTCGTTTATAACGATGTGCCCGGACCATCGAATACTCCGCGCTCGGGTCGGCATGGCGAGGTGCCGTTCATCAGCACGAAGATCGGCCGCATTCCCTGGCAAATGAAGCTCACCGATGAAGCCGGCCATGCGCGCTATCCCTTCCTGATCATGGACTCGGTCTCGTGGAAGGGGCCGATCATTGAGGATTATGAGCAGCAAGTCCGCGACGACTACATGCCGCGCGAAGAAGGGAACATGCAGCAAGCGCGCGAGGGCCTCGCCAAGCTGGCCAAGCGTGCCTTTCGTCGTCCCGTCACCGACGAGGAAGTCAGCCACTACCTGCGGATCGTGCAGAGCGAACTCGAGGCGAAGGAGACGTTCCGCAATGCAGTGAAAGCCGGGATGCTGGCCATCCTGAACTCGAAGAGCTTTTTATTCATCGCCGAGGGAGATGAGAACGCATCGCGGCAGACGCTTAATGATTGGGAGATCGCCTCGCGTTTGTCCTATCTGCTCTGGAATACGATGCCCGATGCCGAGTTGTTTGCCCTGGCCGAGCAAGGCAAACTCCGCGACAAAGCGGTGCTCGAACAGCAGGTTGCACGTCTGCTGGCCGATGCGCGATCGCAGCGCTTCACGGACTCGTTTGCCACGCAATGGCTGCGATTGAAGAAAGTCGGCATGTTTCAGCCCGACAAGAATCTCTACCCCGACTACGACAAGGCGCTGGAAAGCAGCATGGTCGGCGAGACGAAAGCCTTCTTCGGTGAAGTACTCAGCAGCGGCCTGACACTGCGCGAGTTCCTGCACTCGGACTGGAGCATGTTGAATCTTCGGCTCGCGCAGTTCTACGGTCTGCCCGAGGGGCTGGTCAGCGACGACGATTTCCAGCGCGTCTCTTTGCCCGCCGACAGCCATCGCGGCGGCTTGCTCACGCAGGCGGCGATTCTCTCGCTCACCAGCGATGGCGTGCGGCATCGCCCCGTGCATCGCGGCGTGTGGGTCATGGAGTCGATCTTTGGCAAATCGCCGCCGCCCCCGCCTGCGAACGTGAATCCGATTCCTACGAACCCGACCGGCCCGAAGGCCACGCTGCGGCAGAAACTTGAAGCGCACATCCACGATGCCAACTGTGCTGTCTGTCACGCCAAGATCGATCCGCTCGGTCTGGCCTTCGAGAACTATGACGCCATTGGCCGCTGGCGCACCGAGGAAGTGACCGACGGCGTCGGCGAGAATCCGAAAGTTACCGCCGCGGGAAAGCTCCCCGATGGTCGCACGTATCAGACCGCCGACGAATTCAAGAAGCTGCTCGTTGAGGACCTCGACGCCTTCAATTACACCTTCATCGAGAAGCTCGCCACCTATGCCCTGCGCCGCAGCATGTCGTTCGACGACCGCGATCACCTGAAAGCCATCGCCGCCGCCAGCAAGGCCAAAGACTACCGAGTGACCGACATCGTCACCGCACTCGTGACCTCCGACCTTTTCCAGAAACGCTAACACCTAACCAGGAACAACCCATGAGCAACCTGAATATGAAACGCTGGCAACTTGGCCGTCGCGAGGTTCTGCGCGGACTCGGAGCCACGATCGCCCTGCCATTCCTCGACGCCATGCTGCCCGCCAGTGCGCGTGCTGCCGAGGCGATCGCGAAGCCGAAACGCAGCGTGTTTCTTTATATCCCCAACGGCGTCAACACACTGACGTGGCAGATCGAAAAGGCAGGCGCGGACTACGAGTTCACGAAGCCGCTGAAGTCGCTGGAAAAGCATCGGGCGGACATCACGCCGATCAGCGGCCTGCATCATCCGATGGTGCTGGGCAAGCATCACAATTGCGAAAAGGTCTGGCTGACGGGCGCCAACGTGCCGGGCGACGGCGGCGCCTTCCGCAACACGGTGTCCGCCGACCAACTCATCGCCGAAGTGCAAGGGAACGCAACGCGGTTCTCGTCGCTGGAGATGGCGATCGAGGGGACATCGCTGGCATGGTCAAAGGACGGCATTCAGATTCCCGCCGAGCGCAACACGCAGCAGATTTTCAACATGCTCTTTGGCGTCGAAAGGGACAGCAAGGAGACGGTTCGACGCCGGCTCAGCCGCCGCGGCAGCATCCTCGATATTGTGGCCGATGACGCGAAACGCATGAACAACAAGCTCGGCAGCGAGGATCGCAGCAAGCTGGACGAATATCTCACCGCCGTGCGGCAAGTCGAAGAACGCACCCGCCGCGCCGATGAATGGCTCAACGTCGCCAAGCCCGCCGTGCCAGCGAGTGAAGCCGCACGCCTCCAGCGTAAGCTCAGCATGGCTGAGGCGGGCGAGTACTACCGCCTGTTCTACGATCTCATGGTCATGGCGCTGCGCACCGATTCCACTCGCGTCATCACTTGCGGCATCGGCAGTGAAGGTAACACCAGCGGCATCCCGGAGATCGGCATCCTGCAGACACGCCACGGACTCAGTCATCACAACGGCGATCCCGAGCAACTGCGACGTCTCACCGAGACCGACACCTTCCTCGTCGGCCAGTTCAGCTACTTCCTTGACCAGTTGAAGGAACACAGGGAAGGGGACACGCCCTTGCTCGATACCACGCAAGTCCTCTGGGGCAGCGGTATGGCCTACGGTCACAGCCACGGCAACGCCAACCTGCCGACCATCCTCGCGGGAGGAAAATCGCTCGGTTACAAGCACGGCACGCATCTCGATTTCAATCTTCCCAGGATCGGCCAATACAACGTCGCCGATGCGACGGCCCACTATCAGATCTGCTCTCGCCCCGTCGACACCGATGCGCGCGTCAGCAATTTGCTGCTCACCATGCTGCAACGAGTGGACGTGAAGGCCGACACGTTCCAGGACAGCGTGGGCGTGATCTCTCAGATTCTGTCATAACATTGCTCAATCAATTACCGGATTTCCCCATGCGACATCTCATTGGCCTATGCCTCTTGAGCCTGATCCTATCACCCGCTCTGCTTTGCGCTGAGCCGCCGAGGTTCCGCACCGACGCCGACGGCCCGGTGAAGGCGGGCGAGAAACGCACAAACCCGAAAGACAGAAAGCCCGATGAGAAACCGGACTGGTTCCAGCTCGTCGAGGGTCAGTTCCCGCCGGAGGGCTCGGCGCACGCTGTCGCCGGTGAACTCATTCAGGTTGATCACCTGGAACGTCGTTTCCAGATGCGGGTGGATCGGAATGACAGCCAGGACCGCGGCATCATGGACTTGCCGTTGGATGCGACGATGCTGCCGTTCGGTTCGATCTGGTATCAGGGAGCACCGGCTGCGTTACAGGACATCCCGCTCGGCACACACCTGCACGGCTTGTTCTACCTGAGCGCTCCCGACGATAAGACGCCCCTGCCGGTAACCGCGAATAATCGCAAAACGCCCGAGTGGGAGTTTCGACGCTGCTTCCGTATTGAGGATGATTTTTCGTTCCACGCTCGGCAGAAGCAGCTCTGGAAAATCGACAGCGTGGACCTCGATGCGGGGAAGCTTACTGCCACACTTCAGGACAACGGTCTGTCCAGCGGGCAGCCAAAGATTTTTGATCTACTCACCAGCACGCGGGTGTTCATGGCCAACACCATCGCGGATCTCAATACGATCCAGCCGGGACAGACCGTGCTTTTCAACATCACGTGGGCCACGCTTTACGGTCCGGGGCGCATCACTGACGTCTGGCTCGACGAACCTGCGCGAACACTGGTCACCGCCAACCAACTCGAACGCCATCGCAACCACATTCGCGAGCGTGGCCTGCCCGGCTGGGTGAACGCCGTGGATGACGCGAAGCAAATCGTCACCATCACCTTCTTCGGTGGAGTCGATCCGAAGCTGTTCGACGAGCTGACTGGCATCAATGAAGAGCCACAGGGATGGCCGTTTTCCTATCCGGAAGATGATCCAAAAGCTCCGAAGGGCGGTATCGCCGTCGCGCGTGAGTGCCTCATGACCTACGACCCCGTCAACGACCGCAAGGGCGGGAACATCCTCGACATCAAAAAAGTGCCTCTCGAACCCGGCAGCAGCGGCGTGCAGATTCGGGTCAAGTGCGGCATGTTGCTCGAAGGCTACCGCCCGCGCCGCATCGTCCGGTTCTATCCCGCCACCTGGAAAGTCGACGCGTTACCGCAGGAAGAACAATTCCACGGACGCGAGTAACGACCTTGTTTGTGGTTCTTGGTTCCTTATTGCCCAGCGAAACCACGAACCACCAACCACCAACCACCAATCAAGAACCAAGAACTTCCATGCAACACACCTTAATCCTCATCACCACCCTCCTGCTCGCGCCGCTGGGCCTTTTGCCGAACGCCTCCGCCGCCGAGCCGAAGACGCCGTATGCGTGGCCCTTTACGACAGAGAACGGGCTGTTTCATCTTTGGCTGCCGAAGGACACCCCGGCGATCAAAGGGCTGCTGGTGTTCCCGTATCACGGAACGGGAGAGCAATGGTCCGTAAGTCCGGAGGTGCAGGATTTGGCCAAAGAATTGAGCTGTGGGATCGTGGCGTTCGACCAGTTGGGCAAACTGCCGGACGGGACGCAGCTGGGGTTCCCTGGCAACGAGAAGTCGCCCGATACGAGTCTGCTGGACGCATTCGCGGAATTGGCAAAGCAGAGCGGGCACCCGGAGGTGGTGAATGCGCCCCTGTGCCTGTTCGGGCATTCCAACGCAACGGCGTTCGTCAGCGGATTCGGCGGCAAGCATCCGGAACGGGTCTTCGCCTGGATCGCATTCAAGTCAGCGTTCGGCAAGCAGTTTTCGGAGCCGGCGATCTACCCGATCCCGGGACTCGTCCTCAGCGGAGAAAACGACAAGTCCTACTTCTCGGACCAACTGACGACAGTCAAGAAGCTGCGCAAGGAGCACCGCGCGCTGATGCAGATGATCATCGAGCCGGGCGGCGGGCATTGGCCGGAGGGAGCGCGTGGAACCAAGACGCTGCCGATTGTGATGGCGTTTATTCGGACGACGTTTCACCTGCGAGTGCCGGCCGATGCCGACCCGAGCAAGGGACCGCCCAGGCTGATCGAAGCCGCGGAAGAAAAGGGATGGCTGGGGAAAAACCTCGACGCCGTGCGCGTGCGGGATGACAAGTTCCAATGGTCCTGGGAGAAGCCGGTGGTGGTTGGCCAGTTGCTGGAGATCGCGCCGTATGAGCAGTTTGCAGGGGACAAGAGCGAGGCGTCGTGGCTGCCGACGGAAGAGTATGCTCGGAAGTGGCAGGAATTCTGCCATACCGGGTTGTTAAAAACTCCATGAACGGATTCGGTCAGCCACCATCTCCATGGACATTTATCAGTCGGCGGCCTGTCATCCTTAAGCGATGGCGCGACCGGACTGGAATTGGTACCTAAAGAAACGAAAAACTGGTTCCCCGGTACCAAATCGCCTTGCGGCGGGAAACAACTCTGTAGGACGGCCTTTCCAGGCCGTCGTGAATGGTGCCGACAGCCTGGAAAGGCCGTTCTACACGAGAGAGTTTATGATACAGAGAATTATTCTTGTCGTCGTTCTGGCGTCCGGCGGCCTGAACATCACAGACAGGAGCGCCTACGCCGAAGACCTGTTTCGCGATCGCATTGCTCCAATCCTGGAACGTCGCTGCGTAAGTTGCCATAACGATCGGCAACAGGAAGGGGACTTCTCTCTGCAAACAGCGAAGAGCGCGCTGGCGGATGGCTATATCGAGCCAGGTGACCCGGAGAGCAGCCACCTGCTCGATCTGATCACTTCGGCAAACGGGAAGGCGTCGATGCCCAAAGACGCCGATCCTCTTTCCGCTGAGGAAGTGGGTCTCATACGGGACTGGATTCGCGCCGGCGCAGTTTGGCCCGAGGGATTGCGCCTTGAAGAAGCTCAGGTCAATGACTTTGACTGGTGGTCATTCAAACCGGTCCAACGCACCGATGTCCCGTTTTCTGACGATCCATGGGTGCGGACACCGATTGACGCATTCATCCTCCAGCGACTGCAGGACAAGGGGCTGACACACGCGACTGAAGCCGATCGCCGCACGCTGGTTCGCCGACTGAGCTTCGATCTGATCGGCCTGCCACCCACTCCGGAAGAGACTCAGGCTTTCGTCCGTGATCCGGATCCGCAGGCCTATGAGCGGGTGGTCGATAGGCTGCTGGATTCAAAGCACTATGGCGAGCGCTGGGCGCGGCACTGGCTGGACGTGGTCAAATACGCTGACACGTGTGGCTATGACAAAGACAAGCTTCGTCACAACGCGTGGCCGTATCGCGACTACGTGATTCGTTCGTTCAATGAAAACAAGCCGTATGCTCGCTTTGTCCAGGAACAGATCGCCGGAGATGCTCTCTTTCCCGGCGAACCGGATGGAATTCTGGGACTGGGTTTCATCGCTGCCGGGCCCTGGGACTTCATTGGGCATGTCGAAGTGCCTGAGTCGAAAATTGACGGCAAGGTGGCCAGGAACCTCGACCGCGACGACATGGTCAGCAACACGCTGAACACGTTTTGCAGCGTGACCATCCAATGCGCCAGGTGTCATCACCACAAATTCGACCCTTTCACGCAGCAAAACTATTACGGGCTGCAATCCATCTTTGCCGCCGTGGATCGGGCTGAACGACCGTACGATCTGGATCCGGACGTGGAAGCTCAGCGCCGCAAGCTCGATTCCCAAGTGAGGGACCTGAAAGCAGAACTGGCAGCCTTGCAGAAAGAGATCAGTGACTCAGGGCGGCCGCATCTGACCGAACTGCGGACCCAGGTGACAGAGTTACAGAAACAGCAGCAGGTCCGAAAAGACCCAGCATTCGGCTACCACAGCGCGATCGCGAAATCGCGTGACTCGGTCAAGTGGGTTGAGGTCACACTGAGACAGCCGGCCGATGTGTCGCGAGTTGTGCTGCATGCCTGTCACGATGAGTTCGCAGGCATCGGCGGCGGGTTCGGGTTTCCGGTGCGTTTCAAAGTTGAAGTCACAAGAGACGCGAAAGACAACGGCAAGGTCGAGTGGATCACGATTGCCGACCACACGCAGCGCGACTTTCCCAATCCGGGGCTGATGCCGGTGGAGATCGAATGCCCTGGGAAACAGATTCAACGCGTTCGCGTCACGGCGACACAGCTCGCCGAACGAAAGAACGACTTCATTCTGGCACTGGCCGAATTGGAACTTCGCAACTCGACCGGTCACAGAATCGACCTGGCGAACGACGCCCAGGTTACAGCACTGGACTCGATCGAAGCGCCTGTTCGCTGGCAGAAGTCGAATCTTGTCGATGGCAAATGGGCACTGGGGGGTGACTCCGCGCTCGATCAACACTTGAAGGAGCTGACCGGGGAACTCCAGTCGCTGCTCGCGAAGATTGAAACTCCGCAGCGAGTCCAACGTCGTGAGACACTGACGGCATCCATTGCCGAAGCAGAAACGGCGCTCAAGGCCCTCCCGTCGGGAAAGATGGTTTATGCGGCGGCAACACACTTCGCACCACAAGGCAGCTTCAGGCCGACCGAAGGTAAGCCTCGACCGATTCATGTCCTGCAACGCGGCGAGGTACAGCGTCCGGGTGATGAAGTCGCACCGTGCGTTCTTCCTCTTTCGCCGGACGCAGACTGGCAACTCGAAAGCGGTCTTTCCGAGTCACAGCGTCGCGCGGAGTTGGCTCGCTGGCTGACGCGACCGGATCACCCGCTGGTCTGGCGTTCGATCGTGAATCGCATCTGGCAGTATCACTTCGGACAGGGCATCGTCGCGACGCCGAATGACTTCGGACGGATGGGAGCCGAACCGACTCATCCCCAATTGCTTGACTGGCTGGCCAGCGAATTTCGCGATGGCGGCCAATCGTTCAAAGCACTGCATCGGCTGATGGTGACCAGCAGCGTTTACCGGCAATCTTCGGACAACAACGAACAGAATGCGGCGATCGACGGCAGCAATCAATATCTGTGGAGAATGAATCGCCGGCGTCTGGAAGCCGAAGAGATACGGGATTCCATCCTCTCAGTCAGTGGTGCACTGGATCCATCGGCGGGTGGTCCGGGCTTCTATCTCTTTGAACTCGAACACCCGCAACATTCGCCACACTACGAGTACCACAAGTTCGATCCAGGCATCCCGGCTTCACATCGGCGCAGCATCTATCGCTTCATCGTAAGGTCGCAGCCGAACCCGTGGATGACCACACTTGACTGTGCCGATTCGTCACAAAGCACTCCTCGACGGAACGAAACCCTGACATCGCTGCAGGCGCTGTCGCTGCTCAATAACCGGTTCAATCTGGTCATGGCAGAACGCTTTGCCCAGCGACTTCAGCAGCAGACCACAGCGTTGGAAGATCAGGTCGATCTTGCCATGCAACTGACAACTCAGCGACGTCCGGAACCGGAAGAACATCGGGAGTTCACCGACTTTGCCCGACAACACGGCCTCACCAACTTGTGTCGCTTTATGCTTAACCTGAGCGAATTTGTGTATCTGGATTGAACTGATTCGTTAAACAAACAGACAACGGCCAAGGCTGCCTGAGCGACTGGAGAGTCCACACAATGATTAACCGACGCCACTTTCTTTCACAGGCCGGCAGCGGCTTTGGCGCACTCGCGCTGGCTTCAATGCTGCATCGGCATTCGGCGGCAGCTGACTCAGCAGCGATGCAAACACTCCACCATCCGCCGCGGATCAAACGAGTTGTGCAGCTCTTCATGGCGGGAGCGGCCAGTCATCTCGATTTGTGGGATTATAAACCGCTGCTGGAGAAGCATCACGGAGAAGCATCCGACTTTGGCGAACATGTCGAGGCATTTCAGAACGGATTGGGGCCGTGGATGAAGTCGCCCTTCAAGTTCGCCCCCTATGGCGAATCCGGCAAGATGCTCAGTGAAGTCGTTGCACCTCTCGGTGAATGTGTGGACGACATCGCGTTTGTCCACAACATGGTTGGCAGGACCGGAGTCCATTCGCAGGCGACCTATCTGCAGGCAACCGGGTTCCAGCGCCCCGGCTTTCCCGGCATGGGAGCGTGGGTCAGCTATGCGCTAGGTTCGATTAACGACAACCTGCCGACGTTCGTTGTGCTTCCAGATCACCGTGGCTTCGCAAGCAACGGCCCGAAGAACTGGAGTTCCGCGTTCCTGCCAGCCAGTTCCCAGGGAACGGCCGTCTTTCCCCAGCGGGACGATCCCATTGAAGATTTGTTGCCACACGCCAAATTTGCCACGCAGGCGAGTGATGCCGCCGGACTGGCGATGCTGAATCGAATCAATCGGCGTTATCAATCGCAGCGGCCCGGGGATTCGCGGCTGGAAGCTCGCGTTCGATCCTACGAACTTGCAGCAGCGATGCAGCTCAGTGCGCCGGAAGCTTTGGATATCTCCGGTGAACCCGAACATGTGCTGAAGATGTACGGACTGGATCGAGCCGGCGCGGCTTATCCGTCCGAAATCAATGCCCCGGAAGAAGTGGAATATTTTGGCCGCAAATGCCTGACGGCGCGGCGTCTGCTCGAACGCGGTGTGCGATTTGTGCAAATCTGGTCGGGCAATGATAACGGTTTCCCGCGCCGCAACTGGGACAGCCACGAAGACATCGCCCGCGACCACGGACCACTGGCTCGGGGGATGGCGACCGGTACAGCGGCGCTGATCAAAGACCTGAAGCAGCGAGGCCTGCTGGAAGACACACTCATCCTGTGGACGACCGAATTCGGCCGCATGCCCAGCACTCAGGCCGGCAAGGGTCGCGATCACAACCCGTACGTGTTTACGAACTGGTTGTGCGGTGGTGGCATCAAAGGCGGAGTCACCCACGGCGAGTCGGATCAATGGGGATACAAACCTCTGGACCGTGACAATCCCACTCAGGTCTACGATATCCACGCGACGATCCTGCATCAGTTGGGCATTGACCACACAAAACTGACCGTCCGCCACGATGGCGTGGACCGCCGCCTGACCGATGTGCATGGCCACGTGCTCACCGACATTCTGGCGTGAATCAGGTTGCCCCCGCAAACTATTAGCTGCCTTTACGCGCAAACTGACAACACGCCCTGCGAAACTTCGTTGGCAAGTTGGAAAACGCATCGTTGTGGATACGACCAACACGAATTCAACTTCGAAAGTTAATTCCGTAAAGTACTGTACCGCAATGATTTACGAAAATCACTTCCGATACGCACTCTTCGCAAGACAATCAAGTCAACGGATTTCGAGCCATTTGGCCCTGATCACGGGGTCGAAAGCGAAGAACTCGATCGTGCAGATTCCCGCTCTCATTGCATGAGAAAGCCCGACTCAGTTTCTATCTCCTTTGCAGCATCTTCAAACGCGAATTCGGCCGCCGGCAACTCTGCTTTTATATGGGGTGAGAGGATCTCGCATCTCCTGACGTCGTGAACAGGGCTTGCGGCAGAATGTTCGCTTTCGGCAATTGGCCCACAGCGTTGCAAGCTGCAGCCCATTCGTGGTCCGAAGAAATCCTGAGAACATACAAGATCAAACCACGGCCTTTTGGCGATATAGACGGCCGCTTCTCGATGCAAGTCCGCGAATTCGGCGACGCAGCTGTCCCGCCGAGCCTCATCCACAACTTCGTTAAGAAAAGTCACAATGGCTGCCGCCATCCTCAGGGGTTTCCGCTCCACATTCACGACCAGCCTTCGCTCAGTCGTATCCACAGACCACTGCGCGTTCGACTGAAACCGCTTCGTCCGGGCGATTTGCTCAACGATGGCGAAACTTCGAACTCCAGCCACCGCTCCACATGGTCGGATAACTATCGCATGATGTGACAGCCATGCGATACTCCATTGCTGCTTTTTGCGAAACAGTCCACACGGATGCGAAACCGGAAAATCAAATGGCCAACAAATTACTAACAAGCAGCGAAGCAGCGGACCTTCTCGGTGTCAGTACACCGACACAGTACAACTAGCGGTCGCAGTCCGATGCGGGGAATTAGTAATTCGCGGTCAATCGGCAACGATCCAATATTTCCATGCGGACGCAAGGGGCAGGGACGGATCAGGATCGCTGAATCAGAGGTCAATCGGCTGCAGTCACTGATGATCGTGACGCCCCGCGCCGCTAAGCCGCGTCAATCGCCGCATACTCCGTTTAGTCCAGCAAATTATGGCCACGCCCCGACGACTGAGCGATGCCACGCAAACCACCCCTTGGCGGCCCCCAACGATCGCGGGGCAACGTAGTCGTTGACCCTGCCCGATCCAGCCTTCCGACTGGATCGGGCTTTCTTCAAATATTGCTCAACACAGGAGTATCCTGATGAGTGAAAACCACGTTACTTATTCTGCGCACAAGACTGTCGTCGTCAAATTTGGCCAGCTTTCCGAGGACATTGACGTCGAAATCGCACTATTGATTGAGCAAATCTGGAAGGCGGGTATATCGACAATGATGACCTGTCAGGAAACAGACCCCGGAATCGCGTGGATCGATTCGATTCGATTGAAGATCTCAGCCGCTTTCTGGACCTCGCAGTCAGTTTCGACGACACGCCGGATTCTCTTTACAGCCGCGTGAACTGGCAGCGGTTTGACCATGTTCCGGATCGGAGCTGGGATTTTCAGTTCAATTTAGTGGACATTCTCCAAGGTCGGGAGGAGCAAGAAAACAATGGCACGTGCTGGTTCGTCGCCACGATTGGCGTGTATTTTCCGCAAAGCGATATTGAAACGCTGACGCAGCGACTCGTGGATTTGGCAGGAGACGTACCAGCGCAAACGGTTGGGAGCTTTGGCGAGGCTGAATAACCCACATCATTCTGAACACTTCGTGCGATCTGTTCGCTTCCAATAGCTAAAAAAAAGCACCGTCGCCACGTCGGTTTCGACGTGGCAATGGCGCTCTGGGGTTGGGGATGGACGGGTTACGGTTGGACAGTGGTTTCCATGCTGAGCAGGTTCAGCAGGACGTCTTCGTCCGTGGCGATGTGGCGGAGGTGCCGAGAGAACTGGTGCAGCATCAATCCGGCCGCGATGCTGGCGGCGTAGATGGTACTGCGGGACGTGCAGGTTCCGGTTTGGGCTTCGGACGGACGGAACAGGGTTGAAGCGTAGTGCTCGGTGCCGAATTCGGGGGTGACGGTGAGGACTCGGAGTGTTTCTCCGAGCATTCTTGCGTCACACCAGAAATCGTGGCGGGTTCCGATGGCTTGTCCGATGTTGCGCCAAATAGCGGCACGTGCTGAGATCGAATCCACACAGCAAAAGATGGCGTTGCCAACATCCAGTCGAGATCGAAAACGATCGTTGACGGCGTCCACGGAGATCGACGGATCAATCTGCCGGACGAAGTTGGACAATGCCGTCACCTTCGATTGCCCAACATCACGCTGAAGGTAGCCCTGCGTCGTGATGTTGGATTCGTCAACCGTGTCGAAGTCGATCAGTTGCAGGTGGCGAACTCCCAGCGACGCCAGTTGCATCGCCAACTGCCTGCCGATCGCTCCGACGCCGATGACGGTCGCCCGCACATCGTTAAGACGTTCTTCCGGTACCAGATCCTGTTGACGGATTAGTCGGCTGCGGCGAGGTACTTGTCCCATGCCTCCTCCTCTTCAAATTCAGGGAACAGGTCCACAGCTTCAGCTCGCAGGTACCATTCGTCGATGACTTCTGACACGTGCGAAGGACCGTCGTCAATATCGTTGAAGTACGCCGCCACTCGGTTAGTACTGCCGCCACGAAAGGGATCCATGGCCAGCACGTGGTCGTCGTATTCCTCGTCCCATGCGGCTGTGTCTGCTCCGGCGAATTCACAGTCGAATTCGACAGCAGTGCGCATCCGATGCGCACTGCCTGGACCAACGTTGAACTGTTGCCGGACATACGTCGCACCGCCTTTCGCCAGGATGAACATCACGGCCCAGTCGACTTTTCCAAAGCAGCGTTCAAACGTAGCTTCATCGGTGGGACTGGGATGCGGGCAGTCGCCGGGGTGGGTGTGAATCCAGATACGACCGAACTGTTCCGGCTTTCGACCGGTGTCGACCTGTTCATCAAAGAAGTCTGCCACCGCTGCATCATCGAATTCTACGGTCACAGCAGTACACTTCTGATCAACAAGCCGGATATCTTCAATCAGCAACAGATCATCCGCGTTCGAAATTCCAAACGCGCCGACTTCCGTACGGCCGACATCTCGCAGATACAAAAGTTTGCTCCAGCTGTACGGCGTAAACCGCAGTGTGGGGCGTTCACGCCGGCGACACCGTTTCCGGCGTCGCTGCTTTGTCCGTTTCGTGTTGTTCCTGACATTCAGAGCATTCGTCATCTTCAAGGCACCTTTCACAAATGGATTTGTCACAGCCGTTGCACTCGCGCAGGCATGTGGCACAGGTTTCGGAATCGCAGACTGCACAACCGGATGTGCAGCCCGAACAAAAATCGTCGTTACATTCGCCGCAGCTACTCACGCAGTCACGGCAGATCTCGACATCACACCGCACACATTGCCGCATGTCGTCGCGATAAGTGGAATCGCCGCAGTCACCGCACTCAGAAGCGAACCAGTCGTCCAGTTGCACGTAAGCGCTGCCGGAGTTGTAGGTGTTCAGAATCTGTCTCACGAGTACGAAGAAATCACAAACGCGGCCCTGTGAAAGCGCCGCATCAATTGCCGTCTTGCCGTCACCGGCGCACAGCGTTTCACCATCGACATGAGGATGGCTGTAACTCTCACAGGTAGCTGCAGGATTGGGATCCAGAGCTTCAACTTGATAGGCCCGTGACGGCTTGTCGAGGCTCAGCCAGTCAAGCGTTATGCGGAACCGCCCAAGGTAGACACCTTCCAATTCGATGGATTCCGTCGTGACGTCGACAGTGTGCTTAGCTCTGCTAATACGGACAGAGTCGAATTCGTTGTGCAGCGCTTCGATCTCATCGGCAACGTCACGTGCACTGGGCATCCTGATCGGAATCACGGCCGAATCGTTCGCGAAGGACCGTGTCTGCAGCAGTAGCCGATTGGCGGCGGTCTGCAGACGCGTCCTGAGCTGAGTTGCAGCCAGCGGGAAGCCACCGTGATTTGCTGCCACATCAAGCAGGCGACGCAGTCGACAGCATTCCAACCACGCGGCCATTGGTAACTCCGGCAAGGTTGGACGTGCCCGCCGTCCCAGCACTGACTGGATGGCCGCTGCCGCCTTCAGGATCAGTCGGTAGTTCGACGGTTTCGCCATCGTCGCACCTGTCTTTCCAGAAGATTCGCGAACGTTACAAGCCCCGACAGTCGCCGCCGCAGCCAACCGCCAGGAATGCGACCTGACGTTGAAGGCGTCGACCGATTTTTCGCGGAAGTAGCCCCTTCGATTTTGGTCGGCGTGAAACTGACGCGGTCACCTTCCTGCAGTTGCTGGTCGCGCGTTGATGGCTGGCGGTTGACGCGGATCAGATAGCTGCCGGGATCACCATCGGAAACGCGATCGTGAAACAGCTGTGCGACGGTGGTACCTTCATCCACGTTGATGTAGTCGGCGAATCCTCCGCCGTCGTTGTTGATGTACATAATTTGCATTGCGAACCTTTCGGATTTGGTTTTAGAGAGTTGAGGATGGTGAATTGCAGCGACGTGCCGCGAACGTAGTTGCCCTTTACGGACAGGTTCATCGGCGCCGCTGCGTGCGATCGCGTTTTCCGCTTTTGGGGCGAATTTCGCCGCTGTGCAATGACAGACCGATGAAGATCACGCTGAGCAAATTGAACAACTTCCAGGACTCAGCGATGGCGGCGAACAATCCCGCGACCAATAGAGCTCCGTTGATGTATGCCTGGTTGAGTTTGGGTCTTGCGTTCAAGGATTTCCGTTTCGAGAAGACGAACGGCGTCGACGTCTGCGGCGTGAACGACCTGGTGGCCTGCGTTCGTCAGGGATGTCAGGAGTGAGAATGCTGAAACCGCGGGAACGGATTTCAGCGACGGTTTCGCCAGTCGCGGCGGCGACGTGGCGATCAAGTTCGGAGGGGCTCATGAGTCAAACTTTCTATGCGCATAAAGAAACGCGATCGTGAAGCACGATCGCGAGTAAAGTTGTTTGCGGAATGTTGCGAGTACTTGAGTTCGGCCTCAATCAGTTCTGTTGTTGTGTGCGAGCCATTTAGCGGTCAGCCATTCGTGTTCGGCACGCAATGCCTCAGTGCGATGTTTAAACGGACCGAGTATCGGCCCGTCCACTGGACTCAGATCGGCAGTCCAGTGACCGTCGGAATTTGGTTCGACGTGCGAACCTCGTGCTATGCTCAGCGATCCAAGAGTCGCCAGTGAAATCGCTTCGGCGTAGATGCAGCGAATGCTGCCGTTGCGACCAATCATCAGTTCGGTTTGAGCACCATTCATGACTGCGACCGACGACGCTGAATGTTTCGCCGTGGACGATCAACCAACAATTGATCAAGCGTCGATTGCACAGACGCAAGACCCGTGGCAATGTGCTGCCGAGTCGTTTCACTGCGGCGAAGCTGCTGTGGCTGGACACCGCTCATCAACTGTTCTGCTCGATTAACCAGGTCGTCCAGTTGCTCGTTAGAGTGAATATTCAACGACTGAAAACGTTCGAAAAACTGCTGCATGTTCTCAACGGCAGAGTCGCGAAATACCTTTGGCTTGCCGTCGTCAGTGCCGCTGATCTTTTCTGCCAGATGATCAACCAGTTTCGCCAGTTCTTCCGTGAAAGCTGCTTCCGTTAGCCGCACGGCCTCGTCGAAACGCTGCTTCATCCGCTGGCATTCCTGTTCGTACAAAGCCGGATTAAGGCGGCGCAGATAGTCCGGTGGCTCGACAGACGGAAAGTCGCATTCCAGGTCGAAGCAGTCGAGGAGTGACGTGGGGTAGTCGGCGTTGCAGAACAATTCACCGAGTCGTTCGCGGGCGGAAACTCGCAGTTCGGCGTAGTGATCATTCAACGCCAAAACCGCGTCGATAAGTTCCGTGCGAAACGCGGCGACTGCGTCTGAGAATCTTTTAATGTGCTCGCGGCGGATCAAGCGGATCCCCGGTTCCGGGTATGGCAGCGACACCGTTTTCCAGTATTGCGTCGCTCGACCTCGTACCGCCGTTACCTGTCGAAACGCCGGGTGAGATATGTCGAGCAGTTTCTTCCCGGCGGACAGGAACTTGCCTTCCGCGTCGAACGAATCGGCCGCCTGGTCTTTTTGATGCCGAGTCAGTGACTTGCGAACCCCGAGCCACGTGAAACTCAAGCGCGCGGCAGTCATGGAATCTCGAACTAGCGTGGCGGCTGACGCTGGATTTTGTGAACCGGATGTCAGGGGTAATTCTTCGGTGCTAATCATGCAGTCCTTTCTGAGTGGAAATGAAAACGCCGCGAAACATTTCGCGGCGCGGTAGTGCAAAATAATGACGATGTATTCACCGTCAGTTCTTCTGACGTCAGGGTCATAGTGTTCTCTTTTCGGAAGAACTCAGTTCATCAAAGGTCCTCGCGACACCTTGCGCCGCGAACGACCCTTCGGGGAAGCGAATTGGTAGATGCCTCCGTGCTCTGCATCCAGACATCGACCACTGGCCCAGCTTCGCAGGTTATTGATCGTCTCATTGGCCGTGACGGCAACCGGCACAACGTTCAGCGCAGCATGAGTCAGGGGAATATCCAGCAATGCCGAAAGTCGACAGCAGCTGCGCACTTCCGCTCCCGTCCAGTCCTCATCGGCAGGTCGGTCCTGATCCACGTCGAGATCGAAGAGTCGCAGATATTGGGCCCAGATCAGATCCTTCTGCTCACGGCCAGGAAGGTCCAGAAACATGATGCCGTCCAGGCGTTCGGCACGAGTGAGTTCCGGCGGCAGTCGCGAAATGTCGTTGCAGGTGGCAATCAGATACACGTCAGATTCGTGATCACTGAGCCATGACAAAAGTGTGCCCAGTAAACGCGATGACACGCCGGAATCAGACTTCCCTGAGCTGGCGCCGCTGACTGCTTTTTCCAACTCATCAACAAACAGGATACAGGGTGACATGACATCCGCGATCTGTAGAGCGCGGCGAACGTTGGATTCCGTTTCTCCGACAAGGCTGCCCATCAGCGTCCCAATATCCAATACGAGTGTCGGTCGCCCTGTCTCTTTCCCGAGGGCCTTTGCAAACGCCGATTTTCCGGTTCCCGGAACGCCCAGCAACAACACTCCTCGCGGTTGTTTGAGCGGATTGTCGCGTACTGGCTGCATCAACGAACGTCGACAGAATGCCTTCAAACTGTTGAGTCCTCCCAACGCATCAAAATCCTCAGTTCCATGATAAAGTCTCAACAGGCCGGACTTCTTGAGCATGCCCGCTTTAAGTTCCCGGACTGTCGACGACTCAAGTCGATCATGCCTGACGATGCTGAGGCTAAAAGCGTTTTCTGCTTCCAGCCGTGTCAACCCGGCCGCTGAATCAAGGACGCTGGACAGTTCTGATGCATCAAGTAACTCATTGTCTTCCGTCGCGATACCAAGTGCGATTTCCTGAAGCTGCTCTCGCGTAGGAAGTGGATGTTCCAGTACCACGAATAGCTTCTCAAGTTCGACAGGAATCTGCACCACGGGCGAAAGCACGACAAGAATTGTCCGGTTGTGCTTACCTGCAGTAACCTGCCGCGTCACAGCCTGCATGATTTCCGCAGAGTTCAGAAACCGATGAAAATTGGTCAGCACGACCAGCGCCGCCGTGTCGTCCGCAGCGAACGAACGAATGGCTCGCACAGCCGCCAGCGGATCAGTGCCTGCCGAGTCGCCGGTTGACGACGTCGAACCAGGCCCGACGGAAAGTCCCTGATCTATATCCCATGTCGCCAGCTTCCAACCTTCATTGCTGCACAGCCGAGCGATCTCCACGAGTGCGTCTTCGTGTTCATAACTCTGAATCCAGATTCCCGCGAAGCACGCTCGCACATGTTCCGCCACTTGAATCGTTAACGTCATTCTGTGTTCCTTTCTGTTCAGTTCGAGTGATGATGCGACAGATTGCCACATCCGTTCAAAAGGTCGTTAATGAGCAAAAACCACGACGTTACTTCTCCGGCGCTGTCTTGTTCCCGCAGATACTCCACCGTCATCCGTTCCACGGCCCGGGTATTCAACCAGCGTTTCGCCACAACAGAGCGATCACAAATCAGGAGATCATTCAGGAACTGATCAACATCGCTCACAAACTGCGAGAAGCAGCAGACCGAGGTGAAGATCTGGGACTGACCGAAGACGAAATCTGTTTTTACGACGCCTTGATTCAAAACAATTCGGCCCAGGAGCTGATGCAGGACGACCAACTGAAAGTCATCGCGACCGAGCTCGTCATGACGGTCCGCAAGAATGTCAGCATCGACTGGACTCTGCGAGAAACCGCCCGATCCAGAATCCGCGTGATTGTGAAACGCATTCTCAGAAAGTTTGGCTACCCACCGGACTTGCAGGATGCCGCGGTGCGTTTGGTTCTTGAACAGGCCGAAACGCTGAGCGACGAATGGGCTAAGCACTTAACAGTAAACGACTTATAGCATTGTCTTGGAGTTTGGCAAGAGTGTAATCGTTGTGCTGTGAGCATAGAGAATGCCATCGATGCCCCTACGGATCGCCGGGGTAATTGTCCCCAACAGTTCAGGAAACTGGCTTCAACGCGGGGCAATTAGTCGCCGGCCGATTCTTCCCTTGACTCTACTTTTGCGCAGCCTCGGCAAATAAGTCGTTGAGCCCGCTTAACGAGAATGCGTCCCTGATTTTCCGCAGCTCATCGGAAGTAAATCCCGCCGCTTCCAGCCGCTCGCAGAATGCCGCGAATTGGCTGGTGTGCATCAGATATGCATCAGTCGTTGACGAATCTTTGCTTTTCCCGTGTTTATTGGATACCGTTCGAGTCCCTCTGGCCCTATTTAGACCGCTGGAACGGGGCGGAAGAGAGAGACACGCT
>ERZ887849.442-NODE-442-length-44966-cov-14.785442_pt1 | contig 44966 bp, 37 predicted proteins | sample MGYA00521267_ERZ887849 | MGnify/ENA primary metagenome ERZ887849 (study PRJEB32303, sample SAMEA104408601) | aquatic metagenome | biome: Brackish water; feature: Pelagic; material: water | place: Baltic Sea | collected 2014-06-06T16:11:00 | depth 2,863 m ... | reverse complement strand
CCGCAATAGGCGCAGGTGGTGATCACTGAATGCTCGGGTTTACCGGCTTCGATAATGCTCTTCTCGGTGAGCGTGGCGGTTGGGCAGGCATTGACGCAGGCACCGCAGGAAACACATTCGGAATCCATAAAGTCTTCCGCCTGACTAGCGCTGACTTTCGATTCAAAACCACGACCATCGATTGTTAATGCAAAAGTACCTTGCACCTCTTCACAGGCGCGTACGCAGCGCGAACAAACGATGCACTTGGAAGGATCAAAGGTGAAGTAGGGATTGGATTCGTCTTTCTCGGCAACTAGATGGTTTTCCCCTTCGAAGCCATAACGCACGGAACGCAGGCCCAGTTCGCCGGCGGTGTCTTGCAGCTCGCAGTCGCCGTTGGTTGGGCAGGTTAGGCAGTCCAGCGGGTGATCGGAGATATACAGCTCCATTACATTGCGGCGCAATTTACCGATTTCGTCGGACTGGGTTTTGACCTCCATGCCTGCTTCTACATTGGTGGTACAGGAGGCAGGGAATCCGCGGCGGCCTTCAATTTCAACTAGGCAAACCCGGCAAGAGCCAAAGGATTTAAGTTGATCAGTGGCGCAGAGACGGGGAATTTTGACACCGCTCTCGGCGGCAGCGCGCATCACAGAGGTGCCCTCTGGAACTGTGACGCTCACGCCATCAATACTCAGGGTCACCATAGTGGTGCTGGTGCTTTTTGGCGTGCCGTAATCTGCTTGGGGTTCGTAGAATTCCAACATATCAGTTATCTCCTCTACCTTGGCCGGTAAAGTCACTCGAAAAATGTGCCAGTGCACTGCGCACTGGGAATGGTGTCATGCCGCCCATGGCGCAGAGAGAGCCCATTTCCATGGTGTCGCAAAGCTCATGCAACAAAATTAAATTATTCTCGCGATTTTCATTGGCGACAATTCGGTCGATCACTTCAACACCGCGCACCGAACCGATTCTGCAAGGTGTGCATTTACCGCAGGATTCCACTACGCAGAACTCCATGGCAAATCTGGCTTGCGCTGCCATGTCTGCAGTATCGTCAAACACCACAATGCCGCCGTGACCAATCATGGCTTTAATTGCCGCAAAGGCCTCATAGTCCATGGGCGTATCCCACTGGGACTCGGGTAAAAAGGCGCCCAATGGCCCGCCCACCTGAATCGCACGAATCGGACGACCGCTATAGGTGCCCTGCCCATACTCTTCCACCACTTCCCGCAGTGTCACGCCAAAGGCTAATTCAATCAGACCACCGCGTTTAATATTACCGGCCAGCTGTATGGCTAGGGTGCCCCTTGAGCGACCCATACCAAAGTTCTGATAGTGGTCTGCGCCCTGGTCTAAAATGCTGGAAATCGCTGCCAGAGTGAGCACGTTATTCACGACAGTGGGCTTGCCAAATAAACCTTCAATGGCAGGCAGCGGCGGTTTGGCGCGAACCATTCCACGCTTGCCCTCAAGACTCTCTAACAGTGAGGTCTCTTCACCACAGATATAGGCACCGGCACCCAAGCGCACTTCAAGATGGAAGGTTTTGCCGGAGCCTTGAATATTTTCGCCGAGAAAGTTGACTTGGATAGCGCGTTCGATAGCAATATTTAACAGTTTGTGCGCAACGGGATATTCCGAGCGCAGATAGATATAACCCTGATTGGCGCCCACAGCTAAGCCGGCAATGATCATGCCTTCGATTAGCTGATAAGGATCCGCTTCCATCACTAGTCGGTCGGCAAAGGTGCCTGAGTCGCCTTCATCGGCGTTGCAGACAATATACTTCTGATCAGAATCGCAGTTTAGAACCGTCTGCCACTTAATACCGGCAGGAAAGGCTGCACCCCCGCGGCCGCGAAGGCCGGAGTCCTTAACCTGATCAACAATCTGCTGGCCGGTCATCTGCAAGGCTTTCTTGAGGCCATTAAAACCGTTTAGTGACTGGTAGTTATCCAAGCAAACAGGATCGCCTAACCCGGCACGGGCATAGGTGAGCCGCTGCTGGGATTTTAAATAGGGGATTTCTGCCATTTCACCCTGATACAGCTCGTGGCTACTTGGATCGGCTTGCAGCGCGTCGATAATACTGGGGATATCCTTGGCGGTGACCGGACCAAAACCGATACGCCCCTGGTCAGTTTCCACTTCCAATAATGGCTCTAACCAAAACAGGCCACGGGAGCCATTGCGCCCCGGTTCAATCCCCGCGGTTTGCAGTGCACGGGCGACTGATTCTGAGCCTAGGGCTAATGCAGTGGTATCTTGAGGGATATAAAAGATCATTTGGCGGCCCCCTCTTCTGAGGAGAGGCCAGAAATTAGGTCATCAAAACGATCTGTATCAACTCGCGCATAAATCGCATCATCGATTCGTATTGAAGGTGAGCAGGCGCAGTTGCCCAAGCAGTAAACCGGCTCGAGTGTGACGGCCCCATCCGCAGTAGTTTCACCGTAGTCTATACCCAGGGTCTGCTTGACATGCGCTTCCAACTGACGAGAGCCCATAGACTGGCAAGCTTCAGCGCGACACACCTGGACACTGTGGCGGCCTACTGGGGAGGTTTTAAAATCATGATAAAAACTGATAACGCCGTGAACTTCGGCGCGGGAGAGATTGAGGCCTTTGGCAATAATCGGCACAGCCGAATCTGGCACATAGCCTATGTCGCCCTGAATAGCATGCAAAAGGGGTAGTAAGCCGCCTGGCAAGGCTTGGTATTGCCCGACTAAATCAGTGATCGATTGCTGCTCATTTTGACTGATACCCAACTCAACTACTCCTGTGGTTATATGTGCCGGATAGTCTATTGAACGGACCCCGGCGCACGCAGTCTAGCACTATCACTACTCAGTTCTGTCTTACCCAAGCGACTCTTATTTACCTAATAAGGACTGCTTATTGATTCAGTCTTTGCGCCAGGTTTTAATTCAACTTCTCAAGCCAAAGCGCGGGCATGAAAGGCGATATGGTCTGCTATGAACGTGGCGATATAAAAGTAGCTGTGATCATAGTCAGGCTGCATTCTGGCTTGCATAGGGTAATCGGACTCTCGAGCTGCCCTGACCAGCAACTCCGGCTTCAATTGCTCGGTTAAAAAATTATCGGCCTCGCCCTGATCAACTAACACTGGTAAGTGCTGTGTCGCCTGCTTTACCAGCTCCACGGTGTCATATTGTTGCCATGCCTGACGGTCATCGCCCAAATAGTTGCTCAATACCTTTTCACCCCAAGGGCAATTGAGCGGCGAACAGATGGGTGCAAAAGCCGACACGGATTTAAATCGTTGAGGATTTTTAAGCGCAATGGCCAAGGCGCCATGGCCGCCCATGGAATGCCCAGAAATCGAGACGCGCTGACTATCCACTGGAAACTCGCTGTTAATAAGATCAGGTAGCTCATCAAGAATATAGCTATACATCTGATAATGCTCAACCCATGGCGGCTGAGTGGCGTCGACATAAAAACCCGCCCCCAGACCCATATCATAAGCTCCCTCTGGATCATCGGCGACCCCTTCCCCTCTGGGGCTGGTATCTGGACAGACTATGGCAATACCATGCTCCGCTGCGTGCTGTTGAGCGCCGGCTTTTTGAACAAAATTTTCGTCATTGCAGGTTAATCCCGACAGCCAATATAAAACCGGCACGGGCCCATTTTTCGCCTGAGGCGGCAAGTAAATACTGAAAGTCATTTCGCAGTTTAAGACTGCAGACTGGTGCTTGTAGCGCAGCTGCTGGCCGCCAAAGCTTTGGTTTCTGCCGATCTGTTCTAGTGCTTGAGATACCATTTAAAACTCCAGAGCTAAAACTCAACGACGGAGCGAATACTCTCGCCAGAATGCATCAAATCAAAGGCCTTATTGATATCTTCGAGGGGCATTTTATGAGTAATCAAATCATCAATATTGATCTTGCCATCCATGTACCAGTCGACAATGCGCGGCACATCGGTGCGACCGCGTGCACCCCCAAAAGCGGTTCCGCGCCATGAGCGACCGGTAACCAGCTGAAATGGTCTAGTGGTAATCTGCTTGCCTGCGCCGGCTACACCCACGATGCAGCTCTCGCCCCAGCCTTTATGGCAGCACTCAAGGGCTTGGCGCATAACATCTACATTGCCGATACATTCAAAGCTGTAATCAACACCGCCGCCGGTCATCTGAATAATATGGTCAACGACGTTATCCACGTCTTTGGGGTTAATAAAGTCAGTCATGCCAAACTGCTTACCCAAGCCTTCTCGGGCAGGGTTGAGATCTATGCCGATTATCCGTGTGGCGCCGACCATCTTGGCACCCTGAATCACATTGAGGCCAATACCCCCCAAACCAAACACAGCCACGGTGGAGCCCGCTTCAACTTTCATGGTGAAAGCCACGGCACCAATACCAGTGGTGACGCCACAGCCGATATAACAAATCTTGTCGAAGGGCGCGTCTTTACGCACCTTGGCCAGAGATATTTCAGGCAGAACCGTGTAGTTAGAAAAGGTAGAGCACCCCATGTAATGCAGGATTGGCTTGCCTTCAAAAGAGAAACGGCTAGTGCCGTCGGGCATCACACCTTGCCCCTGAGTCGTTCGCACTGCCTGACAGAGATTGGTTTTGGGATTTAGGCAATACTCGCATTCGCGGCACTCAGCGGTGTACAGAGGAATCACATGATCACCTGGCTTGAGGCTCTTAACGCCCGGGCCTACTTCAACCACAACACCTGCACCCTCATGGCCCAAAATAGCGGGGAATGCGCCTTCGGGATCATCCCCAGACAGCGTAAATGCATCTGTATGACAGACACCCGTGGCTTTCATTTCGACCAGTACTTCCCCTGCTCTTGGCCCGTCGAGATCCACTTCTACCACTTCTAATGGTTTACCTGCGCCAAATGCTACTGCTGCCTTTGTTTTCATGATCTAGATCCTATACGTATTCTGAGCTTATTTTTATCAGTTGCCGTTAATGTCTGCCGCCGTTTTTTAATAGCACTTTTTTTCAATAGCACTTTTTTTCAATGGTGCTGTTTATAAATGGTGCTGCGACTAATCAAGGCCCTATGATGCTTAGTGCATACTAGGCCAAAATGGGCTATTTTGGCCATCAAAGAATGGCTCCTTAATATGAAAAATTTCAATCGGGAAGTATGAATGAAACCTATAGCAAAGCTCGCGTTAACCTACCTCCTCTGTGCATTTTCCTCTGGCAGCGCTGCCGGCCAAGTTGAAACAAAGTCTTTTAAAACAGAGTCTGTTGACGACTTGATCATCTACACAGCGAAGAAAATCATCACCATGGAATCCGCCCTACCCGAGGCCACCGCCGTGGCTGTAGCCAATGGTCGCATTGTCTCAGTGGGCTCATTGGAGTCTCTGAGTAGCTGGACAGATCAAAAAGACGCCCGCATCGACCGTCGTTTTGAGGGCAAAATTATTATGCCCGGCTTTATTGATCCCCATGTGCATCCCTCTCTGCCCGCGGTCCTGACACAGTTTTCCTTTATCGCCCCAGATGACTGGTCGCTGCCCACAGGAGAATTTCCCGGCGCCAAAACCCCCGAGGCGTATCTCAAACGTCTCAAGCAGCTGGTTGCCGAGCACAATGACGAGAGCGTTCCCTTTATTGCCTGGGGCTATCACCCACTGTGGCATGGAGAACTGTTTCGCGACGAGCTCACCGCCCTATTTCCGGGCCAACCAGTGATGCTGTGGCACAGATCCTTTCATGAAATTGTAGCCAATGATGCGGCGCTTGAGATGCTCCACATAAAACAAGCGGATCTGGCGGGCAATCCATTGACCGATTGGGCCAAGGGGCATTTCTATGAGAATGGGATGTACGCCCTAATCCCGAAAATGCCATTCCTGTTTGACCCAACGCGCTTTGGCAGTGGTATGCAGAACTTTATTCAAATGGTTCATCAGGGCGGCGTGACCACAGCCTTGGATATGGGTACCGGTGTATTTGGCAATCCGGACGCAGAGATCGACTTGATTCGCCATACAGTTGAAACACTGCAGGCTCCGGCTCGACTAATTCTGACACCGATTATTACCGATTTTATGGGTCGCGGGGTGTCTATTGAGGATGCCTTGGTGCAAGTGGACAAGTGGCGAGCACAAAACAGTCATAGAGTGATGTTTGACCGGCGCTTTAAACTGATGATTGATGGGGCTATTTACAGCGGTTTGGCCCAGTTTAAATTCCCCGGTTATATCGATGGCCATCAGGGTGTGTGGATGGTACCGGCTGAGGTGTCTCAGCAGTGGGCCCAGGCATTCTGGGATGCGGGCTATCAGATTCACGCCCACACCAATGGCGATGGCAGCGCCGAGGTCTTGATTGATCTGTTAAAAACCCTGCAAAAAAATACGCCCAAAAGTGATCATCGCCTAGCTCTGGAACATTTCGCCTACACCACAGAAGATCAAAATCGTCAGCTTGCGGAGCTCGGTGCAGTGGTCTCGGCCAATCCCTACTATCACTATATGCTCAGCGATATGTACAGCGAACAGTGGCTGGGTGCGGATCGCGGCAGCCAAATGGTGCGCCTGGGTTCCCTAGAGCGACTGGGTATGCCCTTTGCCTTTCATTCCGACAGCCCTATGGCACCATTGCAGCCGCTGACGCTGGTTTCAGCTGCGGTTAATCGAGTAACCATAAATGGTAATCTTGCCGGTGCCAATGAGCGCGTCAGTCTCCATGCAGGTCTGCGGGCAATCACCATTGATGCAGCCTGGGTGATGGGCTGGGAAGATGAGATCGGCTCGATTCGCGCGGGTAAAAAAGCCGATTTTACAATACTTGAAGCCGACCCTTATGAGGCTGGGCCCGGCGGTGTAAAAGATATCAAAGTTTGGGGCACAGTCTTTGAAGGACTGCCAGCGCCGCTATAGTTGGAGAGTTAGGCGATAACAGTCATGCTGACGGCTATTTAAACTAGTCCCATCGGTCATAGGTGGGAGTTTCGCCTGACAGTTTTTGGCGTTACTATCGTCGTAACAAAATCATACAAATAATAATAAGTAGAAGAGACATGCGAAATGTTGAAAACTCTCACCAAATCTATCTCTTTAATTCTACTGTTAACCCAGCTAACCCAGCTGACTGCTTGCGGCGGTGGTTCCAATTCGTCTGCAACTGCAGATCTTTCCCCAGCCCCAGATACAGATACAGGTGACACACCAGAGGCTGTTCAATCATTAGTCTGGCAAGAGGCCACGCCTGAGTCCGTCGGCATGAATTCTGCGCTGTTAGCCCAGACCTTTGATCAAGCTTTTGTCGATGGTAGCTACACTCAAGCTGCACTGGTAATCAAAGACGATAAACTCATCTACGAACGCTACAGAGGCATTCTTCCCACCGAAGCGACCAATTTGGCAGCCACAACTGATCTCGATAGCCAAGCAGTCTATGGCACTCGAGATAAAGATAGCCTTGCCACCTCTTGGTCAACGGCCAAATCCTTTACCAGTGTGCTGATCGCCATTGCTATTGAGCAGGGTCTTATAGAATCCCTCACGGAACCGGCTTCAACATACATAGAAGAATGGCAGAGAGACGACAGAGCAGCGATCACCATTCGTAATCTGCTGGATATGCGCTCGGGGTTGCCACTGGTTTGTTATGACACTGCCGCCCAAAGTTTGGGCGTCTGTGATAACGCTGGCAGTGCTGGTGGCGATTTAGTCTTCGCCAACAATCAAATGTCTGCCTGTATCAACCGTCCATTAGCCGAGACCAATGTCAATCAGTCCTGGCATAACACAGGGATAATTTGGCAGGATGGATACTGGCTCTATTCTAATTGTGACACCATGGTGTTAGGGGAAATTCTCTATCGGGCTACAGGCCAAGACCTGCAGACCTACGCTGACCTGCATTTGTTTTCCAAGATCGGTATGCGAGCCCAATGGTGGCGAGACAATGACGGTACCAGTCAGGTGGATGGCAATTATTTAGCCTACTGCTGCCTGGATGCGACACCTCGTGATTTTGCTCGGTTTGGGCAGTTACTACTAAATAATGGTGTATGGGATGGAGAGCAGGTGATTCCCAGCGCTTACGTCGATAGCATCAAAAACATCACTCTGGACTCGGTAGTGACCGAAATAAGCGGCGGAATATTCAGCTACGGACTGAAATTTTGGAGCATAATTCCGCAAAATCAGGACGATGGCGTGATTTATCCGCCACCTAATACACTTATCTCAACCACTGGATTTGATGGTCAATACATCACTGTCGATTTTGACAACAATATTGTGATGGTTCGCAATGGCCTCTACAGTCCGATTTTAAACGCCTCCGACGGACGAAAAATGACTATCTCCACAGGTGATTTTGCAGCATCGAGTCTCATTGGATCACTGCCTAATGGCGTGGCGCTGGCTGGCGGCTCTAGTTATGTGCATCAGAAATTTCTCTATGGCGTGAACCAATCAATTATTTCCTCAGACTAACCGGAGACATTTCGTCTTCACGCTAATCTAACCACCATAAAAAAGGCAATATCATGAGCGACATTATTCTCTACGTACTAGCACTGACACTCTTTCAAGTTTGGCTTCTGCCTATGGCCGTCAATCTAAAAAATAGTGCCTATTTACTCTCCAACCGCGATGAGGAAGTCGAAACCTCGGTAACCTTTCAACGCATCAAACGCGCCGCAGCCAACCTTCAAGAGACGCTGCCAATATTTCTAACTCTGGCACTCTTGTCCATGATTATGCAGGTCGACAACACTCAGGCCGCAAGCGCGTGGTTGGGGTTGCGCGTTATTCACCTGGTTTGCTACAGCCTTGGCTTTGCCATGCTGCGCAGCCTGAGCTGGGTCGGCTCTGTGGTTGCCCTGGTCTATATGGCGCTGCCGTTAGTCTAATTAGCCTAATTAGCTCTAACTTTTAAAAACAACAATAACCAGGCGTTGTGTCTCAAACCAACGCCTGACTACCAAAGGGAAAAACTATGCGTAACCAACTCTCTCTAGCACTAGCAATGGTGTTACTGACAGCCTGCAGTGGGCCAGATGATTCAGCAGTAATCAGCACTGAGCAAACCGCATCCACTGCGGCCGCAGTTCAATCTGATACCTGTGATAATTTCAATGCTGACGGCACTGCACTATTTGGTGATCTGCATGTTCACACCAGCTACTCCTTTGACGCCGCCGCCAATAGCTTGGGCACCACACCCACAGATGCCCATCGCTACGCCAGGGGTGAAGCCATACCGTTTTTCCCTGTCGACAAACAAGGTGTTCCCCTTGGCTCAGTCAAGATTGATCGACCACTGGACTTTCTTGCGGTCACCGATCACGGTGAATTTCTCGGCGAGCGAGCACTGTGTCGCACCGAAGGCTCACCGGCCTACGCCACGACTTTCTGTAAAAATTACCGCGTCAATGAGCGTCAGGGCATGATGATGCTGGGCTCGGTGATCACCACTGAAACGCCCGAGCGAATTGAAGAAATCTGCGGCGCCGATGGCAGCCAGTGCAGTGATTATGCGGAGTCACCCTGGCAGGATATTCAGCTGGCGGCTAATAAAGCCTATGCCCCCTGCGAATTCACCAGTTTTATCGCCTATGAGTACACAGGTACACCGGGCACATCGAACTATCACCGCAATGTTATTTTTCGCGACAACAATGTTCCCGCCAAACCGGTTAGCTATATAGAGGCGCCTATCGACAGCAAGCTCTGGTCGGCACTGGATGCGGTCTGCGATATTGCCGAAGGTTGCGACTATCTGACCATTCCTCACAATTCCAACCTGGCCAACGGACGTATGGCGCCCTACATGCAGCTTGAGGATACTACTGAAGCCAAGCGTGCCTATGCCACAGCCCGTTTAAAGCGCGAGCCAATTATGGAGATCTTCCAGCATAAAGGCGGATCCGAATGTATCAATGGTTTAAGCAGTGTCTTTGGCGCACCTGATGAGCTCTGTGAAATCGAAGCAGTGCGACGCATGGGCGAAAATAAAACCTATGCCACCCGCAGCTTGTCCGAGGGCACTCTGACTATGGGTCAGGCATCTGAAGTGACCGCTGAATGTGAACCTGGCCAGACCGGCAGCAACGGCATGCTCGGTGCTGGTTGTATCCACCCTACTGACTTTCAACGCTCGGCCCTATTGGTGGGTCTGGTTGAAGAACAGTCGATCGGTTTAAATCCGGTAAAGCTCGGTACCATTGCCGCCACTGATACTCACTCAAGTACTCCAGGTGCTGTTATTGAAAGCGCATGGACTGGTGCTGTGACTGGCGAATCAAACCCGGCTGAGCGACTCAAGCCAGGCCTGCTTACCAGCGGTATTGATGGCAACCCCGGCGGTTTGGCCGGTGTCTGGGCAAAGGAAAATACCCGCGATGGCGTCTTTGATGCCATGTTGCGCAAAGAAGTGTTTGGCACTTCAGGTCCGCGTATCAGACCGCGCCTGTTCGCTGGCTGGGATCTTAAACAGGGCCTCTGTGAAGCTCCGGATATGGTTGCTCAAGCCTATGCCTCTGGTGTTCCTATGGGCGCTGATTTAGTGGCTGCTGGGGACAGCGGCAAAGCACCGAGCCTGCTCGCCTACGCCGCTAAGGATCCAGATGGCAAGCCACTGGTCGCATTGCACCTGATCAAGGGTTGGATTGATGGTGAAGGCAAAATGCACAATGAGGTAATAACTGTAGCCGAAGCAGAAACTGGCGCTGACAGTCTCTGTGTGGTGTATAGGGATAACAACTTTGATGCTAGCCAGTCAGCCTATTATTACCTGCGCGCCGTAGAGCCTGAGACGGCCCGCTGGCACACCTATGACTGTGCAGCGTTGGCTGAAGCAGATCGACCCGAGGTTTGCTCTAACGGCGCTTATCCTGACAAGGTTCGCGAGATGGCTTGGACCTCGCCGATCTGGTATCAGGGCCAGTAAGTCTAATCGGCCGCCGTCGCAAGGCGCGCGGCCTGCTGGCGCAGTAGAAACTTTTGCACCTTGCCCGTGGACGTCTTGGCGATAGCGCCGATTACATAGCGACGCGGCACTTTAAAACCCGCCAGATGCTCTTTGCACCAGGCGGTTAGATCCTCTATGGAGACATCACTGCCCTGTGCCAGTTCGACAAAGGCGCAGGGTGTCTCGCCCCACTTGTTATCTGGCATGGCTACCACTGCAGCGGCGACTATCTGCGGATGCTTGTGCAATACCTCTTCAACTTCGATCGATGAAATATTTTCACCACCGGAAATAATAATGTCTTTGGAACGGTCTTTTAGCTGAATATAACCATCTGGATAGACCACGCCAAGATCGCCGGAATGAAACCAGCCACCTTTAAAAGCCTCGTCGGTGGCGGCGCGGTTCTTCAGATAACCTTTCATCACCACATTGCCACGAAACATCACTTCACCGAGGGTCTCGCCGTCCCTAGGAACCGGCTCTAAGGTCTCTGGGTCGAGTACATCCAGTTCTTCTAGCGCATGGTAGCGAACGCCCTGACGCGCCTTTAACGATGCCTGCTGTTGCGCCGGCAATATCTCCCATTCACTGTTCCAGTCATTCACCACCGCCGGGCCATAGACCTCGGTCAGACCATAGAGATGGGTGACGTTAAAGCCCGCCTCACGCATATCGGCCAACACTCTTTCGGGGGGCGGGGCAGCGGCGGTAAAAAGTCTACCTGTCGTTGCAGCGTACGCTTGACCTCTGGTTCGGCATTTAAAATGGTCGACATGACTACAGGTGCGCCGCACAGATGGGTGACCTGATGTTGATCCAGTGCGCTCCAGATGGCGTCAGCGCGCACTTCGCGCAAACAGACATGGGTGCCGCTCACTGCGGACAGGGTCCAGGGAAAACACCAGCCGTTGCAGTGAAACATCGGCAGGGTCCAGAGATAGACTGCATGTTTAGGGATCGACGCGGTAATCGCATTGCCCTGGGCCAATAGGCAGGCACCACGATGATGATAGACCACACCTTTAGGGTCGCCGGTGGTGCCGGAGGTGTAATTGACGCTGATGGCATCCCACTCATTGTTGGGCATCAGCCAAGCAAATTCAGGATCGCCACTGCTCACCAGATCTTCGTAATCCTCGGTTCCCAGTCTTTCACCTGTTTGCCTGTTCTCTGCAGCCAGCACCGGATCAGCATAATCAATCAGCAGCGGAGTGACCTGAGTAGTCTCAAGAGCAGCGGCTATGGTCGATGAAAAACCGGTATCAGTGATCAGCAGTTTGCTCTCCGCATGATCCAACTGAAAGGCGATAACACCGGCATCCAATCTGGTATTCAAGGCATGTAAGACAGCCCCGCACATCGGCACTGCATAGTGGGCTTCAAGCATCGGCGGAGTATTCGCCAGCATCACCGAGACCGTGTCGCCGCGCTCAATGCCACGAGCAGTCAGCGCCGAGGCCAACTGTCGGCAGCGGCGGTAAAACTCAGCATAGGTAATTTCTAGACCACCATAGACAATGGCGATGCGTTCGGGAAATACCGTGGCGGCGCGCTCGAGAAACGTCAGGGGTGTCAGGGGTTGGTAGTTAGCTTGATTTTGCTCGAGATCCTGATCGTAGATACTGGCCATGGACTAACTCCCCTAGAAAATATATTACAGTGCGGTAATCACTTGTCCTGCCAGACCGGCGCGCGTTTTTCAACAAAGGCACCAATGCCCTCTTCGGCGTCATGGGCAAGCATATTGTCGACCATAACCTGTGATGTGTAGCTATAGGCATCGTCAAGCGGCATAGTCGCCTGCTGATAAAACGCGCGTTTGCCCACCGCCAAAGTCATACTCGATTTGCTAGCCATTTTTGCTGCCAGCGCCATAGTCTGCTCGGTTAGATCATCGGCACTGACTGCGCGATTGATCAATCCAATCTGCTCAGCTTTCTCGGCACTGATCATATCGCCGGTCAAGAGCATCTCCATGGCATGCTTGTTCGACACATTGCGCGACAGTGCCACCATTGGCGTGGAGCAGAACAGGCCGATATTGACGCCGGGAGTGGCAAAGCGAGCAGTGTCTGCAGCCAACGCCAGATCACAGCTTGCCACTAGCTGACAGCCGGCGGCGGTGGCCACACCAGCCACTTCGGCGACAACCGGTTTAGGGTTGTTGACGATCAGTTGCATCACCGAAGCACAGGTGTCAAACAGCTGTTTAAAATAAGCCTGGCCGCCGTCAGCGGCGCTGCGAGCAGCCGTAATTTCCTTTAGATCGTGACCTGCACAAAATGCCGGACCATTGGCCGCCAAGACAATCACTCTTATGGATGGATCCAGTGCCGCTTCGGAGAACACCTGCGCCAGTTGTGTCAGCATTATTTCAGAGAGCGCGTTGCGACGTTTTTGATCATTTAGCGTCAGCCTCAAAACACCGTCGACCATCTCCTGTAACAGGGTTTCGCTGTTGTTTGGGTTTTCCATAGTTGTGCTCCGGACTGATTAGAGATTTATTTAGACTGGTATACCAGTCCAATAAGGTTGTTCTAATTCTATCTTGGGGCAGCGATTCATCACAACCTTAATCCCAGCCGCTTCAGCCAGCTGTGCAGCCCGATCATTGACAATCTCCAGCTGCATCCACACCACAGTGGCACCGATAGCAATCGCCTCTTCGGTTACAGCCAGTGCAGCATCCGATGAACGAAAGATATCGACCATATGAATCGGCTGATCTAGAGCCCCACTGAGCGACGCCAAATCGGCATAACAGTGCTGACCGAGAATTTGATTGCCCGCCTCTCGCGGATTGACCGGATAGACCTTGTAGCCCTGCTCAAGCAACGCCTGCATACAGCGATAGCTGTCGCGATCTTCACGCGGGCTGGCGCCCACCAGAGCAATGGTTTTTACCTCGGTAAGTATCTGCTTGAGATAGGCGTCGGGGTAATTGCTATGGTCAATTGCTGAAGTCATAAAATAGTCGCATACGTCAGATTTACTTAAAGTCGTATTTCTAACCAGCCTTGCTGGCAATGCTCTTTTTCGGATCGTAAAAAGGCTTGTCCACAACCTTAACAGAGCGACGGCCAAATGGGGTGACAATCTCCGCCTCGGTATCCATCGCACTGTGCTCGATGGACATCATCGCCAGTGCAATATTGCTTTTTAACCGCGGTGAGTAGATCGCCGAGGACACATGGCCTACTTTTTCGTCGCCAACAAATATCGGCCAGAACTCATTGTTAGCGCCCGTTAATGCTTCGCCATCAATCACAATACCCACCTGCTTGCGGCGAATCCCCTGCCGCAGGATTTCCTGTAGCGCCGCCTTGCCGATAAAATCAGCTTCCATTTCCAAGTCGACTAGTCGATCGAGGCCCAATTCATAGGGGTTAGTATTGCAGTCCATATCAGCGTGATATGAAAGCATGCCGCCTTCGATACGACGGATTGCCGATGTGTGCCCCGGCTGCAAACCAAAGGGCTGCCCCGCCGCCATAATGCGCTCCCACAGCTCATCTCCACGACTGCCATCACGCAGATAAATCTCATAACCTAACTCGCTGGACCAGCCAGTGCGCGACACAATCAATGGAATGCCATCGAGCTCATATTCCTCGAGCCAGTAGTAACGCAGATCATGGACTTTGTCGCCAAACAAACTCTGCATAATTTCGCCGGAGCGGGGTCCCTGCAACTGCAGGGGCGAAACATCTGGCTCGCAGATACTGACATCAAGGTCGGAATGAACTGCCACACCCTGAGCCCAGAGCAAAATATCGCTATCTGCCAGCGACAACCAAAAATGATTTTCCGCCAGACGCAGCAGGATCGGGTCATTCAAAACCCCGCCCTGTGCATTGGTGATCAACACATATTTACACTGGCCAACGGCACAGGCGGAGAGATTGCGCGGGGTTAACATCTGTACAAACTCAGCCGCATCGGGGCCGGTGATTTCTACCTGGCGCTCCACCGCAACATCACTTAGGGTCGCAGCATTGACCAGATTCCAGAAATTCTGTTCCGGATCGCCAAAATCTCTCGGGATATACATGTGGTTATAGACCGAAAAGTCCGCCGCGCCCCAGCGCACAGTGGCGTCAAAATAAGGGGATTTGCGAATCTGGGTACCAAAGCCAAAGGCCTTAGATTGGTTTGAAGTAGATGAATTTGTCATGGACTAACACTCGAGCGAAGACGCGGAAATTTGCGCGAGTGTGATCTTAATAACGGGTTGCCGCTTGTTATTTTGCGACAGAGAAATGCAGCACTACGACATTAATAGTGGGTCGGATATGTGGCGCTCGACGCCGCGGAAATCACTGGATAAAAGCACCAACATAGATCGGGATAGCGGTTGCGTAACCACCCAATACCATTAAACTGAGTTAAACAAATCGGTCATAGAGCCGGCATTTACTAAGGGGGAAAATATGATTCCACTGCAAGAAATTAGCCGCGTCGCGGATATCACTCGCTATCAAGCGCGACTTGAAGGCGACCGAATTGCACAATTCTTTGAAGGCCGCGAAACCAGCTATCTCGAACTCGATCGTCGCGCCAGTCAAATTGCCAATGGCCTAATCGCCGCTGGCTGCACCCCTGGCACTCACATTGGTTATGTAGGTAAAAACAGCGACTATTATTTCGAAGTCATGACCGGCGCAGCCAAGGCCAATGTGGTGATTGCCGCGGTAAACTGGCGCCTCGCCGCTCCAGAGATAGAATATGTTCTCAACAATGCTGAGGTCGAGATACTCTTTGTTGGCGCTGAATTTTACGACGTCATCAAACAGGTCGCTCCGGCCCTAACCTCCCTGCGTGTGATCATTGCCATCGATGGTGGCGAGAGCAACTGGACCTCATTTACTCACTGGCGCGACCAACAGCCTGATGGCGATCCGCAGCTGTCCATCGACTTGGATGATGATGTGATACTGCTTTACACCAGCGGTACCACTGGGCACCCCAAAGGCGTCCAGTTAACCAACAGAAATTATCTCGACCTATTAGACCAAGCGGCTAACGGCGGCTGGGGAGACTGGACTGGTGGCGAAGCCAGTTTAGTCGCCATGCCAATCTTTCATGTTGCCGGTGTCAATGTCGGCCTGATTGGTTTAGCTCAGGGCCTGAAAAACGTTATCTTGAGGGATATAGACCCAGTGACGATTTTGGACCTTCTCGAGCAGCACCGAGTTAAATATGCGTTTTTTGTGCCCGCAGTGATTATGTTTCTCAATTCTGTTCCTACCGTTCGCGACAGAGACTTCTCCAATCTGGAACTGATTCTCTACGGCGCCAGCCCCATATCTGAGGAAGTGCTATTAACCGCCACAGAGATTTTTAAATGTCAGTTTTGTCAGGTCTATGGACTTACCGAAACTGCCGGTGCTGGCACCTTCCTAGAACACCAAGATCATGACCCAGCAAGGGGCAAATTGCGTTCCTGCGGTAAACCAGTGGCCACAGCTGAAGTGCGGATACTCGGACACAATGGCGAGGATATGCCGGCTAATGCCGTGGGTGAAATACTCTACAGATCTGGCACCCTGATGAAAGGCTACTGGAAAAATGACCAAGCAACTGCGAAAGCGGTTCAAGACGGTTGGTTTTACACTGGCGACGCAGGCTATTTAGATGAAGAGGGCTATCTTTTCATTCACGATCGGATCAAAGATATGATTGTCTCCGGCGGTGAAAATGTTTATCCCGCCGAAGTGGAAAATGCCCTGTTTGGTCTTGCAGAAATTGCAGATGTTGCGGTTATCGGTGTGCCCGATACTAAGTGGGGTGAGGCAGTCAAAGCGGTTGTGGTGTTAAAACCTGGAGAGACCACTAGCGAGCAAGAAATTATTGATTTCGCAAAAACTAAGATTGCCGGCTATAAGGTCCCCAAATCTGTCGACTTTACTGATGCACTGCCGCGCAACCCAACCGGAAAACTCCTCAAGCGAGAGCTGCGAGCACCCTACTGGGACAATCAAGAGAGGCAAATAAACTAGGCTAGCTGCTTTGAAATACACAGCTGAGAGTTGCACGCCCTGAAAGGCAGCGTTCTGCATTGAAAAGGGATTTGCGGTTAGCAACCTACTTCGCTAATGGTATTTCGATTGAGCACAGCGCTGCGAGATCTCCGCAACTTAACAGCAGACCTCTGAGGTTCGTTTAAAAGAGCAAAATGCGCGGTAATGAATTAATTACCGCACATGTTCACTATCTTTTTTATTAACCTTTAAACGGGCTAGCGCCGCGAGTGGCTAGCAGCGTCACCAGCATCAACACGGCGGCAGTAGCACCATAGACCAAAAGCACATTTTTTAATCCACCCAAAGGTTGATCAAGCATAACAACCATCAAGGGCGCGATAAATTGGCCCAGAAAGAACATACCAGTCCACAGTCCCGTCCCACGGCCCCTGACGCTCGGAGATAAGATACTCATAGTCCAAGCTAAGGTGCATGGGAGTAACATACCGGCACCCAAGCTAGTAACGATTGCGAATACTGTCGTGATTGACAGCGCAGATGACAGACCCATGCCGCCATAGCCAAGCGCAAAAAACGCCATTCCAATGGCGAGAGGTTTTGGACCAGGTGATAGCACTTTTAACTTCGTAAAAGTAACTGCTCCAATCATCACACCAAAATTGAACGCCGCTCCAATAGCACCAATTATGGCGGGACTCGCGTCTTGGACAAGTAACAAAATATCACCCAACTTTACTATAGTGGTGTAAAAGAATATCCCGACACCCAGAGTGATGAAGAGCAGAGGCAACAACGATCTCCAGGGCAGCACTCCTTTCGAATCGCTATTTTTCTCAATCACCGCAGGCTCAAAGAGTTTCCACAACACCAATAAGGCGATAGGTATTGCCATTAAGTAGAGAAGAAAAGGTCCGCGTGAGCCCAGGGTTTCGCCTAATGCACCGCCGATCGCAATAAGGACAATTGCGCTCAGACTGACGACGCCAATTTGTATGCCAATCCACTTTTCTCGGGCAGCTCCTTTGAAATAATCACCGACAAGCGCCGTGGCAACCGTCATGATGACAGCTTCAAAAATACCGAGACCAAAGCGCGCGCCAATAATCTGTTTTAAATCCGTCAAAAAGAATGGGATCGTCCCAATTACGGCATATCCAAGTAACGAGAAAAATAACAACATTTTTCGGCCAATACGGTCTGAGAGCCAGCCCGCCAGCGGCGAAAAAAGAGCGACACACAGCGCAGGGATAGTGAGCGCGATAGGAACAAGCGCCTCACTTCCGGAGACACCAGCGAACTCGCGCCCCAAAAGTGGCATCACCGGCACCAGAGAGATAATCGCCATAGCAGGCATAATCGCGGCTAAAACGAGAATAATTCCATGAATGTTGCGAGCTTCAGATACAATTTTTGTTGACATATCAATCCTCATCTTATTATTGGTAGAGTGCAAATCTGCAAAAAAATGCAGCGGAAATTGCTAATCATATTTGAGATATTATCACTTAATAGTATTTAATTATTTTTCACAAATTCGTCAAAAGTGTCAGCAACAGCCTGAGACATCTCCGATTTTACCTGGCCCTGCTTTACGGTTTTGGCAACCTCACGCATTTCCTCAGCCCGACGCTGACCATGTGTGGATACACGCTCAAACCAATAATCGACACGACCTTCACGCCATCCCATCTCAGGGAAACTGTCATCTAAGGACGCCTTTATTTCGTTTTCTACATCGTAAAAACGAGCGGTTTGAAAACACTCAAGGGTGAGAGCCTCCATGCCTTTTATCATTACTGATCGGCACATTTTTATCGCCGCCGCTCGCCCAACTTCAGGGCCAACATATCGACTGTTTAGGCCTAGTGAATTGAGTGCATGGCTGAGCGCCTGCCCCTCGGGGTGAGATAAAAAAAGCGGTACGGACCCTTTAAGAGGATAGACCGGCGCCATAATCGCAACGTCAACAAGGTTGGAACAGGTTTGAATATTTGCCTGTTTTGTTTGCGGCGCTATAGAGTTCATCTCCAAAAAATATTGCTCTGGACGTAAATGCATACCAGCCTCCCTTGCCGCTGTGGGTGCTTGATCTGCGGTAACAAGAGAAAATACAAATACAGAATCCCGCAAGGCGTCAGCAAGATTGGCCTGGAACTGAACACCAGACTGCTCTGCTTGGGCTTTTATTTCAGCATCTTGTTTTATATCGTAGACATGGACATCAGCATGACTCTGCAAATGCTCTGCGAACATCTTCCCCGCTTCACCAAAGCCGATTATCGCAACCTTCACGGAAAGACCTCTCCATCCATGATTTTTCGGGCTGTACGTAAAAGAGCTGTACGCACAACAGTGCCGTCATCCCACTCCAGCTCAACCGTCAGCATCCCTGTGGGGTGTTCAACGTCTACCTGACAAGGATTGGTTTTTGCAAAAATGGCCATACCCGCCGCTACACTGTTGGGTAACATGCAGCCTGCCGCTGACGAGGCCGCACCCAGCACACCAACGGATAGGTGGACGCGATGAGGAATAAATGTGCGCGTCGAAATAATGCCTCCGTTTATCGGCGGCGCTATCAGGCACATCTTAGGAATGGTCTTATCTGTAACATCGCCTAAGTTCATCATCTGTCCCGCCTGAATGCGTATTGCTTCCAGACGTATTTTCAGCGCCTCATTAGCCTCTAAGACTTCAGGAGCTTCATAGCCACTCAACCCCAGATCTTTCGCACGTATCAGAACGCTTGGCATGCCATTATCAATTAGGGTGCAATCGACATCATCAATCGTATCGATCGCATTACCTGTGGGTAGCAACGCACCGCATTGCGCTCCGGCGGTGCCGTAATAGCGCTGCAAAATAGGCGCATGGGATCCGGGTACCCCATCAATCTTGGCGTCACCCTCATAGGTCACTTTGCCATCGGGGGTTTGGACAACCAACTCTGCGTAGGCATCGGAATTAACCATATGAACACGCACGACTGTTTGCTTCGTTGCTGCCGCAACGAGGCCACGCTCTATGGCAAATGGACCAACGGCGGCGAGCATATTTCCACAATTTTGTGCGGCTGAAATCGCACCAGTTTCGGGCGTTACCTGCAAGAATAAATAGTCTACGTCCACTTCAGGCCGCTCAGAGGACGATACGATGGCGACTTTGCTGGTAAGCGGATGGGCGCCACCTAGACCGTCGATTTGACGGGCATCAGGTGAACCCATCATCCTTAGAAGAGCTTGGTTTCGAACTCCTTCCTCGGAGGGCAAATCCTGGGCAATAAAAAATGGTCCTTTGGATGTGCCACCGCGCATTAGCATGCAAGGGATGCCGATCGTGCTACTGGTTGTTGTATTGGTCATTCTATTGTTCATAGTTACTAGTCCGACCAATACAAAGACATAGGATTATCGACCAATAATTTGCGCTGTAACTCGACGGTCGGTGCGATACGTGGGATTTGATCCACAAGTTGGCCATCATCTGCAATGTGCGTTTTCATATTGGGATGTGGCCAGTCAGTGCCCCACAGCACACGATCGGGAAAGCGCTCGACCAGTGTTCGAGCAAATGGCGTCACATCATCGTAGGGTGGTCCAGTGACCGACAAGCGTTCGGGACAGGATACTTTGACCCAAAAATTTGAATTGTCATCCAACAATTTCACGAAACGTAGGAATTGCCCATGGGTTGAGCCCAAGCTAATATCCGGACGTCCCATGTGGTCAATAACGACAAGTGTCGGTATTTTCTCGAGAAAGGGCGCAATGTCGTCAAGTTCCTCAGCTTCGAAATAAACCACCACATGCCAACCCATACTGGCAGCCCGCTCGGCAATTTTGAGATACTCAGATTTTGGCGTTGGATCCACGAGGCGTTTCAAAAAGTTAAATCGCACTCCCCTCACCCCGGCAGCGTGAAGTTCTTGTAGCTCCTTATCCGTTATCGCCGGATCAACAATGGCTACACCTCTGGCCTTGCCGTTTGACTGATTCAGGCAATCGACCATAGCAGCGTTATCCTTACCGTGACAGCTAGCTTGGACTAAGACGTTTTTGTCAAATCCAAGATGATCACGAAGTGCAAATAACTTGGCAGCAGGTGCATCATGGGGGGTATATTTCCGAATCGGGGAATAGGGAAATTTATCCGACGAACCAAAGACATGGCAGTGAGCGTCTACCGCGCCGGGAGGTGGACTAAAATCTGGTTTTTTAGGGTTCGGATGCACATCGAATGCACCTGGCGTCGGTGGCTGAGCTTGCAGATTAGACATTGATATATTTCAACCCTTTTTCTTTGAGTCGCTCACGCATTCCATAAACATCTAAACCGAGCTCGCCAGCGGCAAATTTAGCTCGATTGCGTGCTTCTTTATCCTCTCGAGCGCGCGCATTGATCAGTACGTCTGGCGCCGTTTCCCGCGGTACCACACAGACACCATCATCATCTGCGACAATTACATCACCAGGCTTGATTGCCTGTCCTGCGCAGATGATTGGTATGTTTATTGAACCGAGACTCTCTTTGACTGTGCCTGTGCCTTGGACATATTTTGACCATACTGGGAAGTCCATTTCCTGCAATTCGGCTAGATCACGCACACCACCTTCAATGATAAGCCCGCGCACGCCGCGATATTTCAACGCTGTGGCAAACAGATCGCCAAAATATCCCGCATCAGACTCCGAAGTCGGCGAAATAACCAAAATATCGCCTTCTTGGCACTGCTCAACCACTACGTGAATCATCCAGTTATCGGCGGGCGGAATTGAGACTGTCACTGCATTACCTGCGATGCGAGCGCCCGGGTAAATAGGCCGCATATAAGGCTTCATACAGCCGGTTCTACCCTGCGCTTCTGAAACTGTAGAGACCCCACAAACACCTAGACCGTTGACAACCTCTAGATCGACACGGTCAATATTTTGCACAACAACATGTTCAGCCATTAAGAAAATCCTAGAAGTATCAAAAACTGCAGTATTATTTCCTGAAGGCGACAATTCCACATTGAAGTCAGCTGAACGTATAAGAAAATACGAATTTAATTAGCTAACAGACTCCAGAATCTCAATAAAACTCTCATGGGAGCTAGTGGGTCGCCAGTCCTGCCTGTATGTTACGCCAATCTTGCGATTCATTAACGGAGGAAGGGAGCACAGAACCGATAACCATCCGGCCTCCAGTTCGACGGCCACCTGGTCTGGTGACAAAATAGTTAAGCAATCGGTTTTCAGTAGAATTTGACGGTTGACGATTACCGACCCGCACTCCACAGAAATACGCGGCACCGGGAGACCTTCCGCAGTGAACAATGCCTCCCATTTCTCGCGCAGAGGGGAGTTAGAATGGGGCACGCACCATGGAAATTCAGCCAGTTCTCTGACTGTCGCCTGCGCTACTTCGAATCTGTCAAGTAATGGGTGTCCCGTCCTGGCGACAACAACCGGTGCGTCTTCAAAGAGCGGAGTATGGACTAGGCCTTGGTCAGAGCCATGTTCCCTCAGGGCTCCGATCATAAAGTCCAGCTGACCACTCAATAGCGGCTCTATAAGCTCGGTGAATGAACCCTCAGAAATACGTATTTCAACGTTGGGATGGGATGCTTGAAATTCAACCACAGCTGCAGGTAACACTCGAGCGCGGCACAGGGGCATAGCGCCGATAACAATTGACCCAGAAGCTATACCTTTGAGCGTCATGAGATCATTGATCATATAACGCAATTCAGTCCCCGCAAGACTAAATCGACGAGCTTGGGTCTGTCCAAAATTGGTCAAGGCAAGCCCGCGGCCTTTGCGGCGTGTCAGATCCTGTTTAAGGAAAATTTCGAGATCGCGAATAGCGCGGTGTAACGAGGCCGAAGAGAGCCCGGTGCTATTGGATGCCTCGGCGAAATTTCCACACTGCGCTAGAGCGAGAAAGGCTTTTATCTGTGTATGAGTAACGTTTTTACGGCCAATATAGTTAAGCGTCTCAACAATCCGTGGGTAGATAAGCTTTGCCGCGTCAGTTGGAACCAAGCCTCCGCTCTGGCGATCGAATAGAGCAAAGTCCAATTGATCTTCGAGTTTTGCAATAGCCTGCGTGACAGCGGGCTGTGAAAGATTAACTGCCCGTGCAGCTGCGGTTGACGTTCCCATCTCTACTGTCTTCAGGAATGCCCGCAAATGCCTGATGTTAAATCGCCATATATCCATTTCTTAATATTAGCATTTTCTTATAGAAGAAATACACTACTAATGCGCCCTGCATTGATAATTTGGTTACACTGTTTGAAAACAATTTTAGGCATCTCACCATGAGTCTGATCATCGACTGTCACGGACATCAAACACTTGTTCCTCAAGCACACCTTGATTTCAGAGCAGCTCAGCTCGCGCGCCTTGAAGACCCTTCAAAGCCGCGCCCTAGCCTGCCTGTCTATCCAGACTCGGAGCTCTATGAGATCATCGCCAACAATCAGTACAGGTTACAGCAGGAACGTGGTGCGGATATTACAATCTTCTCACCGCGCGCTTCAGCTATGGAACCCCACATTGGCGATACTGAAACCTCTATCGACTGGGCCCAAGCCTGCAACAATATGATTAAACGAACAGTCGACCTTTTCCCCGATAATTTTGTCGGTGTCTGCCAGCTGCCCCAGCAAGTAAAAAACGATAAACCCGCCGGCCTCGAGGACGCGATTGAAGAGCTTGAACGCTGTGTACTCGAACTCGGATTTATCGGCTGCAATCTCAACCCTGACCCGTCTGGAGGACACTTTTCAGCGCCACCTTTAACCGACCGCTACTGGTATCCACTCTACGAAAAAATGGTCGAGCTCCGAGTACCGGCCATGATCCATGTGTCCGGCTCATGTAATACGTGCCTCCATGCCACAGGTTCTTATTACATGGCCGCCGACACCAATGCCTTTATGAACCTAATTACAGGGGATTTGTTTGCCGACTTTCCTGAGCTGAATTTTGTGATACCCCACGGTGGAGGAGCCGTGCCATATCATTGGGGCCGATACCGCGGGCTAGCAGATATGTTGGGTAAGCCAACCCTCGACAAACATCTGATGCAAAATGTCTACTTTGATACCTGCGTTTACCATCAACCGGGCATTGATCTGCTATGTGAAGTCATAGATCCAAAAAACATCCTATTTGCCTCTGAGATGATCGGCGCTGTCCGCTGCATTGATCCAGAGACAGGCTTCTATTTCGATGACACCAAACGGTATCTGGAAAATCTCGATCTTACAGCTGATGCTCGGCACGATATTTTCGAAGGTAACGCTCGCCGTATTTATCCGCGGCTTGACGAACTACTGAAAGGACGGGGCTTATGACTTTTATAAGAAATCGCTGGTATATCGCAGCCTGGGACGGTGAGGTTGCCAACGCTCCTCTCTCCAGAAAGATCTGCGGTGAGACTATTGTTCTCTACCGAAAACTTAATGGCAGTGTTGTGGCCTTGCGCGACGCCTGCCCCCATCGACTGCTTCCTCTCTCCCTTGGCACTCGAGAGGGGAACAACCTCCGTTGTAAGTATCACGGCATGCTGATCGGACCTGATGGCAGTCCAGAGGAAATGCCTTTGACAAATCAGCGGGTCAACAAACAAATCTGTACTCAAAGCTATAATGTGGTGGAAAAGTACCGCTATATCTGGGTCTGGATTGGAGAGCAAGATAAGGCTGATCCAGAGACGGTTCCCGATTTCTGGCCCTGTGATAGCGAAGGCTGGGTCTTCGACGGTGGCTATATGCATGTGCAGTGCGATTATCGTCTCTTTATCGATAATCTTATGGATCTAACCCATGAGACATACGTCCATGCTGGGTCTATTGGTCAGAAGGAGTTAATGGAAAGTCCGTTAGAAACCTCTGTAAATGGGAATAAAGTGACTCTTTCGAGATGGATACCTAATATATCGCCTCCACCCTTTTGGCGCGACGCGCTGCAAAAGGACACTCCAGTTGATCGCTGGCAAATCTGCGAATTCATCGAACCCTGTTCGGTCAATATAGACGTTGGTGTTTCGCCCATTGAGAATCTTGACTCGCTTGAGGACCATAATTCCGGCGTACGAGGATTTGTTATCGATTCTATGACACCGGAAACTGAAGAGAGCTGTCACTACTTCTGGGGCATGGCACGTAATTTCAGAATTGACGACCAAGGCCTGACACAGCGTATCCGAGCCGGACAAGCGGCAATTTTTCACGAAGATATAGAGATACTTGAGCGTCAACAGCAATCAATTGCCGATAATCCTGATATGGCCCTGAGGGTTCTTTCCATTGATTCCGGCGGCGCTCATGCCAGACGCAGTATTTCTAAATTGATGGAAATCGAAAATGGAAAGAAATAACCAAGACTACAAAGCGGCTTTTGGTGATATTCCTGGGACACTTGTCTTCACAGCAGAGAGAGCGAGGAAAGGTTACTGGCTCAATCAGTTTTGTATGTCACTTATGAAGCCCGAAAATCGCAAAAGATGGCTCGCTAACGAACAGGACTACTTGCGCGATTGGAAAATCACGGCCGAACAAAAAGCCGCGCTTCTGGCCCGCGACTACAACCAACTCCTCGCCTTGGGCGGCAATATTTATTACCTCGCAAAAGTATTTTCAACCGACGGCCTCTCTTTTGTTCAAGCCGTGTCAACCATGACCGGTATGACGGTTGAGGATTACCAAGCCATGATGGCAGCCGGTGGCCGGTCGCCAGATGGCGTTCGATCGATAAAAGAGGGCAAATAGCATGGCTAAAATAACGGCGGGTGTCGCCACAAGTCACGTTCCACTGATTGGCGTCGGCATTGACCAAGGCAAATGTGACGAACCCTATTTTAAGCCTATTTTTGCAGGCTACGATTGGACAAAAGAGTGGATTGCAAAGCCAGAGAACAAACCAGATGTTGTGATTCTTGTGTATAACGATCACGCCTCGGCTTTTGGGCAAGAGATTATTCCAACATTCGCCATTGGCTGCGCGGAAGAGTTCACCTCCGCCGACGAAGGTTGGGGGCCTAGACCCGTGCCAAAGATCAAGAATCATTCCGATTTGGCGTGGCATATTGCTGAAAATCTTATTCTGGATGAGTTCGACATGACCATCATTAACGAGATGGATGTGGATCATGGTCTCACAGTGCCGCTTTCGGCCATATTCGGTCAACCTGACGCTTGGCCAGCGCTAATTGTTCCCATCATGATCAATGTAGTGACCTACCCTATCGCCTCCGGCGATCGGTGTTTCCGTCTGGGACAATCCATTAAACGCGCAGTTGAGCGCTTCCCCAGCGATCTCAACGTGCAAATTTGGGGCACTGGTGGAATGAGTCACCAACTCCAGGGTCCCCGGGCAGGATTGATCAATCAAAAATGGGATCAGACGTTTTTGGATGATCTAACTGCAGACCCTGAACGCTTGCGTCAAATACCGCATATCGAATACCTGCGTGAGGCAGGCTCAGAGGGGATCGAGCTAGTCATGTGGCTGGTTATGTTAGGCGCACTGACAAACCCTAAAGAATTACATCGTCATTATCACGTGCCCGCGTCAAATACGGCACTCGGACACATTGTGCTGGAGAATGGAAAATGAAAATAGTTGTTGCTGGAGAAGGTGCTTTCGGTCGAAAGCATTTAGAAGCCCTGAGGAATGTTGAGAACATAGAGGTAGTATCACTCGCTGGCGGTGTTGAGTCCGCAACTCAAGATGTCGCGAGAGATTTTGATATCCCGCACTGGTCACTGGATCTAGCAGAGTGCCTCAACCAACCAGGTGTTGAAGCCGCTATATTAGTCACACCCACACCGCTGCATGCGGCTCAGGCCATGCAAGTATTGGACGCCGGAAAACATCTATTTGTTGAAATACCAATGGCAGACAATATCGAGGATTCAAGGGCTCTTGCCGCGAAGGTCGAAGCCACTGGATTGACCGCAATGGTTGGACATGTCCGTCGCTTTAATCCTCCGCACCAATGGGTGCACAACAAAGTGGTTGGCGGAGAACTGAGTATCCAGCAAATGGATATTCAAACCTTCTTTTTCCGTAGAACCAATGTTAACGCGCTGGGAGAACCCCGCAGCTGGACCGACCACTTGTTATGGCACCATGCCGCCCATTCGATCGACTTGTTCAAGTATCAAACCGGTGAAGAGATCACCGAGGTATATGCCGTGGCTGGTCCGGTTAATCCGAACCTCGGCATATATATGGACATGGGAATCGTGATGCGAACCGGCAGTGGAAAAATTTGTAACCTGTCTCTTTCGTTTAACAACGATGGACCGCTCGGTACCGAGTTTCGCTACATTTGCGACAATGGAACCTACACTGCGTTTTACGATGATATGAAAAGTGGAAAGGGCGAGGTTATCGATGTATCCGGCATCGATGTGTCCACCAATGGCATCGAACTAATGCAGAGGGAATTCTTTTCTGCTATCAAAGAGGGCAGAGAGCCCAACGGATCCGTTGCTCAAATCTTATCCACTATGGAAGTGATGGAAAAAATCCAGCAAATGGTTGATTCAAGTGGTATGAAGTGTAACGAATGAAAGCTGAGGTTATTATTGTTGGCGCAGGGCCATCTGGCTTGATGCTTGGCCATCTGCTCGCTCAAGCTGGTATAGACGCTGTTATCCTTGAGCGCCAGCCAGCCCAGTATGTTTTATCACGTATTCGCGCGGGCGTGCTCGAGCAAGGCACTGTAGATATCCTGGCTCAGCTAAACTTAGATGCACGACTACAAAAAGAAGGGCTGACCCATGATTTTGTCTCCCTAACCGATCGTGACAGATTGATCAAAATCCCCGTCCAAGAATTAACTGGTAAGCATGTGGTTGTTTACGGCCAAACAGAAATTACCAAAGACTTAATGGATGCCGCGCCATCCCGTGGCGTGCAAACTATTTATGAGGCGGCCGATGTCGCCCTGCATGATATCGAGGGCACAAGACCCTATGTAACCTATCGGAAGAACGGCATCGAGCACCGTATAGATGGACGCTTTATTGTTGGCTGCGACGGCTATCACGGCGTGTCGAGACAAGCCATACCGGCTTGCGCAGGCTCGTCCGTAGAGAGCATTTATCCCTTTGGCTGGCTGGGCATTCTCGCCGATGTCCCGCCCTGCGCCGACGAGGTTGTCTACGCCAGCCATGATAATGGCTTTGCGCTTGCCTCGATGCGATCAAACAGTCGCAGCCGCTATTACCTTCAGGTGCCAACCAGTGAGCAAATAGAGCATTGGCCTGATGACCGCATCTGGGATGAACTTAAAATTCGTCTCGGCGCCACATTCGCCACAAGCATTACCACAGGCCCTTCAATTGAAAAATCCATAGCACCCCTACGATCATTTATTTTCGAAACCATGAGATACGGCAGTCTCTTTCTAGCAGGAGACGCGGCCCATATTGTGCCACCAACCGGCGCCAAGGGGCTAAATCTGGCCGCTTCGGATATTGGGTTTTTGGCTCCGGCACTGATCGCTTATTTTAGGGAAAAAAACACTATAGGCATTCAAGCCTATGAGAGTAAAGCACTGACAAGAGTTTGGAAGTCATCACGCTTTGCCTGGTACCTCACCAAACTTATGCACAACTTCCCCGAGGACGGCGAATTTGGGCGCAAAATGCAGATAGCAGAGCTGAGTTATGTCGCCAGTTCACGAGCTGCCCAGACGACAATCGCTGAAAACTATATTGGGCTACTTTGATAAGCGACTTGACAGTCGCCCGCCGAAAGTAGTTCCAGCAGACTACTTTCTCTTAAGACCCTATCCGCTTAAGTAGCCCCTGTTAGTTACTCTTTGGTGGTGGCGGCCCCGGAACAAACACACCGTTTTCAAGAGCATATGAATCCCAAGCGGATACAAGGCGTTCAAGAATCTGGGTATTTTCGCCGCTCACGTCACGGCTCTCAGCCAAGTCATTTGCGAGATTGTAAAGCTTCCAGGTTGATGGGGATTTACGGTCGCCATTGTCTTTGTTGTAGACCGCTTTCCAATCCCCCACTCGAATACCGCGCTGGAAGTGTAACTCCCAGGCAAGTGCATCAGTATCTGAGCGCACAGAGTCACGCGATCCGTCTAAAATGGGCTGCCATGACTTTCCAGACGGCGTAGCAATCTCACCCGCCACTGGCTCTGGGCTATTTGAGACTTGGCCAATAGAAGCCTGTGCAATATCCACAACTGTTGGCATAACATCTCGAACCGATAGAGCACTGGAAATGATTCTCTGACCTTTGATACTGGGCCCAGAGATAAAGGCGGGAACTCTCACGCCACCCTCTTCTGCATCTCCCTTGGTCTTGCGAAATGGTGCCATTGCGGCTTGCGCCCATTGGCTGCCATAGGTAATAAAGCTTTCTCCCGTTCCCATCTTTGATAAGTCGGCGTTGGCTGATTCTACCGTCGCGAGAACCTTGGCTTTATAATGCTGGGGAGTCGAGCTGGCCGTCCTCGTTATAAGAGATCTAGCTTCGATACCCTCAGCACCGTTGTCCGACATAAAAATGACAACTGTATTATCGAAGTCGCCGTTGGCACGAAGCTCTTTTAGCACCTTACCAACATTCTGATCCAACGAGTCCACCATGGCCGCGTAAATTTCCATATTGCGCGATTCAATCTTGCGCTGACTCTCTGGCAAAGCCTCCCAGTCATTAAGAACTGCAAAACTCGACGTTAGGACAGAATCATCAACTAGCCCCAAGCTTTTCATTCGCTCCAAACGAGCGGAACGCAGCGCCGCGGGACCAGCATCGTAACGACCCTGATATTTTGCAATCAGATCGGTTGGCGCCTGCAGTGGCCAGTGCGGTGCAGTAAAGGCCAAATAGGCAAAGAATGGCTGGTCTGATTCAGCGTCGTCGTTGATATAATCGATAAGGCGTTGGGTAAAAAAATCACTCGAATAGGCACCCACTGGAAATTCAGCCGGACGCCCATCCTCGGTGTAAGTCGCAGACTGCAGCGCTCGATCGCCATTTTGGCCAGCACCAAAATGATCGGCACCACCGTCTAACAACGCAAATGCTCGATCAAAACCATGCTCTGTAGGTTGCTGCTCAGGCTGATGACCAAGATGCCACTTACCGCTCATTAGTGTTCTGTAGCCGGACTTGGAAAGTACTTCGGCAATAGTGGTGGTTTCCTGCTTTAGATACCCCTCATAGCCAGGCCGTCCTTTCAGCATCGGAAATGAGCGCAGAGCTTCAGCCATAGCACCTGTCCCGGCACGATGATTATCCTGGCCCGTCAGGAGCATGGACCTAGTGGGCGAGCAGGTCGCCGCTGCATATAAATTTGTCATCCGAATCCCCGACGTCGCGAGGGCATCAAGGTTTGGCGTTTCGATTTCTCCACCAAAGGCGCCCAGGTCAGAAAATCCCAGGTCGTCAGCAACGATAAGAAGAATATTTGGCGCGCCACCATCAACCGAATTCTCGGAGACTCTATCAACAGGGGCAGATGCAATAACGGCCGCCGAACAGGCAAGAGCAATTATAGCGAAGACGGCGCTGGTGATATTTTTCATAGGTGGGTGCTCTTCTTATTAACAATTGGAGGAGAGAAGTATTCAGTTTACTTTAACCTTGTAAAAAAAATAAACCCCGCTCAAGACTGCAAAGTCATGAGCGGGGTCCATTAACATCTACATCTATTACTTACTAAAAGTTAGCCATAAACCTAACGCCGAAAGTGCGCGGCGGGGAGAAAATAGCATAAGCCAATCCGCGGTTTGAGACATTGGTATTGACACTAAATCGCTCGTCAGTCGCATTTCTCACGAAGGCCGAAACAGACCAATCTTCATCACCTGAGTAGAGCGTTGCATCAAGGTTCAACGTCGTATACGAATCCGACTTAGTATCTTCGAGTAGCAGGAAGTTGGTTTGCTGCTCTGATCTATGGGAAACCATTGCTGTCAGAGACAACTGATGATTTGCCAAGTCGATGACGTGATTTACATTTAAATCCGCACCAATTTCAGGAGAATACAGCATGTCGCTTCCCGAGCAATCATAGCTCTCGACACCATCACTAACACCATTAGATGAACAGCCAAATCGACCCTTGCCCGGATCTGAAATCAGCGCCAGGTTGTCATAAGAGGCTTCCAGATACTGCACATTTAAGCCGAATGTTGTACTACCTGTCGCCGCCCAAATAACATCAAGATCCAGACCTTGAATGGTTGCATCGGCATTCGCGATTGGGAAAGCTGAAGCACCCTCTAGGGTAGTAAAGTACGTTACCTGCTGGCCATCATATTTCCATAGGAACAGCTCGGCGTTGACTTGCAAAGTGTTATCCATAAAGCGGTTCTTAGAACCTATCGTGATCGCATCGATAAACTCTGAATCATAGGTTGACGCCGGCCCAACTGCAAGATCGACACCACCAGCGCGGTAGCCTGTTTCAAAGGTGGCGAATAGAAGGTTGCTTTCAGCCCAATCCCATTCGGCGCCGAGTCTATAGGTCGTCTCGCTGTAGCTAAGATCGGCCGCTAACTCGCCATCACCCACATTCACAATTGCACCAAGAATCGGCTCTGGATTACGTCCCGGAGTGGGAGGAACGCCGCCTGGTAAATTAAGGTTGTAGACTGGAGGACGACCTCTACCCGGAATATCTGCTACAGAATCTGCAGCGATCAACCCTTCATCGACAAAATGTTGGATAAACGCATCGCGATCACTGGTCACCGGGTGCGCAGGCATTTCGCCAGAGGCACAGCCATTGGCAAAGCTATTGAATGGTGGTGGCCCAGGGGTCAAGAAGTTACCCGTAAACGGCGCACCGCCACAGAAGGTGACAAATGTATCACTGATACCGTCAACAAATTTACTGTCTTCTGTGTAGCGAACACCAGCGTTCAAACGAAAGGATTCGGAAAGGTCAAATGTGCCCTGCGCAAAGACCGCCCAACTATCGCCGCCGTTGTCATAATTCTGTATCGGAGATGCGTAGTTTTGAGCGAATACGGTACTGGTACTAATTTCTTCTTCGATATGAAAGGCACCAAGTATACCGTTTAAAGGACCATCCAAGTCAGTCGCAAAGCGGAGCTCAAACGACGTCTGATTATTTTCTTCGGCAGTTTTTGCGGGAGCAAATCCTGGGCCAGAAAACTGGTAATCCTGCTCTGATTCGCGGTATGCAGGGATAAACGTTAGCGTACCAACATCAGTCTGATAATTAATTTCAGCTGAGAAACCCGTCCAGCTGATATCTTGATACAGGTCCTCCCCATCTATAGGCTGAAAAGGCGCAAATGAAGGGGTGTGTAATACGCCCTCTCGAATGGCGTTGGCGCCTGCATCTGTAGGACCACTATCAATCGGCAGACCTGTTGGTGTGAATTCAGAAAGTGATCCAGTATCGTTGCTGTAGGTTCCATACAAATCACCACCGGCACCCTTGCCACTCACTTCAGAATGATCTACAGCTAGTCGGATAGAAAGTTTGTCGCTGGCATTAAATAACAGCTGTCCGCGTAAACCAAACGAGTCCTGATCATTGGTTCCATCATCTGAGAAGCCATCGCGCTCCAGCTTATTGCCAGAAATACGAATCGCAACATCGTCTGAAACAGCAATATTGGCTGCGCCCTGCAGGCCTAATTTAGAGTAGTTACCAACTTCGGCTTGCATGTATCCTGAATTCTCACCCAGAACCGGCTTATTTGGAATGTAATTAACAACACCACCAGTGGCGTTACGGCCGTAGAGAGTACCCTGGGGGCCCTTAAGTAATTCGACACGCTCAAGGTCAAATAAAGCCTGGCCTGCAGCACCACTCGAGCGACCTAGATAGACACCATCAACGTTCTGAGCGATAGCCGAGTCAGTCAATGGATTGACCGTTAGAGCACCAACACCCCGAACAAAGAAGCTTGCCAATGGACCGCCACCTGCGCTGATCCCCAAGGCGGGAGAGAGTAAGCCAAGATCAGTTGCGGACTCGATTCCCGACTGAGTGAGCGTATCCGTATCAAAGCTTTGTACCGCTAGTGCGGCATCCTGAAGCGACTGTGCTCGGCGCTGAGCTGTTACAATAACTTCCTCAATGCCGGCATTCTCGTTAGCTTTGGGCTCAGCAGCGGACTGCGCAGATGCAGTCGAAACAGCGAGCGCCAAACTAAGAATGGTCGCGCTTGTTGTACATAGTGCTACCTTATTCATGCTTAACTCCTGGGTTTTATTATTTATTATTTGTGCTTGTTTTATTGTTCATCAACGATAGTTGTAACGCTGTCATTGGTAAAATTTATTGTTTTTATCATATTGCATACAAAATTATTATGGATTAGTCTGGTAACTTAAATAATCTAAGCAGAGAAAACAATAATGCGCTTTAAAGGTTTAGATCTAAATTTGCTTTTGGCACTTGATGTTTTGCTGGACGAGAAAAGCGTCTCGCGATCCGCCGAGAGACTGCATATAAGCCAGCCCGCTATGAGCGCGGCTCTCAGACGGCTGCGTGAATACTTTAACGATCCCATCCTCAAGCAGCACGGCAAGCGAATGGTCTCGACACCTCACGCACTTATTATTCGCCAAGAATTAAAAGTCGTGCTTGCCAGCGTGGAAGCGTTGATCTCCAAAACCGCATTTTTTGACCCTGCAACCACATCGCGTAAATTTACTATCACTGCATCCGACTATCTGGCCCAGGTCATTTTTGTCCCCCTAATTAGGAATTTGCGAAACCTAGCGCCTAATATACAGCTGGAAATCGTGCCCCCTGCGGATTCAACTCATGAGTTGTTGTCACAGGGCAGTATCGATTTGGTGATACTACCCGAACAAATGATCTCTGATGAATTTCCTTCAGAGCTTCTCTTCGAAGATCGGTTCGTGATCGTAGGCTGCCAATCAAACCCAATTTTCCAGCAGGCTATGACAGAGGAAGCTTTCTATACTTCAGGACATGTGGTCGTAAAGCTTGGCAACCGCCGCCCCATTTCAGTGTCCGACCAGCAACTCGAAGCGCGCAAGAAATCCAGAGATACGGACATCTTAATCAGCTCATTCCTTCTGGCCCCTGAAATGGTCGTTGGAACAGATAGGCTGACGGTAATGCATGAACGTTTGGCTAATATTTTCGCTACGCGAGTTCCTATAGTCACAGCACCATTGCCATTTAGCTTTCCCTCCATAAAAGAACACGTGCAAGTCCATAGCGCCCGCTCTAACGACCCAGGCATTCAATATATTCTGCAGAAAATCAAAGAAGCAGCTATCACTAAAACAAATCCAAATACATAAAAACAATCAACTTTTATAATCTTATGGCTTGACCCAATAATACTCTTAATTAGAATTTTTGCGACTTTTCCGCAGGATTTAGGGGAGAACTAAGTAATGGTTAAGCTTTACAGTTCAATGTTTTTAGGCGCAGCGCTAAATGACTGACCTATGCCTACACATTGCCCCAGGCGCCTGCTCTAGAGTTCCATTGATTGCTCTGGAGACTATTGGTGTCCCCTTTTACACCCAGGTCATGCGGTTTATGAAGGGGGAGCATAAGTCTTCGCAGTTCAAGAATCTTAACCCAAGCGGCAAGATCCCAGTTTTGGTTGTTAATGGAACGCCGATCCCCCAGAATGTTTCAATTTTAATCTGGCTTTCGAAGACCTATCCGCAAGCCAATCTCTTACCTGAGTCAAATTCAAGTTTGATCCAGGCGCAAGTATTGAGTGCTCTTGTAAGATTTAGCGCTGACCTGCATCCCCTTGTTACTCGAATTAGGATGCCGCACTTTTTTTGCGATCTTGAGGGCGCTCCTCAGCGCGTTGTTGACATGGCAACGATGAGTATGTCTGAGCAACTGGAATCGATAGAAGCTGACTTGCTGAGCCAGCCTTGGATGCTCGGCGACCACTGGTCGGTAATCGATGCCTACTTGCATTGGGTTTGGTTTCGCATCACTGGGGCTGGATTTGATCCCGCGCCGTTTCCAGCTATTACAGCTCACTATTCACGAACCCTCGAAATGCCAGCTGTGCAGCGCGCAATTTCGAGGGAAAATGATGCGGAGGCACTCCTTCAATCAGAAGGGTTAATGCCCCGCTTTTAACAGTAAGAAAATTTAGGCCGCCGAATACATGGCAGCACAATCTTAGAAAATCTTGGAGAAATAACAGATGGCTCGCGTCAATGAAATACGATACGTAGGTTACGGTGTCACAAATATCGAAGCAGAAAGAAAATTCTACACAGATACCTGGCAACTCATTGAAGTGCCCAGCGACGATGGCATGGTCTATCTCGCTGCACCCGGCAGTTCAGCAGCATTTTCCGTCAGACTACGACCGAGCGCTGAACCGAGAATTGATGTTATCAGCTGGAGTGCGGCTGATCGCTCTGAGGTTGACGCTCTGGCTCAGCAAGTTGAGCAAGCTGGCGGCAAGATTATCAGTCAACCCCATGAGATGAGTGAACTTGGCGGTGGCTATGGTTTCCGCTTCTTTGACCCAATCGGATTCACCATCGAGGTATGTACCGGTTTTGAAACCCGCATAGCGGACACGATACAGCCTGGCGAACCTCGTCCTGAACAAATAAGTCACGTCGTGCTGCATGCTCCAAACCCTCAAGAATACGTTGAGTTTTATGAAAAAGCTCTGGGCTTCCGCGTGTCCGACTGGCTGGGAGATTTTATGTGCTTTTTGCGCTGCAATGAATGGCATCACCGTCTTGCCATTTTGCCGGGGCCACCGGCATTTAATCACGTGGCTTATGATGTTCCCGATATTGATTCAGTGATGAAAAGCATCGCACGAGTGCGCAGCCACGAAAGTGATATTTTGTGGGGACCCGGGCGCCACACGGCCGGAAACAACGTTTTCTCGTACTTCGCCACCCCTGGAGGCTATGTCGTTGAATATACATCCGAACTAGAAAGAGTCGACGACGACAACTGGGTTGCAACTGTCCACAAGCCGAGCAAAGAAATTATGGATCAATGGGGTGTTGGTGTGGGCGGTCCCGCGACTATGCCGAAGTCAGTAACAAATAATGGGCTGTTCACAGCTCCGGAGGCGTAGATCATGGCTTTATGTGAGTTTTTCCCAAATTACATCTGGAATCTTTCCGTTTCAATCGCTGTTGCCAGTGGCGCAGAGCTTGGTGAAATCGTGGATATGTGCGAGCCGATTAAACGTGCCGCTGATGAAGGCGCTGATGCCGGAACACCGGCATTTATGAAGGAGTGGGCGAAAAAGGCCGATATCCTGTCTGAGCTCGCCAATGAAGACTTAGAACGCGGTAGAAATTTATCCGCAGCTGAAAAATTCCGCCGAGCTAGCCTTTATTACACCACCGCAGAGAGAATGCAGGGCGCGGGGCAGCCAGGTAAAGCAGTAACCTTTGCCAAAGCCCAGTCAGCCTTTAAACAATATATCGAACTCAGCGGTGAAAATTGCACGCGTGTCGAAATCCCCTATAAGGGAGCGGTTATACCAGCGCTCTTTACCCGCGCAGAAGGTGTTGATGGCCCCGCGCCCTGCGTTCTTTTTACCAATGGTCTCGATAGCTGCAAAGAACTTCTTTTTTGGTCTTGGCTTCCCCATGCACTGGCTAAAAGAGGTATATCCACGCTCTGTGTAGATCAACCAGGAACCGGAGAGACTCTGCGTCTGCATAACCTCCCTGCGACACCCTATGCCGAGGAGTGGGCAACGCCCTGTTACGAGTATCTAGCTGGGCGTGATGACGTCGATGGGGAGCGTGTCGGAGTATCTGGTATCTCACTAGGCGGCCATTTCGCAGCAAGAGCTGCGGCCTACGAGCCGCGCTTTGCTTCAGCTGCCGTTTGGGGCGCCAATCACAACTGGCATGAAGTGCAAATTGGTCGCCTCGACAGCGAAGGTGAAAACCCAGTTCCGCACTATTGGAAACATGTCTATTGGGTCTTTGGCGCAACAGACAAAGAAGATTTTTTCAAAAAGATTGAGGGTATGGATATGAACGGTCATATGGACCGAATCAAAATGCCATTCCTAATTACCCACGGTGCCAGTGATCGCCAGATCAATGTGAAATATGCCCACCAGGCATTTGAACAAATGACCAATTCCATCAAGCCAGAACTAAAAATCTTCACTGCTAGAGAAGGCGGTGTCGAGCACGTTGGAGCGGACAATATGTCCTATGGCAGGGATTATATCGCTGACTGGTTCGCCGATACCCTAGGTGACCAGAGACGTTAACAGCAAACCGAGAGCTGCGGCAAAATCAGCCGGAACATTGCGCAGCTGTGGATTGCTTTCGTCACATGGTCTTGCAGGAAAAATTCAGGAAAGAGGACAATATAATGGAAAACACTATCCCCCGACGCATTGTCACGGGACATAATTCTGAAGGACAAGCGATCATCCAAGAGGATGGTCCGGCGCCTCGCGTGCAGCGAATTGGTGGCGAGACGGGTCCAATGTTTTATGAACTTTGGAATACCACAGCCAGCCCCGCGCTAATTGATCATGCAAGCGGAGAGCCTCATGAGGAAGGAATCCAACTGGTACCGCCAGAAAATGGCACCCGCATCCGCATACTCGATATTCCGCCAGATGATGCAAGCTTCGCTGACCTGTCTCCTGAAGAGCGTATCGCGCACTTTGCAGAAATAGGCGCCGGTAATGCTGTGGCTGATGGTGGTACAAGTGAACGTCATGCTCATATGCATAAGACCGAAACCATTGATTACGGAATTGTGCTGGATGGCGAAATCGTTTTGATTATGGATGAGGGTGAAACGCTTTGTAAAACCGGCGATATCATCATTCAGCGAGGCACTAATCACGGATGGGCAAATCGGTCAGATAGGAATTGCCGCATCGTCTTTGTTCTGGTTGACGGTAAATTCAGCCCAGAACTTGCATCTTCTCAGGATAGCGCACAATGAAACTTGCCACTTTAAAGTCTAATAGCCGCGATGGTATGTTGGTGGTTGTATCCGATGATAATCAACGCTGTATAAGCGCTGAAAGTATTGCACCCAATCTCTTATCAGCCATAGAAAACTGGAATCATGTTGAACAGGACCTGAGACAGCTGTCGAAGGCACTCAATGGGAGCGACGGAGACGCTGGGCAGCCCTTTGATTCAATGACTGCCACCGCCCCTCTGCCTCGCACTTGGCAATGGCTGGATGGGTCAGCTTTTCCGCAGCATGGAAAGTTAATGGAAAAAGCCTATAACCTCCCGCCTATCGATGCTCAAAAGCCATTGATGTATCAGGGGTTATCCGACTGTTTTTTTGGTCCATCTGATGACATTCCTTTTCCATCTGAGGATGGAGGTATCGATTTTGAAGGTGAATTTGGCGTGATTGTCGACGCGGTGCCTATGGGCGTATCCCCAGAGCATGCCATGCAGCACATAAAGCTCATAGTGCAACTCAATGATTGGAGTTTGCGTACGATTGCCGTCGCTGAAATGAAAACTGGCTTTGGATGGGTACAGGGTAAACCTGCATGTAGCATGGCCGGTGTAGCTATAACACCAGAAGAGCTGGGCCAGGCATGGCGCGACGGACAAATTCATTTACCGCTTCGAGTCGACCTCAATGGCGAGCAATTTGGAGAAACGGTTGGCAATGAAATGGAATATGGCTTTCATGAATTGGTAGCTCATGCCGCTGCGACGCGCGACCTGCCCGCCGGAACTGTTATAGGTTCTGGGACTGTTTCAAATGAAGACTACAAGGCAGTTGGGTCATCCTGTATTTCTGAGCGTCGTGCAATTGATTTGATTGAGCTTGGAGAGATCCAAACACCCTTCATGTCGTTTGGTGATCGGGTTCGGATGGAGACGAGAGGGCTCGATGATAAGCCACTCTTTGGGCCCATGGACCAATGTGTAACAAAACAAGGGAAAAATAAATGAACAAAAATACTCTTTCATTCCGAGGCTCCGACCATCCTTGGAAAGTACTAATTATAGGCGCCGGAATTGGTGGATTATCCGCAGGGATAGCACTCAGAAAAAAAGGCTACGATGTTGAGATAATCGAAAAAGACCCAGAGTGGACAGTCTACGGTGTCGGTATTATTCAACAAAACAATGTAATCCGGGCCATGTATGAGCTCGGAGTGATTGATGACTATATTGATGCCGGCTATGGTTTTGATCATGTCAAAATCTTTGCGCCAAATGGAATGGAGGTGGCAAAAATACCTTTACCACCCCTTGTTGAAGGCTACCCGGCAAATGTCGGTATTGCACGCCCTGCTCTTCAACGAGTTCTCGCTGAAAGCACTAAGGCATCTGGAGCCGACATCCGTCTTGGCCTGACAGCAGAAACAATTAATGACGCCGGTGACGTTGTTGAGGTTACTTTTAGTGATGGCAGTCAAGGCAAATATGATCTGGTCATTGGTGCCGATGGGATTTATTCTCAAACTCGCCAAGCTATTTTCCCAGAAGCCCCAGGCCCTGAATTTACCGGCCAATCGGTGTGGCGGTATAACTTCGACCGACCTAAAGATATGGAAGGCCTCCACGTGTACAACGGCCGAGTCGGCGTGGGCCTAGTGCCAATGTCGCAAGAGCAGATATATATGTATGTGACAACGCCAGAGCCAGAGAACCCTCACTTTGAAAAGTCGACTCTTGCAGATGAAATGAAGGCGCGATTGAATATGGCCTGCCCTACTTTGCACCACTTTGCAGATGAGATTACAGACAATCAAGGCGTCGTCTATCGTCCGCTGGAGTGGCTTATGCTCGAGGGCGATTGGCACAGCGGCCGCATCGGATTACTAGGCGATGCTGTGCATTCTACAACGCCGCACTTAGGGCAAGGTGCCGGATTGGCCATCGAAGATGCGCTTGTACTGGCCGACGAGCTGACAAAAGCATCAACCCCTGAAGAAGCCTTTAAGAACTATAGAGATCGTCGCTTCGAACGCTGTGATTACATCGTTAAGAGCAGCCTTGGCATTTGCTTAGGACAACTTGGCAAAGGGCCTTTGATTGATAACAGTCAAGCGACCGCTGACAGTATCGCGGTTGTGGCGAAGCCGATCTAGCTGAGGCATATTCCCTTGGTCAAGGAGAACTTTCAGCAGTATTTAACACAAATGGCAGACCTTATATCGGCGGCAGGCATACCGTCGTGTTCGATATTGAAAAGCATTCCCTAGGAGGAAATTAAGTGGCAAACTCCAATGATGTCGTCGTAACAAATGCCCCCACTCGTTCAGAGTTTGCTCTGGACATGTGGTACGTAGCCGCGTTGAGTAAAGAAGTTAGCGATAAACCCTTAGCGCGCACCTTACTAAACGAACCGGTAGTCTTGTTTAGAACACAAGACGGTCAAATCGGGGCACTTGAAGATCGCTGCTGTCACAGAGCACTACCTCTGTCACTGGGGACCGTTGATGAATCTGGGTTGCGTTGCGGATATCACGGTCTGCTGTTCAATGGCAAAGGGGCCTGCATCGAAATCCCAGGACAAGAAAAGATTCCATCAAAAGCAAAAGTAACTGCATATCATGCGATAGAAAAAGGCCCGCTGATCTGGATATGGTTTGGTTCTGAACTGGACTCAGAACCTAGTTGCGAGCCTCCAGAGTATTCTGTTCACACTGATGAGCGCTACTTGTTTGACGGTGATGTTTACCACTACGAAGCGCCGTATCAGTTAATACATGATAATCTTTTGGACCTTAGTCACCTTGGCTATGTCCACGCTAACACCATAGGTGGAAATGCAAAAATCCATATGAATGCTGAAATGAAAGTGGAAAGCGAAGGTGATTCGGTGCGAGTAACTCGCTACATGCCCAACTCGACACCACCGCCAACTTATACCGCAGCCTATCCGTTTGCAGGACAGGTGGATCGTTGGCAAGAGATTGTATTTTATCCGTCACATCTTGAAATCTGGACCGGTGCAGTCGATGTTAATACTGAATCTCTAGATGATCCCAATCGTGGTGGTTTTCACCTCAGGGGCTTCCATGGTGTGACTCCTCAAACTGCGGAAACAAGTTTTTACATATGGACGCAGGCAAGCAATCCAGCTAATAATCCCACTGAAACAATGCAGCTGGTTATCGAACAAACTGCTGAAACATTTGACGAAGACAAAGTCGTTATTGAAGCTCAATACGCCAATATGCAACGTTTCGGCGAGAAAGCCATGCTTGATATTCATGTTGACGTTGGTGCCAATAGAGCACGCAGAATAATCAAACGCCTGATAAGTGCCAAGTAATAGTGTGTTTTTTCAACCGCTCGTCAAGTGTTGGAAAAGTGTGACGGTCTCTGGCTAACCAACCTCCGGGCTTCGGATCGCCCAGCCCGGCCCAGGATAGTAAGATACTGACTAATCTAACTGCATGATATTTAATCTCTCAGCTTCAAGGACAAACAGGACCGCTCAACCATGATTAAAGCCAAAGTTGTCAGCAAGGAAATCCTTGCCAAAGATATTGTTCAGCTGCGTTTGACACCGAACCATTGGGAGGATTGGCAGCCAGGAGCCCACCTTGATATAAGCTTGCCTAATGGAATGGAGCGTCAGTATTCGCTAGTCCCTTGCGATAACGGACAATATGCAATTGCGGTACTTAAAGAATCGGATTCGCGGGGCGGTTCACTATGTATTCACGACGATGTTCAGGTGGGCACAGAGCTGCAATTGTCGGCTCCCAAGAGTAAATTCACGCTGCAGCAGGATGGTAGAGCTATCCTGATGTCTGCAGGAATAGGCATAACACCGCTGATGAGTATCGCCGATGCCCTTCATGCAGCCAATATCCCCTTAGACTTTAGGTACGCCTTCCGGGCGCCTGATCAAGCTGCTTATCTAAACTGGCTAGCGACGCGCCCCTGGACTGCCGCCTGCCAACAGCATATATCCAGTGAGGGAACGCGACTGGATATAGCAAAAACACTCCAAGACCTGCAGCCCGACGCTCATGTCTACGCCTGCGGCCCTAGTACATTTCTCGAGCCAATCGAAGCAGCAATGTCTGCACAAAATTGCCTAGATCGACTTCATGTAGAGTACTTTTCAAATAACGACATTGAACTCAGCGGCAGTGACTTTATAGTACACCTCAGTCAAAGCGGCGGTGAGATTAAGGTAGGTGAGCAGGAAACGATTTTAACGGCGCTTCAACGAGAGGGATATGATCCTATGTACTCTTGTGAAGACGGAGTGTGCGGAGCCTGCATTTTACCACTTGTCGAGGGAGAGGCCGAACACCGAGACAAATTCCTGACTGATGAAGAACACGCCAGCCAGAGTGAGATAGCCATTTGTTGCTCGAGAGCAAAAACCAACTCAATCACTATAGATTTTTAACGGCAGCAAATTCAATAGCATCAAAGGTATGCATGTTGGCTCGAGGTCTCGGCCGTCTTTAGATGTAAAAAAAACCGCCGTATCTGTGATGGCGCAGTAAATAACAGACCCCTGTCAGACAGACAGAGTGCAGCTACGGAGGATCTCCCTGCTGGTTGTTGAGGTATATCACATAGGTTCAAGATGGCAGAGTTTGGAGCGCTGAACTGGAGGGATTGATTGTGATCAGCCTATGGGCTGTTCACAAGTCCTGCGGACCGCCTGCGGCGTCCAAAATGCATTCGCATTTAGTGATAGATTTCAGCCTGAAGGGCTTATATCTAGTCCTGAGGACCGCCTACGGCGTCCAAAATGCGTTCGCATTTTGTGATTGTTCGAAACTTAAAACTTGATAGCAAGTGCTGCGCACCACCTGCGAGGGTTCTCACCCTTCGTTCAACGGCAAAAAAATCCCCCGCATCTACGATGGTTCAATAAACAACAGATCCCTGTCATCCCGACAGATCGCAGCGACGAGGGATCTCCCTGACGGTTATTGAGGTATATCACATAGGTTAAAGATGGCAGAGTTTGGAGCGCTGAACTGGAGGGATTGATTGCTATCAAGCTAAAGCTTGATAGCAAGTGCTGCGCACCTCCTGCGGCGTCCAAAATGCATCCGCATTTTGTCGAACCGGTTCGGGTTCTCAGCCGTCTTTCGACGCAAAAACAATCCCCCGCATCTGTGATGCGGGGGATTGTTTTTGGCGGAGAAGGAGTCTTCCTAACTTAAGTCCATAGCTTTCCGTTAATGTCCATAAATATGCCCTATAGCCCCATAAATACTGGTTATTAAACATCTACCCTTCCTATGCTGTCCTGTACTATACTACTGAATATGGCAGCTAAATTGTACCTAATATTGTACCTATAACCTATACTTAAGAGTACAGCGCTATACCAAGCCAAGGTGTAGACCGATAGTCTTAACAGCCTTAGATACGATTTTAAAAGCTTAATCAGGGGGTCTCACATGGCAGAGAAGATTACGCAAAAGGGTTTCGAAAAGATCCTAAGAGAGGGCTTAGAGAAGCCTCATAATTTAGGGGATAAGCTGTATCTAGTAATCAAGGGCAACTCGCGCGATTTTAGCTTTCGATATACCCTACATAAAAAAACACGTAAATACTCTCTTTCGCCCTACCATGCTCTGACAAACACCTTGAGTCATGCCAGAAAACGCGCAACAGAACTTAACTTTATGCTCGCCCAAGGTCTCGACCCTCACAAAGAGAGGCAACTAGAAATTGCGCTTACTGAGAAAGCAGAAATCCAGAAACTGGCACAAGATGCTAATCGTGAAAATACATTTCAGAAACTTGCTTACGAGACCTATGAGCAAAAACGGTCTGGATGGTCTAATCAGAAGCACAACAAGCAATGGATTAGGTCACTCGAAGCATATGCCTTTCCTATCATAGGCCAACTACCAATCACGGAAGTCACCACAGATCACGTATTAGCTATCCTGAATCCAATCTGGAACGAGATACCAGAGACAGCTGACCGCGTCAGAGGTCGTATCGAGGCCGTCATAACTAGAGCCGATGCTCTAGGCTTGAGAACAGACAAAAATCCAGCGCAATGGCGGGGACATCTATCAGGTTTACTAACCTCAGCGGCAAAAGTTAAAGAGGCCAAAGTGCCGAAGGAAGAACGCCATCACCCTGCCCTGCCTCATGAACAGCTAGCTCAATTTATGAATACCCTCAGCCAATCATCAGGAATGGGAGCGAGTGCATTACAGGTATGCATTCTCTGTGCGACGAGAACCACTGAAACGCTCAAGGCGACATGGAAAGAAATTGACCTAGATAAAGCCCTTTGGGTGATCCCAGCAAACCGTATGAAAGGGAAAAAGGAACACAAAATACCGTTATCAACTCAGGCTGTAGCAAAACTGAGAGAACTCGAACAATTGAGGATCAGTGAATACGTATTTCCCAACCTATCCAACGGTAATCATCTCTCACAGGCTGGCATGTCATCAGTATTGAAACGACTGAACAAGAATGGCGAATGGCAAGATAAACAGGGACGCAATATATCAGTTCATGGGTTCCGCTCGACCTTCCGAGACTATATAGCAGACAAAACCACCTTTGATGGTGCTATGGCTGAACACGCCCTCGCCCATAAGATCCCAGACGCTGCTATGGCAGCCTATCAGCGAAGTACTATGCTGGAGAAGCGTCGTGTGATGATGCAGGTATATGCTGATTATGCCTGCCAGACTGGAGCTACCAGAGACAATGTAACGCAAATAAGCGGATAGTTTAGCGTCACCTACTAATAGCGAAATGTCGCCTTAAGTTCCTGTAAGCAGGCGACAAGGTGCCAAATCAGCCCATATATCGAGCTACGGCCCAAGCCTCAGAAACTTCTCTTATAAATTAGCAAATTGATGTAACTATTCCTATATAGGTTAACATTTACCTATTAACTTATATTGGTTTTAGAGCAGTTTTACAAACTCTATCCTAACCCCTCTTATCCAAGGAAGAGGATAAAAACAATTAGGATTAGCACAAAGCACCCAACCTCCTGCCCGTCATACTGGTAAGGCTTTTCAGGATACCTTTCTGCCCTCCGATACTCTTTTTCCTCAAGCTCCTCCTCTAAATCAGCTCTAATTTCTTTAACCAAGTCCTCTCTATCACGCTCTGCAT
>ERZ887849.440-NODE-440-length-45034-cov-64.677183_pt1 | contig 45034 bp, 27 predicted proteins | sample MGYA00521267_ERZ887849 | MGnify/ENA primary metagenome ERZ887849 (study PRJEB32303, sample SAMEA104408601) | aquatic metagenome | biome: Brackish water; feature: Pelagic; material: water | place: Baltic Sea | collected 2014-06-06T16:11:00 | depth 2,863 m ... | reverse complement strand
GACCATGACCATGACCATGACGAGCATTAAATGCACAGGCATGGAGAAGCCATTTATCTCGCCACTCACGCAAGACTTCGTCCGTTGGACGTGCGGTTAAACGATACTCCCCGGCGCGCCCTAAAAAGAAACTCAACCATGCTTTCGACATTCCTTTTCGGCTTTGCCGTTCGCTTTGCTCAATCACTCGCTCAGGCGGCTCCGTTCATTCTGACGGGCTTCTTCATCGCCGCCGTTTTTCGACGCTTCCTGGGCTACGAGAAAACTCGGCAACTGTTTGGCGGGTCAGAAATGGCGGCGTTGTTCAAGGCGTGGCTGATCGGCATGTTGCTGCCGGTGTGCTCACTGGGTGTAATTCCGGTCATCGTTGAACTGCGGCGTGCCGGCATTAAGGGCGGAACCATTCTAGCGTTCGCAATGTCCGCTCCGCTGTTCAACCCGCTATCACTGTTGTACGGCCTGACGCTCAGCGAACCGATCGCCATTCTATCGTTTGCAGGATGTTCGCTGGTGATCGTGGCGGTGGTGGGCATGGTTTGGGATCGCGTGTTTCCTGACAGTCAGATGACCGGCGTTGCGGACGAATCCGTGCATCACGGAATTCGTCGTATGGTGGCGCTGGGAACGTCGGCGGGGAAATCGGCGACCGGTCATTCGCTGATGCTGGTAGCCTGTGGTTTGATCGGCGTCGGATTGTTGGGAGCCATCATTCCTCACGCGTCGCTGCAACATCACTTCAATCATGATCAACCGCTGGCTCAGCTAAAGATGGCGGCTTTAGGAATTCCGGTGTATGCGACTCCTATGTTGGCGATGTCGCAGATGGGGATGATGTTTCAGCACGCCAATTCCATCGGAGCCGCCTTTGTGCTGCTGACGTTGGGAGCCGGCATGAACATGGGACTCGTCGTGTGGATGATCGGCCAATACGGCGTCAAACGCAGTGGTGTCTGGATGAGTCTGCTGCTGGTGGTGGTGATCGGTTTGGGCTACGCCGTCGATAAGCCACTGTTTCCGAAGGATATTGATCCCGCGAATCATACTCACGCCTTCGACATTTACGGCCAGCCGTTTTCCGGTTCCGGAAGTTTCGCCACACTGGCCAATCAATCGGCGGAGAAACTCAACCGCGACATTCTGCCTTATGAATGGTACAGCCTGGAGCTGCTGGCACTGTTGATGGTCGCCGGGATTGTTGTTCGACTGGCCGATCGCAACGGACGTCTGGAAACGTGGGTCGCTCAGGTGCCCGAACCGACCGAATCTGGCAGCATGGATATCGTGGTGCCTCCGACCGTGCTGGGCGGACTGGCTTTGGTCGGTCTGGTGATCTTTAGCGCCGTCGGTTGTTACTCCTATTACCCGCCAGCCAGCGAAGTGTTCGAGGAGATTCATATCGCCAAAGGAGAAGCCCTGAGCGCTGGTATGTCGGGCGACGTGACTCACGCGGAATACTGGATCGACGTGTATCAGGAATGGACGCGAAAACTGGAAGTCGGCACGTTTCTTCGCACGGGCGAGGTCACGGATTACCAGCGCTGGAAAGCTCGTCTGGTACGTGAACATCTGGAAATGCTGAAACACAGCGTGCAAGACGGCGAACACGAGGAAGCTCGCGCGTGGGTGGCAAAGGTCCAACGCAGCCACAACCGGATGAAGGACGCGTTTTGAAATTTGGAGTGCTTCGACTTGTCGAAGCTTTCCCTTTGTGGAGGCAGTGACGATCGATTTGGTGTGACCACATCGAGACAGAGTGGCCACCAGTTCTATTAGGGCACATCGACTGCCGGAGGAAGCTGACGGATGTGTATTCATTTTTAGAAACAGCCGGTTCAAACCTTCGGACGGCTTTGGCAGTCCGTTTGATGTTCAAACATAGCCATCGCGGCAGAAATCGTCTGCGTGCGGCCCGCTGGGCACGCGGTAAAACGTACACCTTTCAAATTTCATCTTATTCAGACAGGATTAAACTCGATGACTTTCTACTTACGACCACTTAAGGCCTGCCTCATGTTGGCTACGGTTTTTTGGTTTTCGGCGCTGGTAGCATCATCGGCGGACGCTCAAACAGTTCGCTCCAAAACGATGATGCGCGTGTTCTGGCAGGACCGAGACCCCGATCAATTGTCGTGGGCCAACATCACGTTAACCGACAAGTGGGACATTAAACGCGGCTGGATTCAGGGATTTCCGAAACTGGATGCCGAGAAACAGGATCTGGTGCAAATGAAAGCCAACAACGGCATCCTGGTAGTCGGCGTGCGCGATCACGACGATGGCAAGTTTCAAAGCGGGTGGGTATCCGTCGATGCCGGCGTGTTCGAAGAGCCTCACGGCAATCACAGTCATTGGAAGTACAGCAGTGATCCCAAAGTTACCGGAATGACGCTGGATACGGATCAGGGCAACCCCGCTCACTTGTATGTTTACGACAATAACTTTTATCTCGCGAACGACCAGAAGAATGGGTTTACTCGATTGCAGCCGATGCTGTTGAAGCAACCGGCGTCGGCGGCGAGGAGTGCGAAGTTCTTCCCGGGTGGAGGAAGTCACATCACGCTGGCGGCTGTCAACAATACTGTCGCCTACGGCAGTTGGATTGACGGTGGCGGTCCGAATGCGGGACGTGTGGACGTGGTTTCGTTGTTGCAAACCGGGGAAGCGAAAATTGCCTATTCTTTCTCGTTGCCCAGCGGAGTCATTCACGGGGCGACGCAGAATTCCGGCAAGGTTTTCTTTGCGCCGGCGGATGGCATTTGCTGGGTGAATGCGGACCAGACGTTTCAGAAGTCTGCGGAAACTGTTCAGGTAAACCACCTCTCGCTGGGGCAGGACGAAGAGAGCGACAAGCCGCTGCGCACAGGAGCGTTCGCCAGTGAACAGAATTGGGTGCTATGTACAACGGGCAAAGGCGACCAGTCGTCGCTGTGTCTGATTAACGCGCAGGCGGCTCAACCGACAGTCGTGAAGGTGCAGATTCCGGTGGCCGATGGCCTGCGTCTGACAACTCCCGAAACCGTTCTTTCGTTGGGCAATCGCTATGCGTTTCTGTTTCAGGATCGCACGGACGGCGATAGTGAGGTTCAGGAATACTTAACGGTTCTGGAGCTGGACCCGAACCGTGATCGCGATTTCAGCGATGCGAAGTTGAAGACAACAATTCCGGTGGGAGCCAGTAAGGTGGATGGCCACCACGGTCACCACGCCATAGCCTTTGACGCTTATGGCCGGCATGCGGTGTTTACTGAACCGGGGACTGGCGTCATCAACGTTCTGTCGTTAAAGGGCATGAACGTGGTCGCTCGCTTCAAGGTCGGCGGTTCTCCGGACAGTGTTGTCGTCGTCGGCGCGCCGGAGCATTTTCATTGATTCAGATCGACGTGTTCGTAGGCCCAAATGGTGCCGCCGTCCTGTTGCATTTTGGCTTTGCCTATTGGATCCGTTCAGTGTTTTCCACGTTTGAGGAGTGGAGGTAACTTCGTAAATGGAAGTGGGAGTTTCCTGTTAGCGTCTCACGTCGATTGGCAAAACGTTCTTTGGCCGAACGATGCGGGCATGTGTCGCTCAACTGTTTCTTTGCATTGTTACGTGCGAATCGTCCATTCTCTTACACACGTTTTCTATCGATGATTTGAATAGATCTGGTTTTATCGATCGTTCTTATGGTGCAGTTTCACTTCCTGTGCCATCTGTTTATTCGCAATTAACTTGACCAGAACTCTCAGTCGAGATTAGTTTGACACGAACTGCTTTCTGTAAGGTAAGTTCTGATGGATCGTCATACCGTCATTCGAATTTCTATTTTGGCATTTTGGCAAGCGTTCCGGTGCATTGCTCGGGGAAACTCTGGCTGCGGCGTTGATTACAGGGAGCTTTGCGTCCTTTGCAGGGTGCCACCCTTGAATGAGTATTCCGCAGGAAGGCTGATTCAGTTTTCTTAACTTTCTTTTGTGTCCCAACCTTGCCGACTGACTACTTCAAGCTTGAATCGTTTCCAATCTTTTAGATAGGAATGAGGGTGCCGTTTTTATGAATAAGCAAACACAAAAGTTTTTGAAGCAACGATCGAAGCGAGCCGCGTTTACTTTAATTGAGTTGCTTGTTGTTATCGCCATCATTGGCGTGCTCGTAAGTCTGCTATTGCCAGCCGTTCAGCAGGCCCGTGAATCGGCTCGTCAGACTCAATGTAAGAATAATTTGAAACAGATTGCACTGGCACTTCATTCTTTTCATGATTCTCGCGGTGCGTTTCCTCCTGCTCGACTAATCATGAATGGCGTGATTCCTCTTAATGACTTTGGAACGGTGCTTGGTGCGGATGAACCATCATGGCTTGTTCATATTATGCCATTTCTGGAACGCGCCAACGAAGCAGCGGAGTGGGACGTCTATACGCCGTTTGGAGCACATTCCGAGGCGGCGCGTTCGCGGTTTCTGACGACGTATCTGTGTCCTACAAGGCATTCAGCCAGCAACGCCGTGAGTCCTGACTCTGTCACTCAGATTAGGTTTGCATGCGGCTGTGAGACACCGCGACAGGTCATTCCTGGCGGAGCGATTAGTGACTATGCGGCTTGCATGGGTGATCCATCGCCGGGGTCTCGAGGTTTTCCGGATGATTTTTACTGGGGAGGCAAAGGAACGGGCGTATTGATTGCCGGAGTTCCCAAAAGCAGCCGCTTAGTGACTCTGGAGGGGACGGCGCGTTTCGTTGACCCATTCAATGAATCGTCGGGGCTTGTTCCTGCTGATGTTTGGAATGATTGGGACGGAAAAATACGGATCAATGATGTTACCGATGGAACATCAAACACACTGCTTGCGGGGGAAATGCATGTGCCGCGTGGCAAGCTGAGTGTCGCTCCTTTTAACGGTCCTGCTTACTACGGACGATCGTTCGTTCACTTTTCTCGAATTGCAGGTCCTGGCGTGCCGTTAGCGCACGGGCCAGATGACGATCGAGCCAGCAACTATTCTTTCGGATCGAATCATCCGGGGGGAGTTCAGTTTGCACTCGCCGATGGCAGCGTGAGGCAGATTTCAACATCGATCGGCTCAAGGCTGATTGGTCGACTGGCAAATCGGTCGGACGGTGTTGAGGTGTCCAAATTTTAATACGGCTGGAAGCTGATAGTCCCGCATCTTGCAGCCGCTCGTTGGTTGAGGCTTTTGTATTGCAAGGATGATTTGCTTCCCGGCATCTGGCTGTTGCGAGCAGTCTTGTGGCCAGCAGCGTCGAACCTGTGTTGCCCGTTCCGGAATTTTTTGGCGCAATTTCTAAACAGTTATTCGTCAGTGGCAATCTCGGTAACGAGTCGTTTTGTAGACAATTTGTCAGGGTTGAAGTATGAGGCGCCTTCCATTTATTCTGCTGGTTACATTGGTGCTGATGGGATGCGGTGATTCTCGGTTAAAGACTGTGCCAGTAAGCGGGAAAGTGGTGTTCCCTGATGGAAGTCCTGCACGTACTGGAACAATCGAATTCGAATCCAGGGACTTCCCAATTACTGCAACGGGGCAAATTAGCCCTGATGGAAGTTTTGTGCTTGGCACATATGAATCAAATGATGGAGCTGTTGCTGGATTCCATCAGGTGATTATTCTGCAGATGGTGATCAACGACGGCACGATCAACCACTCAATGGATCATGGCAAGATGGTGGATCCGAAGTTCGCCACATATGGGCTTTCCGGTCTGAACGTCATGGTTGATCGTGAAAAAGAAAATTATCTGGTGATCGAAGTCACTTCCGTCACAAAGAAGTAAGCAAAACCTCAACAGTTAAAGACGCGCGTAAGCGCACCAAAAGCTGTGTCGTTGAGTGCCGGTCCTGGTTCTAGTCCGGGGCGTTGCCGGGGGCTTGGGGTACAGCTAAGTCTGCGTAGTGCCATCGATGGAGCGATGCCTGTCTTGTGCGCGGGAAGGCTGGTCGCTGGCTGATTTGTTTAGTGCAGTGTCAACTGAAACACCGTGCCTTCTTCGGTTTTAGCGAATAGGGAAGTCTGCGCAATGGCGGTGCTGACTTTTAGTTGGGCGAGTGCTGGGTATGAGCCGCTGCCAACGCTAGAAATCGATGTTATTGCGGGAAGCTCGCCGTCTGTTTCGGGGGAAATTGTTGGTGATGCAAGACAGCGATATAGCTTGCGATTAACGTGTCCCATCGCGTCCAGTCGGGCGATGGGTTCCTGTCCCAGATAGCAACCTTTGGTGTAGCAGATGGTCTGAGCAACTCGATCGACTTCCGGGGCGAGGTTTGCGTCTGTGACGTCGATTCCAACTTGCGGAAAGCCTTCCATGATTCGTTGGTGATGGAACACTGCAGAGCCTGCGGGCGTGGCGACAGCGGTTAGCGAATTCCACACGGTGACGCTGGCAGCGGAATTCACAGAAATAAACGCGACCGGCTGGCTGTTCCATTCGGTGGTGAACAGCGTTGCGGTATCGTTGAAACTGCAGCCGTGTTGTTTGTTTGCCGGCACTGGTAGGTCAGTTTTTGACAATGTCTCAAAGGTGGCTGGCCCCATGATGGCAAAAGTGGCGGTGGGCGTTTCTTCGGCGACGATCGAAACGTCTTCTGTGATGATGTAGCGGTTCAGGTGTTTCAGGATTGCGTCCTGGTTGCCGGGTAGCATCATGATTTCAATGGCGTTGTCTGTGGCCAATAGGTAACCGTGAGCCAGAATTTTTGCCTTTACGTCTGTGAAAAATGCTTCACAGACATCGCCCGGCTGCATTGCCTTAATGTTGTTGGTGCAGAAGTTGTGCAAAAATTTGGCTCGATCAGTCCCGGTCGCCACGATGCGAATCATGTCGCCAACCGGGCAAACCACTGCGGAGTCTGAAAGTGCGATTGCTTCGTCTGCCAGACTGTTGAAGTGGTCAACGTGTGTGGCCCCAGAATCGTCTGTGGTCAGGTATGCGTTAAGTGTTTTGAACGCGTTCAGTAGGTCGGAAGGAAACATGAGCAATCGTTAAGAATAGAAGAATCGTGGGGCGGTGAACTTTGTTGTCGGTCAGGTCAGTGTTTGGCGGTAACTTGAGACACGAAGTCTTTGTAGAGTTCGTCCAGCGGAACGGAGGTCGCGGATCCCTGGTGGATGACAAGCCGATAGTTAAGAATTGTTGGAATGGTGTTGCTGACGGGCACCGGGGTTCGTCCCGGATAGACGGCGTTTTGCATGCTGCGTTTGCGACGGAGGATCCAGAGGTTTGATTCGCCGGGGTTGGTTGGGTGAGTCATCATGGTCACGCCTGAGGTTTCGTTGGAGATATCCAGCCATGGGCCGGCAGAGATGGCCTCAGTTGTGGGTTCGGTCTCCATATTCAGGGAAACAAAGTGCTGAGCCGGAGATAGCTTAATTCTCGGCGAAAAGCCGCCATAGCCTTTGTCGTCTTCCGACCCGCCGATTTTTACGTCCGGCAGCAGCGCCAGCAGTTCGATTCTGAAGTCGATTGTGCGATAGTTGGGGGCAGCGGAAGAAATGGTGACTTCAGTGCGTTCGGCAACGATTGGCATTTGCTTCTGGTTGGCGTCCAGCAGTTGAGGTGACGTCCAGTGGACGGTGCAGCCAAGGATCACGCTTCCGTCGGGCAACAGAGTCGAGCTGCTGTCCTGGGTTTTCCAGGCAAAGTCTTTGCATAACCATGGATCGCCGATTTTTCGATCACCCACCCAGACCTGATGCCAAGCCCAAAAGATTCCTCGATGGTGAAGATGGTCGTCCGGAAAGTCTTCTGTGATGACGTTTCCGTTCAGGTCGTACAAAGGATGGATGTAGTTTGAGCGAGGATGTTTTCCGTTCAGCGACCGGGTTTGCAGCTGGTATTGAAGGACAGGCTGATCGCCCTGCAGCACCAGAATTCCGTCGGCATTCTGTTCTGCAGAAAGGCCAGACGGAATTTTCTGGGCGAGCGCGGACGAATTGATGGCCACGGATATCAGGGCAATCGCCAGAATTTGTAGCGTGAGAAAAGCATTGATCCAGAGTTTTGGGGCGTTTTGAAGGTTCAAGCCGTCACCTCGTTGGGGGTGTGTTCAATGCGTGGTAAGTTTCGCAACAGGCGATTTTGGGCGTGGTTGGTAAAGTCGTTCGTATGCGGCTTGTGGCTGGGCTTCCAGCTGCAAGTGTCAGGCGAGTAGCCTGTTTGAGGACTTTCTGCTTCGCTGTTGATCAGGGATCGCGTCTTAGCTTTCGTTTTTATTGACCTGAATACATCGTACTAACTCGTGACAAAGTTTTCCTTTCATCTGGATGCGACCGACAAAACGACATCCGCTCGAGCGGGCCGTTGGGAGACTCCGCACGGTGTCGTGGATACTCCCGCGTTTATGCCCGTCGGTACATTGGCGACCGTGAAGGGGTTGTTGCCGGAACAGATTCGTTCAACGGGCGCCCAAATGGTGCTTTCGAACACGTATCATTTGGCGTTGCGGCCAGGTTCGGATGTGGTTCGTGATCTGGGTGGACTGCACCGTTTTATGGACTGGGACGGCCCCATTTTGACCGACAGTGGCGGTTTTCAGGTGTTTAGCTTGTCCAAAATGCGAAAAATTACTGACGAAAAAGCCGTTTTTCGTTCTCACATAGACGGCAGCCTGCTGGAACTTTCGCCGGAAAAGGCAGTGCAGATTCAGGAGGATCTGGGGGCCGACTGCATTATGTGTCTGGACGAGTGTCCTCCAGCGGATGACGTTCGAGAAAAGATTCAGGCCGCCGTGGATCGCACCACGTTGTGGGCAAAACGCTGTCGAGACGCTCAGAAACGCGACGATCAGGCTTTGTTTGGCATTGTTCAGGGTGGCGTGACGGAGGAAATGCGGACACGATCGGCTCAGGCGCTGCTGCCGATTGATTTTCCGGGATATGCGGTGGGTGGGCTAAGTGTGGGCGAAGCGCCGTCCGACATGTATCGCACTCTGGATTTCACCGTGCCGCAGCTTCCGGTTGAAAAACCGCGATATTTAATGGGAGTGGGGCGTCCGGAAGACATTCTGGAGGCTGTTTGTCGCGGAGTAGACCTGTTTGACTGCGTGATGCCCACTCGAAATGGGCGAAATGCGATGGCATTTACCAGTACGGGGCCGGTTCGGTTAAGAAATGCAGTTCATCAAAAGGACGAGCGTCCTTTGGATGCGGAATGCGATTGCACGGCCTGTACACGGTTTTCCAGAGCTTATTTGCGGCATCTGTTTGTGGCGAAGGAGATGTTGGGAGGCATTTTGGTGTCGCTGCACAACGTCGCATTTTACCAGAAGCTGGTCAGAAACCTCCGAATTGCAGTAAACAACGGCACAGTGGCGGAGTTCCGGGCTAATCAGCTTGCTCGCTGGCAGGGACAGCTTTAGTATACCGCGTTTTTCCGGAAGTCGGTGTTTGGACAGAAGATCCGTCCAGGCACAGGCCAACCGTCTTTGTTTTGATCGCCGATATCGGCCAACTTCAGCGTGGTGCAACTTAGTGAATATCTTAGGGCTGAAATTAAGTGCGGCAAAACTTCTGACGTTAGCTCAGAATGGGATCGCAGTTCCTGACGTTGGAGCTGAAGGTGCCGCTGCTGCGCCAGTGAATCCATTGGTTCAGTTTGCTCCCATGCTGATCACCTTTGTGGTGATGTTTTACTTTATTGTAATGCGACCTCAAAATCGTGAGCAGCGAAAGCGTGCGGAGCTGTTAAGTGCTCTAAAGAAGAATGACAAAGTTGTGACGATTGGCGGCATCATTGGGACCATCGTGGATATTTCCGGCGATGGTTCGCGAATGACGCTAAAAGTAGATGACGGTACCCGAATCAAGTTTATTCGAAGCAGCATTCAGGGACCATACGACGAAAAATCAGAGGCCGAATCAACCGGCAGTTAATTGAGACAAATCTTTCACCAGTTGCGGCGACCTTGCAGAAGCGGGTCGTACCAACGCGTTTCCGTTTTTCAGTCGTCACGAAGACGCCTGCTTGAACTGATCAGGAATTATCACTGATGTTGAATATGCTCACAGGAGTATTGACGCTCGCGATTCAGGATGGCGGCGTCGCGGCTGGTGCTGCGGAAACTGCAGCTGAAGCGTCTGCCCAGGCTGCGGAGCTAGTGCCCGCGGTTGCTGAATCAGCAAACATTGGCGGTGGCACAGCTTTTGCCATTTTCGTGTTTGGCTTGATTGGATCGTTTGTTCTGGGTGCGTTTCTTGCCAAGGCAATGAAGCTGACCGACTGGGGTTTCCGATTCGGCGTTTGCCTTGCAGCATTGGCGATCGGCCTGTTGCCGTTTCTTGTTCGCATGATGAACGGCGAAACACTGGGCGAAGGTATTCGTCTGGGTATCGACCTTGCCGGCGGAACGAACATGGTGTTCCAGGTGGAGGAAGAAGAAGGCAAAGAGCTTAACGACGAAATTATGGACAAGATGGTGACAGCCGTCGCCAAGCGTATTAACCCCACAGGAACGTCGGAAATTACCGTTCGTCAGGTGGGACGCGATCGTCTGGAAGTTATTGTTCCAGGTGAAGATCCTCAAACAGTTAACGAAATCAAACGCAGCATTACCAAGCTGGGTAGCCTGGAATTCTTCATCACCGTCAATCAGCAGGTTGATGATCCGGTTATGGTGCGAGACGCCCTGCAGATGTCCAGCGATTCCAAGCAGTTGGTGAGAACGCTGCCGGATGGATCGACGGAAGTTTATGCAATGTGGCTTCCCGCCTATGAAAAAGGCGAAGATCAGACACCGCAGTTTCTGAATCGTAGCGATGTTGTTCGACGTGAAGTTGAGAAGTTCCGAGAAGTGAACGGCGTCAAAGAACGCTATAAGACGGAAGAATACCTTGTGCTGGTTGACCCTGTCGAACAGCAGGTAAGTGGCAAGTACTTGAAGAATGCTTCGTGGGGGGTTGATTCACAGTCTGGTGGCCAGGTTGTGAACTTCCGCTTTGATACTCGAGGGGCGTTTCTGTTCAGCCGCTTGACAAGTCGCTTCCAGCCTCAGTCTGGCAAGCCGAAACGTGGCTTGGGGATTGTGCTGGACCGCAAGTTGTACAGTGCTCCCGACATCAACGATGTCATCAGCGACAATGGCCAGATCAGCGGTAACTTCACGAATGATGAAGTGCGAGAACTAGCTGGCGTGTTGAACGCCGGTGCCCTGGAAGTGCCGATCAACCGTAAGCCACTTAGTGAAGCAACCGTTGACCCGACATTGGGTGAGGACGTCCGCAAAAAGGGTGTTCAGGCTATCATGTTCGCCGCCGGATGCGTGGTGCTGTTTATGTTGGTCTACTATCGGTTTGCCGGTGTTGTTGCCGTGTTGTGCCTGTTACTGAACATTGTGTTGGTTCTAACCATCATGATGGGTATCAATGCGACCTTCACGTTGCCTGGTCTGGCCGGTTTGGTGTTAACCATCGGTATGGCGGTCGACGCCAACGTTTTGATCTTCGAACGTATGCGAGAAGAAGTGAATCGTGGTTCGAGCTTGCGTGTCGCCATTCAAAACGGATTTGGCAAAGCGTTTTCAACAATTATCGATGCCAACGTAACGACTTTGATCACAGCCATCATTCTGTACATGATTGGTACTGACCAGGTGAAAGGCTTCGCCGTTTCTCTGTTTATCGGTATCGTGATGAGCATGTTTACCGCCCTGTATGTTGGTCGTTTGATTTTCGACGTGGCGGAGAAAAAACGCTGGATCAGCAACCTGAGCATGATGAGCATTGTTGGAAATACCAACATTGACTTCCTCGCTAAGCGAGCAATCTGCGGCATGTTGTCACTGGCACTGATTGTTGGTGGATTACTGGCCTTTGCTTCTCGCGGAGAAAATAACTACGACATCGACTTCACTGGTGGCACGATGGTGACATTCCAGTTGGAGCAGGCTGCGGAAACTGAAGCTGTTCAGGCAGCTTTGCAAACTCAGTTTAAGGACAACTTTACCGTTGAGCGACTGACGCTTGCAGGTGAAGACACAACCGGCGGCAGCAAGCACTTCCGACTGCGAACCACAGAAACGGACAACGCCGAAAACGCGGGTGAAGCGACTTCTGCGGAAGACCGCGTTCGACTGGCCGTGTTCGAATCATTCAAAGGTCAGTCAGATATGAAACTACTGATGGTCTCTATGGACTATTCAGAAGTGGAACCCTTCCTGATTGAAGTTGGCGATGAATCGGCTGAAGCGTTGCAGTATCAACGATTTAGTGGCGGACATAAGTCAACGATCAAGCTGTCGACAGAAGTTGCGGCAGGCACGATTTCGGACATGGTTGCCGATGCGATCCGTGGAATTTCTGTGGCCGATGGGTCGAAGTACCCAGAACCAGAAGCCTTCTTTGAGGTTCAGGGGTTGAGCGGTTCTGGTAAGGAAGCTGTTGGTCAGGAAGTACAAAAGTTTGACGAAGTCCTTGTGCGATCAACTCCGGAATTGCCAAAAGAAGATCTGGAAGCGGCTTTGACAAGCATCAAGAGCCAGTTGGATTCCAGCCCGCTGTTTGACGAAGTGAACACTTTCGCAAGTGCCGTTGCCAGCGAAATGAAGACATCTGCCGTGTTGGCGATTGTGATCAGCCTGTTGGCGATCGTTGCCTATATTTGGTTCCGATTCCAGAAAATCACCTTCGGCCTGGCAGCTGTGGTGGCTCTGGTTCACGACGTACTTATTGTTCTGGGACTTATGGCACTTGCGTCGTACTTGAACGGAAACCCACTTGGGAACGCTTTGTTGCTGGGCGACTTCCGCATCAACCTGCCGATGGTTGCCGCGTTTCTGACAATTGTTGGTTACTCACTGAACGACACAATCGTCGTGTTTGACCGCATCAGAGAAGTCCGGGGCAAGAATCCCAACCTGACGGATGAGATCGTCAATACTTCGTTGAACCAGACTCTGTCACGAACGTTGTTGACTTCGTTAACGACATTTCTGGTGGTCATCATTCTGTATGTGTTTGGTGGCGAAGGTATTCACGGTTTTGCATTCTGTCTGACACTGGGCGTAATTGTCGGTACCTACAGCTCGATTTATGTGGCCAGCCCGGTTCTGGTTTGGTTGATGAATCGTGATGCTAAGGCTGGCAAAAGCTAGTCAGTCCTGAACGTTTCTCTTTTCAAATCGTGCAGAAGCCGGGATGGTCATAGTCAGCATACCTGGACGATTGCTGAAACAGTTCTATTGCCCTTGAAGTTGGTCTAAGACTGACTTCAGGGGCAAACTTGTAGAACTGCGACAAAGATCTACACCCATGCTGTCCGCCAGTCGCTGACAGCAGGGTGGTTTAAGTTGCGAAGTGTTACGTTGCTGAACAGCACGTTTCATCTAAATTCATGCGTCAGCAGCGAACAGCTGAAGCAACGTTTGTCTTTTCTTGTCGTCGGAAGTGTTGAGTAATGATTGATTCAGGCCCTAGTAAGTGGAGCTCAACTGACGCGACTGAGCTGTATGAAGTTTCTCGCTGGGGGAATGGATACTTTTCTGTCAGCGCCGGTGGCAATGTTCTGGTTCATCCGGATCGAAACCCGGATCGATCGATCGATCTGAAAGAGCTGGTGGATCGTCTGCAGCTGCGCGGGTTGGACGTGCCGGTTCTGCTGCGATTTAACGGCATTATCAAAGACCGCTTGAAGGTGCTTCACGACGCGTTTAGTACGGCGATTAAGGATCATGATTACAAAGGCAAATACGCCTGCGTGTATCCGATCAAAGTGAATCAACAGCGTCAGGTTGTTGAAAAGGTGGTTGAGTTCGGTCGTGAATTTGGCTTTGGCCTGGAAGCTGGCAGCAAGCCGGAATTGCTGGCTGTTGTGGCCATGACAGAGCCGTCAACTCCCATCATTTGCAACGGGTTTAAGGACGCTGAGTTCATTGAAATGGCGTTGCTTGCTCAGAAGGTTGGCCGCCATGTAATTCCGGTTGTTGAAAAATACACGGAACTGAAACTGGTTCTGGACTATGCCGAAAAGATCGGTGTTCGACCGGCGATTGGTATGCGAGTAAAATTGGCAGCACGTGGTGCCGGCCGATGGCAATCTTCCGGTGGCTACCGATCCAAGTTCGGCTTGCGTGTGAATGAAATTCTAACGGCGTTGGAAGAACTGAAGTCGCGTGGCATGGAAGACTGCTTCCAGCTGCTGCATTTCCATCTGGGTAGTCAGATTACCAATATTCGTCAGGTGAAGTCCGCTTTAAACGAATCGTCACGGATCTATGCGGACCTGGTGAAGCGTGGAGCGGGTTTGAAATACCTTGACGTTGGCGGCGGATTGGGAGTCGACTATGACGGCTCGCAGACGAACTTTGAATCCAGCATGAACTACACGATTGAAGAGTACGCTCGCGACGTGGTTTATCATGTGCAGACTGTCTGCGATGATGCTGGTGTTGCGCACCCAAACATCATTTCGGAAAGTGGTCGAGCGGTTTCGGCATTTCATAGCGTGTTGCTGTTTGGTGTCCTGGGTGTTTCTCAACAGGGTAGCGAACTTACGCCTGACGAACTTCAGCCACCCGAAGATGCAGTGCAGTCGATTCTGGATCTGTTCCAGACTTACAACGTGTTGAATACACGTAACGCATTGGAAAGCTATCACGACGCACAGTTGGCAATTGACGATGCCATGACCTTGTTCGCCACAGGGCACCTGTCTTTGGATCAGCGTTGTCTTGCGGAAAACCTATACTTTGCGATCTGTCATCGCATTTGGATTCTGACCGAAACAATGGACTTCATTCCGGAAGAGCTGGAAAAGCTCGACCGCATGTTGTCTGATAATTACTTCTGCAACTTTTCGTTGTTCCAGTCGATTCCGGACTCGTGGGCAATTAAGCAGCTGTTTCCCGTCATGCCGATTCATCGGTTGAATGAAGAGCCCAAACGCCATGCCGTACTAAGCGATATTACCTGCGATTCCGACGGAAAGATTGATCAGTTTATCGATCGTCGCGATGTGAAACGCACATTGCTGCTGCACGAATACGACGGTTCACCATATTGTCTGGGGACGTTTCTTGTGGGAGCATACCAGGAAATTCTGGGTGACCTTCACAACCTGTTCGGCGACACAAACACGGTCCACGTGGATTTGTCTGACACCGGTGAAGTCGTATTGGACGCGATCCTGAAGGGCGAAACCGTTGGAGAAGTGCTGGACTACGTTCAATACGACGGCAAAGATCTTATCCACCGTCTGCAGGTAACAGTGGAAGATGCGGTTCGTGAAAACCGTATCACGCACGCAGAAGCTGGCCAGTTTGTTCGCTTCTATGAAGAAGCACTTAACGGGTACACGTACCTGGAAGAACCTTCTTCCAGGTGATTTTGCTGTCTCTTGTCTACCCGACAGATTCAGGTGGCTTGCGGTGGGCGATACGAACACTCCAGCCAGTGACGTCTAAGTGCAATTTGCGTTTTGTTGTGGGCGAACTTGATCGCCTCTTGCACTAAGGATGTGCCTCTATGGTTTGGAGTGTTTCGACTGGTCGAAGCTTTCTATTTCTGGACGTTCATGAAATGGAAAACCACGCATTTTGAAATGCTGCATTTGAATAAAGTGCGATGACAAGTGACCGTACTTCATAGATGCACGTCGCAAGGTGACCTTGTCTTCAGGTAAACGGCTCTGGCATAAATGATTTAACCCGTGGCTGTTGGCCACGGGTTAAACGTTTCGATTGGAATTGTCGGGCCGGAAGTTGTGGAAACTTCCGGGCCCAGCGGCTTGATGTTGCCCCGGCAAACACTGACGATTTGGGCAGAAGAGTTATCGAGCGGCGAAGTTTTTCTGGCCAGGAAGTGCGAATACGTAGATCAAAGACGGGGCTTCGGCTTCAAAGTCATTGTCGGAGGCCACCAATAGCGTTTGGCGTCCATCGCTTAACGTGTGTCCCAGTGTCAGCCCTTCCAGTTTTTCCGGAAGTTGCGCGACCGATAGCTTGAATTCTGGTGCAAGGAAGTCGATCAAGACCTGTTTGGCAACCGGTTTGATGGAAGGTGGCAGGGATCCGGCAGGAAGTTTTTCGATGTCCTGAACTTCGGTGGCGCCTTCCAGGTTGATCTTCATGATCTTCTTGAACTTCGCTTCAGCACCAGAGTAGTGATCGCGTTCAATGACCAGAAACTCATTGGGGCTGACCGCCAGGATTTCGTTCAGGCCGTTTTCTGATGCGTCCAGTTGATAGACGAATTCTTTAACGTCGCCGGTTGCGATATCTACCTGAACGATCCGACAGTTCACTCCCACTGGAACGCCACCATCTTCGTTTCGTTCACCATCCTGCAACAGAACGTGCTGCATCACGCCGATCAGCGTTGATTTGTCTGGTGAAATGGCCAGCCCTTCCATGCCCTTGTTCGAAGATCGCCCGGTGCTGTTGGTTTTGTTCTCTTCAGCTTTGGATTCACTTGGGTTTGCTACACACAAGTGTTCTGGCAATTGAAAGCGTTTGACTTCTTTTCCGACTGATGTGAACTCAATCAACTGTGGACCGTATTCGTCGGAAACGAAGAAGTTTCCATTGTCAGAAAAACGAAATCCTTCAGGGTCCAGACGAACAGCACATGATTTTGTCGGTTCAATGGCTGATGAACTGCCCGTGAAAGGCCGTCCCTGTTCATCGACAAGCATTACGGAATCAACCAGTTTAAGGTTGATTGGATGATCCGTGCCTGGGGTTACGTCAATGTCTAAAACCTGGTACCGGCATTGATAACCTGTGGCTCCGTCATCCGGGCCTCGGTCCGGCAACGCCACATAGCGATGTTCTTTGCCTGAGTATTCCAGGGCAGAAAATCCACCAAGTCGGTTGTGTGGTTCACCGTTTTCAAGTTTGTCAGACTGTCCGGAAACATCTGAGGCTGTCCCGGACAGCTCGCCGACACCGATAAGTTCAATGCGGTCGTTGGCCTTTGAGTCTTCGACTGGCAGTGCAAGCATTGCGGAGCAAACCAGTGCTCCCGTGAGCGTTCCTTTGCGTGAATTGCGACACGTTGAAAGCAGACGTCTTATCGAAGTGATTAGGTTTTGAGAATTGAATGACATAGTGTTTAGCCGTTCTGGGAATAAAGTAAGGATTGGGGATCTGACTATGGCGATGCCTGTGTGTTCTGCTGAACCAACGTCAGCCAGATTCAGGGCAGTTGCCACGTGTAAAAAAACAGCGTGATACGTTTGATGCCATCAAACGAATATCACGCTGCTGTTCTGCAATTGCCTTTTCGTGGAAGGGAACCTGTGAGGTTCGCTTGTCTGCGTGCCTTGATGGCAGGCGTCGGTTATTTGCGAGTTCTTATGTCGCAGTTGGGAGGGACTAGAATTCACCGATGACTTCGCCGCCGGATCGTGTGCAGGCGTTGACGAAGACTCGAGCATCAACGTTTTCTGAAATGAAACGTACTGAGCCGTCGGCAAGTCCCACCTGAGCACCGCCGGTGTGAAAGCTGAAGACTTCGCTGACGTTGATCTTATTGATCATGTACGGTCCATATGGCGTCAGGCCGTCAGCGGTTGCCCCGTTGATGCTGAATCCGCAATCCGGATCGGCCCAGCCTGTTCCGTCGGCGGCATGGTAGATGCCACCGGCCTGGACCACCTTGTCGTCCGTGTAGGCGGCGAACATGGCCGCATTCATTCGCCCTTTTGCGGTGAATACCTGAGGCTGGCCAGCAGCTTCTGCAAGCATGATGGAGTTGGATGTTCCATCGGTGATGTCGCGAATTTGATTCTTGACGCCCTTGGCAAGCACACCAGCTCGAGACGCATCGCCGGGATCGGAAATTCCGAAAACGTTTGTATAGACCTTTTTCTTGACTTCGTTAATCGATCCATAGTCACCAGCGGCCGCACCAACAACCCAATACTGGTCTTTGCGTTCCGCGCCTGGAGTTGACGGGCAAGTCATCATTGTCAGTGTAGTTGACACCGCTGGTCGGTTTTCAAGGGCACTCCACGCTCGATCAAAGTTGATAATGTTTTGCAGGTTGCCCTGGTCAACAAACGGCAGAATCATGGTTGTCCATGATTGGTAGCCGCTGTAGTTTCCAGCGTTGTCTTCAATTTCGACGTCAGGTTTCAGTCGGCTTGGTGGAAATGTGGAAAATGCACTTTCGTAGTTGTGCAAAGCCAGTCCGAACTGCTTCAGGTTGTTCTTGCACTGAGTTCGGCGAGCCGCTTCGCGAGCCTGTTGAACGGCTGGCAGCAGAAGCGAGATCAGAATTGCGATGATTGCAATGACCACAAGCAGTTCAATTAACGTAAAACCGCGCGTTCGCTTGATGTTAGTTTTCACGTGTGTTTTCCTTTCGCCGCAGCGTGCGGCCTATCCTTTGAGAATGAAAATGAGAATGTAAACAGCCTGGACACCGCCAACGCCGGGGTGTGCATTCAGAATTGCCGTTGTGGCAGTTTCGGTGGTTAGTTCAGTAAGATTTCGGGGATGATGTTCTGGCCTTCAGAGATGACTACTGTGATTCCGGATGACGCTGGAGACGTGTACTTCTTTGGAAGTAGCTCTTTCAGCTTGTCCTCGTCGTCTTCAGAAACGCCTTCCATTGGGCCTTGCCAGCTTAAGGAGACTCGATACTCGCCAACCGGCGCTCCGTCAGCATACGAGTAGGTCGTTACAAAATAGTTGCCGGCTTCGTCGACGATCGCACGTGGAAGAAAGACCGGCTTTCCGTCGTCCGGTTCGGTCACAGGATGGAAGCGGATTGAGGCGTCGGGAATTGGTTCACCTTTAAACAGCACTCTGCCCAATGCAGGAGCCACCGGGCGTTGTGTTGGGTCTACTGCATCACCGCAGCCCGCTGCACAGAACAGGCTTGCTCCCAAAATCAACGTGGTAACTTGCAACCGGAACATACTTTGCTTTCGAATTTGCACTGCTATCAGTCACCACGATTCGCTTCGTGTGGCGCAAAATTACCCGACTAATGTGTGCGAATTATTAAAACGAAGTTAAGTTTTGGTTAACGCGGCTTCTGGGGGCTTACGGTTCCCTTAAAATGCCGGTTGCTGAGTGTGTTTGGGTTTACGGGAAGCGGCTGACTTCGCACGGTATTTGTTTTGTATGGGCGCATAGCGGCGTGAAACGCTTGGCTTGCGTGCTGTCGTTGAGGGACGGCGTAAAGCGGTCAGGCTTATTGACTTGCCGTTTAAGACAAGCAACAGCGATCTCATGACGGGGCCGGAAGCGTTGCTACTTGAAGCTGAGCCTGTTTTTCGCTTTCCGCAATGGCGGCGATTTGCAGTTTTGTTTCCGATTGATCTGCCCGGGCGACTGCAGCGATCAGTTTGGCCTGCGGCCGCAACGCTTCCGGTTCTTCCTGTAACCTCAGGGAGGTTTGGCTTCCACAGTCGATGAAACAAGCCATCGTTCCTGCAAAAACCAAGGAAAACGTTGGCTTTGTCATTACTTGCAACTTCCCTTGTGGCGTGCCTGCCTGTTTCTTTAAGAGGTATGCATTGTATGGGCGGTTTTAGTGGAAGGTAGTTCTGATCGCTGGAAAGTGTGCCGTCAGCCGGGAGAATCGGACTTGGTGAGATATCGCAAATCCGTGGAGGCAATTGCAGGTTTAGGCGTTTTTACGAGGTCTGAACCGTTGGCAGATTTCGTTTGGCGTCTATACGATGGAGTTGGCTGAATTTTTTCATCCGTCGCACTCGAGCTTGCGTTGTCCAGTGCGGAAAAAGGACTCCGGCCTGAACCTCAGGTTGAAGGCTTATATCGGAAACGCTGCGTTTTTGCCTGCGAAAAGATGTGTCCACAATGGACGCATCTTTGCGAGTTAAACTCTATACTGCTGTTTTCGTTTCATACGGGCAGCGACAATAACTTCGGGAAATCAGAATCATGATCATTGGAAAGCTATGGCGTTCACTGAAGGCTCAGATGAACAAGCTGGCAAACTATTTCTGGACCGCCGACCCCATTGCTCAAATGCAATACGAATACGATCAGGCGGTTGAGCAGCTGAAGGGCGGTCGTGAAGGGCTGGCTCAATACCGAGCACTTGTTGAACGAGTTTCACGCCAGGTTGAAGGCGACAAGCGGCACGTCGCTCAGTTGGAAGGCAAAGTTAAGTCGTACCTGCAGGCAGGTGATCGTGCGACAGCGTCGAAGTTTGCCTTGGAGCTTCAAAAGGCCAAAACGGAAATGGCTGAAAATATGAGCCAGTTGACGATGCACGAAACGGCCTACGAAAACAACATCAAGAAGATCAAACGCGCCACGTCTAAGGTGGGCGAGATTAAAGAGAAGATCAAGAAGTACGACGCCGAAATCAAGATGAGCCGTGCTGAAGCGGAACTGGCAGAAATCGCGGGATCGTTTGACTTTGATGTGACGACCGACCTGGGGCAGATCGAATCTATTTTGCAGGATGAGATCGACACTAACCGAGCGAAAGCCCGAGTAACGGCTGATTTGTCGGAACAGGGCCTCGAAGAAATTGAACGGGAAGAAGCAGCTGAAGCTGCGATGGCAAACGACGCTTTGAGGCAGTTTGAAATGGAGCTGGGCATGATCACTCCTCAAACAGCCAACGTTTCCGAACAAACGAAAGACCTTGGTCAACGTCAAACGGAAACCAATTGATCGTTGAATGTACAGAACAGAAGGCTGGTAACGATGTCAGCCTTCTGTCTGTGATCTGGCTTCGCAGTTCTCTGGCATGACCGTAAATCGTCAATGAATGATTCAGTCGCTCAATCGTCCAACCTTGATCTTCCGGATTGGTATCCCGAATGGGCCCGGCAGATTGCCGAGTTGTATTTTTCAGGCAGTTCATGCTTTTTCATTCTGCACGGCAATGTTAACGATCTGGTGCCGTGTGAAGGCAAAAACGGGCCGGAGTTTTTAAGTCTCACATCGTTTCTGGGCGAGTATCTGTTTGGCCGTTGGGAGATTGTGCTGCAACACAATCTTAGCAAGGGGCTGCAGGCTTTAGCTGGTCAGGATCCGGAACGCCACCAGGAAATGATGCGTGAACTGACCGGGATGTTTGGTCAATTCAGCAACTGGTCGCGGAAGCCCGACGACATTTTGCTGACTCTGGATCAAATGATCGAACGGTATTTGATCGAAAGTGATCCGGCGAAACGCAAACGGCTGGCTGTTGTCTTCGACTATGGACAATATTTGGTGCCACCCGGTGACCCGATGCAGATTTCCGGAACAATCGCAGCACGCGTTGTGCGATTTCTGGACTGGGCGCGGAACCCGTACATTCGACGGGTGAACATGGCTTTCTGTCTGGTTTGCGAGAGTCTTTCAGAAGTCAACGATCGACTGGTGCAAAGTCCGTATGTGGCCACGATTGAAGTGCCGATGCCAAACACGGCGGCTCGACAGCGATTTGTCGATGCGAAATCGGCCAGCCTGGAAGATTCAATTGGTGCAGCGTCAGGTCGTGAAGCTGCAACCGGCGAAGAGAAACTCACATCGCGGCAGTTGGTCAGCAATTCAAACGGGTTAAGTTTGTTAAGTCTTGAGCAATTGCTGGCTCAGGCGGCTCGCAGTAAGGGTGTTTCCAGCAAGCAGTTTCGCACGCTGAAGAAAACGGCCATTGAACGTCAGTGCGGTGGTTTTCTGGAATTTGTAGAACCGAAGCATACGCTTGATCTGGTTGTTGGTCACGAAGCAGGCTGCCGACGCTTGAGGCAGGATGCTCAGCTGATCAATCAAGGCAACGCAGACGCGGCTCCGATGGGATATTTGATTTGCGGTCCGGTTGGTACTGGTAAGACCTTTCTGGCCGAATGTTATGCTGGTTCAATTGGTATACCGTGCGTGAAGCTGAAGAACTTTCGCAGCAAGTATGTCGGTGAATCGGAAGGTAACTTACAGCGAGTACTCACCGTTCTTCGCAGCCTTGGACCGGTGATTGTCATCATCGACGAAGCCGATGCTGCGTTAGGCGATAGAAACCAAAACGGCGATTCCGGCACTGGTGGACGCATCTTTTCGATGATCGCTCAGCAGATGGGTGACACTCGTTATCGAGGTCGCATTATGTGGATGCTGTTGACGTGCCGTCCTGATTTGTTGCCGATCGACCTGAAACGTCAAGGGCGAGCCGAAGTGCACATTCCGTTGTTCTATCCCGACAACGAAGCAGAGATCCGCGAAATGTTTAAGGTGATGGGACGAAAGAACGGCGTCAGCGTCGATCTGGAAGGAATCACTTTGGACGAACGACACAAGGAACTAAGTGGGGCCGACATTGAAAGTGTCGTCCTGACGTCTCGCCGCATTGCTTTGGTTGATGGGCGAACAACGGTGACAAAAGACGATATCGAAAAGTCACTTGGAGAATTCATTCCGTCGGCTCAAGGGCTGGAAAAAGACATGCAGGAACTGGCTGCTGTGTTGGAATGTACTCAGATGGATTTCTTGAACGACGAATGGCGCGAGGCTCTGAATGCCAAAGGCGGCAGAGCTCAGTTGCAACAGCAGTTGACTCGTATGAGAAACCTTGTTGAAGAATTGTGACGGTCGATCGACTGTTGTGCCGACGAGCTTTACGTTTGGTCTCGACGGTTGATCGACGGTGAAGAAATTACCTTAATTATCCCCAACGATTTTTACATAGAAAGCACTGACATGGCTCGCAAAAGCTGGATTGATCCGGACACGAACGAACCACTTATCGATGAATATGCCAAGCAGTTGGAAGGCTTTGTTAAAGCGTTTCAGGACGGTGTGATTTCCGACAAGGAAATCAGTGACCAGGAAGCTCGACTGGTTGATATCATGAAAGACGTTGAATCGCAGCTGGACGATGCAACTCACGCAAAGGTGACTCGTCTGCTGTGTGAACTTTCTGCCTACGATATCATGCAGTTCACCTATGAAATGCAACAGGCACGAGCAGCAATGTTTCGCGGTTAGTGTGGGGGCGCTGGCTTAAGTATTGTCGCTGTTTTTAGCTTGTTGAGACGGATTCCTGCTGAGTTGGTTTTACCCGGCTGCAGCGAATTCCTGAAACCACATGCGGCAGCGTGCACTGACGGATGAAACAGGCGGGGTTTCTGAACATAATCAGAGCCCCGCCTTTTTTATTCCGCCAGCCTGGAAATTTCCACATGCCCTCCCATTCCGCAACCGCTTTGTCACTTGTCGTTGCTCTGGTTGCGTGCAGCCACTCGCATTCGTTCGCACAAACGCAGCCTTCAGGTGGCTGGCACTTAGTTGAAATTCCAGACGCATGGCGAAATGTTCCGGGCGGTGAGCTGAAGCCAATCGACGGTAATTCGTGGTATCGAGCTTTGGTGAAAGTTCCTGCTGATTGGGCTGGTTCCAAAACCATCTTGTTTGTGGAAGCATTGGACGACGCTCGTGCGGCCTACATTAATGGGACGAAGGTTGGGGCAACCGGCACGTTTCCTCCCCGGTTTCGCAGCGGTCTTGGTGAAACGGGTCGGTATGCGGTTGATGCCAGGTTGCTGAAACCGGGTGAACTGAACGTCGTGGCGATTCGCGTTCATCAATATGATCCGCGACCCAATTTTAGTGTTGCCCCTCCGGTGCTGCTGAACGAAAGCAGCATGCAGGCTATTCGGCTTGACGGCGCATGGCAGTACCATCCCGGAGATGACGAAGCTTATGCCACCGCGACAGTTGCCGAGATTCTGCCAACTGAATTAAACAACGCCGACGCAGCCATGCTGAGAACTCGCGCCGTGTATTCAACCGTTGATAACGTTGACGATGTTGAACGATACGTTACTGCCAGGAAAGGTGATCACGATCCGCTCACTCCGCGTGAGGCTGAGTTGCAGTTTGAAGTTCCTGATGACCTGCAAATTCAGTTAGTGTTGAGCGAGCCGGATATTGCTCAACCGCTATTCATGACATGGGATGCCAGGGGGCGATTGTGGGTGGTGGAATATCGGCAGTATCCTGAAGTGGCGGGTGTGCAGATGCTAAGCCGAGACGTATTTCTTCGCAGCGTCTATGACAAAATTCCCGAGCCGCCGCCGCACGGTGCTCGAGGGCGAGACCGCATAACAATTCATGAAGATGTTGATGGCGACGGAGTCTACGATCAACACAAAACATTCGTTGACGGGCTGAATATTGCATCCTCCGTCGCAATTGGTCGCGGTGGTGCCTTCGTGACAAACCCGCCGTATCTATTGTTCTATCCTGACAGCGATGGTGACGATATTCCGGATGGTGATCCGGAAGTTCTGTTGGAAGGCTTTGGGCTGGAAGATTCTCACTCGGTGATCAACAGCCTTCGCTTCGGACCCGATGGCTGGCTGTATGGAGCTCAGGGAAGCACGGTTAGTGCAAAGGTAAAAGTGCCCGGTTCAATGGATCCACCGATTCAAACGATGGGGCAGCAGATCTGGAGATATCATCCGGAGCAAAAGCGATTCGAAGTGTTTGCGGAAGGTGGTGGCAATACGTTTGGATGTGAATTCGACAACAAGGGGAATGTCTATTCGGGGCACAACGGTGGTGATACTCGAGGTTTCCACTATGTGCAGGGAGGCTACTATCGGAAAGGCTTCGGAAAGCACGGACCGTTGTCAAACCCGTTCGCGTTTGGTTATTTCGAAAACATCAAGCACGCACAAGTGGCCCGGTTTACTCACAACTTCATTATCTATGAAGAACGGCGACTTCCGAATGAATATCACGGGCGATTGTTTGGCATTGAACCACTGCAGGGGCAGGTGGTGATGAGCGACATTCGTTCGTATCAATCGTCGTTTGAAACGGAAGATATTTCGCGAGTTGTCAAAACAGAAGATCAGTGGTTTCGACCGGTTGATATTAAGGCTGGCCCGGATGGCAGCATTTTTATTGCTGATATGTACGAGCAAAGAATCGATCACAGCAGTCACTACGCAGGACGAATTGATCGATCAAGCGGGCGGGTCTATCGCCTTCATTCGAAATTGCCATCGCCTGGTACTAAGCAGGACAAGAAGAAGGAAGATCTGGAACAGCTGTCGTCGCAGAAGTTGGTTGATCTGCTGCAAAGTCCCGCCAAGTGGACTCGACAAACGGCCTTGCGGATTCTTGGTGATCGAGCTGATTCTGGTCTGGTTCCGACGTTGCAGGAAAGACTGGCTGGCAGCAATGGGCAGGATGCTCTTGAATACCTTTGGGCCCTGAATCTGTGTGGTGGGCTTAAAGGCGGCGTGGCGATGCAGTGTTTAAACCACGAAGACCAGTATGTTCGAGCGTGGACCGTGCGACTAATCTGCGATGCAAACGCTGTCGTTCCGGAGATTGCAAAGGCGTTGGCATCACTGGCTGCGAATGAACCTTATATTCAGGTACGAAAACAACTGGCTTCATCCGCCAGGCGTTTGCCAGCGGCAGACGCATTGCCCATTATTCGTAGCCTGTTGAACTACGATGAAGATTCTGCCGACATTCATCAACCACTGTTGTTGTGGTGGGCCATTGAATCAAAAGCATCCGCCGATCGCGAAGCAATCCTGGAAATTTTGTTGGCTGATCGATTGATATGGCAACGCCCAATTATGCGAGAACATATTTCTGAACGGCTGATGAAACGTTTTGCACTTGAGGGTACTCGCGACAGTTTGGTGTTTGCGGCGAACCTGCTGAATCTTGCAACCGAAAAAACGGACACAGATCTGCTGCTAAAGGGTTTTGAGGAAGCTTATAAAGGACGTTCGCTTGCCGGACTTCCTGATGAACTGGCGGAAGCGATTGCGGCAACCGGCGGTGGATCAACTGCGTTGCGTTTACGTCAGGGCGACAAACGGGCGACTCAACTGGCCATTGCTGCGATTGCTGACAGCAAAACCAAAATTGAAGAAAAGCGACAGTTCATAGAAATTCTGGGCGAACTGAAGCAGCAGGAATTTATTCCTGTCTTGTTGAGTACTGTTACAGCCAGCGATGAATCAGCAGTTGTTTCTGCAGCACTCAGCGCACTGCAGTCGTTTGACGATGTTGGGATTGCGAAAACCGTTGTTGAGCACTTTCGCAGACTTCCGGTGGAATCGCGGGATGCTGCGGAAACAATGCTGGCCAGCCGACTGGCGTGGGCGACAGTTTTAGTAACTGCGGTCGATAAGAAAATACTACAGACCGACGAGGTGTCGAACACTGCGTTAAAGAAGATTCAGCTGCATGGCAACGCTGCGATAAATGACTTGATTGCAAAAAACTGGGGTCCGGTGAGTGGAGCCACGACCGCACAAATGCAGTCGGAAATGGATCGCCTTGCACAGGTTCTTGGCAGTGGATCGGGCAATCCGAAAAAGGGCAAGTCTCTCTACATGCAGAACTGCGGTCGCTGCCACTTGTTGTTTGAGGAAGGCGGCCGGATTGGCCCCGACCTGACACCATTCAAGCGAGACAACCAGGAACGCATTCTGACAAATATTGTGAACCCGGGGCTGGAAATTCGAGAAGGCTTCGAAAACCATGTTGTCGTCACAATCGACGGTCGTGTGCTGAATGGCTTCCTGGCAGATAAAGATAACCAGGTTCTTGTGCTGCGTGGTGTTGATGGTCAAAACGTCGTGTTACGGCACGACGAAATCGAAGAAATGCAGGTCAGTAAAGTTTCAATTATGCCTGAAGGCACAATGAAAGGGCTGTCTGACCAGCAGGTGAGAGACCTGTTTGCCTATCTTCGATCGTCTCAGCCCGTGAATTACTGATTTGATCCGCCGGTGCTACCAGGCAAAAGAGTTCAGCTGAACACCGGCTGGGCTTCCTGGGAAATACCATGGCGGTGCTCCAACGTTGGCAAGTGGAGTGACAGACGGGCTGCCGAAACCAGAACGTTGACGAATTCCGAAAGCGTAGTGAGCGTTGTACGGGCTTAGCAGTGAGTAGCGTTGAACGCTGTATCCATATCCTGGAATCTGATATCCGTAACCCGGCACAAACCATTTTGGTGAACCTGGATTATGAGATGCATGGCCCCATGCTGGAGTAAATCGATAAGGGTGCTGCGTCATGGAATCAAGACTGTATGCCGGCGAGTCCTGAGCGGACGCTTCCAATGTGCAGGCAAGCATAAGTGACAATGCAGAAACTGCAGTGATGATCAAGGTTTTCATAAGTTTGCACTCTTGTGACGGCGATTGGTATTGAAGGCAGCGAAGGGAAAACAGTAGAGAATCAGGATCTGTGAATTTACATCGATAGATCTGCTACACTGTCTTCTGTATTGAGGTTGACTACGTTCTGCAGAACTTCGGCAACAGCACTCAGTGTTTCCCGTTCCTTAACGATTTTGTCTATGCTGGCTTCAGCCTGGCTAACCTGAATGGCCGCACCTTCAACTTCCATCCATGTGGCGAATCCCTGCTTGCCCAGGGTTGAAAGTGCTGCATGTCGCTGGTCGCGAAACGCAAGAGTCTGCTTCATCAGGTCTTCATGTGCGGTGGATGTTGCAGCACTGGAAAACAATGCGACAAGAGGGGACATCCAGTCTGACTTTAATGGTTCGCTGTTCGCTGTCGCAGACTTTTGAAGAGCCATTGTGTAGTTGTAAATCAGCTGTTTCTGGTCTCGGTCAAATGACAGTTTGCGATCGGTTGCCACGGCAATCCTGTTCATCATCTGGGCATTCTTGAGCTCGCCCTGAAACCACTGATCCAGCTTGCACAGCTTTTCCAGTTGAATGACTCGAGTCTGCCAGAAACGGCATTGATCTGCATTTTGAGCAATGTGTTGATCGGTGAGCTTAAGGTCGTTCAATGCGGCTTCACACGCGTCCTGCAGCTCAGAGCCTGTAACTTCGCTCATGAACTGGGTGGATGGCGACGGATTCAGCTTCACCAACAGTGAAGTTGCTGGTTGTTCCAAAGCGTCTTTGGCGGCAATAAGTTGCTGCAGTTGTGCTTGAAGTTGTGCAACCTGGAAGCTAACAGCCTGCACTTCCAGTGGTGGAGTTGCGTCGGCCTTTGAGGCTGTTTCGACACGGGCAAGCAGTTCCTTCTGCCATGCAAGCCGAGCTTCTGTCGCCTTTTGCATGGCAACCAGTTGCATTCGGTTTTCGAAACGATTCAGAAGTGCAACCAGTTGTTGTTCGCTGGAAATCCGTATTCCGTCAACTTCGAACGAATCGCTGGCGATGTCCGATGACACCAATGTCACCACAGTCTGATCATCCTGAGTGAGCGATTGTTCAATGTCCCGTTTCAGCAATGCTCGCTCAATTTCGTTCCGAACGGCAATTCCACCGTCAGTCAGTTTGGATAGTCGCTTAACGAGTTCCTGTCGAGCACTTACGCTGTGTGCTGGGGAATATTGTGTTGAGTTATGCAGAACGGAAGTCAGGCGGTTTCCAATTTCTTCATTGTCAGGGATGACCAAAGTTGCAAGTGGTTTGAAGGCCTGGTTTTGTTGCATACCAGGAACGGAAATCAACCAAACCTGTTTCGCTGAAGAATCTGATGACGTGCCAGCCACCTGTTGTACGTTTCTTACAAAGTCCAGGTACTTCTGGGCAGACACTCGACGTGCTTCAGCCGCCTGAAAGTCGATATCAGCGGCAGCCTGTTCTGTGGCGGTGGAACAGCCCGCATTGAACAGTTCATCAATCGCATTTTTGTCGCGAAGTTTTAAGGCGCACTCATTTTGAGACAGTTCAAGCTTTGTTTCGGCACGGGAATGAAAGTGCGAGATTAATGTTGGAGTGCCGCCATTGGCAGCGGATCCAATGCTCAACAGGCAGGCCAGGGTTGTCAGCAAGAAGTTGCGAAGCATCAGTCGTCACCCAAACGTTAAGAGTTTCTGGCAAGGCCTCGGTGGAAGCCTTGATCCTGCCTGATGAAAGGCATTCGGCGTGCCAATTGATGGCCAGGTTCGCAGGATTGGGGTGAGCGGACGAGGCAGTTGCTTCTTTTGAGACAGAAAAGTTCGCTTGCTTTTCAGTTGCCAATGAAGCGTTTTACAAGGAACAGCGGGTATTCTGCGGGTTGGAAACGTGCACTCGTAAGTGTAAAGAGATCCGCACTGTTGCTCATGATTTTTTACTGCAGCTGCGAACAATGTGAGTCCAGCAGAAGCCATTTGGCAACGCTTGTTGACATTTTGCAGCGTGTCTCGTCTGGGAAACACATTCGGAATCGGCAAAAAACGCTTGATTTTTACGTGTTAAGGCGTCGCAGAAATCGCTATTCCCCAAAAACGCCAGATTCCACTAAAGTTTAACCCAAGGGCGAAATGCAATTATATTTCATGCCAGCACGGGGAAACCGTGCTGGAGGAAAAACAGCAGCGACGATTGCTCCGTGGTTGTTACGTTGACTTAGTAACAGGCGCATTGCTTCCGTTGTTCGCTCTTCGAAAACCCTTGTCTTTTGCGGCTGCAGGATTCTGCTTTTGCCTGATGGAATCAGGCGAATTCTTCAATTCACAGCTTCTCCGTGGAAGATGGCAACAAATCGATTGGAAAGGATACCGCGATGTTGGATCAATGGACGGATTGGTGCCGGTCTGCAATGGCCGCACTGTTAACAATTACATTGGCGGCGACAGCGTTTGCCCAGCCTCAATTCCGAATCGGGGATAACAGCACCGAATTCGATAACTTCAACCGAGCTATACGCGACGATGTTTCTCGCGGCAGCAGCTTCGGAACAGGCCCCCTGAATGCTTTGCCGCAGGTGGATCTGAGTGGAGTCGATACGCGAGTGGTTCAAAACCTGTTGAATGAATCGGTTGCTGAATCTGAGCGTTTGTATCGCGCACTTCAGACAGACTACCAACGCTATCCTGAAATTCGACCGTTCCTGACAGATCTGCTGTCCATGCGAGCTCGTGCTTCTCGCGCGGCTCAGGATATGCAGGCCAGTGTTTCTCTTGAACGGATGCTGCCTCAGTTTCAGCAGATGGGAAGTGATTGGCGATTGTTATCGCATCAGATGTCGCAATCACGTCAGCTTAGCCGTACGTCACTTGACAGCATTGATCGCATTGATCGTCTTGAACGAGAGCTGGAAAAAGTCTTCAAAATGGAGCCTCAGCTTAATCGCCGCGAGTTGTTGACTGAGTTTGCTCGTATGGACAGTGCTCTTCGCAACATGGTGTCTGAACTGGAAAATGATCAAACAATCAGTGATCGCGTGTTCCAGCTGACCATGGATTCACGAAAACTGAATCAGCAGGCCTATCGAATTCAGCAGATGGTGCTGGACCAGGCAAATTACACGTCCATTGTTGCTGAGTACAATCGATTCGAACAAATGCTGGCCGTGGTTGTTCCTGAAGTTCGTCTTTTGAACAATCGCTATCTGGAACGCAGTCTTCGCGAAGTTTCTTTGGCTGATAGCAGGCTTCACGATCTGCTTTGGCTGGAACAGCAAACAAGCCGCGATGAGTTGCGACAGATTTCCAAAGACTTGATGAGAGATGTGGATGAGTTTTATAACCGTGTTCCACTAAAGCTGCTTCTAAACTTTAAAAACGTCACAAGCGTCCTGCAGACTGCGGATGACTTTTACGGAACTGTGCAGAACTTCCGCGACTGTGTTGATCGCAACGAAAACCAACAAGCCATTTTGCAGTGCTATCGTTATGTGGAAGAACAGGGTTTGGTCTTTACGCGAACGTTTCAAAACCTGAAAAGCTCTGCCGGAAAGATCGTCCTGCGAGAAATCGAAGATGGCATGATGGCTCTTCGCAATGAGCTGAATCTTTCCGGAACTGTTACTCAGGTTGATACGCGAGCGATGATTTCAACGGCCGCGTCGCTGGAGAATCTGGCAGAACATCTGGAATTGGATGTAAAGCAATGGATCAATCGTGAGCGTCCGGTTTATGGCAATGCTGCATTGCAGGCTGCTGCGAAGTTCCGACAGCGTTCTGCAGATCTTCATCGCCTGCTGCAGTCACGTCCATCAGCGTCTGTTCTAAAGACACAGGTTTCAGATCTTTATGTCGATTTCAAGACGATCTACGACTATCTATCCCAGTGCCGAACGGCAGACCGAGAACACATGAAGTCTTTGGCTCTTGATATTGGCCAGGCCATCAACGGTTTGCGAGCTCCATTGCAGCTGTAGACAGTGTGAATCGCAGTTGCTGAAATTCAGGGACCACGGCCAAAAGCCGTGGTCCTTTTCTTTTAGCGTTTTAGCTGGACATCGCCACGTTTGTATCAGCCACTGGGCGTTAGCACCTGTTTTTCCTGATCCGCACAAACCGCAGCTAACGCTGTGCGGCTGACAGGGGCGCGGGAATGCTGATGTATCATTAGTCGTGGCGCTGTCCAGTTGGGTGCCAGCGACTTGCCGATGATCGGCATCCTGAAAATCGCCTGATCTGAGGCAATACACTGCGCCGGATGAATTCTTCCGGCTGCTGTCAGGCTGCTCGGTTTTGCCGATCTTCGCGTGGTACAAAGTTGCCTTTTTCGTCAATCTCTTCAAACCGCACAACAAGGCGTTTGGAGATTCCGGACTCTTCCATTGTGACACCATAAAGTACGTCGGTCACCGCCATGGTTGGTTTGCGGTGAGTGATCATGATGAACTGTGTCTCCTGCTGGAAGTCTTTCAGCACTCCAACAAAGCGTCCGATATTGGCATCGTCCAAAGCAGCATCCACTTCGTCCAGAATACAGAATGGACTTGGTCGGCTTTTGAAAATTGACAGCAGCAAGGCGACCGCTGTCATTGTTTTTTCCCCACCGCTAAGAAGCGAGATACTGCGAAGTTCTTTGCCAGGCGGACGAGCCACTACATCGATCGCACATTCCAGGACGTCTTCCGGATCTTCCAGAATCACGTCTGCTTCTCCGCCACCAAACAAGCGACGGAAGAGTTCTCGGAAGTGACCTCGAATGCATTCAAACGATTCCTGGAACATGCGTCGGCTTTCAATGTTGATTTGCCGCACCATGTCTCGCAACGTGTCGCGAGCTGCTTCCAGGTCTGTTAGTTGTGAATGCAGACGTTCAAAACGTGTTTCCAGTTCCGTCAGGTTGTCCAGGCTTTCTGTGCCAACGTTGCCAATCTTTTTCAGCTGGCGACGCAGCTTTCCAACTCGTTCTTCAATGGTGTTTCGCAATTCGTCGTAGCGAGCGTCATCGCGAAGAATCTGCTGCGTTTGCGGATCATCAACCGTGATTTCGATCGGGTCTTCAAACGACACATGGCCTTCTTTTTCAATTTCGATGCCGCTGTTTTCTGCATTCAGAGCGTCCACCAGCCAGTCTGATTCTTCATCAGAATCATTGTCTGCGGATGAGCTGTTTCCAGAATAGCCGCCGCTTTCGGCCTGAGCCTGTTCGGTCAAAAAAGCGGCGATGGCAGAACGTCCGGCTTCTGCCGCATCTTCTACAGAAATTTGAAACTCGTCCTGAATACGTTCTGCTGACGTTTCCAGTTGGTGATCGATACTGTTGATTTTCAGTTCGATTTCATGGTACTGAGTTTCGTGCTTGCGACAGATTTCGCGAGCCTGTTGTTCCGCGGTCGTCGCTTCCTGTCGGCGAGCACGCAGTAGTTTGCGAGCCGCACTGCGTCGATTGATTTCGGTTGTCAGTTGGTCGTCGTAAACCTGCAGTTCCCAGATTTCCGCCGCAACGTTAAGCCGGCCCAGATTAAGTTCCGCCAGTCGTTCCGTTCCCAATTGGTAGCGGCGCGTGGCTTCCTGTTGCTGCAGCCGACGTTGTTGCAGGTCGTCTGTTAAGCGTTGAATCGCGTCCTGAATTCCCAGCAGGCGTTCTTCTGTTCTGGTGAGTTCCAGGTTGGATTCTGTGCGTTGAGACTCCAGAATGTCAATCTGCTGGCGGTCTGCCATCAATGAGTGTTCGGCATCAGAAATCAGCGATTGCAGTTCTGTTTTTTCTTCTTCAGCAGCTTCCAGCGCAGCGTTACCTTCTGCGACTTCGGAGCGTAGCTGTTCGATGTTTTCACTAAGAGTCGTCAATTGTTCAACAAGTTTTTGCTCGTTGCGTTCGCTGGTGGTGAAGGACCTTTGAATTTCCAGATACTGCTGCTGTTCCGCTCGAAGTTCAGCGGCACATTGTTCAACGGTATCTCGCCCGGACTCAAGTTCACTATCCGCCGCTTCGATTGACTGAATGAGCATTTTAAGGTTGATCTCGCGTTCTGAGATCAGGTGTTCAGCTCGGTGTAATTCGTTTTTAAGGCGACGCAGTTCGCTTTTGCGAGATACAACGGCAGATTCACTGCGGACTGTACCGGCAAACAGCGTTCCGTCTTTTTCGACCAGTTCGCCCTGAAGTGTCACAAACCGAAAGTTGTCGCCATGTTCCTTTTGCAGTCGTATGCCATCGTTAAGTGACTGAACAACCCACGTATCAGCCAGCAATTGTGCGGCAAGCGATGGAAGATGTCGAGGCGATCGGGCCAGGCTGTCAGCACGTCCGACGACGCCGCGTTCTCCATGCAGGCTGCGGATGGCCGTGTGAGACGACGAAAATACAGCTCGCGCAGGCGGAATTTCGCCGGTTTCATCAACCCATGTGACCTTCAAGTCAGGCAGGAATTCGTCGCTGACTGACGAGGAAAATTCTCCCCCCAACCAGTCATCGCCGAACATGCCAAGACCCAGGTCGCCAGACCAACCCTTGCGTTTGGGGGCCAGATCCTGACTTGTGGGGCGTGAATCTTCTTCGTGCTGTTCGGTTGCAGTCCTGGGACGTCGAGCGATAAACGGTTCGGCGCCTTCAAGTGAGACGAAACCGACTCGGCCAGTAATCTGGCATCGCCCTGTGTTCATATAATCAACCAGCGGCTGCAGCCGATCGATCACCAGCATTTGAGCTCGCCCGGACAGCGCGACTTCCAGCAGCGCGGCGTTGTCCATGTCTACGTCCAACAGATCGGCAACGCTTCCCCGAATCAGATTCCACGGTTCGGAGACGCCTTCTTCTGCGCGACGCAGAATTTCGCGTGCTCCAATGCCGAAGCCTTCCTGACGATCTTCCAGATCTTCCAGTACGGTTTTTCGCGCAACTGCGGCACTGCGTTGTTCTCGCAGGTCAGCCAGTGTTTCGCGAGACTCTGTTTGTTCGTTGAGTAGTCCTTCTCGTTCTCCGATCAGTCTGTCTGCGGCTTCTTCGGCGCTGCCAACTTTTTGCGTCGCTTGTTCAACGACCGCTTGCTGCGCGATCAGCTTTTCCTGAAGTACGGCGATTTCTTCAACCAGTGTGTTGCGAGCATCCAGTAATTCAGCATGACGTTGTTGCAGAGTTTGAAACTTGTGTCTCAAACCGCCAAGGTGTGTTGCGAGTTCCGAATTGGCCTGGCTGCGTTCAATCAGATTCTGGCGATTTACCTGAATGGCGGACTGCGCTGTATCAAGCGACGCATGCAGCTCTTTCAGCTGTAAGACGACGTTTTTCTGTTCCGCCTGTCGTTCGTCAAATCGCTTTTGTTCCAGATTAAGAACATTGGACAGATGCTTGTCTTCACGCTCAGCTTCTGTCACTCGGCCATCCATGACGGACTGCTGACGCTGAAGTCGTTGACCTTCTGAACGCAGTTCTGATTCGCGAGCCGAATGGTGGCGCAGCGTGGTTGCCTGGCTGGCGATCTGGCTGCGAAGTTCGGCGCGACTGTGTTCGACTTCTCGCAACTCGTCATCGACAGCAGACAAGGCCTGGTCAGCTTCGGCCAGTTGTTGTTCGGCCTGCTGGCGGTGATTCTGCATCTGCAGCAAAGTTTCGGAGGCTTCGTTTTTCTGTTTATTCAGGCGTTCTCGCACCATGGACTGTCGACGAAAATCGTCAGCCACCATTCCCACCCAGAACGTTTCCAGTTCCGTGGAGACTTTGCGAAATTTGGTGGCTCGTTTTGCCTGTCCGCGAATGCTGCTGACCTGTGATTCGACTTCCTTAACGATGTCTGTCAGTCGCAGCAGGTTTTGTTCGACACGTTCCAGCCGTCGTTCTGCTTCGACGCGCCGCTGCTTGAATCGACTGATGCCCGCTGCTTCTTCAAAGATCAGTCGGCGGTTGGCTGCGTTGGACTGCAGAATCTGGTCAACTCGCCCCTGTTCGATAATACAATAGGAAGCAGCACCAGCCCCGGTTCCCATCAGTAGTTCGCGAACATCCTTCAGTCGCGCGGTATTGCGATTGATAAGATATTCTGAGTCGCCGGATTTCCATAAGCGGCGTCCCACGGAGACTTCGTCGTGGTCCAGTGGAAGGAAGCGTGAAGTGTTGTCGAACGTCAGGCTGGCTTCTGCAAACTGAGCTCCGCCGCGGCTGGTTGAGCCGTTGAAGATGACGTCTGTCATCTCTTTGCCACGCAGGCTTTTCGCGCTTTGGTCGCCCAAAAGCCACTTGATTGAGTCCACGACGTTGCTCTTGCCGCTACCGTTCGGTCCCACGACACCAGTGATGCCTTCGTGGAATTCAAAAACGGTTCTGTCGGCAAAACTCTTGAAGCCGAAGAGTTCGAGCGCCTTGAGCATTGTTGAAAGTGGGTTTCTGGGTTAGCGACGAAAGAGTAAGCGGGCGAGCAGTTAGTTGTTCGCCCCGATCAATGGAACTGTCTATTCCTGTTTTTGAAATGGCGAAAACACGGCTCGACGAATCCGACTGCCCAGTGGTTCCTGGAACTCAGATTTTTCGAGCTTGAACTCGGCCTCTTCCACACCGGCGTCATCTGCTGCGGCCGCTTCTTCAGAAAGGTCCATTTCATCGATCTCCAGCAGAGCTGTTTTCGCAGCCGATGCTCTGTCTGGATCAATCATGTCATCAGCGTCCTCCAGTGACGCACCTTCATCCAAATCAGCGGCTGATTGTGTATCGCTGGAATCAGCATCCTCGCCTGCAGCGAACATACGGGACAGGGCTGATGAATCCTGTCGTGGATCGACTTTGTCTTCTTCTTCGATACGATCGAACAAACCAGGCGTCAGCGATGGAGTTCCCAGTTTAGCCTTTTGTTCTCTATCACTCTCGTCGAATGCTCGCGTGAAGACTCGCCCAGCCTGAGGCAACCGGTCAATTCCCAATTCGCCTTTCAGGTTATGTTGCGAATCTGCTTCCAGAAGCATTTGTACAACGTCTGGATAGGTGGCACCCATTTGAGCAACCGCTTGAATGATCTCAATCAGGTTTGTTGAAACCACGTGTCTTTTAGGTTCTTGGTCAAGTTCGTACTTTGTAACAGTAACCGTGTTTTCACCAGCGTCGCCTTTCACTGCAATTCGATTGCCGACGTACAGTGTGGCTGGAAGTCGAAGTTCCTGCTGAATACCAAAGACAACAACTTCGGGAGCTCGATAGCGAACCACATGCACTGCCGGTGGGCCTGTGGAATCGATCGCATGCAGGACAAACTGATTCGCAAAGGTCTGCGTTCCCAGATAGGGATCGTTGGCGTTGTTTTCTTTCAGTGCACGCACGGCACCGTATCGAGTTTCCAACGCATCGTCTGACAGCAATTCTCGCAGCGCGACGACGGCGTCGGCTTCAGTGACAACTGATAGTGCGGCCAGTGCATAAACTCGGAACGCTGCCTCGGTTTCGGCGGCTTCCTTCAACACTTCCACGCCGCTGCCGTCTTCCAGGTAAGCCAGAGCCTGAGCCGCATGGAATCGCACTTCAAGACTTGGCGACTGCAAAGCAGCTTTCAAAAACGGTATGGCGTCTCGGCCAATTGCTTCCAGCTGCAAAGATGAGTTGGCTGCTTTTTCCGGGTCCTGAATGTCGGTCGCCAGCTTTTCCATTCGCATGCGGCGAGCGACATCTGTTTCTCTTAACGCGATGCTGCGAATCATCTGTTGATATCGCGGGAAGTTGTTTCGATAAAGCGGATGCACCATGAGTTCCAGCATCAGGTCGGTCTTGGCTTCGGCCATCGGAACTCGCTGGCCGAAACGATTGTAATGGTGCAGGCGATTGGAAATGGCGTTTTCAATTCGCTTGGATGTTTTCAAGCCTCGATACTCGTTGCGCAGAACAACTTCCAGGTTTCGCTCTGTATTGGAGATCGCCCCACCAGGAATCGACCCGCGTCGCAACATGGCGGCATTGTCTTTTGTATAGCTGCCGTCTCCCAAAGCGGTCAGGATCGCTCCGTAGGCTACAGCGTATTCGTGCCCTTTGACGTTTCCTCGCCCGGCAATTGTCTGTTCTTCGGAAAGCCGTGTTTCCAGCAGCCATCCGCCTTTCAGGCTGGTTGCTTCACTGTTGGGCGGCAACATAACGCGAACGTCGAACTTCTGTTTGTCACGAACCATTGCCGGAAGATAGGCGGTGATCATTACCAGGGCCGTGTTTCGTGACGCCAGAATCGCTCCAGGGTTGGGAATCTTGCGGCGAGTCATTTCGTCAAGCAGCTCTTTTCGCAGATGCGACGGTGGTGGATCGCCGCCAGTGCCATCCAAACCGGTTACCAGGCCTACTCCACGAAGAGCAATGACGTTGTTGCCTGTCACGCTGATGTAGTCACGCAGCAACGGAGTTTCCAGACGCGTGTCGAATTCGTTGTCTTCTTCTTTCACGATGTCGATCGATTTGTCTCGACTCATCATGCTGGTCAGCTTTGAGCCGAAGCTGTTTTCTCCCGTCAGGTTCAGCAAGCTGCTGGCGCAGCCTGAAGGTGTCATCAGAATTCCAGCCAGCAGCAGTCGAATTGTTTTCGACCACCGGAAAGAGACTGTCTGCAGAGCGGATTGATTTTCCATCGCATTCGCCATCCGACTCACCAAAACCAGGTTTCGTTTCGCAGGTTCAGAGCTAAAAGGGCTGATGAACACACACTGTTTTGAAACCGGAGCAGTGAAAACAGAACTGAGAGAAAAGAAGGGCATCGATCGCCGGAAAAGGCGTTCGATGATGTATTGAGAGCAGATTTGGGGAGGTGCTGTACTTGTTTTCAGACGTCTGCCAGCAGGTTCGTTTCCACTTGAAAGTTGATTCCTGTCGTGATGAGTGCACGTCAGAATCGTTGTGAGTTCATTTCAAATGGGTTGTGAGATGCCGCAGTAAGAGGATTCGTCAGAGAACCTTCTATAAACGATACGTTTGAGTCCAAAACACAACAATACGGTTCCGTGCCAGTTCTGGACTCCTGGCGTATTGTCCTGATGCAGACCTGTTTGGATCGGCAAATCATGCAATAGCGAGCAATGAATCGGCAACGTTGCGAGTTGCGGATGTGCGATTGAAAACCGGTCGTCTGTGCCGGAAGCAGCTGGGTTCAGCAGGAATTGCCGATAGCTATTTTTTTGCTGGCTGGCTGACGTAAAGCAGTAGCTTTCCGTCTCGGCTGACATCGGCTTCTCCGTTACGTCTGCCCTGAAATTGCCCTTCTATTTCCACAGGTGGAATCTGCGATTCGCCGTCACCGTCGGTTGAGTCTTGAGCGGCTGCTATGCGAAACAGTTGTGGGCATTTTTGTGACTTTGACCAGATGCTGGTGACAATGCCTTCATTGTTAAGCCACGTGAAGTCAGCAGGAAATGATTCTTTTTGAAAATGCTCAACGATCGCTGGTTTGGCTCCAACTTTGACGGAACAGACATGAGACCCCTGCCCTTTGCCGGTGCCCTTGAAGCAGATTCGCTGACTGTCCGGTGACCAGGCGAAGTTCCAATAAAACGAACTGTAACCACTGCTGATATCATTGAAGACGTATCGGAACTCATCTTCCACCAGGTTGAAAATGACAAAGTCCGGACCGGCATTGCTGCTTCGACTGTAGGCAATCATCCGGCCATTGGGAGACCAGGTTGCAGACCATCCCTGTTGGTCGATGAGTCGTTGGTTCTGCCCGTCGGCATTCATTAGCCAAACGCCTTGTTCTGGCGAATATTTGCTGAAAGCGAGCCGAGATCCTCTGGGCGACCACGATGGCATGGCTCCGGGGCCAAGGTCTTTCAAGTCGCTGCCGTCCATGTTACAGGTAAAGATGTGAGCCGACGACGATGCTGATCCGGGCGACACTCCATCAAACGCAATCGTTTTTCCATCGGGCGACAGCGAAGGAGATCCGGCGGTGGAAAAATCTTCGAGCACGAACAGTCTTCGTGAGATGCTGGTTTCCAAATCCAGCATGCACATCCATAACTTCTCTGCATGGTCGGTCGGTACGGCTGAACGATCGACTTCCTGAGCGGCGCAGGGAAAACCCATGATCACCAGGATCATTATGGAGACGGACTGCTTCACCGAAGGAACGTATCGAAATTTCATTTTGGCGGCTTGCTGACGTAAATCAATGTGTTGCCATCACTCGCCCAGCTGGCGTCGCTGTTTCGGCGTTCTTGCATCTGCCCTTCTATTAACGTGGCAGTTGAACTGTTGGTCGTATCGAGTTGATAGAGTTGTTCGGGAGACGCCTGGCTGTTTTTCCTGGCGAAAGTGATTGTGTTGGAATTGGGCTTCCATGAAATTTCGGACGTGATTGAATTGGGTTCGCTAAGCACCTGCTTCGCAGCCTGCTTTCCGAAAACGGAGATCACGCTGACTGTATGTTCAGAACTGAAGGCCAGTTGCTGGCTGTCTTTGTTCCATGCAAACCTGATCGGTGCAGATCCGCCGTTTGGCGCCAGGAAAAAAAAACGATCCTCAACCAGGGCGTAAACTGCGATGTTACGATTGTCGGAAGTCGCTTTCGAATACGCGATGTAAAGTCCATCGGGTGACCACTGTGCTGCCCAGCCGTCGCTGTCCACAATTTGAGCTTCTGTCCCGTCGACTCGAAGAATCCATACACCTTTCTCTGGTGAATACCTGCTGCAAACCATACGTTTACCTTCAGGAGACCACGAAGGCATGGTTCCGCGTCCCAGGGTTCGCACGTTCAGTTTATCCAGCGACACGACATAGATTTTTTTGTCCGACGTCATCGCTTCACCAGGAAACGTGGCATCAAAGGCGAGCATTTTTCCGTCGGCAGATAGCTGCGGCGAGCCCACGTTTTGGCAGTCTTTCAGTGCGAACAGGATTTTCGACGTGTTTGTGCGAGTATCAAGACTGCAAATCCAGATCTTGTCCCGAATCTTTGATGGGGCGTCAATTGTTTGTGGATCGACGATTTCCGGCAGTCGAAGAGTGGTGCCTGCGGAAACCTGCGGGGCTATTGTGGTTGAGGGGCCATCCATTGTGGATATTGCCCGGTATCGTCGTTCGTAGGCATCAGCCTTTTCGTCGCCCAGAATTTTTCGAGCTGCATCGTTAAGTTGGCGGCTGTAGAGTTCTCTGGCAACAGTGTCCGACTTATTGCTGTGCATAGCATCAACGGATTGCGAACTGCCTCCAGCGGAGGATTGCAAGTAAAGCTTCAGCAACGCGATCGCCTGCTCAGTGTCTCCCACGGCAAATTGACTTCGAGCTGCTGCCAGCAATACGGCTCGCGTTGGAGCGTCCGCCAGCTTCTCACGTATCACGCCTGTATCCGACTTTGCCAACGCCAGCCCGGAGACTCGCAATAAGGCGGCGGCCAACTGAGGATTACGTCGATCCTGATGTACGGCCATGCCCACGTTCGCCATCAACTCAGCCACGGGACGCTTTAGGCCAGCAGTAGCCGATGCAAGGATCGTGGCGATTGGCTGTTCAAGGCTGGATGAGTCCTGTCCTTCTGCCCCCTGTCGTTCCAGAGCGCACAGGACCAACAGCAGGCTTGCTTCCGGCGAATCCGTCGGGAAGCGTTCTGCCAGCAGTGCTTCAAGCTCCTGCAATTGGTTGGCCCTTGCCGCCCATTTCACAAGTTCCTTAGCCACGCTGTGCACCTCAGGAATGCGATCCGGCTGCAGTGCATTCACCTTTGCGGGCGAATTGTAAAACACAATTTCATAGGGTTGTTGCGACGGCAGCACAATGTCTCGCAACGCGGAATAGGCAGCAGTCGCCGAAGCACGTTCTTCCCAATATTTTGAAAGCCGAAAAATCAGATTCGGAATTCGTAGGCGAAGTTTGTCAGCCGCCAGCATTGGTATCGGCGACATCGTGTTAACTCGAGCACCTGAATGAATCACCTGCCCTTCATTCTTGTCGGTCGATACCGTCGGCGTACCATGCATGAGGGCTCGAGTAACCGCTTGCAGCGACAGTTCCGGCATGTCATGATGAACTGCGAGCTCAGCGATATCGAGAGCTCGGTTCGCCTGTTCCACGGTTGGTGGAGCCGCCCATCCGCAACTTGCGAAGCACATCAATGCAGCAAGGAACAGGGTTGGGGTTGTTACGACAGTGAACTTGTTCATGGTGAGCCAGGTTGTTTGAGCGACAGCAGGACGTTCCAGGCAGTCACTGAACTCTTGCGCGTGGGCAAGCCTTTGAAAGCCGGCGGGATTACCGTGAGGGAAAACAGGTTAAGGTGAAATTAAGGCGTGAACTGCTGCAGGTTCGAGCGTGTTGTTTGGACTCGCAACGCTATCGTTCGAGGCAACGTGCTGCGAGGTTTCCTGAAAATGACGGAAGGCTGGCAAGTGCCAAGGCGTTGCATCTTAGTTACATCAGGCCTCGCAACTGATCCAGGTACTTCGGAATTTCCTCAAACGGATTTTGTTCCTCAAATTCCAATGTGACGAATCCGCGATAGCCCGCGTCTTTTAGAATACTGATCATGCGAGGAATATCTGCCGGTTGCTTGCCTTGATTGTTGGGATTAACGGCGACCTTAATCTGAGCATTGACGGCGTAAGGTGCAATTCGTTCAAGGTCGCGATAAGGATCATCTGTGCGGAAGTTACCGCTGTCGAAGTTGACTCCAAACCACGGTGAGTTATCGATGCCCGCAATAATCTTTAACATCTGGTCTGGCGTTGCCGTAATGCCTCCGTGATTTTCCAACGCCAGAAAGACGCCTTTCGTTGCGGCGTATTCAAGGCTTTGATTGATACCGGCGACACAACGTTCAATGGCCGCTTCTTCGGTATCGCCCTTGGGTACTTTGCCAGCAAAGATGCGAATGACAGGAGCCCCCATGATGGCGGCATAGTCGATCCAGTTGCGGCATTCTTCCAATTGTTTGTCGCGGGCTTCTCCTTCCGACAAACAGAAGTCGTTGCCGATTGCAGTTCCCGAAATGCTCAGACCCAGGCGATGCGTTTGCTGTCGAATGTTCAACAGGTATTCGGGAGTGATATCTTTGGGAAAGTAATAGCCCGTCAGTTCGGTGGCGGCTAACTCCTGCTGAGCACAATATTCGATGAACGATTCCAGCGTCATCTTAGCGGCCGCCATCTGTTCGGCTGTGCCTCGACGAGCAAACAACGAATTAAAGCTGTACGCCGCCAGGCTCAGCTTTAACAGTGGCTTTCCGTTGCGTTGCGGAGGATCCGCTGCGACTGCCGGAGCCAGCGACTGAGTGGCTGCAAGTCCGGCAATGCCTCCCAAACCTGCCAGAAAATGTCGTCGACCGTGAGACAGCTTTGCGGAATCGCTCATAAACCTGAAATCCTGTATTTGAATTCTTCACCACGTGATAAACAAAGCCGGTTGTTCCAGCAATATTGTTGCTTCGGAAAACCTGCCACAGTTGAATGCCAGTGGTCGTTTTTGTCCAGGCATCAAACGCAAAACCCTTCAGAAAACAGGCAAACGTCTGAATGAAACAGCTTTTGAACTACATCGAAGTCGGCTAAAGTGTTTAAATCAGCATCACGACTTAAGAGGCGTTTGGACGGTGTGATTTTCGTGTCGGCAGTATGAAAATTTTTCGGCAGGCGATAACGACGATCTGGTCACCGCTTACCGCAGAGCAGCAATCGCTTGCAAATTCTGTTCAGTGTGATCGCTGCCTGGTTGTGAACCCAATTTGTCGTGCAAAGTCATTTGGCGAGCATGGATTAGAAGGCGTTGTGAATCAGATGAAACAGCACGATGTTGTGATTCTTGGAGGTGGTCCGGCTGGAAGTACGGCGGCTACGCTGCTGGCCTTGCTGGGCCTGGATGTTGTTGTGGTTGAAAAGGAGTACTTCCCCAGATTTCACATTGGAGAATCTCTGCTGCCAGCAACCGTCAACATCTTTGAACGACTTGGTGTTCACGACCCGATTCGAGAAGCTTTCATCAGAAAACCAGGTGGCAAGTGGTTGTATGGTGAAAAAGCGGTTCCCGGCGATTTCGAAAAGTATGACAGCCAGGCGTCATTCAAAGCGAACCCATATTCGTACCTTGTGGAACGTTCAACCTTCGACAAAATTTTAATCGACCGGTCAATCGATGCCGGCGCGGACGTAAGACTCGGAACGGAAGTGTCCGACATCATCACTGAAAACGGTCGCGTCGTTGGAGTTCATTGTCAAAGCGATAAAGGTCAGAAATACGAACTGCGCGCCAGGCTTGTGATCGATGCCACCGGGCTAAGATCCGTTATACCGTCGAAACTGCGGCTGCGCAAGCTGACAGAACCGCACCGGATGGGCATCTATGCCCAATATGCAGCACGACCCACGCGAGACGACGTTAAGGCTGGCTGGTTTATTGGCCAAATGTTCTACGATGGCTGGACTTGGTTGTTGCTGCTACCTGAAGATCGGTTTTCAGTAGGAACCGTTTTGACTGTTGATCGCTTCAAGAAGTCGCGGATGACTCCCACGCAACTGCTTGAAAAAATGGTCGATGAAAATCCGCTACTAAACGAGGGCATGACAGCCGATCGCAAACGAATTTCTGATGTGATGGTCACCGGCAACATGGGAAATTCTTCAGAATCGCTGGCCGGCAACGGCTGGGTGGCCGTCGGAGACGCGGCCTACTTCATTGATCCGTGCTATTCATCGGGCGTTCACCTGGCGATGAAGTCAGCCGAAATGGTGGCCGACTTAATTGCAGCACAGTCAAAAGAATGCTTGATCAACAAGGCAGTGTTTGATGGATATCAGAAACACATGCGGCAACATGAAAAGACAGTCCAGAATATGGTGGACGCTTTTTATATTGCCAGTCGAAGCACTTCCGCGCAAAAGTTAGTGACTTCGTGTCAGGGGGGGTACTTCAGCCGCAAGTTTGTGACCTTTGTGGGCGGAGATTTCCATAAGAACTCCGCCTTTGTGGCCCGGTTCCGTTTCTACTCCCGATTCGCCAATTTCCTGTTTGGAAACGACGCGAATCGAGCCCCGGAAAACAGTCCCAGCTACCTTCACGATGCGGGCAACCTGTCGGCCAGTGATGTTGCCGCTGCGGAAATTGAATTCATGCCTGAGAAAATATCGGCGTGAATCACGAACCGCCGCCAAAGCCGCAGCGAATGTGTATATCGTTCGTACGCTCAATCGATATGCCGCTATTCACAGCGGGTTAGTGTTGCTAAATTGCCAAGCAACTATTTGACTGAGTTCATACAGACAAACGTTGATACTGAAACAAGGGAATTGGCTGTGAAGAGTAAGTTAGCGTCCATCGGACTGATTTTGTTGACTGTATGCGACACCGCGAACGCTCACCCAGGACATGGTACGGTCAGCAGCGATGGCGTCTGGCACTACATGACGTCACCAGCCCACGCCATTCCCGCTCTGCTGATCGGCCTGATTGCCGCAGCCGCTGTTTCGAAGATTGCAAGAGCAGTCGTTCGTCGTAGCAACGACGAACGATAAGCTCAGAGTCGGAAGTGAATCGGCATGGTCGCACTGACGAATGAAAGACGGTCAGGGGCGAAAGCCAATTTCAGGCGACCGGTTTCCCGCATAGGCAGAACATCCGTTCGGAAAAGACTCCCGTCCTTGTGACGTTCCTGACAATGTAGCCATCACGCTCTGAGTGATGTAAAGCGACAGTCGGAGTGTTCAATCTAGTGACCGACGTTGCCTGCTATCAGCGACTCGCCAACCGCTGCCCTTTTGTGAAGCTAAGTCATTGGGGCGAACGATTTCGATGTTTATCGCCTGGCTCTGGTGCATTTCATTACGCGGAGCGTCACGACTGCTTTTGCGGCGAGAACCAGATTAACAACGACAATCCTGCGCTGGAGTGCTGGAAAATCAATGCCCGCTTGAACGCAGAGAAGTCTTTATCGCGTCCGCGTTGTGGCCAGATGAACAAGTGTCATCAGCGATTGAGCATCCGACGACAGGGCAAATCTGGTGTCCGAATCATCGGGCCCCGTCTAATCTCAGGCGGAATGTTTTTGGCCCGCAAAGCAATCGCAGCAAATCAC
>ERZ887849.439-NODE-439-length-45077-cov-14.300808_pt1 | contig 45077 bp, 39 predicted proteins | sample MGYA00521267_ERZ887849 | MGnify/ENA primary metagenome ERZ887849 (study PRJEB32303, sample SAMEA104408601) | aquatic metagenome | biome: Brackish water; feature: Pelagic; material: water | place: Baltic Sea | collected 2014-06-06T16:11:00 | depth 2,863 m ... | reverse complement strand
CTTCCCAACGGACCATGGTGCCCACCGGGAATATGGATTGGAGTGGTGGTACTGGATCGGGCACCTGAAAACAGAGAGTGGAGAGAAGGAGTATGGGTTTCAGTCCACTGTATTTCGGTTGGCGGGGGATCCCAACGAATCGAACAACTCCGAATCAAATGCATTTGGCAGCCGGCAGCTCTTTCTCGCACACTCGGCCTTGAGCAATCTTTCAACCAAGCAATACCTTCATAATGAACGGGTTGTGCGTGAGGGATGGCAAGCCCGAGCGAGTACGGACACCCTGGATCTACAAGTTGCTGGGATAAATGCATCGATGGCACCTGATGGAAAAAGCCACAGACTCACCACACGATATCCGAATGGCGGAATCCTGGAACTTGCACTGACTCCCACCAAGCCTTTGGTGAGGTTTGGAGATCGTGGGCTTAGCCGAAAAGGAGATGGGGCATCTTCGGTAAGCTGGTACTGGACATACACTCGGCTGAAAGTAGATGGCACGCTTACCCAAGATGGGAAAACGGAAAGGGTAGAGGGCCTTGCCTGGATGGATCATGAGGTATCCTCGAGCCAATTAGGAGATGGGCTGGAAGGGTGGGACTGGACTTGTATGCAACTCGATGATGGAACCGAACTGAAGGCCTACCGTTTACGAAAGGAAGATGGGGGGAGTGACCGATGGTCGGCGGTTTATTGGATTGATGAAAAGGGTGGGGTGCAGCAGGTATATGCTGACCAATTTAGCTGGGAGGAGGAAGAGGAGTGGACCAGTTCAACCACGGGGCTTTCTTATCCTACAACTGTTCAAATAAAAGCAAAACATCCAACCCAGGGAATGCAAAATTATCGGCTCCGTCCACTTCTTGATAACCAGGAGTTTACTGGCAACCGTGCAGATAACGCCTACTGGGAAGGTGCCTGCGAAGTTTTGGATACTAAAGACCTCGTAATTGGAAAAGCTTACCTCGAACTTGCTGGATATGGTGGCGGGCTGGGTGCCCGCCTGAATTGATTTACATCTTTTTTCAACTTTATCTTATTGCAATAAATTTGCATTAGTCACAAAAGAGATTCCTTCATGAAACAATTCCTGGCATCTTTATGTTTGATCATCGTGGGTACTCTTTCGGTATCCGTGGTATCGCCGGGCATACACTCCTATGTGTTTCATGGAGATATGGAGTGCCCGCACAGTAAGGCGGGTAAGAGCTGTTCTTCCCATCAGGAAAATTCCACAGAGGATAAGCAAAGCACTGGCAGTTGTGCAGTGGTGCTTTTTGGCCAATCGGTGGAGCATGTATCTGCATTTTTTTACAGCGGTCCTTTCTCTCTTTTAGCGGAAGGTGTTGTTTGCTTCGATACCGTCGGAGTTCGTGTTCTTGGAGAACAAAATATTTATCGGGTGCGTGGACCGCCCGAAGAGGTTTAATATTTGTAAACCTGGGGTGCATGAACCCTGCCAATCGTGGCAGAGGCAGTGCTCCATAATTTGCCTCCTGATTTTGAGAGTATGGGAGGCATAGAAATAAAGAATCCTACTCGATCTGAATGTAGCGTTCTAAAATCCTCAAATCTCTTTGAATATTGAATCCAATGAAATTTTATAGTGTTCCCATTTTATTATCCATGCCCTTCGCTTTTGCACAGGGGCAAAAAGACAAACAGGCAGCCGAGCAACTCGATGCTCTGGTTGTTGAATCAAGCCCGCTTGATACCAAAATTAACGAAACTACTCAATCTGTGGGTATTCTTACTGGTGATGAACTCGATAGAGCCAGAAGCAAAACAATAGCCGAAACTTTGTCTGATCTTCCTGGAGTTAACCAAACTCAATTTGGTCCATCTGCTAATCGCCCCATCATTCGAGGTCAGGATAAGTTTAGAATTAAAGTTGTACAAAATGGGTCTGATTCCTTTGATGTTTCTGGTCAGTCAGAAGACCATGCAGTACCTATAGATCCATTACTTGTAGACAGAATCGAAATTCTACGTGGTTCATCTGCACTTTTACATGGAGGAAGCGCGATCGGTGGTGTTGTAAATGTAATTGATCGTAGTATTCCTATAGATATTCCATCTGGAATTAGTGGTTCCTTGTTATCGAGTTACAGCAGCGTGGATGATGGCTTTAATTCCGGTATCACTGCTTTCGCAGGTTCTGATAATTTTAATTTTCAAATCAATGGTTTTATCAGGGATTTTAATGACTACGAAACTCCAAGCTTTTACAAGGAGGATCATCACTCAGGTGATTTAGAGGGACCCTTTAATTTAGTTAAAAATAGCCATGGAGAGAGCCAGTCAATTGGGTTTGGTGGATCGTATAAATTAGATTCGGGCTACACTGGGTTCAGTTTCTCTAACTATGAAAACGACTATGGAGTACCCGGAGAACATGCCGAGAGTGATACTCTTATCGAAATGGAAAGGGATCGTTTTGAATTCCGTTCTGAAATCGAAATTACAGATTCCGAGTGGCTTCGAGCAGTCGAACTAAACCTTGGTTATGCAGACTACAAGCACAGTGAGAGTGGTTATGAAACTGAAGATAATGTTACAGAGTGGCACACTCATTCGACTTACTTTAAAGAGGGGTTTGATGCGAAAATTGCATTTGATCATGAATTCGGTGTGTTGAGGGGAGTCTTTGGAATTCACGGTGTTTTTGATGAATTCAAAATTGAAGGTGAAGAAAGCATTCTTGGTGGTCTCAGTAAGGATGATAACAATAATTCAGTTCCTCAAAATGATGCAATCAGTTCAGAGGATTCTACGAGGATAGCCCTTTTCTTAATCGAGCAATATGCCTTGAGCGATCAAACCATATTGAATGGCGGAATTCGTTGGGAAAGTTTTGCTCGTGACTATGAAGGAACTGGGGATCGCGATGATTCATTATTTAGCGCAAGTGGTGGAGCTTCACATGATCTCAATGAAATTTGGAACATCAGTGGTAACTTGAGTTACTCTGAGCGTGCTCCAGATACAGCCGAATTGTATTCTGACGGAGGGCATCATGCGACCGAGTCCTATGATGTTGGTACTTCAACTTTAGGTACTGAGTCTGCCGTTGGTATTGAAGTTATTCTTCGTAAGAAAATTGGCAATATTACAGGTCAATTCTCAGCATTTCATACCGAGTATAAAAATTACATATTTCTGGAAGACACTGAGCAGATTCGGGATGCAACAGGCCATTTGCCCAACCGAGCTGATAATGAATTTTCTTCAGGAGCAGAGGGTCTTGAAGAAAAAAAATATGAATCTGCAGATGCTGAGTTCCAAGGATTTGAGGTTGAGATTGATTGGTTAGCGATGGAGAACCCAGGGTGGGATTTACTGCTTTCGGCATATGGCGACATGGTACGCGGTAAAAATAAGACCGAGGGTGGAAACTTACCAAGAATTCCAGCAGCAAGAATTGGATTTGGTTTCGAAGTTCAACAAGAGAAACTAGATTTCGGTATGAAATTCATTCGCTCTTTGAAACAGGATAAAGTTGCTGTTCATGAAGATCACAGCGAGGAAGCAACTGATGCATATTCTATCTTAAGTGCATTCGCATCTTATGATATTAATATTGGCGACAATGTCGGTACGCTTTTCCTTCGTGGAAACAATCTTACTGATGAACTTGCATTTAACCATGCCTCTGTACTCAAGAACCATGCTCCTTCAGCTGGTAGAAGCGTAGAAGTTGGACTCAAGTTTGATTTCTAGGATAAATAATTAGATCTTTGTATCGGGCAAGTCGGGCTCTCATGAAAATGGGGAGTCCGGCTTTTTTTATATCTTTTGAACCGTATTTCCTAAAGAGCCAACAGTTCATTCATTAACTTAGCAGTCTTGTCGACCCCGCCGTCGTTGCCCTCACGGGTAGCCCAGCCGGAAAATTCGATCCTTTCTAATTCGTTTCGAACTTTCTTCCAATCGACGTCTCCCTGTCCGAGCGGGCAAAAGCCATTCTTTGAGCCCCAGTCCTTGATATCTAGTTTTAGGGTGCGTTTGCCCAGGATACGGATCCATTCATGACTGGGGGCAAACCTCTGCATGTTGCCAATGTCAAAATATGCCTGCACCCAGGGGCTGTCGCAGGCGTCGATATAGTCCCTGAACTGTTCGGGTTTGTAACAAAACCCGTTCCATACGGTTTCGATCAGGATATGAATATTTAACTCCTCTGCGAGAGGGAGAAGTTGCTGGATTTGTTCAATCGAACGATCCCATACATGTTGGTGGTTTTCCTGTTCTCCGGTAACTTTTCCTGGAACTAGTAAAACAGAAGTTCCACCGACTGCCTTGGCATCACGCATCGCCTGGGCGAGCCCATTGCGGCTTTTTTCGCGAACCTCAGGATTCCTGTCGGATAGTCGTTCCTGCCAGTGTTTACTGTAGACCACTCCATGCATGGGCAGATCGAGGCGGGCACATATCTCCTTCACCGGTTCTACCTGTAAGCCGGGTGCATTGCCCTCGATCCCATCAAACCCGAGGTCTTTTACTCTTTGAAAATGTTTCTCATCGGGAGCGGTGCCCACCTTGACCGCCTTGTGAATGATTCCACGAAAGGACTTCGACTGGGCGTGGGATAGACCGGCGAGAGCCAGAGACCCGGCGGTTGTGGTCAGGAAGTGTCTACGATTCATGAGATGTATAACGGAGTTGAGTACTGGGTTTGTCAACTTTGCGTATGAATGATTGGGAAAAAAATAAAGATGGGCAGGGATTTTGCCTTGCTGACTAAACTTGGAGAAGTGCATAGTCAGATCTTTAAAACAATAGCCCAACCCGAAGGAAAAAAAGTGAGCGAAAAAGAAATCAATTTAAGTAAAACCAAGTTTCTCTTTTGGGGGTCACTAGCGTTGTTGCTGGTATCTCTTGTGGCATGGTTGGTAAACCTGGAAGTAGCCTTGCAATCATACTCGCCGGGCTTGGTTCTCATAAGTGATCTTTTACCTGGTTGGCTGTACCTAAAGTTGGCATGGTTGTCCGCCGATTTGAGTACCATTAGTACATTGGTCCCTGTCCTGCTGTTTTTGTTTCCATGCCTGCAGGGTTGGAAGGTTTTGCGTGCGGGTAATGATTTTTTACAAAGGCGGGAGATACCAAGCGACCCATACCCCCTTAATTTTTCCTACTTTCTGGTGATGCTCGGATTGGCGGGTACTCTGTACGGATTGTTGATTGGGCTGGATGTGAGCGGGGTGAAAGAGCTTGGTGAGGGTGGTCAAACGGTAGACAAAATTAAAGGTTCTCTGGACCAGTTGCTTGGGGGGACTGCTACAGCCTTACTGAGCTCTTTACTAGGCTTGATTGGTGCATTTTTGGCCGCCAAGCCATTGAGCTGGTGTTTTCAATGGGCAACTGAATTAAGTGATGATGAAGACTTAAGCCTGACAGAAACCATCGAGCGCTTAGTGGGCGATATGCATAGTCTGGGAGATGCAAGCCGGGCATTTGGCGAGCGACTTGACGGAACGAGTATACAGGATGTGCCTAATACTTTGGTCGAGATAAAGGGTGAATTGGCTGGGCTCAAAGAGGAACTGGCCCGGGCAAATCAAAGAATTGAAGGGTTGGGAGATTCCCAAAAACAGGGCCAGGAAATGTTGGCCCCATTACAGGAGTTGGGAAGGCTGGGGAATTTGGAATCCTTACTTGGCAGGATTGGAGATGCACATGAAGCAGGGAATGAAACCGATCAAAAAATGCTTGGTTCCCTGGAAACGATGCATCAAGACCAGTTGGATCAGGCGAGGAAATTAAATGTGGACTTTGAGGGTATGGCTGGAAGTTTGCGTACCATGGAGGAATGCCTGATTTCTTTAAAAGAATCTGGGGTTTCGGGTACGGAAAAACTGGAGGAGACCATTTCTCAAATTCGGTCAGCCAATGCGACATTGAACCTAAGCCGGGAGGAGGCCGAAGTCCAAAGAGAGAAGGTGGTTTCTCTGCTTAAGTCTGCGGAGGCAGATAGAAAAGCTGAGCGCAGTGCTCTGCGTAATGCATTTGGGCAGTTCGCCACTACGAATGTGCCAATAGACGAAAGCGAGGTCCAGTGAGTACAAAGAGGAAGGGGCTGTCTGGCCTCGATAGCTTGATTAATGGAAAGGGCGGGGCAAAAGCTCGGAGTTCTCCAACGCTCAGTCCAAATGATGCCTTGGTACAAGTGGCATTACCTTTAGTACTTATTCTTGCTATTATTACCCGGTTAATGGTGATTGAATATACTGAGGCAATGCGAAACCAGGGACCACGCATCCTCGATATGTGGAAACAACAATTGATCCTGCGGGTGGACACGGTAATGGATGCCTGGGAGAGGGAGGCAGAACTGGGAGCTTTTCCAGACTTTAGCAGAATACAATGGGAGGGTGCTTTTCCAAATGATCAGAGGTTTGAGAGTTTGTGCGGCAAAGCATTGGAGATGAATGAGCGGGCAAAATTGCAGGACGATCTTTATAATGCAGCACTGGCCTATGAACCACCTGCTGGGGAAGAGGAAGGTGCCCTACAATTTATTACCCTTTACGATCCACTTGCCAAGACTCAGCCAGCTGATCCGACCCTGGTATCTGAAGATTTTATAATCGATGAGGAGCGCCGTGATTATGCATTTGGATATGTGGCCGACCGGGTGGCCAAGTGGAAGGAACAGGTGGAGGGATTGCAATGGGCAGCTGTTGCCCAATGTGCTGACCAGTTGCCTCTCAAAGAAATTGGTGAAGTACAAGATGGAGTTTCCACCCAGCTTGTTCGGGTGGCCGGGGAGTTAACGAAGCGTGGATATCCGCTGCTTAACTCGGTGGTAGGCGAGTATGGGAAATTAGAACGATGATTGGAGGAATGAATTTGAGATGTGCACTTAGTACTTTACTGGTATTGACAGGCGGGATCTTCCTGTTTGGGCAAACCAATGATCCAAAGGCTGGAGCCAAGAGGATGCTGGCCTTGCGTGCAGCAGCAGAGAAAGCAAGAATGTACCTGCAGGGCACAGCCGATGCCAATGAATCTGCAGTGGATGAATTGAGCCAGTTACTTTCGAAGGAAATGCTCGGGCGGGTAAAAGAATTTGAGGCAAAAAAGACGGGAGAAAAACCTACCCGTAAATGGATTGAGGCCTGGCGTATGCAAGAGCTGGAAAAGACGGTCTCCGAAACATTGGAGTGGGCCAAGGAACAAAGTCCTTTGCCCATTGAACGGGCGGATGTATTAAAGCGGGCGGCCAAGGACTGGGCACAGGAAGCCCCAGCAAAAGCCCAGCAATATGCAAAGCAAAGCATGGAGCAGGTTTATGGAAAAGCCAGGGAGTTGGCAGCGGGGGAACAGTTGAAGCGTTTACGGGATAATCTTTCGTACCCGACAAAGGAGGATTTAAATGGCCGGCTGAATCAACTATTCGAGGAACGGTCAAAGGGGTTGCAGCCTTTGTCGACCGATGATTTTAACGCATTGAACGATTGGTTCGAGCAGTTGGTTGGTAAAACCGGGCCAGTTTTTGAGGAGTTAAAAAGGAAGGTATCGGAAATGTCCACAGATATGTGTCTGGAAATTTCGAAACAATACCAAGCACAGTACGAACAGATCCGATTATTTGTCCAAAAGAACCAATTCCCAGAGAGTTTAAAAACAAAGGAGGAATTGCAGGTTGTTGCCCTGCAGGCATTGAATAAGAACCGGGGAGAGGACTTGCAGGCTACCCCCCCGGTATATGGAGTATTTGAGGCATCGGAGAAATTGGTCGAGCGAGCAGCGATGCACTGGGAAAAAAACCGCTTTGAAAATTTTCTTAAATCCACAGATTTCTGGCTACCCCAAAAGAAGAAAATCGAACAGGCAATCCGCGACGATATAGCTAACCATGTACCACCCGGAAAAAGTTTGAATTTATTAACCGATAAATATTTGTCAGCTGTCCAGGAGATGGTTGCCGTTAAATACGGTGGCGAAAAATGGAGCCAATATTTTGCCGACTCATTGAAGGAGGGGGGAGCACTGACCAAGTCCCTAAGTCAAAGGTTGCGCGATGGAATTAAGAAAAGATCGCAGGAAGTGAGGAAACAAATCGCAGAGGAGCAATTAAGGACGAGCTTTAAAAACCTTTTCGAGGGTACCTTTCCGAAAGAGTCCCAGATCTTGTGGTTTTATGAAAAGGGGAAGGCAAGAGTCTCTAACTTCCCTGAGTTATTAGAAAATATTGAGGTACCTTCCGAGCTTCGTTCAAACTTATTGGAGGAGACCAAGAGGATGGCGGTTGATCTAGCAAACAAACCATTGGTACCAGCATTAAATGCATTCCGAAAACAGTTCGAAATCCTTCGGGTATTGGAAAAAGAAAAGTTGGCTCAATTAAAAGTGCAAGTTGTGGAGGGGCGGGCTTTCCTGGAAATTCTTAAAGATTGGCAAGCCGGATGGAATGAATTGTGGGATAAAAAAAAGAAGGAGGTCGAAGAAAGATGGTATCCGCAATTTGAACATACTGGAAAAGAGCTGAGTAAAGCGGTGCGTCAGTTATACGAAGGTATGATAAACGCAGTGGGAAATAATACTCCGGAAATTGTACAGGCACCGACTGAGGAGTTGGGCGGTGATAAAGATACCTCTGGATCGGAAGCAGTGCCGGTAGAAAATGAAAAGCCCGAAACCAAGGAAGAAGAAAAGAAGGAGGAAAAAGCCGAGGGTGGAAAGCAGGAATTAAGCGGTGGGATAACGGATGAATTAAAAGTCTTTGTTGGCTTGGCCGATGGTGTATTTGCCTTTGCGGATGCTCCAAATGGAAAGTGCCGGATGTTGTTTGGTACGCCGGATGGAGTGGGTGCATTTTCATTGGAGTTTGATCCGCAGGATGTGGAGGGGGCGGCCAGTTTAATTTCTCAAGGTTTGCAAAAGCCACTGGGCTTGGTCCTTGATGGAAATGCCAAGGGTGGGCAGGGGAGTATTTTTAATTTGTTTTCAACTAACGAGGATAATTCCGAGATACGGATGCTCTTTCGGGTGTCCAGTTCCAAGGTGCGTCATCAAATGAGTATCTTAGTTAGGCAACAGGTGGAGGCAGCCATCGAGAACTGGGCCAATGAGACCGGGGAGAAACAACCGGTTCTTCTTTGGCAAGATGATGTTGAACTTTAGATTTCGGAAAGAGAAATCAGATCTCTATTTCCTTGGCGGGATCATTCATTCAGGCGGGTGGTTTAGGCCGAAGTTTCCAATTGCATAAAAGCATCCCGATGAAGGTGATCGCAAACCATGGAGCAAACCAATCCGCTGCCGCCTGAAAGAGAAGTCCAGAGTCGTTCGCTAAATTAGAATCCTTTCTTAAGCTAACTACAAGAAGAGCATAGAGAATTCCGATTCCGCCATAGCCAAGGTTTAAGGCTAATCCCTTGAAACTTAGCAGAGTGGCCCGAATCGACTTGTCTGCGGTTTTATTGAGATAATAACTGGTGCAAAACCCAGTCATGCCCATGGCGGCAAAAAGGAGCATGGCAAAAATCACACCAAAGTGGGGAATGAAAAATCGAATTCCAATAAAAGAAAGTAGTGCGAGAACTGAAATAATGAGAAAATTTTGATTCGGGCCGAATCGTTCCGTCATCTCCCGGGATATACGGGCAACAACCATACCCTGAAGAGCAATAACAGCCCCGATTATACCAAAGGCAACTTCGGGGTAGGAAATGAGTCGGTAGTATTCACTGTTCATGGTGATGAACATTCGGATCACGCTATCTACGGTGGCAGCGGCAAGGATCACAAGTAAAGCAAAAGGAGTGCGGGCAATCCAAAGGGCAACATTCCAGGTTTGTGAAAAAGCGGCCCGGAGAGGCAGCAAATCTGATTTGGATTGGTAGTTCTCAGTTTCGCGAAGGGCACATGCAGAGAGAAGGGTGAGCACGGCAGTTACCAAGTTAAGTAGAATGGGCCAGCGCATAGTATCCTGCTGGGTAAGCGAATTTTCAAACCCGAGGAAGGCACAGGCTTGATTCATTACGTCCGGATCGTAAATAATTCCACCCGTAAGGAGGGCAATCATGAAGGCAAAAGATTGCCAGCGGGTTACTTTTTGGAGGATTTTTGCCCAGTCCTCCTTTTTGCCGGCCTCGTCAATTGAGTCGTAAACCAATGCCTCATCTGCGCCGCTGGCCGCTGCTTCCGCTAATCCACTAAGAATCCGGTTGATCGCGAGAATCCAAAAGAGTAGGTCGAGGTCGGAAGTCGGTGCAAATCCCCAGACCACCATTTCGATGACCATGAATATACCAGCGGCGACAATCATTTTTTTGCGGCCAATCATATCGGATAGGGCACCAGAGGGAACTTCGGCAAGAATGATACTGGCCGCCCAGATGGAATTGAGAATGGCGAACTGTTCGAGTGTCATCCCAAAGTCCAAGTAAATTACCGCAAAAACGGGGTAGTAAAATCGGGCATTAAAAAAGATCCTGAAGGCGATGAAGTTTCGCACATTGGATCGGGCGATTTCTATTTTCTCACTCATTAACTAGAACCAGTCATAAATTGTTTATGGATCGTGGGAACGAGGCACAGAATAATCGTTCCGACTGCTAAGCAAATCCAAGGAGAAATACCAAGGCCCATAGGAATAAATCCGGCTAAGAGGGCGATGGTCGCTGCCAGTAGAGCGTAGGGGAGTTGGGTGCGGAAATGGTCGTATGGTTTGATCTCACATGCCATTGAAGAAATTATGGTGGTGTCGCTCAGGGGCGAGCAGTGATCTCCAAACACGGCTCCGCTAAAGACCGCCGCCACCGCGGAGGCCATCATCGCATCCGACCCCGGAGCAAGGGATGCACAGACCGGAACGACAAGAGGCATAAGTACACCCATCGTCCCCCAGGATGTACCAGTGGTGAAAGAGATTAATACGCCAAGAATAAAGACCGATGCGGGAAATAGAAAAGGGGGCAGGGTGCCTGACAAAGTTTGTGACAGAAAGGTGGCGGCTTCGAGCTCGCGTAGGGTACCACTCAGGCACCAGGCGGCAATCAGCACAAGGGAAGGGGGAATGAAGCGGCCGATCCCACCGGCAAATACTCTGGATGAACGCATACCGGAAGACTTTAGAGATCTTTGATTGCATACAAAAGCTACGGCACAGGCAAAGATGGAGCTGTAAAGCAGGACCAGGTTGGACTGAGCATCTCCGAAGGCTTGTTGAAGTTTGTTTAGGTTGAGTGGCCATGCTTTTCCCTCAACTCCATTGAGGTACAAGCCGGCAAAGAGACTGCAAATGAGGGTAGCCAGGGGGATGCCCACTTTGAGGGATCCTAGGATTGATTGATGGTCCGTTGGAGCGGTATTCGTATTGCCTTGCTTGGTCTGGGCATCTGTTGCCGATTTTTCCATTTTCTTCATGGTGCCAAGGTTGAGGGATTTCCAAATGCTAATGACGACAAGAACGAGTGTGAACCAGCAATAAAAATTTCGCGGAATAGAAGAGAGGAAAAGAACAAATGGTTCGGTTCCTTCGATACCAGCAGCGAGGTAGCCCTCGCGGATCATTGATAATTGATAGGCAATCCAGGTGGACATAATCGCCACGCAGGCAACGGCGGAACCAGTGGAGTCGACCAGGTAAGCAAGTTTTGCTCGGGACACTCCCGTACGATCAGCCATTTGTCGTAGAGCCCTTCCGGTAAGTAGTGCACTTGCGAGTCCATCAAAGAAACAAACAACACCCATGAGGAATGCGGACCACTGCACCTTTTGGGATAGGTTCTTCCCCTGCCTTAACCAAGCCTGTAAGATGCAGTCAAATCCTCCCCCTTTTTCAAGAAGGGCGGCAAATCCACCAAGCAGAAGGGTAAAGGCAAGAACGCTCAAATTCCATTCACTTGATAGTGCTGGAATGAGGATTTTTGAAAAAAAGGAAGTAACTGCATGGAGAGGATTGCCCCCTGCCATAAGAATAACTCCCGATCCCGCACCTAGAAAAAGCCCACCGAGGGCACTCTTTAGTAGTACCACGGACACAAGGGCTACCAGGCTAGGCCATAAGGAAAATAGCGGTTCTTCGAACTGAGCTATTCCAAGGGATGCCAGGCAAATAATCAGGACAATTCCATTTCTGATATTCATTAGATGGGATTCTTTTACAAGATGGTCATATTTTAGCCAAAACTATGCAATGCAAGGCAATGGGGCTCAACTACCAATCCATTATTCTACTGGGCCTTACTTATCAAAAATTCCTCTTAAATAGACTGGTTGTCGCTTGCGTTATTCACAATAGTTGGCTATAAGAATAACTTATTATTAATTAATCTAGCTTACAGCAAAAATTAATCGACAATATTGGGTAGTGGAATGATGTGGCGCAAACAATGCAACCTTGGCGTATGCTCGCATTTTTCTCTTCCTAATAAGTTGATAGACTAACTTTAAACATTCTGATCTAAAAAAAATGAAAACTTTATTTGAAGAAGACCTAATGGAAGCCGGATACGAGCTTCCATCCTCCGGTCTTTGCTACAACCTTGATCCCGAAGATGCAAAGGCTTTAATTTCTGAAGGTGAGTGGTTGCTCGCAGAAGATGAACTTGTGGCTCGTGAAGGCCAGGAACAGCGTTTTCTATACATGATCGTTTCCGGATCGGTCGAACTTTCCATGAACGACGAAAAAGGAAAGCACCAAGTCATAGCAAATCTTGGCACGGGGGACACTTTTGGAGAAGTTGCGTTTTTGCGTGGTCACATTGCCTCTGCTACTTCTGAAACCCGTGGACTGTGTATCCTCTGGAGGATGAATCATGATCAACTTCTTGAATTTATTTCGAGTCATGGTTCTCTTGCTGGTCAATTGTGTTTAAACTTAGCAGGTTTGCTTGCAAGCCGGTTGTTGAAAGAAAACACGGTGGTTTCTAAGGTAAAAATGGACTTGGAAGAAGCCATACTCAATTTACGAAGTGCTTCTGAAGAGGATAATTTAAAAACTACTGCCCTCAAAGAATTACAAAACAAGGTGGAAAGTTTAAACCATGCCACCCGGATTAAAAGAGAGAAGCAAAGCAATCGTTCGAAATTTAATGCCATTTCCATGACCAGCCTTGCGGTTGCCTGCCTTTCAGTTGCTGGACTATTTTCCTTATACAACTCTTATGATCATGAAGCACCTGTCAAAGTTTCCGCACTGACAGAGGAGTTGGAAAGTATGCAAAAAAATGAATCTTTCTATCTTGAACTAAAGAAAAACCTTGAGGCGGAAAATTTAGAACTCGTTCAAATCAATAATAAAATTGAACAGTCAATCGATACGGTCTCCGAGGAACTTCAGGAATACAAAGAATTGTTAAGCCAAAGAAATTGGGATTACGATTCCCTCAATAGCGAACTTTTTCAAGTCCAGGAAGAACTTGCCGCTTTGATAAGCCTCGAGGAGGAAGCTCAGGCAGAAGAAATTGTAACCGAAGTTAACCCGGCTGATTTGTATATTCCGTTAATACCCCAAAAGTTTATCGACGAAATAAAAGAATGGACCCAGTCTAATTCAACCTTGGCATTTCCTTGCGAAGTAAAGGTCTTAAATGAGGCGGTAACTCTTTCTGACCTTACCTTAATTGCAAATATTGAGGTAAATGTTGGCGAGCAGATTGTGGTAACACGCTTTCATCCAGTGTCCGAAGAATATGTGGTAGCGAGACAGGGTAATAATGATACTTTCATGGCCTCAGTTCATATCAATAATACCAATGTTATGGAGGTTCTGGCCTTGAAGTATGTAAACCATATGAGGGAAACCGGCAAAGATGTTTCAAATCCCTTCTCATCCATCCGCTTTTCTCAAATAGATCAAAACTTCTCGGAGGATTGATCAAAACCTCTTTAGTTGGTCGTTCTGAAATCTTTTTAGTACCCTAATTCAATTTTTTTAGTCCGTAACTCCTACTTTTATTAGTAGCTAAATTTACAGGTTTTAAGCTTTTACTATATTTCCTTATTATTGTACTCATCCGTACAATTTTAGTAGCCTAGGATACCCAGACTTTGCCTAGTTGGTGTCTAGTCACTTAGGTGTAGCAAGTTAGGCTAAGGAGGCTAGGTCGATGACAAATCTATATTTAACGTCGTTCTGACGCATACGTTCAAAAGCTTCGTTTATCTCATCCATTCGTATGACCTCTACCTCAGAAAAAATGTTTTTCTCACCGCAAAAATTGAGCATTTCTTGAGTTTCTGTAATCCCTCCAATCAATGAACCTGCAAGTGAGCGCCTTCCAAAAATTAACTGTGCTGCATTTACTTTACTCAATGGCTCAATAGCACCGACTACGCACATTGTTCCATCAGTCTTGAGCAATTCAAGAAATGGTGTGAGTTCGTGATCTACTGGTATGGTATTAAGTAGGAAATCAAAGGACCCTGCTTCTTTTGTTAATGCATCAACAGAAGAGGAGAGAAGAACTTCATCGGCACCTAGCATAAGGGCATCTTCTCCTTTTTGTTCGGATGATGTAATCATAGTAACCTGGGCACCAAGAGCCCGGGCGAACTTTACTCCCATATGTCCAAGACCGCCTAAGCCAATTACTCCCACTTTTTGACCTTTGCCAATATTCCATTTTCGTAGGGGAGAATAGGTGGTGATTCCAGCACAGAGCAATGGTGCAATGCCAGGACCTGTTAAGGAATCAGGAATGTGCATGACAAAAGATTCTTTCGCCACCACACTGGTTGAATAGCCTCCAAAAGTAAAACCGCCAGGGTCTGAAGTTTCAGAATTGTAGGTGGCGGTAAATCCATTGAGGCAATATTGTTCGAGGCCTTTTTCGCAGTTTCCGCAGACTCCACAGGAATCAACGAGGCAACCAATTGCAGCCCGATCGCCAGCTATGAAGTTCTTTACTGCTGAGCCCACTTCGGTAACCCGGCCTACAATTTCATGACCGGGAACTACGGGGTAATTGGTCATGCCCCAGTCGTTGTTAACAAAGTGAATATCGGTGTGACAGACCCCACAATACTCGATCCCAATCTGAACATCGTTGGGTCCGACCGGACGGCGATCGATGTTGGTTGGGACAACTCGAGCATTTGGCTCGTTTGCACAATAGGCCTTCGTTTTACTCATCAAAGTATTGACTCCATACCATAATTAGCAAACGGCAAGATTATGGGGTAAACCGAAGAATAAAATATACTTTCCCAAGCACACACGAGAGCAAACAATAGTGAGATTTAAGCAGTAGCCAATTTCCCAAAGGATTCAATTTCTTGAACGATAGTACGAACCTCAGATCGTAACTCGTTCATTTTGCCTTTGGATATCTCAATTTTTTCGCGAATAGCGGTTTGTAATTCTTGGTGAATCTCAGAAAGACGATCCCCAAACCTTTCCAGGTTTGCAGAGGCTTGATCTATCAACTCAGAACTTTTGTTTTGGGCAGATTGAAAAGCAGACAACTGATCATTGACGATGCGAGAAATTTCTTTGGTTTCTGCAAGCAAGATCCGTTCATTTGGAACGCGCTTAAGGTTGTTTGTCAGACCCAATTTAGAAAGGGTCCAGATAATCCATTTTGATGGGTCAAGTTGCCAGGGTTTTACACCATTTCGGTAATCCCATGCAAATTCATGGTGGTAGTTATGGTATCCTTCTCCCATTGTGAAAATTGCCGCGAGCCAACTATCCCGAGCTGAATGTTCGGTAGAGTAAGGGCGTTCACCAATCATGTGACAGAGAGAATTAATGCAAAAAGTGGCGTGTTGAACCAATACAACCCGTGCAACACCGGGTATGAGGAAACCGCCTAGTGCACCAACAGCAGGGGAAAGGTTGCCCGAAAATACTGCATAATAATAGCCAATGAGGGCCGGAACGATAAAACTAACGATAAAAGAAATGGCATGAACCCACTTATGCTGCCAAGCTACCAATTTGTCGTTGAGGAGGTCATGTACATTGTCAAAGGGTTGTTCCGGTTTTAGTTTAAACATTAGCCAACCCATGTGAGCCCAGAAAAACCCTTTAGTAATGTCGTAGGGATCGTCATCTGTGTCGACATGTTTGTGGTGTTTGCGATGTTCGCAACTCCACCAAACAGCCGAGTTTTCAAAAGCAGCAGCTCCGAAGAGAAGAACGAATAATTTAACCGGCCATTTCGCCTGGAAAGCCTTGTGAGAAAATAGGCGATGGTAGCCCACTGTTATGCTCATTCCTGTGGCTAGGTAGAAAAATGCGAAGACACCAAAAAGGAACCAGTCCCAGCCAAAAGTCCAGAAGTAATAGGGTACTGCAGATACAGTGAGTAAGGCAGTAAGAATGAGAAATCCGCTGGTCACCCATTCCACACGATTGAAAGGTATATTTTTGAACATGTTATATAAGTTTAGGAAAAGAAGTGAAAATGGCCAACATTAAAATAGATGGTTTCAAGGAGAAAACAAACATGGACTACCCGATTCGTAGAAGAAATATCTTGTTAGATGTCCGATATGGATTACTAATATTTAAGCCTATTAAGGCATTTTACAAACAATTCAAAAAAACATTGCGCTATGAATAAAATAAAAATCGTCATTTCAGGAATCCTTGTATCCTGCCTTCTATCATTATCCGGATGTTATGTGACCAAAGCTGGAAATTATGTTTCTGAAAAATCCAAGGCTGCTTGGTCTGGTACTAAATCTTTTTTCGGTGCAGACGAAGAATAATTATTTTTTTATTTAATGAAACCTTCTCTTCTTTTCAGTTTTCTCTGTTCTGTACTTCTTCTTGGTGTTTCATCTTGCTCACTTTCTGAGGTTGGAAACACAATCAAATCCAAAACGCTACAAGGATCGAACTACCTCGTAGAAAAATCCATTGGAGCATATGATTACACCAAAGAAGTCATAGGTTTGGGTGACGATGAACCTGTGGATCCCTCGATTCTTTACCTTAAAGGAAAAAAAGGACCAGGGCAGGGGAAGACTGTTGTTCTCATTTCAGGGGATGAAGAGTATCGAACCGAGGAAAGTATGCCTATGCTTGCTAAAATTTTGGCAGAAAGGCACGGATTTGCCTGTAAAGTTTTGTTTTCTTGGGACGAGGGAGGAAATTACATTGATCCAGACAACCACAGGGGGATCAAAGGCTGGCACCATTTGGATAAGGCAGACATCATGATTATTGGTACTCGTTTTCGCGATCCATCTACCGAAGACGCCAAATATATCACCAGGTTTCTTAACGATGGAAAACCTGTTATTGGCATACGTACATCCACTCATGCATTCAAATGGTTGGATGATCGATCCTTTGGTGGAAAAATCACCTTTAAAGAATTTGGTCCCAAAGTCATGGGCGAAGGTTGGGTTAGCCATCATGGCAAGCACAAGGTGGAGGGAGCCCGTGGCGTGGTCGAACCAGCCAATGCCAATCATCCAATTTTACGCAGTGTAAAAGATGTTTTTGGGCCGTCAGATGTTTACGGGATTAATGCTTTGACCGAAAAGGACACAATACTGCTTCGCGGACAGGTCACCGCTAACCTGAGTCCCGATTCAAAACCTGTTGCCAATAAAAATAAACCAATGCAACCCCTTGCATGGCTCCATACCTATGTTTCCCCAAATGCATCAAAAGGTACGACTTTTTGTACCACGATGGGTGCATCTGTCGATTTGGTGAGCGAAGATTTGCGCCGCCTTATTGTAAATGCCACCTACCACTTGTGCGGGCTTGAAGTTCCTCAAAAGGCGGATGCTGCTTATGTCGATCCCTTCTATCCGTCCTTTTACGGTTACACCAAAAATCAGAAAAATTATTGGAAGCTTGAGAACATGCAACCAAGTGACTACGGCTTGGGGAAATCTCCCAAGGCTGCAGATCCTAAGGGTTCTCCAAAGTGGCCTTTCCGGGATTAATTTAGTTTTTAAAGCCTATCCAGCCTCCCATTTTTTCTTAGTTTTCGGTTTTTCCTGTACACATCGTTCGGAGATTGGTGTATAGATCGAATTATTTGAACGATGCCTAAAACAGAAATAATTCTAATCCGTCACGGAGAAACCGAATGGAACCTGTCAGGTCGCTGGCAGGGACATGCTGACTCAGCTCTGAGTCCAAGAGGAATTGCTCAGGCTCAAGCTTTAGGCGAGCGGATGAAGGGCGAGGAGGTTGATATGGTATATGTAAGTGATTTGGAGCGTGCACTTCATACTTCTCGTCTGGTTGGTAATCCTAGTGGTTGGCAACCCCTTCCTATGCCTGCATTGCGAGAGAGAGATCTGGGAGTCCTCGAAGGATTAACAACCGATGAAATGCGAGAAAGTCAACCAAGGGCTTTTCAATCATTTATGGAAGATGGTCCAAATTACCAACCTCCTGGTGGAGAAAGTTTCCAACAGTTTTTTGATCGTTGTTCTCTTGCTATTGAGACCCTGGCCAATGAGCATCCTGGGCAAAAGGTTGTAGCTGTGACCCATGGAGGTGTCCTCGGGGCAGTTTTTCGAAAGGTTTTAAAACTCTCTCTTGAAGCTGAAAGAAATTTTCTTTTGCTTAATTGTTCGATTAACAGGATACAAAAGTCGCAAGTTAATTGGAATCTTGTCAGTTGGGGAGATGTCGCACATCTTCAAGGTTTAGACTCTTTGGACGATTCCTAGGTTATATTTACCAGCCCTTAAAGGATATTAGTTTAATCTTTTAATCCTACAAGCTATACAATAAAAAATACGTAAAAACATACGTTATTAAGAAGATTGTCGGTAAATATATAAAAAAAGAGTGTAATATTTGATAAATACATCATTTTAGGCTATAATATGGTATATGAAAATTGATCCAAAACATGACCTTTTTGAATTTCATTTTCATTACCATATTGAAGATTCCGCTTGTTTCTCCGATAAGTATTTTTTGGCTCATGATTTTGATGAGGCAAAAGAAATGTTTGATTATGCATGTAGCAAGCGGACATCCTTAGCTTTGTTGGATAAAGTAGAAAAATGGAATCGTTGGGCTGATCGCTGGGAGGAAGTCGACCTTCCCACATCTGACCCCTCTTTGAACTGATATGATCGAGTATTTCCCTGCTGCAGCAGGGAGATTTCTTTCGTTTGTGAATAACTTTTATCCTTTTCATTTGCGAAGTCATTTTTTCCACACTCCCTTAGTAATTATGGGTAAAAAAAATCCTGAAGAAGAAGTTTTCGAATTTCGTATAAAATTTTATCATTCTGGCTCTGACTTTATAAACCAGCGTCATTTTATGGCTCTGAACCATTCCGCAGCTTTGGAAATGTTTGAATTTGCATCGAGAAAAGACTCCATTGAAGTGGAAGTTATTGGTTTAGATAGGTGGAATCGTTGGGCAAATCGCTGGGAACCAAGCGAAGAATTAGTCGACGAAGAGGTTGGTATAGTTTCCTAACTGTTCTGATACTCTTTTTGAAAAAGGGTCGTTACTTTATGACTTTTTTTTGCTTATTGAATTAAATATGGCTTTTACCTTTGCATAGCTAATCCGTATTGTGGCGGGAATGATTTCTCCTCCTCACATGCTAGCCTCTTCAAACTTCCGCATTGAATCTGATTGCTCAGATCAAACCGGGCCTCGAGCTGGTAGCCTTGACCTACCTAGGGGGGCTGTTCGCACTCCTGTATTTATGCCGGTGGGTACACAGGCAACCGTCAAGGGTACTTTACCGGGAGATTTAAAAAAGGTTGTGCGAGCCCCTATTATTTTGGGCAATACTTATCATTTAAACCTCAGACCGGGAGTGGAGGTAGTACGCCAGGCGGGTGGCCTTGCAGATTTTATGAACTGGGATGGCCCGGTGCTTACCGATAGTGGTGGTTTCCAGGTATTCAGCCTTTCGAAGTTAAGAAAAATCAATGATGAAGGTGTGCGTTTTCGTTCCCACCTTGATGGCCGGGAAATTTTCCTTGGTCCCCGTGAGGCTGTGGCCATTCAAGACGGGCTTCGTTCTGACATAGCGATGTGCCTGGATGTATGTCCGGCAGCAAACGATTCTCAAAAGGAAGTTGAAAGTGCTGTTAATCGCACCTCTTTGTGGGCTCGTGCTTGCCAGCAAGCTTGGGAAGAAGGAACCGGACCGAAAGAGGGGAGGAATCTATTTGGTATCGTTCAGGGCGGAAGGTTTGAAGAAATGCGCCGGCAATCGGCCGAGCAATTGATTGAGTTGAATTTCCCTGGTTATGCAGTTGGTGGAGTAAGCGTTGGAGAAACCGAAGAGGAAATGCTCGAACAGGTAAATTGGACTACGAGTGTACTCCCTTTAGAAAAGCCTAGATATGTAATGGGAGTAGGCACGCCTACTCAGCTTTTAAGAATGATTGGGATGGGAGCGGATATGTTTGATTGTGTGATGCCAAGCCGAGCGGCTCGCCATGGGATGGCTTACACATCAACCGGCACTCTAAATTTGCGAAACGAAAAATTTAAAGAAGATTACAGCCCGTTGGATGAAAATTCAGATTGTGCAGCATCCCGCGAATTTTCAAAGTCCTACCTACGGCACCTTATTCAGGCAAAGGAGTCTCTGGCTGGTACCATCCTCACCCTGCACAACTTGCGCTTTTTCGTTTCGTTAATGGAGGAGGCGAGGAAGCAGATATTGATGGGAGAGTTCGAGCGTTGGTCGGCTCGTTGGATTTGTAGTTATAACTCGGGGGCTTAGTCTTGACTATGGTCTTCTGATGAAGCAGTTTCTTTTTTCGTCTTCGGACACTAAGGTCGGGCCGTAGCGCAGTCTGGTAGCGCACTACGCTGGGGGTGTAGGGGTCGTGAGTTCAAATCTCACCGGCCCGACCATTTTTTCTTCCTTCTTCCCCCATTCGAAAAGAAGGTTTTCAAATCCTCACCATCTGCTAGAATAGAATCTTTGCGTAATTTATGAAAACTCTAGTAACAGGAGGAGCCGGTTTCCTTGGTAGTCACATTTGTGAACGTTTGCTCGAACAGGGGCATGAAGTCATTTGCTTGGATAATTTCTTTACAGGCAATAAGCAAAATGTCTCTCATCTCAAAGATTATGCCAATTTTGAACTTCTTCGTCACGATGTGATTGATCCGTTTAAGGTCGAGGTCGATCGAATTTACAATATGGCCTGTCCGGCATCTCCGGTTCATTACCAGTATAATCCGATTAAAACGGTAAAGACTTCGGTGATGGGAGCGATTAATTGTTTGGGCTTGGCTAAGCGGGTGGGGGCACGCATTTTGCAGGCATCCACCTCTGAGGTTTACGGAGATCCGGAAATACATCCCCAACCCGAGAGCTACCGGGGGAATGTTAATCCAATCGGTACGCGTGCTTGTTACGACGAAGGAAAGCGTTGTGCCGAGACATTATTTTTTGATTATCACCGGGAAAACCAGGTGGATATACGTGTGGTACGTATTTTCAATACTTACGGACCACGAATGGCACCGGACGATGGTCGGGTGGTTTCCAATTTCATCGTACAGGCCCTCAAAGGTGAGGACCTGACTATCTACGGGGACGGATCCCAGACTCGTTCTTTTTGCTTTGTCGACGATTTGGTGGAAGCAATCCTTCGTACCATGGAACAGGAAGAAACTGTTGGCCCGATAAATATTGGAAATCCAGTTGAATTCACGATCCGCGAATTGGCCGAGCAGGTACTCAAACAGGTAGGTTCATCTTCCAAACTTGTGGAAATGCCCCTTCCTTCGGATGATCCTACTCAACGAAAGCCCGATATTTCCCTTGCTAAGAAGGTCTTGGGGTGGGAGCCCAAAGTTCAATTGGCTGAGGGGTTGGAGCGTGCCATTCCTTATTTCCGCGATGCGATATCTCGCTAGCCATATGTTTCCGTACCGACCCTTTTTTATATGAGTTTGTTTTCACCCGTTCAATCGATCATGCAATCCCTTAAGGGGCGGCAATATCGAAAATTTATTAAAAAGTGCGTCCCGGTAGTAACCCGGATCAACGAGTTGGAGAAGGAATTGCAGTCTTTGAGTGACGATCAGTTACGAGCCAAAACGGATGAGTTTATGCAGCGTTACAAGGACGGAACCAGCCTGGACGATCTGCTGCCCGAGGCCTTTGCTGTGGTCAAAAACGGAGCGCGCCGAATTTGTGGTAAAACCATTGATGTGTGCGATCAGCCAATTGAATGGCAGATGGTTCATTACGATGTACAGTTGATCGGCGGTATGGCCTTGCATGAACGCCACATAGCAGAAATGGCAACAGGGGAGGGTAAAACCCTGGTCTCCACCTGTCCTCTTTACCTCAATGCATTGTCTGGTCAGAACTGCCAACTTGTCACCGTCAATGATTACCTTGCTCGTCGGGATTCTAATTGGATGGGTGCGCTGTTTGAATTTCTGGGACTGAAGGTGGGATGTATTCAAAACAGTATGCCATCATCCGAGCGTCGTGATATGTACGCTAAGAATATTACCTATGGCACCGCATCTGAGTTTGGATTTGATTATTTGCGGGACAATGGAATGGCTACCAGCCAGGAAGATCAGGTCCAACGGGATCATTTTTTCTGTATTATTGATGAAGCAGACTCCATCCTCATCGATGAAGCACGTACACCCTTGATTATTTCCGGTCCCATGCGTGAGGACAATCCATTGCCATTTAGTGAGATGAAACCTCTGGTGACTAAGCTAGTGGATGCACAGGTTCGCCAGTGTAATCGCTTGGCTGAGGATGCTAAGAGGGTACTAACTTCGGATGAATCTGACGAGGATGTACTTGATGAAGCCACTGGCAAACTTTACCAGGTGAAGCGGGGATTGCCCACCCATCGGCAGTTCATGCGGATGATGGAGGATGCTAAAATCCGAAAACGTTTTGAGAAGTTCGACCTGGAAATGAATTCCGATTATAACAAGGAAAGGGCACACAATTTAAAGGAAGAACTGCACTATGTAATTGACGAAAAAAACCAGCAGGCGGACTTGACCGAGCAGGGGCGTGGTTTGATCAGTCCAAGTGATCCTGAGGGCTTCGTAATTCCTGACCTTGCCACTACCTATGTGGAAATTGACCGCAAGAAGACTTTAAGCGATGAGGAAAAGCGCCAGGAACGCGAGCAGGCGGAACTTGAATTTCAGGTAAAAAGTGAACGTATCCATACGATTTCTCAATTGTTACGTGCCTTTGCCCTTTACGAAAAAGACAAAGAATATGTGGTGCAGGGTGGCAAGGTTATGATCGTGGATGAAAATACGGGTCGTTTGATGCCGGGTCGTCGCTGGAGTAACGGATTGCACCAGGCGGTTGAATCCAAAGAAGGGGTACAGATCGAAAAGGAAACAAAGACATACGCCACCATTACTATTCAGAATTATTTTCGGATGTATGATAAGTTGTCGGGAATGACCGGTACTGCCGAGACTGAGGCTGGTGAATTTCATGATATTTATCGCTTAGGAGTTATGGTCATTCCTACTCACCGTAAGTGTGTACGAGAGGATCTTAACGATTTGATGTTCAAAGGCCGTAGGCAAAAGTACAATCAGGTATTGGAAGATCTTACTGAGGCCCATAAACGCGGACAACCGGTTTTGGTGGGTACTGCATCAGTGGAATCTTCCGAAGTTTTCGGTCGTATGCTCAAGCGGGCAAACATCCGCCATACTGTACTCAATGCAAAATTTCATGAAAGGGAAGCTGAGATTGTTGCCCAGGCTGGGCAGAAGGGTGCAGTAACGATTGCCACCAATATGGCAGGTCGGGGAACAGACATTAAATTGGGCGAGGAAGTCAAAGAACTTGGAGGTCTGCTTGTCCTGGGCACGGAAAGGCATGAGTCCCGGCGGATTGACCGACAATTACGCGGACGTTGTGCCCGTCAGGGCGATCCTGGAGCCTCCCGCTTTTATGTGTCATTGGAGGATGATTTGATGCGTTTGTTCGCCAACCAGGGAGCTCTTTCCAAGATGTTGGAAAAATCGTTTGGGGATGATGAGATGCTCGAGCATGGTACGCTCGACTGGTCGATCCAAAACGCTCAGAAAAAAGTGGAGCAGCAAAATTATTCCATCCGTAAACGCCTGCTTCAGTATGATGATGTTCTTAACCGCCAACGGGAAATTGTTTATTCGATTCGTAATGATGTTTTACTTGAGGAAGATCCCGGTAAAATCCTTCTCGATCTGGTGGAGGAGGAGGTGGACGAACGTCTAGCCACCATGCCGGAAAACGAGTTTAAGGCCACCAAGTTAGCGGATATGCCGGAGGTTGAATCTTTCGTTGCCTCCTGGGTGAATATTACTTTCCCCCTTAATCTTAATGCCGAGGAATTTGTTGGCCTGGGCGAAGAAGGTTGCAGGAAATTACTTCTTGAAAAAATCCACCAAGCCTATGAAGGCAAGCGCAAGCTGGAGGATCCTGAACAGATTCAAAGCTTGGAGCGCTATGTGGTGGTCAATGCAGTTGATGTTCATTGGCAGGACCATCTTACAGAGATGGAAGAATTGCGCCGTAGTGTGGGCTTGCGGGGATATGGCCAGAAAGATCCCTTGAGTGAATACAAGAGCGAGGCATTCCGGGCTTTTGAAGAAATGATGGGTTCGATGCGTTCAGAGGTTTGTACAGGTATGTTTCGTGCAGCGACCAACTTGGCAGCCTTTGAAAACATGTTAAATACTTTGAGTAAATCTGCCAAATCGACTGGACCAGACTCCGGTAGTGCTGCTGGATTTGACCGTTTTTCTGCCCCCTCTGCTTCCGCGCCCCCCCCTAGTGCACCATCAGCACCTCCTGTCGCCACACCGGTGGTCAGAGATGCACCCAAAGTCGGTCGTAATGATCCTTGCCCCTGTGGGAGCGGTAAGAAATACAAGAAGTGTTGCGGGATAGGGGCAGCCTCCTAGGGCAGTCAAAGATACAAGATTAGCTTTTTTCGGAAAGGCAGCGGGCAAGATCTGTCCATTGTGAACCGGTAATCTTTTCAGGGCGTATGGTTGGGCAGAGGTTCTGTCTTTTTAACCACGAGAGCATAACTTCTTGAATATCAGAATTCTCGTTTTTGATTAGGCTTCCCAACTGTTTTCTGCGTTGCGTAAAAATTCTTCTAATTAATACCCGTACATCCTTAGGAAAGGGGAATTTATTTTCCAACCTGTCCATCCGTAGCAACACGGAATCAACCGATGGTGCTGGAAAAAAGCATTGTCCAGGCACCGCATGTTTTCCACCTGTTTTATAGCAGGCCTGTAAAAAAATGGATAGGGCATTAAATGTTTTGCTTCCAGGACAGGCGAGCATGCGTTCAGTTGCTTCCTTTTGTAACATCATGACCATTCGCAAAGGAAGTTTTCCAGATCCGAGCAAACCTTCTAACCATGCTGAGGAAATTGCATAGGGCAGATTGGCGACCACTGCAAAATCACCTATTTCTTCGGGTAAATCTCCGGTGGGGCATTTGACCGCATCTGCCCGTAAGAGATTGAGTTGACCCGATTTAATATAGGAGGCGAGCTGTTCTCTAAGGTGAGCATCCAGACGACGATCAATTTCTACTGCATAGACTGGATGCCCATGTGCGAGCAGGCGTTCGGTCAGGGTGCCGAGTCCGGGGCCAATCTCGAGCACGGGCATCTTTTTAGGAAGATCTGCCATGGAAATAGATTTTTCCACAAGGTTTCCATCGATCAGGAAATTTTGACCTAATTTCTTATTGGGGCGATGATCGAGTTGACGGAGCAACTCATTGGTGACTGATGGACTAAGAGCCATTCAAGCAGTGGGCAGGAGAATACTTCGGTCTATCTATTCGCAGTCCTTCATCTCCCCGATGAACTCCTCGACATTTTCCGCCCGCATTAGAGCCTCTCCACAGAGCACGGCATCGGCACCTGCCTCCCGGGCACGCCAGGCATCTGCTGGTTCGAGGATTCCACTCTCGCTTACTTTGATAATTCCTTCAGGAATTTTCGGGAATAAATCTTCAGTCACCGCAAGGTCGGTCTTGAAACGTTTTAAATCCCGGTTGTTTACTCCAAGAAGAAGAGGGTTGTGGGGTAAAACTTTTTCGAGCTCTTCTTCTTCATGGATTTCATAAAGGCAGGTAAGTCCTGCTAGGTCTGCTGCATACCTTAGGGTTTTTAATTCGTCATCATCCAGGGCACGAACGATTAGAAGGATTGCACGGGCACCGGCTTCGAGAGCTTCCAATATCTGAATCGGGTGGACCATAAAGTCTTTGCGCAGAGTTGGGGTGGAGCGGTTGTGTTCGCGTAAAAAATCATTCACATCCCAAAGGTCCTGCAGAGTGCCTCCGAAATAGGGTTCGTCGGTTAGTATGGAAAGTGCGTCGGCACTTGCATTAACATACGTCCGTGCCTGTTCTGGAGCAGATGCAGCGGATGCGATCTCACCAGCAGAGGGGGACTTTCGTTTAATCTCGGCGATGACGGATAATTCATCCGGACTGGAGAGGGCATCAAGAAACGAGGGGCCGTTTTGGAGGCGTTCTCCAAGTTGGGAAAGTTCGCTATCACGAACCGGACGGATGAGCGGTTCGATTTCGCGGCGCTTGGCCGCCATGATTTCAGATAGTTTGTCCATGGATAATTGTTTGGGGAAAATAAATTTCCTGGGGTATGGGTTTGCAAGTCCCAGGCATTTTTCCCATAGTGCGCCTGCGTGAGCGAAATTCAACGACTAAGAGAACTTATGGCAAGATTGCGTGCCCCGGACGGTTGTCCCTGGGATCAGGAGCAAACCCATCAATCCATTGCCCGTTGTTTAGTTGAAGAGGCAGCTGAGGTGCTGGAAGCAATCGATACCGAGGACACGGAGTTATTAAGGGAGGAACTGGGCGATCTTTTACTTCAGGTAGTTTTTCATTCGCAGATTGAAGAGGAGGCAGGGCGCTTTGATCTTGAGGATGTTGCTCGGGAAATTTCAGAAAAATTAGTCCGGAGGCATCCACATGTTTTTGGGGATCCAAGCGACAAAGAAGAAGATGCTGATGCGGTGATTGATCGTTGGGAACGAATTAAGGCCGAAGAAAAAAAGGCCAAGGGGGTAAGTGAAACAAATCAAAAATTTAAGAATTTGCCTCCGCAACTTCCCTCCACTCTTTTTGCTAACGAGGTATACAAGCAGGCAAATAAACTGGGCTTGGAGAAGGAGGGGGAATGGGATGATAGTAAGATCAATGAAATGGGCAGCGGTTTGAATGAAGCCCAAGCGGGAAGAGCTCTTTTCGAATGGGTGGCAGCCTGTCGGTCTGGTGGGATTGATCCAGAATCTGCCCTGCGCAAATTTGCATCGTCTCAAGTCCGTATTCTCGAAGAGAAATATAAGCCAAAGCCTTGAGCATTTTCCGCTCCACGAAGTTTGAAACTCTGGAGTTTTTTGACGATTCCAAACGTCGCACCCTTGTTTGTGAACTACGTAAGAGTCTCCGTTCGCGTAGGATTAATCTGCGATTAAAAAGCCCAAGCAGTGCTTTGCTCACTTTTCCTCAGCGAATGGCATGGAAAGAGGCGGAAAAGTTTTTGCAGCAACAAACAGATTGGTTGCGGCGTAAAAGTTTGGAGTTTCCAGCCCGCATATTTATGAGCGATCATTTTTCTGGGGGCGGGTGTATTTGTTTAGATTCCATAGGTTCGGGCAAACCGGTTAATGTACAGATAGACCCCCAAGCTAACAGAACCAGGACCAGTCTCGAAAACCAGCAAGTTTCTATTTTTGTATCATCCGAAGAAAACCGTGAGTATTTGATTAAAGAAGCCTGCCGTAAATTAGCCTGTCAATTTCTGCCTTCCAGGTTGCAATGGGCGGAGGAACGGACTGGTTTGCAGTCGAAAAGAATCAGGGTGGGGGATCAAAGTACCCGTTGGGGGTCTTGTTCCCCACGTGGAACGATTTCCTTAAACTGGCGAATTATTCTACTTCCTGAAGAGTTAGGAAACTATGTGATTTTTCATGAACTTACTCACCTCGTGGAGATGAACCATTCCTCCCGCTTTTGGATAAAACTAGAAGAATTTGTGCCCGGAGCCAAAGAGATGGACCGTAAATTATCCAGGGCAGGAAAACCAGTGTTTGCTTTAGGACGAATAAAATAGTCGCTAAAAAGCCAATTTATTCAGGTCCGAGTTCCCAGGCGGATCGGCCACCCATCGAGCGCAGATAGATTAAGCCCTCACTGCCTTCTTCCGCCACATCAGTCGGGGTGATGGCATCAGGCCCGTAGCGACGGTTTAAGTCGAGTCCAAAGGCCAACATTTTACGGACTAAGGATTTTTTTCCTGAAAACGCAGCTCCATGGAGAAGGGTGTAACCGTTCATCGCCTCGATGGTTGGATCAGCGGAACGTTCGAGTAAATAATCGACGACATCTTCACGACCAGCCACGGTGGCGACTAACAGGGGGGTGGCCCCAAATGAGTCCTGTTCATTGATTAGTCGTCCGGCTTTAAGGAGCGATCGGATCTGATCATAATCTCCGGTGCCAGCAGCCAAGTGTAATGGGTAGGATGATTTTACACCCAATCCCTTAAGTAATTCGACAATTTTAACATTTCCACTTGCTCCGGCCAAGTCCATGAGGTTTGAGCCATAAGCATCGACGGCATGCACATCGGCAGACAGGGCGAGTAAGGTTTCGACTGTTTCCAGTTGTCCGCGGAGGGTCGCAGTCATGACTGGAGTTTCCTGCTCGTCAGTCTGGGCATCAACTTCGGCACCGTCTTCCAAAAGTAATTCGACCACTTCCTGGTTTTTTCCCCATGCGGCACTGTGCAGGGGGGTGGATAGATGATTTCCTCGGGTATTTGGATCACCACCATTGCGCAGTAAATAGTCCACAATGTATGCGTTTCCACGATATGCGGCATAATGCAGTGGAGAATGACCAAAGCGGTCGTTCGCATTGATCAAGGCTCCCATGGCCACGGCTTCAACTACCTCGTTTAGGTCGTCACGGGCGATCGCTAGAAATAAGCGGGTATTGATTTGATCAATCCATTCCTGGCCAAGTCGGTCAACCATGAGGGACCAGGGTTGCTGGTCCGCGTTTGAGAGTTTAAGTTTTCCTGACAACCCTCTTTGGTTATTACTTTTTAGATTGAAATTCGAAAATTCATCCAACCAACTGATATATTTTAATTGATCAAAACTAAGGCCTTGTGGTTCCCGGAGCAATTTGGCAGATGCAGTTGGATTGAAGTCGAGGGCAAATGCATGATTGTTCAATAATTTACGCCGGTGAAAGGCAAGTGGCTCAATGGTCGAACCAAGTTTTAATTCCCGCGAATATTCGGGGGTGGATAGCCAGGCAGAATCGGTTCTTTCGATAAGATCAAGTTGATGAACTTGAAGTAAAGCATTGAGGCCAATACCAGCCTTCATGCCTGCAAGTAACTCCCGAAAGGCAAGGGGATTGGAAATTTTCATTCCTGTAGCCCAAATCGGAATGGTTTGGGCAATGGTTTGGCCGTTGGGGAGGGTAGCTTGTTCGGTACGGGAACTTCCTCCGGCAAAGGCAAAATCTCCGCTCGGGAAACGGACTAATTCCCGGGCACTTAGATCAAATCCAGGCAGATCAGTATCCGCTCCCAATTTATTTGCTGAAAATAATTTAAGGGCCATGTCCACGACTTCTCCAAGAAAATGGTGGAAACCTTCTTCTGGTAGACTAATGCGACCGACAAGAGGGGCGTCACCTGGCAACTGGTCGACGATCTTTAGAGGATTTACCTGTTTCGCCGCGCTTGTTTTATCATTTGAATAATTACGCACATCAATATTTAGGGTGCCCGGTTGAGAACTAAAAAGGAGCCCATAAGAATCGAGCAGGAGAGAGTCAAACAAGGGAAGGATCGAATCGATAAGGGGATTTCCTTGCCATGCCTCGACCATTTGTCCATTTCCGGTACCCTCGAGGTAGAGAGCAAGATCAGAGGATTGGCTGGCATGTTTAGCAAGAGGAGCAGGCAATTCGGGCAGTTGAAAGCTTGAAGAAAGTGAGGATATAAAATTTTCGAGATCCTGATTCCGTGAAGGGAGGTTTGCGTTTTGTCGGAGGAGTAAATTACCAAGCAGGAAGCAAAAATCACCTTCCCGACCGATGGCAAATGGCTGGGTGGTCCGTTGGTAAACTTTTGGATTATTTTTAGATGGGCGCAGACCTAAGAAACGGGCGAGATCTGACATCGCACGGTCGGCCAGTTCAGGGGAGCTTGCCCGGGCAATCGCCCCGAATTGTGGGTGCGGATTTTCGCCTTCGACCAGCCGGACGAAAAATTGTACTGGTTCGGACCATCTTATCCCACTACTGTTACGGTCAGAAAGCCAGGAACGCAGTGGAGAACCAGCTTCTTCCATGCGCCTGAATAAAGAGTTCCATCTCTGGTTCTTGATGATTTCCGATTTGGATATCATTTTTTGTCCATCGATGCTGAGCACGAGGATAGAGTCGGTCGGCACCCTGTGAAGGGTTGGAGAGACTGGAGCAGACTTCGCAGATACAGCCAAGAAAGAAACGGACAGGCACGAGGTTAGGAAGAGAATGAATGAAGAGCGAAAAATAAGCATAAAGTTATAGTCTCAAGCTAATCAGCGTCAGATATTGGTCAAATTATCTTTCCATTCTTCCCTGTCCTTTCTAAAGATTGTCTAAGGAAAATTATGTTTACTGGAATCGTTGAAGGAGTTGGTGTTGTAAAAAGCCTGGAAGAACAGGAGGAATCCTGGTTGCTTCGCTTGGAATTACCCTTTGCTGATGGAGATGGATTGGAAGCAGGGGCAAGCTTAGCAGTAAATGGATGTTGCCTAACTATGCGGGAAGACGGGGCAACCGCTGGATCGTTTGATTTGCTGGAGGAAACCCTTAACCGTACAAACCTCGGACAATTATCTACCGGAGACTGGGTAAACCTCGAGCGCTCCCTCCCAGCGAACGGTCGTTTGGGCGGTCATTTTGTAACCGGTCACATTGATGGTCCGGGAACGATTCAAGTTTTTGAGGAACGGGGTAAAAATTTATATCTTCAAGTGGGTGTAGAGCAGGAATCAGCCAAGTATCTGGTGGATAAAGGATGCATTGCAGTGGATGGATGTTCGTTGACTGTTTGTGAAGTAACTGACGATTCCTTTGCAGTCTGGCTCATTCCCCACACTTTGGACCAGACGAATTTGAAAGGGCGAAAGCCTGGGGATCGCTTGAACTTAGAATTCGACCTGCTTGCCAAGTATGTCGAGCGAATCCATGCAAAGTCATGAATGATTCTTTCACTATGGAGCCCGGGGATGCGGCTTTGGCGGTTTTGGATGAATTAAAAAGACAACGGTCCGAAGGAATTCGCCATTTGTACATGGAGGAATCCACTTTGCAGGGATTGGAGGAATTATTAGCAGGAGGGAAAAAGGAGTCTCCACCGATTGCCGCTGTGCCTGATAAGCCTAGATTTGATCAAGTCTCCGAACCCCCTGCCGTGGCTAAGGTTCTTCCGGATACCCAAGCACCTCTTCAGGAAAAGACTGCTCCTATTTCTCAACCAACTCTAAAATCAGTCAACCCAGCACTGGCGAAACCGCCGGAGATTTCACTGCCCAATGGATCAAAGACTGAACGATGGAATTGGCTAAAGGAGCAGGTGTTGGGTTGCGAGGTTTGCCAGTCCGAACTTAATCCCGGGGCAAAGGTGGTTTTTGGCGTGGGGAATTTGGATGCGGATTTATTTTTTTGTGGGGAAGCACCGGGTCCAGAAGAGGAGGAAGCGGGCGAACCCTTTGTTGGACCGGCTGGTGAATTGTTGGATAAAATTATATCTGTCATGGGACTGTCGAGGGAATCAGTTTACCTTGGCAATGTGGTTAATTTTCGTCCCCGTCATGAACGTGCTTACGGTAACCGCCCGCCCACTTCCGATGAATTGAACTTTTGTTTGCCCTACCTAAAGGCACAGTTGGAAATCATTAAGCCAAAAATCGTGGTTGCCCTTGGCAAGACCGCGACCGATGGATTGCTTGGTCCTGACCCTCAGCGCCGGCTCGGACAGATGCGTGGAAGCTGGCATGAATACGAAGGTATTCCCATGATGGTCACCTATCACCCATCCTACCTCCTCCACAACCCAAGCAAATCGAGTAAGCGTAAGGTATGGGATGATATGCTCATGGTTATGGAAAAGTTGAAACTCCCGATCAGTGAGAAACAACGGTCCTTTTTTCAATAAGCCTTTTTTACTGTGTCTGAATCAATCGTCTTAATGACACTGGCGGGGCATACCCCTTCGGCCGAGCTTTTGAGCTGGCGGTCGGAAGAGGCTGAACTTTCGATCGCGGTGGATGGTGGTTGCTTGGCTTATCGCCATGCGGATGTTGAACCGGATGTAATACTTGGAGATTTTGATTCCTGTGGAGATATTTCGGACATCCAAACGAAATTTCCACGATCAGAGATTCATAAATTACCTGACCAGGAACATACCGATTTTGAAAAATCGGTTTCTTGGATGATGAATAGGGGAGTTCCCAAACAACTGGTCATCCTTGGTGGACTGGGAAAACGAACAGATCATTGCCTTTCCAATTTGATGACCGCTGCCCGGATTAACCCGTCTGTGGAAGTGGTCTTTGATGATGCCCACGAGTATGTGAGGAGAATAACTCCGTGCACATCTTTCTTACTGAATGGTAGGTCGGGAAGTACCCTTAGCCTGCTCCCCATGGGAAAATGTGAAGGTGTAGAGAGTTCTGGTCTGCAATGGGAATTGCAAGGGGTAGATTTTTCCTGGGACGGAATGGTCAGTCAGAGTAATCAATGTGTTGCCGATGAAGTACGGGTGGAATGCCAAAAAGGGGTTCTCTTTGCCTTTGTTTCCAAGGAGTCATAAAAAAACCCTGCCGGTATTGACCGACAGGGTTTTAATAAAGTAACAAATAAAAATACTTAAGACTTGAACTGGGGGAGTATTCCTTTGTCCATTGCTTCTTTGAAATACTTTTCTGGGTCCTTCTTCCATCTGCGCTGTGCACTGGATGACCAGAAGTAGACGGTCTTTCCATTGTACTCAATGGTTTTGGATTCGGGATTGACAATCCGATCATTGTAAATGGGGCAGAAGCGTTGATCGAGCAATTCAACTTTGTCCACGCCAAGTTCCTTCTTTTCAGATGCGGAAAACTTTTCGGCAAGTGCAGGTACTGCTTTTATGTAGTAAGCAGTAGCCTTGTCGAAAGCTTTGACGCAGGAACCGCAGCAAAATTCGATCTTCTTGCCCAGGACCTCAGAGTATTCTTCCGGATCGATGTCGTCATCCAACATGAGGGCACATTTGTCTGCTCCAAAAAGAGCGGGCTGCATAAGCAATGCGATAAAGAGAGTAGAGAGTGCAATTTTCATAAATATTAATTTGATCGATTGGATCAGAAAATTCAAGCTTTTCAGCGGGATTAAAGAAACTTTTTTTATTGAGGTAGGTATTATCGGGTTGACCAAGGCAGGTAGGCTCTTTGCGATACAGACAATGAGAGATTCGCAAAACCTCGAATGTTTCCGCAAGCAATTGCAGGAATCTCTCGAGGAGATCGAACAATACCTGGCTAAGACGGCAGAATCAGCCGAAGCAGTTTCCCCGGATAAAGGCCTTGGTCGTTTATCGAGAATGGAAGCGATGCAGGACCAACAACTCATTCTTGCGGCACGTCGTCGCAAAAAAATGCAAAAAGTCGAGGTTCTCTCCGCCTTACAACGCATAGAGAACGGAATATTTGGAACCTGTATATTTTGCGGAAAACCGATCGCTTTTGAGCGTTTGGAAGTTGCACCTGAAGCAACTACCTGTGTGAACTGTTCTTAAATTTATTTCCTGTACCGTTCATTTTATCCATGTGCGTCTGCTTGCTGAACTGCCTGATCGGCATCAAACCAGGGTGTAATGGTTTGTAAGTCCTGATCGTTCCCGATGCAGTACACAAGATCACCGGCGCAAAAAGTTGAATCGGCAAGACGATGGACAATCAAAGATTCTCCCTGTCGAATCGCGAGAATGGAAACACCCGATTTTTCGGCTAGGTCGAGATCCCGGGGAGATTGTCCAATCACCCGACTGCCTTCAGTGACTAACAAGTTCTCAACCTTCAAGTCCTTGAGCCCCGCATGGGCTGCCAGGGGTAGAGGGGAGGAGGAATGCTCGCGGTCGGAGTGCATTGTTTCCTCACGTGCCTGATCAATTTCACGGACAATTAAATTTCGCGGAATCTTGAGCTGACGTAGAACAAGGGAAAGAATTTCCAGCCCTCCTTCCACTTCAGATGCGACCACATTGACCGGTATGACTTTGCTGAGTTGTTCCGATCCACGCATGTATTGAGTGCGCACAAAAACGGGTGCTTGTACCTTCATTCGGCCAATTGTGGAAATGACCCGCTCAATTGCCTGGTTGTCATTAATCATAATGACGATGGCCCGGCAGGTCTCGACATGGGCATGGCCAAGAGCTTCTTCACTGGTGGCATCAGCATAGTAGACTGGATCACCCAACCGGCGACCAAGCTCAACGTTATCCGAGTTCATCTCCAGGGCAACCGCTTCAATATCTAAGCGGCTTAAACTGTTGGTGAGTAAACGTCCGGCCAGCCCGTATCCAATGACCACAATGTGATCATTATGTCCGACTGTACGATGCTCGAGTTCTTCTGCACTTCTTGCCCGTAGGAGTTTAGCAAGTGGATCGAGTGCTCGTTCTCCGGCAGTAAAGTGAGGAGCTTTATAAACAAGTAGAGGGGTTAGAAACATGCTGAGAATTCCTGCGTTGAGTAAAGGACCAATTTCGGATTCGAGCACCACCCCTTCGTGAATTGCGAGTTGGAGGATCACAAACCCAAACTCTCCAAACTGAGCCAGGCCCACTCCGGCCAACCAGGCAGCTCGAGGGGGGAAACGCATAAAGGAGGCGGCAAGGATGGCAATCAACCCTTTCCCGCCAATGAAAGCGAGAAGAAGAAGACCTACTTCTACAGGCTTGTCGGCGAGTAATTGAAAATCAAAAAACATCCCCAGGGAGACGAAGAAGAAACTTACAAAGACATCGCGCAGTGGTAGAATGTCACCCATCGCCCGATGGCGGAAATCGGTATCCGCCACAATCATGCCGGCAAGGAAGGCACCCAGTGCCAGGGATAGGCCTGTTAGGGAAGTAAGGTAAGCGGTTCCAATACAAAGGCAAAGTACAGTAAGGATAAAGACTTCGTTACTGCGGCTTGAATCCACCCAGCGAAAGAGTAGGGGAACAAGCTTGCGGGAGGCGGCAAAGAGCAGGGTAACCATGAGTGCAGCCTTGGCTAAAGCTATGCCAATTGCCTGCCAGGTTTCGGGCTTATCGAGCCCAAACGAAAGTAAGGGTACGATAAGCACCATGGGAACGATGCAAAGATCCTGAAAGATCAAGGTACCCACAATAAAGCGCCCATGGGGTGCGTCTAATTCACCACGCTCTCCAAGAGTACGAAGAACCAAGGCCGTGCTGGATAAAGCAAAGACAAAACCATACACAATTGCCTGCGGAGTGGAGAGACCAAAACCTACACAGATTGCGAAGGTTACAAGAGCAGTGACGCTTACTTGGATTAAGCCGCCAAGAGCAACCTGGCGAAAGATATTGCGCAAACGGGCAAGAGAAAATTCCAAGCCGATTGTAAAGAGAAGGAAAATTACGCCAACTTCAGCAATTACCTCAATGGCTTCAGGGTCGTGGGCAAGTGAAAGTGCATTGGGGCCAACCAGGGCACCCGAGAGTACAAGCCCGGCAACCACAGGAAGTTTTAGTCGCCCGAGAATGAGGGTGACCAATACGCTAACGGTGGCAATAACGGTAATTTCCTGTAGCAAATGCATCGGGCAATCATCTGAATGATGAGTGGTCAAAAGGACAACCCGAAAGCTTTAAAATTTGGGGAAAATTATTTGTTTCAAGCATGAGAGAAATTCATCCTGACCCGGCCGGGCAAAAAAGGTGAAGAAATTACACTCAATTCGAAGTTAAAAGTACGATTGGCACGCCTGATGCAAAACCCTTCTCACCAAATTAACCTGTAATAACAATAAGTCATGGAAATAAATAAATACATAGGTAGAGAGAGTTCTGATGAAATGGTTTGGCTCAAAAGTTTGTGCTGGGGAATCGGACTGGCATTATTTGCGGTGAGCTTCCTTGGATTAATGAACCTGTAAAAGCAATTGATAATTGGTTTTTGACTAGGCTGAAAATTAATTCGCTTGGAGTGTAAGCTTGCCTTGCCAATGCTTAAGGTTGTCGATACTTTTGGTCGCTTGCATGAATTCCGCCGCACCACATTCCACACATATTCGTAACCTCGCGATCATCGCCCATGTTGATCATGGAAAGACCACTTTGGTCGATCAACTACTTAGGCATTCTGGTGTCTTCCGAGAGAATCAGGCAATCGATGATCGCGCGATGGACTCGATGGACCAGGAGCGTGAGCGCGGAATTACAATCAAGGCGAAGAATACTTCCGTGCGTTGGAAGGAATACTTAATCAATGTAGTCGATACCCCTGGTCACGCTGATTTTGGGGGCGAGGTTGAACGGGTAATGAAGATGGTGGACGGTGTAATGTTGGTGGTGGACTCCCACGAAGGTCCACAGGCCCAGACACGATTCGTTTTGCAAAAGGCTTTGGCTGCCGGTTTGTTACCGGTGGTATTCGTCAATAAGATTGACCGGCCCAATGCTGAGCCTGCCAAAATGCAGGACAAGGTGTTGGAACTCTTTTTGGAACTGGAAGCCACAGACGAACAATTTAATGCACCTTTTCTCTTTGGCAGTGCTAAGGAAGGCTTTGCTAAGGCTTCCCTGGACGATGAGAATACCGACATGCTTCCACTCTTTCAGGCAATTGTTGATCGTGTGCCTGCTCCAGTAATTAATGATGATCCCAACTTTCGCATGTTGGTCAGCAATGTCGACTGGTCTGACTATGTTGGACGCATCGCGGTTGGCAAAGTGCTTTCCGGTAAGGTCAAGGCAGGAGATCCAGTCTGGAGGATTGGTGAGAATGGATCTTCACCCCGGTCAAAGGTTACAAAAGTATTTGAGTACAGTGCTTTAGCTACTCAGGATTTATCTGAGGGTGTGGCTGGAAATATTGTCGGGGTTGCAGGCTTTGAAGAGGTTGATATTGGAGAAACTCTTTCGGGTAGCCCGGATGCTGAGGGTTTACCTTTTGTACAGATTGATCCTCCCACAGTTATGATGTCTTTTTCGGTAAATGACGGACCTTTGGCTGGACGCGAAGGAGACCGTGTGACTTCCCGTGAAATTCGCGAACGTTTATTTCGCGAAGCCCGCACCAATGTATCGATCAAGGTGGAGGATGGAAATGATTCCACTGAATTTAAAGTCAGTGCCCGTGGAGCTATGCAAGTTGCTGTCCTTGTGGAAACAATGAGACGTGAAGGCTTTGAGATTTTGGTAAGTCGACCATCTGTTATTCGCAAGGAAATCGACGGGCGGATGCACGAACCATACGAGACTTTATATTTGGAAGTGCCTGACGAATGTCTCGGTGGATGCATGCAGGCTGTGGCAAACCGCAAGGGGCAGGTGGATGATATGTCCGCTTCCAATGGATGGACTCGTTTGCAGGCAATTATGCCTACCCGTGGATTGATCGGGTTGGAGTTTGAGGCTCTTAATATTACCAGTGGTCGGGGAATTTTATCCCACTTATTTTTGGAGTACCGCCCGGTAACCGGAGAAATTCGAACCCGTCAAACGGGAACGCTTGTATCCATGGAAAAAGGTGAGTCTAATACATATGCACTGCGGAATATTGAAACGCGGGGTAAATTGTTCATTGGTTCAGGGGAAGAAGTTTATGAGGGTATGATTGTTGGGGAGAATCCACGGACTGAGGATTTGCCCGTCAATCCGACCAAAGCCAAACATGTGACCAATCACCGGGCAGCGGGAAGTGACAGGACCGAAGCTCTGACCCCTGCGATTCGCTTTTCACTGGAGCGGGCGATTGAATATGTAGGTCCCGATGAATTAGTCGAGGTGACCCCTAAACTGATACGCCTGCGTAAACGCATACTAGATTTTAACGCACGTAAGCGCGAGTCCAAGAAAGTAGTATCCTAAGTTTGCTCTTGGCTTGTACCTTCAAGCCGAGAAAGTTAAGCAAGTGAGAATGTTTTTCCGTTCTATTCAGTTTCATTTTTTAGTTCTCTTATCAGTAATTCTTTGCGGTTGTGGAGTGGGTAACCTTTATGGACCTGCTTATTATTCAGATACCAAGCTTGGAGAGAATGTCAGAAGGGTAACTTTTCGGGGAGGTGATCATCCTATGACTGGGGACTTGTGCCTCCTTAGATGTGCCGAATTGACTTTGGAATCTGGCCATACACATTTTCAGGTTGTTGATTCTGAGTCCGGATCGAATATTGACCAGGTTGGTTCGGTCTATCCTTTTGACCAGCACTATCACATGGATAGCCCTTTTATTCGGGAAGTTACTTCCGTGACCAAGACCATTCGTCTACACAAAGAAGAAGCTGAGGTTGGATTTTCATATAGTGCTAGTGACGTCCGTCGCTCGATGCGCCAAAAGTACGAGATTAAATAAGGCAATCGAAGTTATTTATTTCGTCCATCATTGACCTCCTGTCTACCTTCCTGTTGACTGCGCTCTTTTATCTATGAACGAACCAATTGAAATTCGTATCCCCGAGTTTATCCGCAATGGCTTGATCCTATGGGTCATTATCGCCATCGCCGTGATTAGCGGGGCTATCACATCCACCTACACCGTCCAAGCAGAGTCTCAGGGCGTGGTCTTGCGCTTTGGTAAGTATCTCAAGACCGTTGAGCCAGGCTTGCGATTCAAGGCACCCTACGGAGTTGATAAGGTGTATGTTTTACCTGTCCGTCGCCAACTTAAGCAGGAGTTTGGTTTTGCCACACTTGGTGCGAGTAACAACAACCAATTTTCGGAGCCCCGTACCCGCACCCGTGAAAAAAGCATGGTTACCGGAGATTTGAATGCGGCCGAGGTTGAATGGATTGTTCAATATCGTATTAGTGATCCGAGGCTTTATTTGTTCAATGTTTTGGATCCTGAAGGTACCTTGCGTTATGTGTCTGAGTCAGTCATGCGTACCGTGGTGGGGGACCGTACAGTCGACGAGGTCATTACCATCGGGCGTCAGGAAATCGAAGAAGAGGCACGCGACCGTTTGGAAAGTTTGGTAAACAAATATGAGTTGGGCATAGGTATTGATCAAATCCAGTTACAAAATGTTAACCCGCCACCGCCCGTTCAGGCTTCCTTTAACGAGGTTAATCAAGCTCAACAGGAAAGAGAACGTATGATCAATGAAGCAAACGGCGAGTATAATCAAGAAGTTCCGCGTTCCCGTGGGGTTGCGGATCAAAAGATCCAAGCTTCGGAGGGTTATGCCCTCAAACGGGTTAATGAATCCCTCGGTGATGTGGCCAGTTTCAAATCCATGCTTGCCGAGTACAAGAAAGCCCCAGAAATTACCCGAACCCGCTTATACTTGGAATCGATGAAAGAAGTGATGCCAAAAATGGGTAAGAAAATTATTTTGGACGAGGATGCCTCTCAGATTCTTCCTCTCTTACAACTGAACGATTCTGGAAAAGGAGCACTCACACGATGAAGACTCAAGCACTTGCCATACTTATTATTCTCGGAGCGATTGCGTTCTATCTTTGTACCTATGTGGTCAAAGAAACAGACCAGGTTATCCTTACCCAATTTGGAAAGCCTGTTGGTGAACCAGTTACGGAAGCAGGACTACATTACCGCTTACCCTTTATTCAGGAGGTCAATCGTATAGAGAAACGTTTTCTTCCCTGGGATGGCCCGGCCAATGAAATGTCTACTAAAGATAAGACCTACTTGATAATCGATACTTATGCTCGTTGGCGTATTAGTGACCCCATGCAATATTTCTTGCGTTTGCGTGATGAACGAAGTGCCCTTTCCAGACTTGATGATATCTTAGGAAGTGAGACCCGTAACGCGGTGGCAAAGCACGAACTCATTGAGATCGTGCGTACATCCAAAGACCGTGTGGCCGAGACGGATAAACTACTTACTGAGGGTATTGGTAAAGTTGGTCTGCTTTATTCAATCAAGGTTGGTCGTGAAAAAGTGGAGCAGGAAATCTTCGAAAAAGCCGCTGCTAAATTGACTGGTTTTGGAATCGAGTTGCTTGATGTCCGTTTTAAGCGGATCAATTATAACGAAACGGTTCGTCGTAGAATTTATGAGCGTATGGTTAGTGAACGTCAGCAAATTGCCGCCCGTTTCCGTTCGGAAGGAGCAGGGGAGGCAGCCAAGATTATTGGTAAAAAGGAACGAGACCTTCAGGAAATTGAGTCAGAGTCCTACAAGCGGGTGCAGGAAATTTACGGGGAAGCAGACGCCAAGGCATCCGCGATTTACGCCGAGGCTTATGATAGTAGTAAAATGTCTGCAGAATTTTATAAATTTATTAAGACATTGGAAACCTACCGCGATGTATTATCTTCAGATGTATCCTTGGTTTTGACCACGGATTCTCCACTCTTTCGCTTGCTTAAATCGACTGAAGTCTCATTACCCTCTGCCGTTTCTGCTGATTGATCAGGTGGATTAATTCCTCCCAGCCACGCTGGAAGGTCTTCGATCTTTTTGAGGAGAAAGTGATAGGTTGTTCGGTCAATCCATCCTCTTTGTCTTATGTGTTCAAGCCACTTTTTCCTTCGAGCCAATTCAATTTTTTTGGCCTTACTATTACCATGTGTTGCACCTCCTGACGGTGCCATTACTAAATAGATCGTCAAGGCTCCACCGCTTATGAGTAGGTAGAGGGCAAATTTTTCAATTCCTCCCTCTTCTTGTTTGCTTACAGCCTGTATTTTTTTACTTGGAGTAGAACTAGTTAATTGCTCAGTAAAATTCCGATCTCTTATTTCCTTGGTTATTATCGCCAATTGAAGAAGTCCTTTTTTCCTGTCCTCATCAAAAAACTGTTCAATTTTTTCTGATTCTTCTAAGAGGAAAGAAGAACGGGCACGACTAATTTCGATGGAATCAAAGTAATTACCAAGCATCCAATCGGAAATCGATGAACTGGAAATAGTGGAAAGTTTCAGGGGTGATCGGTTGATTGATAAACTGGATTCTAAGCTTATCCGTGCGATAAAATCCATGGGGTTGTCAGCCGAGTATATGTGAAGTAGAGATTCAGCAAAAAAAGATTCCTGAAGGCAATAATACTTCAAGGTTGGCGAAGTTAACGGATCGATAACTAATAAACGATTTTCCAAGCTATCCGGAATTGTCTCTTGCCCATAAAAAGATAGCCGGACCCCTAAAATGCAGGCAAGTATTATTAGAGTATTGCGAGAGAGCAAAGCCATCGGTTCTCCTTACGAGACCTGATTTTCTATTTCGGTAGGATTTTCTTTTCTGGAATGCCTGCTGTAAAAAAGAGAAACTAGCTTCTTTATCGATCTTCGACTTTCCCGATTGCAGGCAATTAGGCAGAAAAGGGCACCGGTTAAAAAATAGGTCGACGGTTCAGGGACAGGACTAAAGTTTAGATTACTAAATTCGTAGGTTAAATAAAGCTCGTTACCATTTTTATGAACACCCCAAAGATCAGTGGGTTGATTGTACCCGTCAAATCCGTTGAGCCAGGCATCAATTCCTGTATGCCCTCCACTACCAGAGGTAGTAAGGTTAAAGGAACTGGTTACATCTCCAGACGCACCCCAACCTGATATGGTTAAAAAGTTGAATCCACTAGTGCCTGTATAATCATTTAGTGCATTTCCGCCAGTCATGCCATAAGCCAATACCGCTAATGAATCGACGCCGTCATTAGCGATGATACTTAAATTAAATTTTTGACTGTTACTTGGGTAGGCTGTGAAATTATCAGGTTGGTTTAATTTAGAATCTGCACCAGGTGTAAAGTCATCTATTTCCCAGTTGTAAGTGGTGCCAGTTACCCAATCAGCCCTTCTTTGTCTACTGCTTTGTATCGAAGTTACAGGGTCTTCAAGCGTTTCAGTAGTTAAAGCTTGGTTATTTTCTAATCGGACGATCGGTTCAAGGGGATTGGAACTGAAAATATCGTAATAAAATGCTGGAGCAGAGTTGGATTTTGGCAGGAATTGAGGATAATTATGAAATAAATTTTGAAGTTTAAAGGTTTGTTCCTTTAGCTTTGTAACTTTCGAGTTCAATTGGTCGGTTTGAATATTGGGCGAGCGCGTACCTGGGAATTTTCTTGTACCTGAGTAGAGCATCGATGGAGAAAGGTGCTGATTCATCGAATGCCCAAATTCAAAAGTAAAGTAAGAGGTAAGAGAATTGTAATTCTCGAGTTCTTTGAAACCTTCCCAGTGAAGAGGTTTCTTGGTAGAATTTAGCTCTCTAAGAAAGTAATATGACCTGGAAGGAATGAAGGTCTTTCTTTCCAGGAAATCATTAGGGTCGAAATCCAACAGTAAATCAGGCAGGGTTGGAACAAGATTAGGAGCAGAGTTAGGTTTTTTGGATAAATTTAATTCAACTAAATTTGCCCTCCTTGAACTTTTCGAACGATTATAATTTTCAGAACCTAAATATTGATTTGAGAGTTGGGAAACTTTTTGATTCAACTCAGGGTAAGAAAGGACGCTCTTTGGATAAATGTTTTCCGAATTGTGATGGGGTGGGAAAAACAATTTCGTTGAAAAAGTGCTTTCAGTAGAAAAATCATGGCTTTTATGATGATGTGTATCAAATGGGTGGATATACTGAGCCTCCAAGGAGAACTTTTGCAAGAACCCGAAAGCAACGGTGAGTAACCACCTCTTATAACTAACACGCATTACTTAATATATTAGCGAAAGTAATTAAAAAGATACAGATTTAATCCGTGAGTGTGCTTAAAAAATTTATTTATTAGTCGATTGATCGATCGGTCGGAATTGAACTACTAATTCATATCATTTTTAAAGATTTTGTTTTGGGTTGGTCTTTTCTGATATTCTTTGGGAATTTATGAGTATGGTTTGGTATTTATGTAAACTACTAATATCCGCAGGCATCATTGTTGTGATTTCTGAGATATCCAAAAAGCTACCTTTGCTTGGTAGTTTAATCGCGTCTTTGCCCTTAATTTCTGTTCTTGGTATGATTTGGATGTACGCAGAAACAAAAGAGATTTCACGGATTGCTGATCATGCGGAGGGCACATTTTGGTATGTGCTTCCCTCTCTCCCCATGTTCCTACTTATGCCATGGATGATGCGCAAAGGAGTCTCTTTTCCTGTCGCCTTGTCTGCGGGTATAGCTCTAACAGGTTTCCTCTATGTTGTCATGACTAAGGTTTTGGCAAAATTCGGGATGAATTTGTAGGCCCATTATGCAGATAAATTGGCCACTTTTCTCAGGTGCAATTTTTGGCTCATCCTCGGTTTTATTGGCTGCTTACGGGGCTCATGGATTGGAGCAAGTTTTTTTGACCACCCCAAAAATGCGGATTGCTTATGGAAATGCGGTGGATTTTCAAATGCTGCATTCCTTACTTTTGGTTATTTTGGGCCTAACCCTGTATATTCCAAAATTTCGACTGCCCGCTTATCTGTGGAAGACGCTCTTGTTATCGATTATCCTTTTTTGTATGAGTATTTATCTTTGGGTTTTTGGAGGACCTAACTGGTTGGTCAGGGTTACTCCTTTCGGCGGGATGGGCTTTGTTTTATCTTGGCTCATGTTAATCCGAATAATTTGGCTGAACTCATCATCTGATTAGGATTTAAATTAAATGAATAAAGCCTTAGCCACTGCAATTTGGATCTTAACTGTAATTAGTGCCTATTGGATGGGATTAGAACACGATTCTGTTCAGTCCAATAATTCATTCGTTGCTTCTTTGGATGGAAACTTGGAGAAATCCACTCTACCTCAAAAAAATAATTTTGTTTTGCCTGTTAAGGACAGCACTGCTCGGCCAATGGAAATCGCCGTTGTGGCTGCAGCATCTGAAATTGAAAAAGGAATTAGTGAAGAAGTAATTGAACCGTTAAAGAATCGTTCGTTAGCTAGTAAGTTGGGGTCCAGCCATCCACTTGAAAGGTTGGAAGCATTTGTTGAATTGCTCAAAGAGCCAAATGCTGGTGCCATTCAAACGGCACTGCAGGCCTATGAATCATTACCCGGTGGGCCCGGTCGATTCAGCGAGTTAAAAATCCTCGCTTTCGCCTGGGGCAAAGTAGACCCTGAGGCTGCACTAACTTGGAGTCAGAAGCAGGAACATTGGGACAAGCATGTTGCGAGCGGTTCGATCATGGATTCTTGGTCCCGTGAGGATGCTGATGCTGCAATTACTTGGGCGAAGGAAAACTTTGAGGGCGAAGAAAACCCCTATTTTATAGGAATTATTAATGGACTATCAGAATCAAGTTTACCCCGGGCCACTGATTTAATGACTGAGCTGCCTTATGGACGTGTCAGGGGAAGGTCTGCCCATATCTTATTCGAAAAGGTTTGGAATCAGGGAGAAGAGGTTGCCCTGCACTGGGCGGAACATTTGCCTGAAGGTTCATTGCAGGAATTTGCTTATGGAGAACTGGGAGAAAAAGTGGCTAGATCAAACATTTCCCGTGCAGTCGAGTGGGTGGACTCGATGGAGGACTCCTCGATAAAATCGGCAGTTAGTGAAGATGTTTCTCGCGAGATGGCGAGGCAGAACCCTAGTGATGCTGGAGAATGGGTTCTGCAGATGCCCGAAGGAGATTCCAGGAAAGTGGCGATGCAAGAGGTTGCAAAAGTTTGGTCGCGAAAAGACCCTACTGCCACCGCCGAATGGATTAATCAATTTCCTGAAGGAACTGATGCGGATCCGGCGATTGAGGCTTTGGTCCGGCAGATTAGAAAGTCGGATCCCCAAGGGGCATTGAACTGGGCGGCAAGCTTATCAAATTTAGAACAAAGAAAAAAATTGCTCGCGGAAACAGAGGCAGTGATAAAAGCCCAAAAATTTCCATCTGGTCGCAGTTCCAAGTAATTTGTTGTCACTTATATTCTAGGTAGAAAAGAGTCTAGCAAAGCTGGCTGCTTTGCCTTTTTAC
>ERZ887849.438-NODE-438-length-45148-cov-6.629299_pt1 | contig 45148 bp, 42 predicted proteins | sample MGYA00521267_ERZ887849 | MGnify/ENA primary metagenome ERZ887849 (study PRJEB32303, sample SAMEA104408601) | aquatic metagenome | biome: Brackish water; feature: Pelagic; material: water | place: Baltic Sea | collected 2014-06-06T16:11:00 | depth 2,863 m ... | reverse complement strand
TGCATGAACAAATGTTTATAGTTCTCGTCGAAGCAGGCCTTCTTTACGAAGTTTTTCGCTATGCAGAGGCCCCCATTTCGGAGTTTCTCGTGTTGAAATTGGTCCATTGCCGCCATCTCGCTTAATGCGGCTCGGAATGGTTCTGGTGAATCAATAGTCAGATCCCAGCCAGCGTTTTGGTTCTGAAGATTTCTCCAGAGCGTGCGATCACTAATAATGACCGGAACTCCGACTGCGAGAGCTTCGAAGATAGCGTGCCCAAAATTTTCACCTTCAGTTGGCAGTAAGAACACATCTGCCTGAATCAATAGGTGTCGGATTTCATTGTGGGATTTTGGGCCGATGAATTTGACGTCGATCAAAGGTGGGAGTTGCTTCACTGCAGTCAGACACTGTTCATAGCAGGATTCGTCCTCAATCGGTCCAATCATGATGAGTTGAACCTCACCCTGAACGTGCTGCAGTTGTTCAATGAGCCACAATGGATTTTTGATGGGATGGATACGGCCCACAAAGCATGCCTTCATCCGCCCGGGCTGTTTTTGGTGTGGAGGTAACGAAGCGACAGGTTGGCAGGGAACATTGGGAACGTTGTGGACTTCAACATCGCCGAACGCCTGCCTGATTTCGCCGACTTCATCGTCAGAGGTGGCATGAAAGCGGACACGTTGACAAAGTCGTGTGATCCGCATCAGAAAAATCAGCGGCCGTTTCTTCCAGCTCTTCGCCTTGATCGCAGATGGCTTCAGCATGCCTCTAGGTGCGAGTACACATTGAGCTTGGCTTCGAGAGATCCACATCCAGAGCAGGGGGAACAGCGTGCCTTCCACTGAGAACATACTATTCAGGTAAACAGTTGAACGAGGACGTTTTCGAAGTGTCCAAACAAATGCCCACAACCGCTGAATGCTTCCCGAACAATATCTGACAGCTGCTGTTCCTTTCCATGCGATCCATGAGTTCTCCGGAATCCCGGAATATGGAGCCGGCGCGCCAAGATCCTGATTCGAGGTGATGACAGTTGCTCGATAGTCACTGCCGAGCATGGTTATCAGATTGACGCAGCTGCGAATTGGTCCCCCCGCACGTACACCCGGATCGAACCAGTCTACACAGATGATCAGTGAACGGCGGGCAGAGTCACTCACGTTTGGCATACTCGATTGTAAACGGTCTGGTAAACACTAAGGAATGAATGAGCGATTCGGTCGGCGTCGAAACGCAATCGATTTTCCCGGCCATGCTGAATCAGGGATTCTCTGTATTCGGAGTCTGCGGTCACTTTTAGAAACCCTTCTCGAATTGATGTTACATCGTATGGGTCGACCACACACGCACCCTGCCCGGCCACTTCGGGCATGGACGAGCAATTTGATGTCACGCAAACACGCTCCACCAGTTGTGCTTCCACAATTGGCATTCCGAAGCCTTCGTGTGTGGACACAAAGCTGACGATATCCGCCTGCTGATATCGTTTGACAATCTCTTCATCCGATAGTTGCCGATAGTTTTGGAATTGAATCTTATGTTCTTTAAGTGCCAGATGCTGCTCGTCACTTATCGGACCAACGATGTCGAGTTGACACACTAGGCCGTGCAACGCTTCAATCAGTCGCAAAACATTCTTGTTTGCTTTGGTGCCGACTTGAAGAATCCGCGGGCAGTTCGAATTAAATGTCTGTGGAGTCGGTTTGAACAGTGGCGACACGGAAACGGGGATGACATAAATTCTCTCCGCCGGATAGTCAATGATCTTTAGTAATTGCCGCTTGGTTTCATCGGAATTTACAGTCATCGCCGCGACGCGTTTCGCCGGCAGCGTATACCACAGCCATTTCACGACTGCCCGCTTCCATCCCTTCAGGCGACTCAGAATTTCGCAATCATGCACGGTCATGATTGTGTGATTTCGACGCAGCAGCAGAGCGGCATAGTGAATATCACCCGTAACATGATTGATATCGCGCTGATTGCGTGCGGCGGCGAGCATGTTGGCCATGCGCCCCCAGATTCCTTTACTGAAGTGCGGTAGCTCAAACACAGAAACATCCGCAGTTCCCTTCAGGCAAATGCGGACGCGGCTGAAGTAACCCTCGATACTGAACTTGTCAGCCGGGGGCCTGCGTTGGATGTGAACAACTTTCATCGTATCAAGTACGTCTGGCGTGCCCATCACCGGTTCAATGCCTCAGGCTCTGAGTTGAGCAGATTGGGCGAATGATTCGGTTTGCGACCACTTACTAAAGTCGCCGAGCCCGGTCTTTGCATTTTCAGCCTGAAAACGCGACGTATGAGATAGTGAAAGGAGAATGCGACGACGGCACCTTTTGTCAGCTGATTGATAACCACAACCATTTCAGTTTCAGCTTTGATCGCATGGTAGAAAATAAGCGGAATCCAGAAGATAAAGGTTGGGTACCTTGCCGCGTATTTCAATGTGCCGTGATAGAACAATGCGAAAGCAGCACCAAATACAACCATGAAGATAATGCCCCCAATTTCGTCAAAGTTTGCGTATGCCTCTCCAAGTGGGCTGATGGCCATCGACGTTTGTCTTCCGATTTCCAGCCCCGTAAACCTTTGGAAATTCTCCCGTCCTCCTGCTTTCTTTTTGTCTGCCCACAATAACCGTGGTACCAGAGCACTGACTATTGCGACTTGAATAGTCTCTCCTTCGGCGAATGGTTCTTCCTCTGGCACGTTCTTCAGGACTGCGGAGATGATCCACCCCTGATTCAGCCGCGTCACTGCCAGTCTCAAAGTATCGTTTTGCCACGCCGACCCGCCTGGGGTAAGGTAGTCACCAATCAGTCCGAAAATTGAAACCTGTTCTCTTCGCTGGATCCTTTCTCGATACTCCTGCTTCACCACCTGTATTGAGAACAGTGCAGCACAGGCAACTCCCAGTAGAGCAAACTTTGTAACAGCACTCCATTTCCTCTGAGCGAACCAGTAACAAAACAAAATTGCAAGCCATAGAACCAGATCGTGAAAAACGCCAGCTCCCAGTGACATTGTTACCAGCTGAACGCACGATGCCGCGGCGAATACGAGCCTCAATTCGTGATTCGAACAGATGAAATACAGCGCCCCAACGTAGCGAAGTTGTGACAGCAGATAGAGCAGAAACGCCAGTGATCCGCCCGTTGCCCCCCATCGGACCGAAAGGACCGTGGCTGCAACGCCTACAATGTTCAACGCAACACCAACGCTGACAAATTTGCGTCGATCCATCGCGCTAAGGAGATTTTCCTGCCGGATTGACGACCCGGTTCCCAGCATGATTGCGACAAAGAAGGCTGTCGCAGGGATTGCAAATCGAAAATACCGCTCTTCCGGGACATACATCGAATATCGACCGTAGGAATAGGTCGAAGCATAGTTGATGGCCGGTCCCACCAGCCATTGCAGTACTGCAATCAAACAAGTGAGCTGAAGCAGCGGTACTCCCTGATCCAGACGCCGCTGGAATTCAAAAATAACAATCAGTGTTATGCCAATGACGATTGCCTGATTCGGCAATGCCTGAGTCCATCCCAGGAAACCGAATGCAACCATGAGGAAAAGCGCAAGTGTAGAAGCGCCTCGGCTTTCCAGAACATGGCGTAGCCACTTCAGACGAGACATTCTGCTCACGTTTGGTTGACCGTTACTCATCCTGCAACCATTTCGCGTTTCTTGCCTTCATGATTGAATATCTACCGCTTTGCAATCTTATTTGCCTGTCGATTTTTCGGTATGAAAGTATTGTTGTCGGTCAGCTTGTGTCAGCTCATGATACTTCAAAATTGAATTGACAGCCGAACGATATGTATATGGCTCACGATGGCAACGTTCGTGCCCCGAGCTTCTTACTCTGTTGCGATCTTCCTCGTTTGATAGGTAGAACTCAATCTTTTCTATGAGTTCTGGCTGACTTGAGAAGGTAGCGACCTCATGATTTGCTTCAAAGAACTCTTGTAACTCTTTGGTGTGTTCATGCAACATAAACCCCCCAGCGGCGGGGATTTGCCAAGTGCGGGCTGTTGTCTGGTCACCTGCTTGAGTGCCAGTACCTGCTTCGCTAAGTAATCCAAGGTTAATCTTTGAAAGACTGTAAATCGCAGAAGCTTCGTCTCCGTACGCCCCCCTCCCCTGCCACTTGCTCCTGATGGGCGACGCTGATTTTTCCCAGACTGGCCCCCAGATCCGAATGTCCAATTCGGGTAGGCATTTCAGGATGTAAGTCAGAATCGCTTCTTTTTTTGGCGACCAGACGCCGACGAATGACAAGTCGCACCCATACGAAGCGGACAGTCCTGCATCGGTCTCGATCGGACGATGGACAGCTGGATCGAAGCCGTGCCGGACGAACCGAAGTTGCTTTGTCTTGTCCCGGACTTTCGGGTCGTTCACGTGGAAGCACTTTGTCGTGAATACGCAGTCGTATAGTGGTATGCACCGCCAAATTGTATTTCCATGATCCTGAAAGCTAACGTCGGGATAGAGGCAATAGCACGGGACACCGCGATCGATAAACTTCTTTAGTGTTGCGGGTTCAAGCAGCATGCCCTTGAACGCCAAAAGAAAATCCAGACCATCAATTTTCAGCAATTCAGTAACGGACTTATTGTATTCAGACTTCATCCAATTGCGGAATAATCGCCGCAATACTCGAATCGAGCCTCTCCACTTGGTTGGCAGATAGTCTTCATAGTTTCTCTCAATCAATACGTGACCTTGATGGCGGAATTCCATCGCCACGGCTCGCGCATCACTACCCCACCAGTCTGCACCCAAAAAGCCGATACAGTATTTTCGTGCCATCGGCTAAGTTACTTTCGTCAGAATCAGGGCTTCCAATTCGGCTAAAGCTGATTCACACGACTGACCTAAGGCGCCCACCTGTAAGTGGTCTCGTTGCAGTAGCGACGTTGGATTGAATGTGGCGAGATTGTCAAAATCCAATTCTACTACACGAGGTGCTTGGTCAGTTCTCGCATACGGCTTAACGCCTAGCATCTGTTTCGGAAACCAGACGTCCAGCCCCAATGCCAGATATTCGAACAGTTTGTTTGATGCGTTGAACACGTAGTTTGTCGTTGTCGCTTTGTAAAGGATCAAACCCACGTGATAGTTTGAAAGTACATTTGGCAGGTCTTCGTAGGAGACGCCTCTGCTGTGAAAATTTATTCGCTCACAACTGCACTTTGCGAACAGTTGGGCAACATCAGCACTGTGATTGTAAGAGTATATATCAAGACTACTATTTTTTGCTGCGTCGCTTTGAATCCAGTCAACGATTTCGGAGATGAACGTGTTTTCTTTAGATAGCGAACCAACATAGACAAGCTTAAGCCGTGCTGAAGCACCGCTCCATGCAAGGTTTCTTGTTTCAAACCAATGTTGCGGGGGGAGGTTCGGAAGTTCTTTAAGTCTTGATGGGGCGAGTTCAGGAAAGTCCCGATGGAACAGTTCGGTTCGGTTCCTGTTGGTTTGAGAGATCCATTCTGCGCGTTTGAATATAAGCTTGCTTTCCAGCCAGTGATAGATCCGAACAAGCCGCATACCGGGTCTGAAGAATTGATGCGGATCGTGATATTCGTGATGGTGAATCAGGATCCTGCAACGTCTGGCGATGAATGTATACAGGACGACCGGCAAAGCCGATTGGGGCTCAAAATACAAAATAGCCTGCGGACGCTGCCAAAGTAGTTGCCAGAAAACGGCCAGAGGGAAGTAAATATATCTCCAAAGCCGAATCAAACGGCTTTGTCCGGGAACTGGAAACTTATAACGTTTAAGTTGGCAGCCAGCGTTTGTGTATGGTGGCCGTTGCCTTACATTGTGACTGGTGTAGGCAACGATTCTAAGACCAGCATTTGCGGCGAAGCAGTTCATTAAATTCGTGACCGGAGGATAATACTCTACCGGAAACCAATGAATGATAGCGAGTCTCACAGGACGCATATTAAGTCACGACTCAGCCAGTTAGCTGACTTCGACCGATAGAGGAAGGGGCGGAACTTGGAATCGTTCAAAACCGTTATGTCAAATCTACTTTCGCCGATGTTAATCTGTCTCGTACTGCAGATCATCGGTTGGTTTGCCATTTGGAAGCAGAAAAAACGTCCGGGGGTAGTTTTGATCGGCACAGGAACAGCGATTCTTTTCGTCGGTGGGCTTGCAGGTCTTACGCACGAAGTAAGAAGGACTCAGGAATACGCCTTTGCGCCACTAGACACCTCAAGCGTTGAATCCGGTGAATTCGTTGTGACCGTGCTCGGCACGGGATTCAATCCTGATTCAGAGCTACCGGCAAACAGTCAGGTCTCTGGAGTTTTTCTTTCCCGGCTGTTGGAGGGAACCCGTATTTGTCAGGCTCTGCCGAAGTCTACTATGTTGGTTTCAGTAGCTGGTACAGCTCGCACCGAGGTCAAGGCTGCTTTTCTCGCTCAGATCTCGCAACTGCTGCGAATTGATCAGGACAGGCTGAGTCTGATATCTGATGCCAGCAGTACGCTGGATGAGGCAGAATCAACGGCACGGCTTGTTGATCATACAAATATCATTGTGGTGACGTCAGCCAGTCATATGAAGCGAGCGATGATGATTTTCAGAAGTGTCGGACTTGATCCAATCGCCGCTCCAACATCCTATAATTTCGTCCGACATGGAAGTCCCAACGATCGGGTACTGCCACTATGGATCCCCTCAACAGCTGGGGCGGACTCAAGTCAACAGTGGCTGTACGAATTCGCAGCTATGTTATGGCACCGTCTCACTGGGCAATGATTCATTTCGATTAAGCTGGAGACGGCTTCGGCAGGAAATTCCGTAGACACACGCGAGCCGGCATTTCCACCAGGACGTGAAGTGCATATGAAATTACAAATGTGATGACTGTCATCGACAGCAGGAGTTGCAGTTCAGTTGCAGCATCACCGTTTGCCATTGCGAATCGGACGAATAAAGGCGGAATCGTTGCCTGCACGATCCAGTGTGAGATGTAGATCGCGTACGACAGCTCACCGATGAAAAACATAGGTCGGTTTTCCAGCAGCCTGTGGCGAACAGAACAAGTTGCTTTTGACATTACCGCCAGAAGTACAGCGAAAACCGGAATTGCAAGCCATTCCGTGTTCATTCGATCGACCAATGTCAACGCTCCAAACGGCAGGCAGAGGACAATCACGTAAAAGGAACTGTTGGAAAAATCCGTTGAATCAAATGGTCTCAAAATTTCAAACAGCGCTGCGCCTGCAATGAAACTACACAGACATCGAGCAACACCCCAGTCGAACGACATTGTTAGCGATCCATAGTAATGATCCATTATCACCAACAACGCAAAGCAAGCAAATAGAATTCCCCAGGTCAGTCTTGCAGGACGTTCTCGCAAAAATCCAACGAAGAATGGAAAAAGTAGATAGGCAGCCCATTCACAGCTGATTGACCAGGACGGAATATTCCATGTCAGTCCCGAATGCAGATGCCACGCCTGGATCAGTAGTAGATTTGTCCAAATGGACTCAGCTGATCGACTTCTGAGCGTGAACGGTTCGGTGCCACTTTGGCCAAAAGCTGCCGCCAAAAATTCCAACCCAATAAGAATTAGAAGGACCACAAGATGTAAAGGATATATCCGGGCCAATCGCGCCCAGTAGTACTTACCGACGGACTTCCAGGAGCCGTTTTTGAACTGCTCACCATAAACCAGGATCATTACGTAACCGCTGAGCATGAAAAAGAAATCGACCCACAAGTGCGAGCGGTGCAGGAACGGCAGCATTTGATGCAATTTCAGGTTGGGAGCAAAAATGGAGTAATGAAATAGTACTACAAGGCACGCTGCCACTCCGCGGAGAGGAGTCAGTGAATCATTGTTTCGCATCGTCAGTAAAGACTTTCAACAACTGTATTGACTACTTCCAAAACTCGGGTAGTAATTCCTACTAGTTGGCCCTCACTTGCTGTGTCTGTGCGACTGCGTTGGACCATGACTTTTAGCTTTCCAGTCAGATTCTGGTTCCGAATTTGGGGGCTCATCGGTGGAAGAAAGTGCGGCATTTCCTTGTGACGCTGCACGTCTGCATTGGCATTCCCAGTTGGACGTGGACCTGATGCATATCATTACGCAATGATGGAGAATTGGCCTGCGTTCCATGCTTCAATAGCTATGTCTGTTGGAGGCCACATGGGGACGTCATGATATGATCCTTGCAAGGCGTTGGCATGCCGTCAGCACCGAACCGATTATTTTGCACTACGTTTGCTGAACAACTGGAAGTAAACGCAAAAGTCACTCGGCTACCATTCGTTGGAACGCGACTGTCCGCGAATCAGGCCAAACCATTGACCGAGGCGTTTCAGTAGGACTTTTCCACGACGTGCCACGGTCGGACGCGGTCGACCGGCATACAGAAAACTGGCTTTCTCCCCCTTTTCAAGTTTTTCGGCGTTCTGAAGGATTTGCGGAAGAACTGTTCTAAAGGGATCGTGAAGATACGGTGGCCAATAGTGAAAGACCAGATCGCACGCTTCGCTCACCACTGTGTGCATTTGCAGCAGATATGAAAACGCGAACTGCTCAAGGATATGCAAATTTGACCTGTTACAAAGCTCGTCGGTCAAGGCGATGACATCATTCAGTAAACCTGCATCAGTCGGGTGCAGGCCAATTACACCAGCATTCCACATTTGGCAATTGGCTGGAATTGCTATTGCAGAGCCATCAGTCAGACGAAATCGATGTTCTCGGACCAATGAGCGTAGTTCGCCGATCCGCTTACCTTTGATTTCAGCAATACTGCCCTCACGAATGTGCATCAAGGTCCGCCCTGCCCTGATTCTCTCGAATGCCGAATCGACGGGGCCGCGCCACCATGTATCGCCGTCGATCAGAATCACCGGGGCTACAACATTGCTGATGGCGTGTTGCAACGCGAGTATCTTTCGACGATGATTGAAATTCTGCGGACCGCCCCATTCGTTCCACTGTCGCGTGGAAATGAACTCCACATCTGCCGGAACCGAGGAAAACGAATCCGGGTGGTCGGTGTAAATCAGGATCCGGAGGTTATCGTTATTCGGAGAACAATGGCGCGCCGAATACACCGAATAGATAACCTCCAGTTCGTGTGGTCCCTTACCGTACGATAGATAGAGCAGCGTCTTCATGATTCTGATGCACGGCCCTGCAGCGAGTTACGACGAATGTTTCTTAAACACCAGCAGTGATTTGTCCCAGAACTCGTGCACCTGAACCAGATCACAGTTGCTGAAGCCTTCGGAAATCGCATTCACCGACCATGGAACGACGAAATTGACGTTCATGCTCTTCTTGCGAACGCCCGCTTCTTTTTCATTTTCCGTGAGATACGAAGTGCAGAAGATAAGGCTGTCGTCCTCCGCGCAGTCCTGCATGTCCCCCAAAAATTGCATGAGTTTTGGGCGTTCCACAACATGCTGGGTGACATCTATCGAACATACGAGGTCGTATTTTCGATCGAGTTCGACGGGAGAGTCACCGAGATGATGGCGAATAAAGTGCCCCTTCGGAAATTGCTTTTTACAGAAATCCACGGCAGTCTGAGAAATGTCAATTCCCGTATACGACTCAGCCCCGGCTTCGAGCATGACGCCCCCCCAGAACCCGTTGCCGCTGCCGAATTCAACAGCGTGTCGTCCTGCGATCGACACGTTATGTGCTCCTAAAATTTCAAGGAATTGCTGTTGCTGTTTCGGGTACCGTATTTTCTCTTCTTCGGAGTAAGACGCGACCGCTCGAAAGTCGCCTTCGAACTTTCTGTGGCGGTCTTCCCAGTATTTGTCCTCTCGATATCCTTCCTGTGTGTTGTACTTCCTGCCTCGAAGTATCCAGCGAGCCACTCGCACAGGGTACAGAATGGTCTTTGCGAGCTGTTTGAGAATCGGTTCCTGTAGATGTTCGCCTGGTTTTGCCATGTTTTTAGTTCCCGAACGCAGAAGTTCGTAAGTGTGTTTATTGATTCAAGTCGGTGGTTAACCGGTTGTTGCAGAGTCTGAATGTCCGGTGGCCAGACTGCGAAGTTTCTTCAGAATTCGAAACACGAATGGAGCTCGATTCTTCAGCATCAGCTTTCCACTGCGACCGTGGTAGTTAGTGAACTTTTCCCACGAAACTCTTAACGAACTGTGTCGAGACTCATGATAAAGTTCGTCGGGTTTGTCGCCGCATAACTTGTGTCCATGCTTTCGTAGGCGACGGACAAGATCGTGGTGGTCAGCTTCAGAGATGCCAACGAAGTACCAGTGCCAGTCGCAATACAACTTATTGACAAGACTGATTGATCCGTCTTCCAGCATGCGTTCAAGGATGCGATATTCGCTGCCTTCGATGTTCATCTTAAGCACAACGTCACAGTTTCCGCCGTGCTCAGCATAGGTGTCCGCAAGGAACTTAGGAAAATCGATTGTATGGATTTCTTCGTAGTCGTCGGTATCACAATTCGGGTTGTCCACGTGGAGTGAACTGCTGATGTCGCCATGGGCATGGCCGACATAGAATCGAGACTCTCCCTCTTCAATATCGCCTGCAGATCGATAAATGTGGTAGTTGTTTTCTGCAAAACGGCGTTCCATTTCGGCACAAGGACCCGCCAGAGGTTCAAATGCGTAGACGTCGTCAAACTCTCCAAGTAGTCGCAATGCAACGTCGATCGTGTCGCCGTTGTAGGCGCCGAGGTCGATAAATATCCTTCGGGTTTGCTCATGTCTTGAATTCCGACCTGTGTCTAACCATCTGTCCTCACATCATCGAATAGGGTCTTCCTTAGTCGATCCCGAACCGCTGTATGCGAGGATAATTCTGTAAACCGTTGATGAATGGTGCGGCGGGCGGTAATGTAGTCGCGTGTTTCCATTTTGAAACGTGATTTCATGGCGTCTGTGAGAGATTCAACGTCGCGAGGCGCGATTATGCAACACCCCGTGCAGTCTCCGAATACCTCGCGAATGCTACCAACGTCAGTCGCGATGACTGGTATGCTGTACTGAGCTGCTTCAAGCAACGACAGCGGATAGCCTTCATGATACGAAGGCAGCACCAGAAAACGGCATCGTGATAGTGCCTGCATCGCGTCCTGGCGGCTGGGCAGCGAGCAGAATGAAACGGCTCGGGAGGCCCCGCACTCATTGGCGAGGGTTTGATACGGTGTCGCGTCACCCGGCCCCGCGATCAACACACGAAGATCGCTGATCTCTTTCGACAAGACTGCGGTTGCGCGGATTAGTTCTCGCAAACCCTTGTCATCTTCTCGCCTGGCGAGAAACAGGAAGTCTGCTTCGAAATCTGCCGGTGGCAGATTTGAAGAGATTTTCTCGTCTTCGATCCAAAACGGCAGCCGAGCGATCTCACCGGTGTAAGAATATGTTGAGCGAATTCCGTCATCGATGGTTGCGGCCGGTGAAATGACTTTAAGGCACCGCGACAGTTTATTCGCGGCCGTCTTGTCTACAAACTTATTGTTCGGATTTGCATTGGTCAACTCCCAGACAAGCAATCGATCTGCCACTCGACTGCCCAGCAGGTGCCCGCAAATTTTCGTCAGCCCAACCACAAAAACTGCCACTGGATTTTTTGCTTCAATGCCACGCTGTGCCTGCCTGGCCAGAACGCGATTCGGAATGTCCCAGCGAGAGCCGTGACTGAATCGTGGCTGTACGATTTCGAAGCCTTCGTCTCCGGTGACGCTGTCCGCGTCGACCCACGTTGCAAAGCACGTTACTTTCAGGTCCATTTCAGCCAGCGCGCGGCATAGGAGCGACGTCACGCGATAAGCGCCGCCTCGCTGGCCATAAACGTCACTGACGACCACCACACTGTTTGACTGTTGGCTCACTAATTCTGGCTTTTGCCTTGTGCTGCTTTAAACGTGGACGAACGAATCACGTTTTTCTTCGAACAGTTCCTGCGCTCGTGCGTAGTCGTCGGGGCGACCGATATCCAGCCACTGGCAATCCGTTGGGAACGCGCAGACTCGTTCGCCAGCTGCAATCAGTTTCAGAACCAGGTCCGGCAGGTCTAGCCGTTTTCCCGGCTCGATAAATTCCAGAGCCTTGGGTTCGTAAACGTAGACGCCCATGCTTACATCGTAGGTCGTTTCGGGCTTTTCGTGGTAGTTGGTGATTTCGTTGTTCTCGTTGTATTCCAAAACGCCCAGATCGATTTTCACTTCGCGCTTTCGTGTGGCGATTGTCAGCACCGCGTCCTTGCTGCGGTGGAAATCGACAAGGTCATGGAAGTTCAAGTCCGTCAGCAGGTCACCGTTCATCACCAGGAATGTGTCGTTCAGGTTTTTGACCAGTGATACTGAGCCAGCCGTTCCGGTTGGTGTTTCTTCGATTACGAAGTGTAGATTCAGCTTTTGGGTTAGCTCTGCCCGGTGCACAAAATAGGCACGCATCAATTCCGCCAGATGCCCCAGCGTCATGGTGACGTCGGTGATCCCAAATTCGATAAGTCGCAAAATGAGAACCTCTACGACTGGAGTGTCGCCAAGTGGGACCAGCGGTTTCGGGAAGCTGGCGGTGAAGGGACGTAGTCGAGTCCCCTTACCGCCGGCCAGAATGACTGCCTGAAGTCCTGTTGCGCCTTTTGACATTGATTCTATGTTTCCGTCTTGTTGAGTTCTTCGTTTGGCCCGACGCCATCGGTGAAGATTCAGAGTACCGCATTACACTGCGTATTTGCCAACCTTATAATCTGAGATATGTTCACGCAGATAGTCGGCTGTTTGTGCGAGCCCCCGGTTGAGCGTCACCTGAGGTGCCCAGTTGAGCAGTTTACGAGCCTTCTCTGGATTACACAGCAGCAGGCCGACTTCGCTTTTCGCCGGACGAACGCGGTCGCTGGATGTCACGATTTTCGCCTTGCTGCCGACAACATCCAGACAACGCTGAGCCAACTCTCCGATAGTGACTGCTTTACCACTTCCGAAGTGAATTGTTTCGCCCTCGATACCGTCTGTTTCGACGGCCAGTCGAAAGCCTTCCGCTGTATCCGTCACGAACGTGAGGTCTCGCTGCGGATCCAGACTGCCAAGTTGTATTTCGTCGGCCCCCGAAATCGCTTGAGTCAACACTGTTGGAATGATGGCTCGAGAAGATTGTCTTGGGCCAAATGTGTTGAAAGGACGAAGTGTGACAACGGGAAGGTCGAAACTGGTGAAGAACGATTCAGCCAGCTTGTCGCCGCCAATTTTGCTGGCGGAATATGGTGACTGACCCTGCAGTGGATGCTTTTCGTCGATCGGAGCGTACTGTGCCGTGCCGTAAACTTCACTGGTCGATGTGACGACCACGCGACGAACGTCACTGTCGCGACAGGCTTCCAGAATATTCAGTGTGCCGTAAATGTTGGTATCCGCGTAAGATCGTGGTGCTTCGTAGGAATACGGAATGCCAATCAATGCTGCCAGGTGGCAAACTGCGTCACAGCCATTCACCAGTCGTCTTACCTGTGACGCATCCGTCACATCGCCGGCAATAATTTCGATCGCGGAACGCGTGTCTTCCGAAAGATCTTTCAAGTGTCCGTGGTCGCCTCGCCCGTTGTATCGCACGAGTGCCCTGACATCGTGGCCCACTGCGACCAGACGTTCCACAAGATGACTTCCAATAAAGCCACCTGCTCCAGTAACAAGAATCTTCATAGCGCTCTTTTCTGCCTGCATATCATCATTGAGTAGTTAGCATATCTCGCACGCTGTCACAAAGTGTGAACCGAGGTGCCCAACCGGTGTCTTTCTGCAAATCGGTTGCGTCTGCAACACTGCGTTTAATACCCGATCTGGACTTACCAGGCGTTATTTCAGGTTCCTTGAATCGAATCGCAGCACCCTGCTCTGCCGCGAGAACATCGGCCAGCTGTCCGATGGTCACGGGCTCTCCACTGCCTACGCTGTACGGGTGTCCCGTCTGGCCGTGTTCGAGAATCGCGAAATAAGCAGCCACAGCGTCCCGGACGTCGATGAAGTCTCGGACGCCATCCATGTCCCGCAACTCAAGCTCCGAAGCACCCTGTTCAACAGCCGCCTGGATTCTCGCGGCCAGAGCAGTCGGTACATACCGATCAGAAATTCCCGGACCAATCAGGTTAAACGTTCTACACAGGAAAACTTTCAGACCGTTGTTGCCGTCTGCGATACGTCCCATTTCCGTCTGAGTTTGCCGACTGACTCCATACAGCGATCCGGGTTCGCACACTCGATTGCTGCCCAGACCGACTTCGCCTTGATGCATTTCTCCGAAACTTGCAGCGCTGCCGACGATCAGCACGTCGACCTCGCGATTCAGTTTTTCGCAGGCTTCCAGCAAATTCCAGACACCGGAAATATTTGTCTGCAGCAGTTTGTTGGGATCGGAAGGGTCCGATGAAGCTGCCAAGTGGAGGATCTGATCCGGCCGTACGTCACTGATAACTCTGTGGATGTCTTCCGGGCTTAGAAAATCACAAACGTGGCAACGTTGCAACCCATTCATGCTAACCGCGACACGCGCCGTTCCATGCACGTGGACGTCCGAGACGGATTCCAGATGTCGGACCGCGTGAAGGCCGCTACAGCTTGTTACTCCAGTGATTAGGATTGTCTTCAATGATGCATCCGAACGGATTCGTTGAGTCAATTAGTACTACTTGTTTTTGAACGAATTCACCGGGACACACTTCGAATAGCCTCCCAACAACGATCGCAGCGTCCACCATGCTTCGTAGGCTGCGAAATTCAGCCGCAGATTTTTCAACTGCCAGAAAACTCTGCGGATGTTGTCACGCTGGAATTTTCGCCGCACAAGTCTTCGTTCGGCGGCATTCAGCGGGCAGCCGTCTTCGAGGAAATCTCGCAGCGTTACGTGGCTCAGCAGACAGTGTGTCATCGAGTTGTCCCAGCCTCCACCACGCACGAGATTGTACTCCTGTTCATCGTGTTCTCGCCAAAATGTCAGGCCATCTTCGACGATGACCATTGGCCAGCGACGTGATAGTTCCAGCCACAGAATGGTGTCGCCCATGTTTCGTGCGGACGGTCGGAAGCCGCCAACTTCGCGAAAACAGTCAGTGCGAATCAGCGACAATAGCGGGCCGGATGAAAAGAATCCCTGTTGCTGTACCAGATGCTGCTCATAGGCCTCTTTTGCGGAAAGATACAAGGGACGCTCTACGTTTTCCGGTCGCGGATAGCTAAGGATGTACGCTGCGTCCGGGTACTTTCGGGCAGCATCGACCATGGTTTGAATGCAGTTCGGTTCGATTCGATCGTCGGAGTCGACGTACTTCAGGTAGTCGCCCGTCGCAAGCTCTGCCGCACGGTTGCGGTTGGGATAGTCGCCGAGGTTCTTTGGGTTCAGCTTGACCTTCACACGTGAATCGCGGGCGGCAAACTCATTTGCAATTTCCACCGAACAATCCTTCGATCCATCGTCGACCACGACCACTTCAATGTTGATATAAGTCGAGTCCAGAATGCTCTGCAGTGACTCGGCGAGATATTTTTCGCGGTTGTAAACGGTGACCAGCGCGGACACGAGTGGGTTGTCGGTTGATTGTATCACACTGCTACCTCATTCCGAGCAGCGTGCCACTCGATAATCTGATTCGCAGCAATGCTGCCGACGACTTTCCAGTCGTAGTTGGCTTCCACAAAACTTCGAGCCTGTTGCCGGAGTGCATGGAATTCCACAGGAGACGATAGCAGTTGGTTCACCCCGTCTGCGAAAGTCTGAGCGTTGTCTCGAATAAGAATCGATTCGCCGTCTACGGCTCTGATGCCTTCGCATCCGATGGAAGTCGACACCGTAGGACTGCCGAAGCTCATGGATTCCAGAATTTTGAGCCTCGTACCGCTACCCATTCGCAATGGGCAGATCGCAATGCCGGTTTGCAGATATTCCGGACGGACGGAGTCAACCTCTCCGATCACGTCGACCGACGGATGCTGTGATACCCCCGGAAACCGCGCGTCGTCAAAGTTGCGACCGACAACTCGCAGGCGGATGGTCGGGTGATTGTTCAGGATCAACGGGAAGATATCTTTCACGAACCAGTTCAGCCCATCAACGTTGGGAGGATACGACAGCGTGCCACAGAACAGCAGGCTTTGGCTTTCGTGCTTTGCCGTGTTTGTGTCGAATTTCGCCTGCTCGCACGCGACGCCGTTGGGGACAGTAATGCATGTCAGCCTGTTGCCGTTCAGTTCCGAAAGAAGCTGGCTGTCATCGTCGCTGCAGGCAAACAGTCCCTGACAAACGTGGTGCAGTTGACCTTCTTCTCGTTTGAGCCTCTTCCATTCGGGATTCGCTGCAGCATCAATGCATTTGGCCGCCAACTGCTGCGAATAAAGTATATGTTCCACGTTGGGCATATCTAGGATTCGCAGGATTCCGGGATGTTTTCGCTTTAGCATCCCATTGCAAACCCATGATTCCAGGTTGGTCAGCACAACCACATCTGGCTTTTGTGCTTTGATGACTCGATCCAGCATTAGCGACGTTCCCAGGACTACTGCGTTGGATGGAACTCGCAACGATCCGGCATTTATAACCGTTGCCAAACGGTCTTTGATTTTTTCAAGCAGCGTGCGGGGACCCGTTGATTCAGGGATTTGTTGAACGCTGAGGCCCGCGAGTTCGTCGCTCAGTTCATATTCAATCGCACTCTTGATTTCGTTGGGCGAACTCACAACTAGAGCGACAGTGTCAAAATGACGAGCTAATTCGCGGAGCAGAAAGAACCCTCTCAGAGCGCCGCCGGAATTAACAGGGTAGATCTGAAACGGGAATGACACGATCAGACGCAGGCAACGGGATTCAGGTTGTGTCTTCGTTTCAGTCGGCACTGGCCAGTTCTTCCAATTCAATTCGGCTGCGAAATTCATCAGCAGCCTGCAGTGAAAGCTGTTGCCAACTGAATCTCTCGCAGGCAACTTGTCGCCCCTGAGTTTCGAACGCTTTTCTTTGTTGAGTGTCTTCTATTACTTCACAAACGGCTTCGGCGAAATCTGATGCGTTGTCGTGAATGATCAGGTCAACGCCCGGTGACAGGTTCAGTCCTTCTGCACCGATCGTGGTGGAAACGACGCATCTTCCGGAACTCATTGCTTCCACAATCTTTAGTCGTGTGCCACTGCCGGACCGAAGGGGGACGAGGCTCATCCAGGCCGATCCCAGCACAGGCCTCATATCCGGAACATCCGAGATAACTTCTATGCCCTGGTCTGGTGAGTGCAGATGTCTCCAGTTCTGGTCGGCATTCCGGCCCGCCAGCAGCAGTCGACATGTTGAAATCTGTTTGCGAATCGCGGGAAATATTTCTGAACTTAGCCAGTACGCAGCATCGTCATTGGGCGGGTATCCGGCCGTTCCGGCAAACAACAATGTTGGCATTTCTGTCTGACCATCCGACGGCACAAAATGGCTTACATCGACGCCGTTGGGGATTGCGATAATCCCTGTGGTTGAATCAGGTTCGAGGTGTTGCAGTCGTTGTTTGTCTTCCTCCGAACACGTGTAGATCAAAGCCGACTCAGCAACCATGCGAGCTTCCCAGTGTTTGATCAGCCGCGATTCCAGCATGGTCCAGGATCGCGCGAGCCCTGCAGGTTTTGTGCGGGCAATACTGTCTTTAAGAATCCATTCGACGTTATGCGCGTTGATGACGATCTTGGCTTTGGGGAATTGTTTACACAGGACGCTCGTGAGTGGAAAGAGATAGGAATGTTCACACCAAACGTAGTCCGGTGGTTCCGGCAGTTCTTCCAATTCAGTCTTGATGGCATCCCAGCAGTTCCCACGCACATGAATATCAATTGGAAATAGCCGAACGATCAGAGTCAGCGTGGATGCCTGCAACAACAGCAGCCAGCCATAGATTTTGTGGAACACGCCTTGGCGTCCCTGCCCAGAACGATCTACGCAAATGTTTTGCCCTGCCAGCATCAACTTGCGGCCATTGTTTCTGAAACCAGTGAGCAAAGTGCTTAGTGCGCCCTTTGCACCGGCGTCTGGTGCGACGGGCGAAGAGGCGATTCCTGGCCGAATGACACGTTTTACGCTTAGTTCCGGTGGAACGTCTCCAGCGTCTGGTTCTGCAAGAATGGCGACAGTGACGTCAGCCACTTGAGCCGCAGCGTATACGAAATGGTAGATCCGCACTTGGCCACCCGTTCCGGCAGCTGCCGGCGTTTCCGGAAGCAACATCAGGACATGGGGGCGTTTCACAGGAGTGGGGCCATTTCCGCATGGATCTTCTTGCTCAGGTAGCTCCAGTCAAAGTGATTTCCAACCCAGTCCGCCGCTTTTTTTCCAAGGCGTTTCCGCGCCGCCTCATCGTTAAGTAATCGCACAACCCCTGTCGCGAATTCCATCGGCGTGTCTGCTCGGACCAGGTGCGTACCGGATACACATGGGATCCCCTCAGCTCCCAGAGTTGTCGAAACATCTTTGAGGCGCCTTGCGATTGATCTGGTGCCGTTTCGTATTTTTACCGGGGCGATTTTCAGATTGGTCGATTCGTCTGCGAATCTGCGGCTCAAATCGTCCAGAACGGATGCATCTTCGACCGAGAAAATGACGATTGCGTCGAAGTGAATTCCCAATTGTCGTGCCAGATGAAATGCGTGCAGTGCGTCAGCGCAACATAGCGGACAGGGCTGCCGGGGGATGACAAAAAAAGCTTTTGGTTTCATATTGCTTTGGTCATGTTGCCACTATTCAGGAACGGTTGCAGGTCGGCACGAATAGCGCCACAGAGTATTTGCCAGTCGTAGCGTTTTCGAACCCATTCTCGAGCTGACTCTCCCATCTGTTGTCGCGTTTTACCGTCCTGTAGTAGCCGAAGAACGTTTTCAGAGAAGTCTGTTGGTTGATCTGCATGAATCAAGTGCTCACCGGATTCGCACGGAATCCCCTCCGCCCCTAGGGTTGTGGACACAATGGCCTTTTCCATCGACATCGCTTCCAGTACTTTTAAGCGTGTTCCGCCGCCGACGCGGATGGGGACGATGAATACCCATGCCTGTTCGAAACAGGGTCGGATATCCTCGGGGCTACAAACATACCGGACCCGTTCATCTTGTGATTCGAGTTGCCCCCACATTTGTTCTGCTTCGAAACCAGCGAACAGAAATTCGCATTCCGGGCAGGACTTCCAGATGAGTGGCAGAATATCTGCAATGAAGTAACGGACAGCATCCTGATTTGGTGAATAGCCGAAGCCACCGGTGTAAACGACAGTCGGCGGTCCTGCTGCTGATTTGCCGGACGTCGACACAAAGTATTCTGTGTCGACGCCGTTGCCGACAACTTGATAGTTTCCACCGGGGGCCAGCTTTCGCCCGGCTTCGCTGTCATCTTCTGAGCACGTAAACACCAGGTCGCAGTTGCTGTAACAATCTACTTCTATTCGTCGATAGATCGAAGTTTGCAGGCGCTGGTATTCTGACGCCCAGCCAGCCTCCGCTGTAGCTTCATATCGTTCCTGTAGCAGCGTTTCAACATTGTGCGAGTTGCAGATGATTACCGGAGCGTTTGCAATTTGCTGTACACGCTTGAGGAATGGATACATGGTCGAATGTTCGCACCAAACGATATCGAATGATCGCTGTTTGCAGGCCTCGTTCAACTGCGGCCATGCCGCCTGAAATGAGGGTTCGTACATGAATGCAGTAGTCGGTGGCATATCTGAATACCGTGCCGCGATGCCATACCATGTCCTTAAGCACCTCGCAATCGTACGCTTTCCCAGTCCATGCGGCTCATGACTGTATTGAGGAAGTGCGTATTGAACAAAATACAGCAGGAAGTCGTGCCAATGATTGAGCCATGGAAGCAACATCACGCGAATAAGTGTCATCCAGCGTTTAAGTCGGATCGGTGCTTCTCTGTTTGTGGGTTTTGTTTCTGTCGATCCGGCATCGATCACACTCTCACACAGATCTGCTAGTTCGCTGGGCAGTTTCTTTCCAGCACTTAGGCACACCAGCGTAAGGTCAACCTCTTCCGCAAGCGTCTTCAGGAAGTAGTAAGACCTGGTTGGGCCACCCGCATCCGGAACATTCGGTACTTGCATTGATATTGCAAGTACTCGCTGCCTTGATTGACTTCGGTATTTCACTGATCTATTCGTTAAACCTGTTTTTCTGGTGCCTGGTTGAGTGACGTGTCACAATCGATGAATGTGTCCGTACCTCGAGCGGATTTGCACTGGCGTTCGGGCAGCTGATTTCGGTCTTATGCTCGTCGTGAATGCAAACGGGGACGGCAGGCTGTTTTATCCATTGCTAGAGTCCAAGCTTGCGAAGTCGCCATGCGAGTCGATAGGTTAGTCGATTTTGCGGAGATTTTCTACAGACAGCTGAGAAGCCCCCCGCCATGTAATTGTCTGCGTTGTCAGTCGGCATGAGTGCACTATTCGTGTTGGGGGTCTCCCATGTTTTGATTCGAGTATATGGGAAATTGCTCTCCAGATATGATCGAATGGATGCCCACGGTGCCTTATTCAAGTCACCGGAATCAAAGAGAAACCACAGAACATAATTAACGGTTTCAGGAAGCAGGTGTGTCTCCAGTTGCCGCCGCATTTGGTCTCTGTCATAGGTCAGGTGGGACCAGTCCGGGACCACACTGCCATCGTCAGTAAATGCAGTTTCCAAAGGGCAATTCTCTGCAACCATGTCGGCGTGAAGGTGGTGCCCACGAGCACTTGTCCAGACTGGTGAGGTTTCGAAGTAGGCAATGCCAGTTCGTCTCGTGACACGGGACGCCTCGCTGATGTATTGACAGGGATTACTGACGTGCTCCATCACGTTTGCTGAAATGACCAAGTCAAAGCTCTTGTCTGGGAACTTCAGGTCTGTTCCGTCCATTTGCTGCAGCCTGGTCCGTGGGCCTCCGGTCTGCATTGCAGTGGGTGATGGAAAATCGTCTGAAATGTTAATTCCAGTCACTTCGCCTGATGTTAGTGTCGCCAGGTGCGCAATCTGTCGACCTGACGTGTCACACCCCATGTCGAGGATTCGAATGGCGGGACGTTTGCGAAGCCAGTTGGTTTCAATTATCCGGCGCACGTTGGCTACGAATCGACGCTGGTAATCTTCAAGGGGGGGGAGTGCGCTGTTAGCTTGCACTTGCCATCTCCGTTCCGTAAGAAAATTTCTGCCCGATTTTCCGGGAAGACGATTCAAAAATCTGAATGAAATAATAGACAGGACAACCGTTCCGATCAAAGCGGCAGCCGTGATCGTGACTCTCTCTTGGGTTGCAAGCGTCGGCGGTGAGCCCGAGATGGTCAGTTGCAGCAGACCATTTACTGCCTGACGGGACAGGTGTTGTCCGTAAGCAATCGAACCAGAGAATCGAAGGGGACGCCATCTGCCGCCCGGAAGTGTCGCACCCCATATCCAGAATGCGAATCATCGGCCGGCGCTGCCACCAATTCATTTCGATTACTCGTCGGACGTTTCTCACGAAACATTTCTGATATTCGTCGAGCTGCGGTTGAGTGCTGTTCATTGAATTGAGGAGAGTCGATAGGTTCTCATTATTCCTGAATAAAAGGACGGTGATAGGGAATCATTTCTGTCTGAAAGCAGGGATCGAGCCACCAGCGTCTGGGCTGATAGAGATTTTCTGCCGTCGGTTCGGGAGAGAACTGATCGGCCGTCAGATCAGAACGGACAAAGAAGGCATTCAGGCCGCTCAAATTGCAGCCGACTAGTGTGTAGCCCTTGGTTTGTCCGAGATCTTCCAGCGACTGCAGTGAAGAATTGAAGTATGAGCTTTCACCGTCCCAAACATAGCTGGGGTCGTACGTCATCACCCAGCGAACCGGAGGTGGCGCGTAGGCATTGTATTCGATGACCAGCACTCGAGGAGAGACGACTTCAATCGCTTTCCAGAGGTGGTAGTCGTTGCCATCGATGTCGATACTCAAAAGATCGATCTCACCTTTCATTCCGCCCTCACTGATGACTTTGTTGATGTTGTCGACGGTTAGAAAAGACTGAACTGCGTTGAGCAAATTATCTTTGATTGCCCAGTCGAAGACATCTTTTTGGGCTGCGTGATTCACATCCGATCCGTCGATCCACAGTCCGCTCCAGTCCTGACAGAGCAGGAACACTGTGTTGTTTTCAAGGCCGTTGCCGGTTCCGAATTCCACGAAACGTTTGTTAGTGGTGCCAATGCGCTTGAAGATTTCCTTAATGATGCCGTCTTCGTCGTTTTGCGAATAGCCTTTGGATCCGAATCGCTCCAGTCGCTTCGGATCCTGAACGCTTTCGTCCGCTCGCAGTCGGTCCAGTTCCGCGTTGGCCATCATTCGTGCGGTGCGTGACACTTTGTCCAGCAAATGCTGTGATTGTTTCACCTGCACGCGTAGGTCCTGCGGGACAAGTCGCAGGTTTGCTAATGCAGTCAGTGATTTCGTTAGTCGCTTCAGCATGTTCCTGTTTTCATCTCCAGCGTGTGACGCGAATCCGACTTACAGACTATTTGGTGATGTCTTCCGCCAGTTGCCGGGCAAAATGGTGATTGGCGAGCGGCGTCGGATGGCCGTCTCCCTTGTGGAAAAAACCGTCGGCACTCGGATCGAAGAGTTCGCTGTAGTCCAAAACCTTGATGCCACGTGATTCAAGCAACGGAATCAGTCGTCGGTGTGGACTGCTGCGTGGAAAACAGGCGACGTAGAATTCTTCGCAGTTCAGTTGTTGTCGGCACTCTTTTTCCGATTCTTCGATAATGTTGGCTACGATTTCAAAGTGCCGATCAGTACGTCTGGGGAAATTCAAGCCGAGATACCTGACGGTTTGACTGCGACCAAGCAGCCTGTAGAGACTCGTCAGCACTGGCCGGCCTGTTGTGAAATTTCCATACGCCTGGATCTTTCCATCGGCGTTCATGTCGTAATACGGGAAGTAACAGCCAAACGAATTTGTGACTTGCATCCCCCCGATCACTCGCGGTTCATGCACATCTTCCAGGTACATGTAGATGACAATCCCTGTGTCTTCTTCAACTTCTTCGCGGATAGTGTTGCTCTGAAGTTTGGCCAGCATTTGCTGCGTGCCATATCCCGGCACTCCATAGTTGTAAGCTCGAAAACCCGGCGCGGCTACAGTGAACTGAGATGGAATTGTCTCAGCGTCGTTGGCCCCTTCACCGAACAGGAAGGAGCATCCAAAGAATACGGCGTATTTTGTGTCGGTATCAACGAGGGGGGCGACGGTTTGTCGTCGTCCGAATTCATCAGTAGTGTACCGCACGTTCCAAACAGTGTCACCATTCACCTTCAGCCGACACAAAGCGTCAGCATTGGGCAGCAGCTTTTTGCCAAGCCTCGAATCGTAATCGGAGAATTCAGGGGTCAGGTATTCACCTTCGTAAACCTTGTTTGGTCCGGCGGTACGGGTCATGTTTAAGCCGAAGAATGCTGCTTCGACAACGGCCAGGATGCAGCCCAAAGCAAGCCCGCTCGTCGCAACCAACAATATTACCTTAAACCAACGCAGCTTTAGCAGTCGTCGCAAGACTGCCGGACTGTCGAACTTGCGTTGAGCAAAGGCCACTGCGATGACGATGGCGTTTGAGATTCCCTGAAAGATGACAAACGCCAATAGCCGACTACCGGAAAAAGCATGCCCGGATAGGAACTGCGGAGCCAGACCGAACATAATTACACCGAAGACAATGACGGTGAAGTACAGAGACAGCCACGAATGTCGGTCGCTGAGTCTGAGTTTTGATGCGGTGATGGAGTTTGCGGTGTGATACCAGCTAAGGAAACTACCGATCGCAACGATAGTTCCTAACGGAATCGCAGCCAGCGACGGATGGCGGTCGTGTGTCCATGAATTCCACCCGGACGCGATCCAGTAGGTCAGCACATTGATCAGAACCAATGCGATGGAATGCAGTGTCAGCTTTGTTTTCATTGCCAAAATGGCGGCCAGTGGGTGGTCGGTGGTGACAGGACAGAGAATCGTCGCGCGTTGGATCCTAAAACAGTGTGTAGATGAACGGGGCTGCAGCAGATCCTGATAGTAACAGCAGGGCACCCAGCGACAGTAACACCATCAGTATTGGGGCCAGCCACCACTTTTTGTTTGTCTTCAGGAAGTCGACCAGTTCGCTGAGCAAAGATCGTTCTTCGGTTGCCTCGGCGATGTCTGAGAATTGTTTGTTGTCTGTTTCGCTCATGTTTATTACTCGGTTCGGTGTTAGAACTGCTTCAGATATCTCTTCATGTCCTGTTGCTGTGCCTTCTTTTGCCAGTATGTCGACGTGGTCGTCTTTTTACTTTTTAACGCGTCATGTCCGGTCGCTTTCAGGGCTAGTCCCAGCGGGGTGAACACTCCATAGAAAACCAGTCCGAGGATGATGTGTGAGACTACCCAGCCGATGGGAAATGCCAGGATCATCCATGTGACAAATACAGGTTTCAGTAGCTTTGGCCAGACTAGACCAAGGCCACCAGCCCCTACTGCCAGAGCGATGATGGGCCATCCCCACGCTCCGCCTTTGTAAAGCTGCAGGCAACCTAAGGTGCCAAAGAAGACAATCCAGATCGCAGCAAACTGCCGCAGCATCCGGGAATCGGGATTAGTTAGAAGGTCTGAGGATTTCATGTGTTTCGAGTCTTGAGTCGTAAGAAGCAAGTTGCCGATTCATCGTCTGGTACATCTTACCGTTAGCCCGTTTTCAGGCGTGTATAAGGAAACCGGTGCTTTAGCTCGTTGCATGGTGACTCCAAAAAATGCCATGAAATCGTCACCATAAACGCTGTCAGCGTGAGGCCAACACTGATTTCTGTTATCGGATTTTCATATACCGATTTCGGAATACCGATTCGAGCGAAGATTCGGTACCCGGGAACCGGTGCCGTAAATAGAAACCAGTGCCAAAGGAAAATCGCGATTGGATGAAGGACGTAGATACCGTAGCTGACGCGCCCAATCCCAACCAGTGGTGGAGACATCAGCGCGGATCCGATGGCACCAGAGAAGCCGACACGGGCACGCCAAATGATCCAGGTGAATATGAGACAAACGGAGGTTGGGATGAGAAAAAGGGCTGGAAGAACGAGGCCCGCCGCGGCGCCGAAAACTCCGAATATCGCCAACAGGTCTACGACCCAATTCGCGGTTGACACTGGAAGACGTAAGTGGAAACACGCCAGCAACGCCCCCGCGGCGAGAAAATCAAGAGCCGCTGGCAGCAGCCGATTCGCATATTCGATGTCACGAAAAACGTATCGAAATACAGGCGCCGCGACAATCAGCGTCACACAAATGTAAACAACTTGTCTCGGTCGAAGAAAAAGAACGATGAGCGGCCAGCACAGGTAAAACTGTTCCTCAACAGCAAGTGTCCAGAAATGTGTTCCATACGTGTCAACTTTGAACAGAAATTGAAAGACGTTTGAAAGGTAAAGAACATGCCAGAAGATGTACTCCCGATATGTCGGAGCGTTTAGGATGATCAGGAGAGCCAACGTGCTGTAGAACAAAGGACACAGGCGAAGTGCCCGGAGAATATAGAAATTCCTCAGAAAATACAACTTGTCAGTTGCACGACCGCTTCCGTACCTCAAGAGAATCCCCGTTATTAGAAAGCCGCTAAGCACGAAGAACAGCTGGACCCCCAAGGTTCCTACGGGAACACCGCAGATATATTGGAAGTCCGTGTAGTGAAACCACACAACGGCGGCAACCGCGACGGCTCGAAGCCCATCCAACTGTGGCATATAGAGTGGGCACGCCAGCTCTTTGTCAATAGGTTTCATGCGACCACTTCTGCCACTTCAAAGAAAACATCAAGGTCCTCAATTGCGTTTTTCCCTGCATCTTGCGTCTTCGATCTTAATCCAGCGCAAACTGTGCGAAGTAGGCTTCTCGTTCTTCTGGTGTCTGACCGGTTTCGTTTTCTGACTTAAGTAGAATGCAGTTCTCCAGAACCAGTACGTCCATTTCTGTGGCCAGAAAGCACCGGTAGGCATCTTCCGGTGTGCAGACAATGGGTTCGCCGCGGACGTTGAAGCTCGTGTTGACGAGTATGGGGCAACCTGTCGATTCGTTGAACCGGCCCAGCAGTTGATGCAGCCTTGGGTTTCGCACATCGTCGACAGTTTGTAACCGTGCGGAATAGTCGACGTGTGTTATCGCGGGCACTTCACTTCGCGGAACGTTGACCCTTTCGCAGAGATCATCCGATTGGTTCAGTGTCTGTTCCTGCTTCTCAGTGAGATTCGTTCGCTTCGTTTCTTTGACGGGAGCCACCACCAGCATGTACGGGCTGTCATGCTTTGGATCGATTTCGAACCACTCAGACGCCTTTTCTTTCATCACGATTGGTGCAAAGGGGCGAAAGCTCTCACGATACTTAATCTTGAGGTTCATCACTGACTGCATCTTCGGAGATCGCGGATCGCCGATAATACTGCGAGCCCCCAGTGCTCGGGGGCCGTACTCCATGCGACCCTGAAACCATCCCACAACTTTTTCCTTGCCCAGCAATTCAGCGACTCGTTCAGTGAGTTCGTCATCGCTGCCACATATCGTGTACTTTGCTTTTGTCGTCTTCAGGAAATCGACCACCTGATCTGTCGTGAATGATGGGCCAACCAAGCTGCCGGATTGCGAGTCGGTGGTTTCAGAGATCGTTCGCTCATTCTCCAACAGGTGATGCCAAACAAACTGAGCTCCACCGAGTGCACCGCCTGCGTCACCAGCGGCTGGTTGAATCCAGACGTTATCGAACGGACCCTCTCGCAGCAGCCGTCCATTTGCCACACAATTCAAGGCGACTCCACCAGCAAGTACGAGATTTTTCTGGCCGGTTTGTTCGTGAATGTGTTTCGCCGTCGCCAGCACGATTTCTTCTGTAACCAGTTGCACACTGGCTGCCATGTCCATGTGCTTTTGCTCAAGGGCTGATTCTGGTTTTCGTGGCGACATGTCGAACAGCTGACTGAACCGGTGATTGGTCATTGTCAGGCCCTGGCAGTAATTGAAATACTGCATGTCCATCCAGAAACTGCCATCCGGCTTAATGTCCATCAGCTGGTCGCGAATTCTGTCTGCATAGACTGGTTTCCCATATGGGGCCAGACCCATCAGTTTGTATTCCCCGCTGTTGACTTTGAAACCGCAGTGGTAGGTGAACGCAGAATACAGCAGCCCAAGCGAATGCGGAAACGTGATCTGACTCATTAGATCGATCTTGTTCCCTTTGCCAACGCCCCACGTTGTGGTGCACCACTCGCCAACCCCGTCCAGCGTGAGGATGGCAGCTTCTTCAAATGGGCATGGAAAGAAGGCACTGGCTGCATGGCTTTCATGATGTTCAACAAATACCAATTTTGCTTTCGTGTTCGTTCCGATCGCCTTGCGAATCTGTCGTTTGATAAACAGTTTTTCCTTGAGCCATACGGGAATCGCCATGACAAAACTACGGAAGCCTGATGGAGCGTACATCAGGTACGTTTCCATGAGCCTTTCAAATTTCACGAATGGCTTTTCGTAGAAGACGACGTAGTCCAGGTCGTCCTCAGAGATGCCGGCTTGGTTGAGGCAATATTCTACAGCTCTCGTGGGAAAGGCTGGGTCATGCTTTTTGCGTGTGAAGCGTTCTTCCTGAGCCGCAGCGACAATCTCGCCGTTTACAATCAATGCCGCCGCGCTGTCGTGATAGAACGCTGAAATTCCGAGTATCGCTGTCATTGTGTTTTTTGCCGTTCAGGTGACTTCCGAGCGGATTCAATGAGGTTTTGCAGAGTATTGATGTGCTGGTCGATGTTGTAGTTTTTGCGAATATGGCCTCGTGCGGCCAGTCCCATCGTGCGGCAAAGCTGTGGGTCCAGCAGCAGCTGGACCATCCGACTTGCCATCCCGTCGACGTCACGTTCATCGACGAGGAAGCCCGTGGTTTCGTCGATTACAGAAGTTGAGATTCCGGCATGTCTGGTTGACACCACAGGCAGCGCCGCCGCTCCCGCTTCCAGTATCGAATTTGGCATTCCTTCTGCATCACCGTAACTCGTCGTGACTGAATGCTGCACAAACGCGGCTGATTTGTTCAGGAACGGCATCGCTTCGGAATGAGTGAGTGCTCCCGGGAAGCTCACGGAGTCGCCGATGCCCCATGTTTGAGCCAGACTCCAACATGCTTCCTGCAGTGGCCCATCACCTATCATGACCAGCTTTGCTTGCGGAACTGTTTCCAGTGCTTTGCGAAACGCCATCAGTGACAGGTACGGTGCTTTGATGTCCGCAAACCGCCCCAGCGTTAGCAATGTGCAGCTTTGATAGTCAGGTTGCACGTCATAGAAGTATTCGCGAGCACCGTATGGGTTGTAGGTGATTTTGTTAGGGTCGGCCCCCATCCCGACGAGTGTCTCTGTCATGAAATGTGACACGCTTGCGATACGGCTGGCGTAGGCAAACATCTCCTGATAGCGATCTTTGTAGGGCTCCAGATCCGGTTGTCGATGGGCATCATGTCCGTGGAAGTGTACGACCAGCGGAATGCCAAGTTGTTTGGCAACGGGCGTGATGTCGGCTCCGTTAAAACCGTATTCCGCCAGAATGACGTCGACCTTGTGTTTTTCGAAAAATGCCGCCATGAAACCGACGGTACGTGCATCCGACTGTTCATGCGCCGTTACCAGCTTGTCATACAGAAATACGGGAAGAAGTCGCTTCAGCTTCGCCGCCAGTGGTCGTTGCGTATAAAAGTACCTAACTGCCCGACCGTTGAATGTGTATTCTGGAAAGTAGTTGTACAGAATAACCTTTTCACCCTTGAGTCGTTCAACATGGGCGGAAAGGAACGTCTCGCTGATTAGTGGAACGTTTCCTCGGATTATGCATGTTGTACTCATCAAGTAGTGTGACTCCTTCGTAGCGGCGTGGAGTTGTTAGTCGGATTTATCCGTCTAGCAGACTGCGTTTGATAGGTCGCACGCACGATCGAAGGTAACTCATAAGCTGGCTGGCCCGCGATGCCGACGGAACCCTGTAGATTGACACTTCCTTCACGGCATTGAAGACTGCCCTGTGTGATTGCTCAACCTTGAGTTCTGTCGTCCGTTGAGCGGGAGTCAGAACCGCACATCCGAATCCTGCCCACATAGACCCAGCTTCGGCGGTGTCGTAGCTGTCAGGGAAGAAAACGCCCGGCACGAAATCGATTTCGACCGAATGTACGTATGGGCAATTCGCCCAGTCCGCAGCAATCATTCCGGCGCGACAATACGGATTAAAGCTGTCGTGCATGATCATCAACATATCTTGCTGCGGTTGAATTTTCAGCAGCGAATTGATGTCGTCACGTACTCCTTCCACTGAATGATCGCCGTCTACCAGAACGAATTCGGGACTCTGACCCAGTTCGTTCAGGCTGCTCACGAGCTTCGGCAGAGTCTCCTGTGTTCGGCCGGCAACGAACTGTACATTCGGGAAACGCGATCCCAGTTTGCCTTCGATACTATCGTCCATGTCCAGAGAAATGACGCGTTCCGAATTCTTTGCGATCACCTGCAACGACCCGCCGAGATAGGTCCCGATTTCGATCGCTAGTTTCGGTCGAATGGATCCCAGCAGACGCTCTATTGTCAGTCGTTCACAACGCCCCATTTGCCAAGGGAGTTCGTAGTGCTGTTGTTGAAGTAGTTCGTCGATCATGGTTACTGACCCTGCCGCTCATTTGTAAGACGAATGATTTTCTTCTTCAATTTACCGGTAAGCCGCCGACTGCAGCTGTAAAGCCGAAGCAGAAAATGCCGTTCGGCGGCTCGATAGTCTTCCGCTGCAAGCGATGGATGGACGGCGGGAAGATTATACTGAAGGGGGCGTTTCAACGACTTTGTCGTGGTTTTGCCATCGGTAATGCGTTTCAGCATATCGGACCAGCGTTGAGTATTTATTGCGACTGAATTCTCGTTTTCAATCCTAGCTCTCGCTGCAATCGACAATCTTTTGAGCAACAAACGGTCGTCGTGTAGTTTACGAATCGCGTCCACAAAACTGTCCTTGCGGTTGGAAACCACCAGGCCATTTACGTTGTGTTCGACTAACTCTGGAATCCCGCTATTCATTTGGAGGCAGACAGGAACAACACCACATGCCATTGCTTCAAGGATAGCTATCGGCAGCCCCTCGTAGTCTGAAAGTAAGACAATGACGTCGAAATCAAGTAGTTTGTCTTGAATCTCGACGTTGTCCACGCGCCCGGCCAACTTGACGTTTGAGCTCGGCTTGTTTTCGCTAAGGATGCGTTCTACGTTGTGGCGATCTGGACCATCGCCAAAAATGGTTGCCATTGTTCCAGGGATTTCGATAGATGCTCTGCAAAGCGCCCTTGTAACCTCACTGATTCGTTTTTGCTCTTCGGCCAATCGCCCAACGTATGCGATGCGTAATCCGCCCTTGCTGTTTCGGACAACACTCTTCGGAATTGGAACACCGTAAGGAATGCGATGAATGGCAGTATTAACAACATTCATCCGCGTTGTCTGTTCTTCGATCTGCCTTGATACACATACCAGGTCCGTCAACGCGTCGGATTTTCTTCCAGTGGCAAAGACATCGCAGACGGCGCGGTAGAATGAATCGTCTGAGTGAAGGACCCCAACTGTGGAAATGCCACTTTGGCGAACTATCGCTGCGGCGTGTAGTGCAGGCACGACCAGATTGGGAACAAAGACGTGAGCTGGATGGTCAGCAAGCTGATTAATGATCCAGTCAATTCTGGATTCGGTACTTCCCTCACAAAGTATCGACTCGCACTCGACGCCACTGTTTTGCAATGCAGCCAGCAGGGGGCCGGTTTGTTCCCAGCACATGACCAGGCATCGTGGAGTTATTCCAAAACGATGCAAGTCGGGCAGTAAACGAGATATCCATGTCGCCGGGCCGCACACATTGTTGGGCCAGTCATAGGCAACAAATGTCACATTGATATTTGCCTCTGAACGAGCCTTGTCGTTGCTGCTATGGACAGGCGAATGTGGGAAAGGGACGTTCAGGGTTGGCTTCCCGTTTTCGCTTCCGCGTATAGGTTGTCAATCTTTTCCACGACGACACGCCAGTCGTACTCGTCGAGAACGCGTTGGCGAGCAGCGGGACCAATCGTCTTGTTTTCAATGGCAGCCAGCGTTTTCTCCACAAGGCTGTCGATGTTTCCTAACTCGTAAATCAGGCCAGCTTCGCCCTGTCCTATCGCCTCCATGCAACCGAGTTCGTTCGGAACGACCATCGGCCGTGCCAGAGTCATCCCTTCCATCACCAGCGTTGGCAGGCCTTCTCGTTTGCTGGTGACCACTAATACATCACAGGCGGCAATGGCGTCCTGAACGCCGTGCTGGCTGAGACCACCGATGATCTCCAGGTTGTCGGGGATTTCATCGTCGTGTTCGGCCTGCAGAGTTCCCTTGCTTAATCCACCACCGATCATGACGAATCGCTGATCCGGCAAGCGTGCTGCGAGCTGTACGAATTCCTGCGGATTCTTAACCGGGTCATTGCGGCCTACATAAAGAATAAAACCGGGACCGGGATAATCGCGGCGGAACCGATTTGCATCTGCTTGATCGCTTAGTGCAACGTCAACTCCATTTGGCAAATAGGTCGCATCAATACCATGCTGTTGCTTTAGCTCGTGGACCTGCCATTTCGAAACGGACAGGCAGAGATCCGCGTGACGAGCTCGCTGCAGCAGTGCATCGTTGATATCGATCTGCCATTGTTCAAGACCGTTAACGCCATGTTCGTGGTAGTAGTTCAAGTGGTAAGTGTGAATCCAGAAAATTCCGTCACTCTGTCGTCGCTGACACCAGTCGATGTACCATGGGTAGACGTGCGAATGGACGATTTTGACGCCTGCGGCTTTGAAACTGTTAAACGATTCTGCAAAGACTTCCGAAAGGTCATAGGGAGTAAGTGTCTTTGCAACATGAGCTGGCGGTGCCAGTTGCACGTTGTGTGAGGAATATCGATGAATGGCCTCGATGTGATGTCGAACTCCGCCGAATTCCGCGAAGTTTGGGCCGACTAGAACTTCCGGTGGTGCGATTTTGAGATCGTTCAGCCATCCGTCGAATGCGGATTGCTTCTTTCTTTGGTACGCACGCTGCCGATTCATTTTCCATTCATGAATCCCACGGCGACGGTATCCGTCCAGCTTCTTTAGAAGCGTCCGCATCACCCGCGGCTGCTCTCGGTTGTCACGCGATGTGAATTCATGTGCCCATTCCAATCTGCGTTTCCAGTGCACTGCCTGTCGTTTCTGAAGAGGCGGTGATTCTGCGTGTTACGAACCATTTCCCCGCTTCAATGCTAGGCACTTCGACGAAACGATACATCATCCAACTGAGTCCCAGAATTACCGGATACATCATCAAGCAACTGGACAGTCTGACACCAGGATGAACGAATTCACCAGCCCACAACCAGCGTGAGATTTTGGGGGCCAGATTCAGAAATGGTTGATGCAGCAGGTATAGGCTGTAGCTGATCATGCCAACCCACGCGATGTGTTTCGATACGGCCTGCGGCATTGCCAGTCCGAATGACTTTCCTTCGGCGAAGCGAGCCATAGCCCCCAACGTTGTCAGCGAGAACAGCACGAATTGAAACGGGGCCAACGGCTTGAATGTCAGAGCCAATATCAACAATGTGATCCATACCATCATGGGCACTCGGCGAAACGTCAGCGTCCGGCCCGAAATGAAGTCATCGGCAAGTTTTGCCCCAATCAGCCAGCTGAAGACATAACCGAATGGCCCTCTCAGCAACGCAAACGGAGCCTTTAAATCGGGGGCCAGAAAACGCAATTCGCTTGACGGAAACTGCAGGCCAATTTCCACCACAAATGCGACGATCAGTACCGGACGCCAGCCGATTCGTTGAGCTGCAATCAGCAAGAACGGGTAGACCAGGTACAGCTGCATCTCAACCGCGACACTCCAGAACGAACTGTTAATGCCCCAGTAGCTGTTTGGTGCCAGATTGAAGTACAGCAACACACGTGAATAGAACTGTTGCAGTCCGTTTGACGAAAAATCCACCATCGTCAGCGGAAAGCAGAATGCAAAGAACAGCAGAGCCACGAGAAACGGCGGGTAGATGCGAAACAAACGCCGCCACAAATATTTCATCCAGCTTTTGTCGCTGGATCGTTGATAGCTGAGATGAATACAAAAGCCGCTCAGAGCAAAAAACACCGCCACACCGCCGAACCCGAATGTCACGGGGGCAAGGGCCAGAAATGTCTTTGAATCGTGATCAAAGTTACGGAACCAGCCATCCCATCCCAGTTGATCGTAGCCGAATGTTGCGAATAGGCAGTGGTAAGCATAGACCATAAGGATCGCAACGCCTCGGATGTGGTCAAGGCCTTCGATCCGTCCGCCGGTTTGCGTGAGCGAACCGGCAACAGCCTTCTTTGGGGTTGGCATGGCGTTCATCGCGCCACGAAACCAGAGCCCTGCAGCGATCGCCAGCCAGAAAAACGCGACTCGAGTTGCGGGCACGATTGCCGCACGAGTCAATAAGTGGAAGTCTCCGGCCCAGTTGATACACCGCCGCCCAATGAGGTTCAGGATGGGGCTTGTTGCAGTGCGTTCTGTATCGAGAGCATAGTTGTTTCTTCCGACGGTTTCGTCTGTTTGGATCGCGGTTCCAATCCAATCGTTTGATAGCTGTTTTCTGTCTTGGTTCTGTGCGGCAGGAACAGCGCTGATATAGGCCGCAAAGTTCGCAGCCTTTGCTTCAGGCGGAAAAACGATCGTCAGCTTTGGTGCTGCACGAATTTTGTCCTCGGGAAATCCCCAAACATCACCGCGTCTGAACAGTTCCATTTTACTCCAGGGGGTGACAGCAAAAACTTGAATTCCGTGAGGGACTGCCTGTCCGTCACTGCTTTTTACCAGTACGTGCAGCGGAGTATGATTGCGGCCAGTTCTCAGGTCGTCGCGTAGCTGCAAGATGTACAAGCCCAGGAATACCACAGCTGCAATCGCTGTGACTAGATACAGCGACTTGGAGGTCTGCGGATGGGGATTGAGTTGCGGCAAACGCATGAGACCGACAGCGTCGGCGATTTCAAATGTCTATGTTGTTTTAGGAAAAAACTGAATTCGTCGCGTCACGCTTGCTGACTGAAAGATCGTGTGGGTTGTCTCCGTCGGCGGAAATAGCCAATCGTTAGAACTCCGCTAATTCCGCAGAGCATTAGCAGTGAAGAGGGTTCCGGGACAGACGCCATTGAGTTTGCAGTTGCCGTGTAGATGAGGTCACCGACAAAGGTTTCGCCAACTCCGTTTGGGTGGAGCCCATCATAGTACAGCGGTGGCGTCATCTGCGAAGCAACGTCAATGAATCCCACGGTCGACGTTGATGTTGTTTTTGCGGTCGCGAGATCTGATAGAAGCACATTCAATGCTGCGTATTCAGGATTTCGGCTATACGGTGAATCAGCGAAGCCATCACCGTTTGTATCGTTAATGAATCGTGGAAGGACGGAAATCATCTGCACGTTTACGTCTGAGTTCGCGGCCTGAAGCCCGTCGATGATCGTCGATGATCGTTCTAAACTGGTCGCGTATGGTTGTCAGGGCATTCGCCGGATTGGATGCGTCGTTACTGCCTAGAAAAAGGAATGCCGTGTCGGCCGCCCGATTGCTGCCATCAGCATTCAGGTCGCTGTACTGTCCTGCCAGGGTGGTGGCACGCTCGAAACTTGTCGTCCCCCAGAACGCCTCATGCCGATTTTCGAACGTCGTTCCGTTGTAAACTGGATAGGAAGAGTTGCCAGCTTCGTTCGATGTTCGAGAGCCTATAAATTGAAAGGTATCGCCATTATCAACCATGTTCTGCCAGAACGAATATCGCCAGCTTCGGTCTCCTTCGCCAGTCGGCCGATAACTTGCTCCCTCGCTGATTGAGTCTCCAATGAAAACAATGTTGCCGAAATCAATGACGTCAGCCTGGCACCTTGGTGTGACGAGGAGCGTCAAAAGCCAGGCAAACACAATTCTGATCATCGTTCGGATTCTTTGAAACGCAGGTTGAGGGCTGGATGCTGTCAGGCATGGCCTGTGAAGAACCCTGTAGACCCTACTCTAAAAAACTTGTTATTACTTCGTCTCGTTGGTGTAAACCGACTGTTCCCTGGGTTTTGCCACCTCGCCCTGCGTTGAGTCCTGTGAAAACAGGAGTAGGCGGTCTGCAAAATCCCCGACCGGATCAGCGGGTACTCGTGTACGTATGTACCGCCCTGCCGCCTGTCCCATAGCCGCCAGTTGTCTTCGCGACTCCCACAGCCGTTCCATGGCTGAATCGAAGGCATTCACCGTCGGGGCGGCAGCGATGAATCCTGTTTGGCCATCCTGCATGACTTCCGGGTTGCCCGACACATTTGTGACCACAGCGGGGCGACCACACAACATGGCTTCGACCAGTGCGATCGGTAGTCCTTCGTATTTTGATGGCAATAACAGTGCGTGGTGTTCTGCCCAGATGTCTTCGATGCCGCTAACATGGCCGTGAAAGTGCACGTTGTTGAGTTCCAGCTTAGCCGCAAGTTGCTGTAGGCGGCGTTCGTTCGGTCCCTTGCCAAACAGATCCAACACAACGTCTCTTCGTCGCCATTTTTCCAGGCTCAACACCTGCAGCAGGATTTCCTGTCCCTTTGACGGGATATGCATTCGTGCCACGTTAGCCAGTTTCAATGGAGAATCGGTTGACGGCCACGGGACTGTTGTGTCCCAGGAAACGTTAAACGGATTCCGCACGATCTCGGCATTCGGCAGTGATCGTGCCAGGAAGTTTTCCATGCGAACGCGCGTGTCATTTGCCACGAAATAATTTCGCAGAGCTCCACACAATGCAGGTTCGATCGCGTCAGCATACTCATCGCTGTGAAACAGCATTTCGTGGCAGGACTGAGCGATTGTTACGTAGGGAATTGAAAGCTGCTGACATGCCAGCATCCACTCGATGCCTTCCACGCATGTCGGCTGAGAGATCACAACCAGTTTTGGCTGAAGTTGTTGCAGAGTCTCCTGTTCCGTTGGTTCAGATCGATTTGTCGACACAAGTTTGCGGGCGACCCAGCGGCGAGTTCTTTCGACAGCAGACGCAGGTGGTGGCACTGGCGGTGGTGCATGTCTGCGAATCACTTGAACTCCTGCCGTTGACATTTCCGACAGAATCGCCGGTTCTTGACTGCGAAAGGCTACTGACGCAGCAACCGATTCGCCCTGTTGTGCCAATCGCAACGCCGTACGACTCCAGAGATACTCGCTACCGCCCCACCCTTCGGGAAGTGTTGAAACGAACAGGAACAACTATTCGTCTTTCCCGGACGAACCGAATATGCTTCCGATACGACCAAGTCCCCGATCAATAAACCGAATCGCCTTCATCAACGGTCCGTCGACTTTGTCGTTCAGCAGCGCCAGCTTTGTTGCTGTGTCGAATTCCGAATATTCCGCCCGACATGCTAGTTCATGAATCAGCGATGACATGTGATTGTTGAAGAAACTGAGATGTTTGGACATAAGGAAGCTAATGCGATCATTCATTGTGGTTGTGTTGCTGGTCGCGGCTCCAGCGTGTTTTCTATAAACGCAATCTGCTTCCGGGCGAAAAATGAACAGAAACTGTTGGCCCGCCAACTTAATCCACAAATCCCAATCTTCTACGTGTTGCATTTGAGGCGTGGTGTCGAAGCCGCTTACTGTCGCGAGAATTTCGCGCCTGACAACGGTTGCCGACGGTTGAATAAAGTTTCTCATAGCCAGCGATGCTGGAAACCAGTTGCGATCGAATTCGACAGGCCCATATTCTTCTACAGTCTTCTTTTCCTCATCGATCATTCGCACCATTGAGCTTACCACGCTTGTTTCCGGTTGTTTTCGAAACTCAGCGAGCGAATTTTCTAGGTGCCGTGGGAGCCAGTAGTCGTCCGGGTCAAGAAATGCGATGAATTCGCCGCGTGCTGCGGCGATGGCGGTGTTTCTGGCCGCACTCACGCCGCGGTTTTGGTCATGGCGAATAAGATCGATTCGATTGTTTGGGTATCGCCCTGCAAAAGCCGCGACTGCGGCATCTGTCCCGTCATTCGGGCCACAGTCGTCGACTGCAATCACTTCCCAGTTTCTAAATGACTGGCCATCGACGGATTTCAATGCCTGCTCGATGTACCTGCCCATTCCGAAGCACGGCATGATCACGCTTACCAGCGGTGTTGCATTTCTCTCTTCGACTTCTGTTTGAGTTTTGTGAGATTCCCCCAAGGATCTGTTACCGTTCAACTGCTTTCTGTGGCGGTTGGCTGGATCAGTGATTTTATTCTTCCAAACCCGTCGGAAGTTGCCTGTATCAGCCGAATCGGCAAGTCGACGATCGACAAAAACAATGAAAATCGTCGTGTATCCATGCCACGATCCTGAAGCCAAAGGATCAGCTTTAATTTCAGCGGATGCAGATGTGTTTCGCTGATGGGATATCCACGATACGTTCCGGCCTCAAAGCCATCTGGTTCCCAGTACTTGAAAGGAAGCCCGTAAGTCCTTAGATAGTAACCGTATTTGATCGCATTTTGTTTGTCGCACGGTTCGAGGTCTTCACCGAGTAGCGACATCAGGTGGTTGTGATCCGTTGCGACATGCACCGCTTCCAATTGGTCGTAGAACGTGTGCCCAGCAAGTATTGAGACTTTCTTCCAGTATGTTGCCTCGATTCCCACTGTTGTTCCGAATCCGAGAACTTTGTCGCACGAATCCAGAAGAGCGTAGGTCGAAACGTCGGAGTCGGGAGCTATGATTGTTAGGTTAGGCGACTCAAGGTTTAGCAGCGTCGTTAGATCTGCATTCTCGACGTTTGTAAGGTTTGGGTGAACTCGCAAGTACAGGTGCATATTGGGATATCTATCTACACACTCCGAAACAATTCGTGCGATGCCCAACGACTGTCTGTCATAGACAGGGTTCTTCCATTCGTCACCGATTCCGGCGAATTCGTCTTCGGAAGAATTAAAAATAGCCACATTCGTTCGTGATGCATCCCAGTTGGCTGGGAGTTTTCCCTGGAGTTGAGCTGAGGTGTAGCTCTTCCACATCGAACCTTCACCCGCTCGTCGTTCTTCGTAAAACAGCCCGCCAATCGACTCTCGTTCTTTCACTTCGGAAGCGTTTTTCCAAGCGTCTTGAATCCTATTTGCCCACAGTGTCCGGCTGTGTGGAAGTGAATTGCCGAACAACTCATACTTCAGCTGCGTGCTTCCCCGCTCGTGAATCTGAATGTCCACGTCGGCGAACTCTTGGCAGGCCCTCCACGCGCCGCGAATGGGCGCGAATCGTCCGTTGAACAAATAGACGCGATCGAATTGAGGCTGTTCTCTAAGGAATGCGGCTACACAGTTGTAACTAAGCAAAGCCGATTTAGAGAATTTTCTCAGCTTCTCTGCCGCCTCTGCTGAACGGCATTCTGGGTCTCGCACCTGCATGATCGTGGAGGAAACAGCGCCCCATCCGAGGTCGTGACCGTTGTGTCGAAAGTTCTTAGCAGACTCTAAGTCTGATACTGTTTCGTGGGAGGCTTCCTCTGAAAACATTTCTCTTGAAACGTATGAGCCAAGACTGTGCTGCTTCGGCACGGGAGTTAGAAGCTGAAGTCCGTTGTGCCGTTTTTCCCTGCATGCCGTGCACAGTGGTTTGTACTCCCATGGATTTCCGTCACAAATTTCGATGCACCCATCGCAACCAAGGAATTCTACGTCGTCACCATTGTCGAGGTGTCTTTGTGCAATTTCCAACTCGGTTCCCAAATGGGTGATCCATGAATTAAAGAAAGATATGACTAATACACGCATGAAATTATTTTCGCCCGATGTCTCGCATCGAAGTCTGCAACTACAGGGTGTTGACAGTGTCGATTTCGAAGCTTGGGAATCTATTGCACTTGGTGGTTTTCGAAGCGGTTAATAATCCGTTCCACGACGAATGCTTCTGCCGCCTCGATGCCGATAGCTGCCCCGCGGTGCCGAGCCAGAAAATCAACGGATTCCACGCTTCTGGCATGCGGCCATGGCCGCATTTCTTCCGCGTATGCATTGATCGCTGTCAGCTTCCGTCTAAGAGTTGCCGAAATGTCCACGAAGTAGTTTGGTTGGAACGGGTTTGGAGTATGACCGCCCCAACCGGTACTGGAGAGTACTTCGAACGACAGAATCCTTGATGGCAATCCATTCATCGATGGCTGTGGGCGGAAGCAGGTCAGTGCTGCAGTTCGAGTAATTCGATGATCGATGTTTAAGTCTGAATCGTGATGTGTGTAGACGATATCCGGCACGCCCCACACACTGCAGAAATCTTCAATTGCTTTAGGGATTTGCAGGAACGACACTGAGTCCATAGCGTTGTCAGGGAAATCAAATGCTTTGTGATGAGCGACACCTAAAACGAACAACGCTGATTCCATTGCTGACGTTCGAGCTTGAGCTTCGATGTTTCCTGAACCTGTTCTGGATCCGACTCCATCAGTCATGAACAGCGCGGCGATATCATCGCCAGCGTCTGCGTGGAGGGCGATTGTTCCACCGCACCCAAGGGCTTCGTCATCTGCGTGGGCGGCGACTATCAGTACCTTCATTTTAATGAACCGAGTTCTTCATGAGGTTAATAAGCAAGTGGCTCAATCGTTCTGTTCCCCCACCATCAATAAGCGCCCGGCCTTTCGCAGAGGATTCTTGTCGTGTTGCGTGACTTGAGACCACTGCGATGGCTTCGTCTACTTCGTTAATCCAACAGGATTTTCGACAGTCGATTTTTGAGGCGAGCAGGCCAGCCGTGATATAAAAATTTTGATTTGGGATTTGATCATCGCCGACGCAGATTCCGATCGCTGGTACGCCGAGGAACGCCAGTTCGTGAAGTGTTTGTCCGCATGCCGCGATCACGACGTCACTCTTGGTGAAAACGTCAACGAGTTCACTCGCGTTGAGCAAACCGTGAATGTGAATGTTTCCGCTACTGAAGGTTTTACGGAGGCTAATCGCGTATTCGTTATTGCCGGCGACGACATCTATTATCGCCCACTTATCTTGAATGCTCTCAAGGAGACATGGTAAAGCCCCATTTACATCCGAGCCTCCGAGTGTCACAGCCACTCGCTCTATCGTGTGGCGATGTTGTTCCTTCTGCGACGCAACCCTGACGTCGGTGCGCAATAGGACCCATTCTCGTCCGCCGAGATAAGCGGTTTTCGCAGTAGCCTCGGAGTTTTCAAAAGACGGATTGGGATTGATAACGGAGGATGCTGGGTATTCGATGCGATCGTAGTCATCGATCGCCACTAGGTTCTGGCAGAAATTCTGTAATAACGTGTAGTCGGAGTACTCGGCAAGATATGAGTCAACAACGATCGTGTCCGATTTGGGAATCAAGTTCATGGTCTGACGCCAGTCCATTACCTGAAACGGATAATGCTGTGGAGGCTTCCCAGTGCCCTTTTTGTCCACGATCAGCGAGACGTTTGCGTCGTGACTCGTTAGTTGTTCTGCGAGTGCGGTCATTCGTGTTAGGTGACCGTATCCAATGCCATCTCCAGCCTCAGTGAGTATTGAGATTCGTGGTTTCATCAGGTCTTGAAGATGCTCCTACCGACTATTGATCGAGCAAATATCATTGGCCGTCGTCGAATTTCGCCGAACAAAGTTTCCGTGCCGTTTTCGCGATCAGCTCATCTGACGGATTGACGCAGTCTACTGCAGAGACATTCAGGACAAGTCGAGCCAAATCAACGCTGTGTTCTGATGCTGCTCTGCGCAGTCGTGGTAAGTGCGACGTATGAAAGCGAGCCATCCCAATGACAATGTCGAGAGGTGGCAGTCCTTGAGCCTGCACATTGAGCGGACGAATGATTTTTTCGCCATATTCAAACAGCTTGAAGGGATCGACGCCTGATTTATATCCCGAACTGTCCATCAGGTGCGCCAGGACTTCTGTTTGTGCGTTTCCAGCACTGCGGCCCATACCGCGAACCGTTCCGTCGACAAGTCCAGCTCCGGCATCCAGCGCCGTAAGGCAGTTTGCATTTGCAAGATCCAGGTTGTTGTGACCGTGGAATCCAACAATCGCATCAGATGCGTCCACTGCACTCTTCACATATTCCGTGACATCGCGCGGTAGCATACAGCCAGCTGAATCGACGATGTAGACAGCATCGACGCCGGCAGATGCAAGTTCCCGCGTGACCTCAGCAATGCGTGTTGCTGTGGACGCATAGGTTTTCATGAAATTTGCACAAACGAACATTCCAAGTTCTTTGGCTCGTTCAATGAACGGCATCATTGCCATGTACTTCTCAACCTCTGAACCGATCCTGACGAAATCCATCGAGTAGGTGCCTGCACGATTTAGATCATCGATCGTGCCAATTCCCGGGATGAAAAACGTGCCCCATTTTGCAGTCGTTAGGGTTTCGGCGGCCGCCGCGAGATACACCTCATCGTCTTCGAATGCGATACCGTATTTGGGCGACGAAGCTCCAAGTCCTAAACCATGCCCGATTTCAATCATCTTGAGGCCGGACTGTTCCAGCGCTCCGCACAACCGAATCGTATCGCGTTTGGTGAACTGAAAGTTGACGGCATAGCTGCCGTCGCGCAACGTGCAGTCAAAGAGTAGCGGGAGACTATCCAGATTCATGACTGCACCATCAGCATTTGTTGACATGCTTTCCCCATAATGTTGTCGCGGTCCGCATCGCTGAAATCGTGTTGCTGCAGAAACTGTTCGTGGTCTGAGATAGCGGTCTGAAGATCTACAAATGGCGCGTCAGATCCGAACATCACCCTGTCGCACCCGAGTTTTCGGAATGCGAACGCTAGGTCAGTTTCGACACTACTATTTAGCCAGTAGCTCAACGAAAACGATGTTTCCAGATAAACGTTGCTCCACATTTCCGCGATCAACATCGCCTCAAGGATTTTGGCTCCACCTGTGTGGTACATTACGACCGGACAGTCTACATGGTTTAGGATTTCGACGGTCAACCGCAGGTTGTCGTATAGATAGAGTTCGCGGCTTCCGTACGCCGTGCACAGGCCCACGAATAGACCAACTTCTGAAGCTCGCTGACAGAGTTCGATGACCGCTGGAAATTCGGATTTGGAGATTCGTTGCAGATAACTGTGAAAAGTGATACCCCGACAGCCAGCATCTGCAGCTGCTCGAATGACAGCTTCCGGATCAGGGACTTTCAAGTCCAGTTGTAAGGTAAACCAACCACGCATTGACTCACGCAATTGCGAAACAGTTCGCAGAAAGGCCGGATCGGATAGGACATTCTGATCCATCACACAGATCCCCGATGCGGCAACCTGATGCTGGTCCGCTTCTGAGACGTACGCATCGTGCCACGAAGCCCAGTTCACATCGCTGAGGTCAAACAGCGATGATTCGTCAGGTCTTAGCACTGGATGGCGAAAGGCATCAATGATTGGCATTTTTTCGCAGGCAAAACATCATTTCACGTTGTGGAATCGACGGATAGTCATGACGCATTGAGACGTGAGGCGTGAGAGAGATTACGAACTCAAGAATTTCTGACGGATCGTAGTAATAGACGAAATCTTCTTCAGGATATGAGCTGTCGCGTACTGTCGTTAGCAGATCGAATACCAGAGAGTTCTGGACTCGCTCAAACGCCGCCGCGATCATCGACTTCGCGAATTCCAAATTGTCGATTTCCGAGAAGCGAAAGTTCAAGACTCCGAACATGACTCCGCATTCCGCAGTCGCTTCCGGCAGCTCATCAATTAGCAGGTTGCCGGACAGGAATGTGTCGTCAGCGTACTTTTGTTGGCATTCATTCAGCAGATCCGGGTTAATGTCCACTCCCACATACCGATCACATTCGTTTCCGGATTCGCTAAGGAATGTGCGAAAGTCTGCCAACCCGCATCCGATGTCGAGCACCGAGGCGTCTTTGAAGTTGGCCATTTGGCAGGCGATCGCGAATCGAACTTTTTGACTGGCCTGGCTGTCCCAACCCAGCGTTCTTGGGTCGTTGCCAAACTGCTTTAGGCGCCCGCTGTAGCGTTCATTGAGTGACCGGTCGACATCTCGCAGTGTCTCAGTAAAGTTATGCATATTTGACCTTCAGCTTTGATCGACATTCGGCGTGTACCGCATCTACGGAACGAATGTCATCTCCAACGAAAATGCCGAATCCATGGCGGCCAGCTCCGGATTCAGGTGGGCCAATTTCGTCACCTGGCTTGATAAGGAGTTGAAGGTGTTTCACTCCGTCAACAGCAGCCGCTTTTTCAACACCTTCGATTGCAGATACGGTGCCGGATGCAAAGATGAAGAATACGAGTTTTGCCGCTTTTGATGTTTCCCATGGTGCGACTTCGAACGGTTCTCCCAATGCTTCACGGACGAGCAGTTCGTTGAGATCCACGCCGGTGATCTCCGGAAGAATGAGTCCCGATGTAAGTACGCCGCCACCTCGATTTGCCGTTTCGAGTAGAAAACACCGTCCGACCGAGTCCAGGATGTACTCTGAGTGCGTCAGTCCCCGTTTGAGGCCCAATGCTGCAATTACTTTCGTGTTTGACTCAAGTACGTGTACCAATTGTTCCTTAGAAATCGCCGCCGGGTACATGACTTCGGTGATGATCGGCTTGTTGCCGGTTGTGATTTTTTTTGAGGCTACTCCCAGATTAAAATGCTGCCCGTCACTGTTAAAGCAGCCATCCACAGTCAGGTGGATTCCGTCAATAAAGGCTTCGACAAGGACTTCACGCGAGTGGGAGTTCATGAGTGCGTGAAGAAACGCATCTTCAACATCAGCAGGGTCGTCAACCCGCCGAACTCCGAAGCTTCCACGGTTGTCAACAGGTTTCACAATGACAGGGAAGTCAATCAGATCAATCGCGTTATTGACATCCTCAAGAGTGCGGCAAGCTTGAAATCGCGGTTGCACGACTTGGTTCGAGTGGCATCGCGCACGCATCCAGTGTTTGTTGGTTGTGACCTGAGCTCCTGCGAGATCGGCGCTCGGCAGAGACAACATTTCTCTGACGAAATTTGCTGCATAGTTTGAATAGTCACATTCGTCCGCGGTGACTCCAGTGATCCCATTCGACTTTGCGAGTTCAAGTATTGATGACAAGTCTCGCGGGTCGACAATTGCAGTCGTTGCGGCCAGTGCGAAGCCGGTAGCATCTTGTGAAGTGTTGGTAGCCGTTATCGTGCATGCGAGATCCTTGGCTTTGCGGAGAAGGGGCAACTGCTCCCAAGATGCGCCGATTACCAGCAAATCTCTCTTATTATGAGTCATACTTTACTTTCGGTTTCTGCCAATATCGTGGGAGACATTGAGTCCTCGTTATTTTTCAAGGTCCCGCAGTCCCTCGACCTTGTCTCCCAAGACTGACTTAATCTCGATCAAGGCGGGAAATAAAATCCATCGACCACGTTCTGTAGACCAATCCGGCGAGTTCGATGGATCAATTGTTGCGACGCCGTGCACGCAACTTGGGTTCATGAGGTAGATGTCTCCAATGTCCAGTTGCTCGTCGACATCGATTCTGGTTCCGTCGTACTCGACATAGAAGCCACCGGTGTGAAAATCAGAGCCCTTCTTCGACATAGAGGCAATGATCACGGCAAATTGCTTGTTCGGTGGATCTTGATGCTTATTAAGTCTGCCGCCTCCAACGGGATAATGAGTAACATTCGAGTACGTCATGAACCCATCCGGTTCGATATCTGTCAGAGCATAACCTTCTGGCAATTCAGCTATCTCATTGCGTAGGGCTGACATTGCTCTCATTAATCGGCTCTCGCCCGCCAACTGGTCATTCCAATAGAATGATGCGAAGAACTGCTTCACGCGTTTTACCGCGTTTTACCGCGTTTTACCGCGTTTTACCGCGTTTTACCGCGTTTTACCGCGCTTTGTGGCGGGTTGTCGTCACGTCGCCAATAGTTCTTTGCTCCTGATTCGATTGTTGGGTTTGAAGGAGGAATACTGTTGAAGTGATCGAACACCGCACTCCGGATGTTCAGCAATTCCTCTTTCGCGAAGACATTCTTCAGCACTACTAAACGTTGTTCGGTGAT
>ERZ887849.437-NODE-437-length-45183-cov-8.567054_pt1 | contig 45183 bp, 45 predicted proteins | sample MGYA00521267_ERZ887849 | MGnify/ENA primary metagenome ERZ887849 (study PRJEB32303, sample SAMEA104408601) | aquatic metagenome | biome: Brackish water; feature: Pelagic; material: water | place: Baltic Sea | collected 2014-06-06T16:11:00 | depth 2,863 m ... | reverse complement strand
TAGTGCCCTCAAGCGGCAATATCGGCGCAGCCGAGGCCGTTGATCAGACTTTCCATAGGTAGGATTTGCCTCAAACCCGCGCGGACCTGCGCATCAAAAAGCCCCGGCACGCGCAGACGGGCCGGGGCTCATTGGTCTCAAAACGCGGGTGCAATTCCCGGTATCAGGTGGGCATCTTCGTGGTGCGCAGATAGGGCAGCTTGGCTTCATAGTCACCAAAGCGCGCCTTCGCATCCTCGTTCGATACGGCGGCGATGATAATCACATCCTCGCCCTGGTTCCAGTTGGCAGGCGTCGCCACCTGATGCTTGGCCGTCAGCTGAATGGAATCAAGCGCACGCAGGATCTCGTCAAAGTTCCGGCCCGTGGTCATGGGATAGGTCAGCGACAGCTTCACCTTCTTGTCCGGCCCGATCACGAAGACGGTCCGCACGGTGGCATTATCCGCAGGCGTGCGCCCTTCGGACGAATCCCCCGCAGCGGCAGGCAGCATGTCGTAAAGCTTGGCCACTTTCAGATCAGTATCACCAATCATCGGATAGCTCACGTTATTGCCTGTATAGGTCGTGATATCGGCCTTCCAACGGTTGTGATCCTCGACCGGATCAACGGAGATGCCGATGATTTTGGCGTTGCGCTTGGCGAACTCGGGGGCCATCCCTGCCATCATACCCAACTCTGTTGTGCAAACGGGCGTGAAATCCTTGGGATGCGAGAACATGACGGCATAGCCATCCCCGATCCAGTCATGAAAATTGATCTCGCCTTCGGTCGTGTCAGCGGTGAAATCCGGTGCAATGTCATTGATACGCAGTGCCATTGGAATGTCCTCTTCCTTGGGTTTGACGACTCACTTCTCAAGATAAGGGGGGGCGCGCTGATTTGCACCCCCCGCGAGGCTTGCGGGCGCGCGCGGCAAGTGCCACTCTGCGCCCAAAGCACCGGAAGCTTCGCTTTCGGCCATGACTATATGGGAGATTGAGACATGATTGAGAAACGTCAGTTCTATATCAACGGCGCGTGGCTGGACCCGGTTGCGGGCACCGATCACGAGGTGATCAACCCCTCCAACGAGGAGGCCTGCGCGATCATCAGCCTGGGTGGTCAAGCCGACACGGACGCGGCCGTCGCCGCCGCAAAAGCCGCCTTTCCCGCATGGATGGCCACCCCTGTGGCCGACCGTATCGCGATGGCCGAAAAACTGATGGCAGCCTATGATGCGCGCGCCGAAGACATGGCCCAAGCGATCAGCCTTGAGATGGGCGCACCCATCGATATGGCGCGCTCGGATCAAACGGGGGCCGGGTCCTATCACATCGGCGGCTTCATCAATGCAGCCAAGGAATTCCAATTCGACCACGTGCACGACCCCAATACGCCCGGCTCGATGATCTTTCACGAGCCGATTGGCGTCGTGGCGTTGATCACGCCATGGAACTGGCCAATGAACCAAGTGACGTTGAAAGTTGTGGCCGCCGCGATTGCAGGCTGCACAATGGTTCTGAAACCCTCCGAAGAATCGCCTCTGTCCTCGATCGTCTTTGCCGAGATGATGGACGCGGCAGGCTTCCCTGCCGGGGTGTTCAACCTCGTCAATGGCGATGGTGTGGGCGTGGGGACCCAGCTCAGCACGCATGAGGACGTGGATATGGTGAGCTTCACAGGCTCGTCGCGCGCCGGTAAGCTGATCTCCAAGGCCGCCGCCGATACGCTCAAACGCGTCAGCCTTGAGCTGGGTGGGAAGGGTGCGAACCTGATCTTCGACGACGCTGATGAGAAGGCCGTGAAGCGTGGCGTTCTGCACTGCATGAACAACTCGGGCCAGTCGTGCAACGCCCCCACCCGGATGATCGTGCAGCGCGGCGTCTATGACCAAGCGGTCGAGACGGCGGCCGAGGTGGCCAACAGCATCAAAGTAGGTCCCGCAAGCGAGAGTGGCCGCCATATCGGCCCCGTGGTCAACGCGGTGCAGTTCGGCAAGATTCAGGACCTCATCCAAACTGGCATCGACGAGGGCGCACGCCTTGTCGCAGGTGGCACAGGCCGACCCGAGGGCATGAACAGGGGCTTTTACGTCCGCCCAACGGTGTTTGCCGACGTGACCCCTGATATGACCATCGCGCGTGAAGAAATCTTCGGTCCCGTGCTGTCGATCATGGCGTTCGACACCGAGGAAGAGGGGATTGCGATGGCCAATGACACGGTCTACGGCCTCACCAATTATGCCCAAACGGGCGATCCGTCCCGCGCCAACCGTCTTGCCCGTGCCTTGCGCGCCGGGATGGTTGAGATCAACGGCCAAAGCCGTGGCGCGGCGGCCCCTTTCGGCGGGATGAAGCAATCGGGCAATGGGCGCGAAGGCGGGAAATGGGGCATCGAGGATTTCCTCGAGGTCAAATCCGTCTCGGGCTACACGCCCGGCGCCTAAACGACAGGGCGGCGGCGCGGCATTGCTGCGCCGCCGTTCCAAAGATACGGCTAAAGCCCCTGGTTTTCGCCTAACCCACCACGCTCTGGTCGCTATCTTTCCGACACGCCCAAAACCCTCTATAGCGGGCCTATGAGCACACCCCCAGATATCACCCGCGCTCCGTTCGAGGGCGAAACCGTGCACAAGCGCGATATCTTTTCCGAGACTGTCTCGGGAATCCTCAAAGGCGTGCCAGATTTCCCCGTTGTTCTGCGCAAGCTCGACACCGTGCCGCTTTACGCAAAGCCCATCGCATGGGCATTGGCGCGCAAGGAAATCAAAGCCTTGCGCGCGGTCAAAGGGATCGAAGGCTGCCCATTGCTGATCCGTGTCGACCACACCGGGCTTTTGCGCAGCTGGACACGCGGCACGCCGCTGCAACTGGCCAAACCCGATGATGCGGCGTGGTACAAGGACGCAAAGCGCCTCTTGCGCGAAATGCGCCGCGCCGGCGTCACCCATAACGATATCGCCAAGCCGCAAAACTGGCTGCGCACGCCCGAGGGCCGTGCCGCCGTGATCGACTTTCAACTGGCCTCGGTGCATCGCCGCCGTGGCCCTCTCTTTCGCACCATGGCGCGCGAGGATTTGCGCCACCTCCTGAAGCAAAAACGCGCCTACGCGCCACATCTTCTGACGCCTGCGGAGCACAACATGCTCGCACGCAAGGCCCTGCCTGCGCGGCTCTGGATGGCTACGGGCAAGCGGGGCTATAACTTCATCACGCGCCGCGTGATGAACTGGTCCGATGGAGAAGGCACAGAAGACCGGATAGAACGCGATGGTCCCGCGATCACCGCTGCACTCATGGCGCATCCCGAGGTCAGGGACGTAGCGCTTTGCACCTATGCCCTGCCAGCCAAGGGCGTCGGGCTCTATGCGTTTGTAGAAACGGGTCTGACTGCCGAGACGCTGGCCGCATCCCTTAGTCCAGCACCCGAACTGATCCAAACCACGCCAACCTTACCCCGCCATGCGGATGGGTCTCCGCGCATGGATATCCTCAGCCTCATCGCCGCCAATCGCCTTGACGAGTTGGCCGAGCTCAGCGCCGCCGACCCCGCGCTAGGGTCCAAGTTGAAACCACTCACCGCAAACCGCATGAACCTCACCGACCGCGTGCTGCGTTCTTAAAGGCCGGGATAAATATACCAATCATCATCACGTGACAGGTCGGTATGGATACGCTTATACCCGTTTCGCGTCATCAAGTTATACATATCTTCTCGGCGCGGTTCGAAATTATGCTCCACGGAGAAGAAGCGAAACTTATGCTTCGAAAAATCAAACGCTTCCATGATCGTGTTTTCGCTGCCTTCGGTGTCGCAAGAGACATAATCTATGATCTCCGGCGCGCCGTGCTCAGCCAGAAGATCATTCAGAGAGACCGTTTCAACCTTGTATTGGGTCCCGCGCATTTGCCGCCGTTTTGGAACAAACTCGGATATACCGGAATTCTCTCCACGCGGCGCAAGCGTGAATTCCACCATCTCACCCGTGCGCGGTGCAACGCAGCGCTCGTCAATTGCACAAGACCTGTTGCTCTTAAGCGCATCTTGCCAAATACGGCCGGGTTCCGCGACGATCCCGGTCCACCCGAACTCTTTCTCCATCAACCAACTGTTGTTCAGATCGACCCCATTGGTCGCGCCGAACTCCACAAAATACCCATCGCGTTTGAAGTTCAAATGGGACAGCACCATTACATCTTGCCGCATTTGAGATTTGGAGCGCATCATCAAATCCAAAACGCGCACCACATGATGCTCTGGCACGGCGCGCAGCACGTTCAAATCGAACCACGCAAATTCGCGGGCCTTCATCTCTTCGTAACGACGCTTTTTGTTGATGTGGTATTTTTTGAACACGGTGAAAGTCTCGTCCGTTCTTTGGAAGCCGCAGACCAACCATCAGCCCACCTCTTGTGATAGCAAACCTGTTGGGATTATCAAATCAGAACTCCGCTTTACTGCGAAACTTCATACCCCGCCCTCCATCTGGGTGACGCAGGCGGAGCTCCTCGGAATGCAGCATCATCCGCGGATGCTCCAGCGCCGCTCCGCTGGCATAAAACGGATCACCCAAGATAGGGTGACCCAGCGCAAGCATATGCACCCGAAGCTGATGCGTGCGCCCCGTGTGCGGGCTGAGGCGCACCCGGCTCTCGCCACCGCTCGCCTTCAAAACCTTGTATTCGGTCCGCGCCGCCTTGCCGGTCTCGTGGCACACCATCTGCCTGGGCCGGTTGGGCCAGTCCACGATCAGCGGCAGATCGACCTCGCCCACCTGCGGCTCCAGATGCCCCTCGACCCGTGCCACATAGGTCTTCTTCACATATCGTTTCTCAAATTGCAGTCCCAAATGCCGCTGGGCATGGGGGCTCACCGCAAAGACCATCACGCCCGAGGTATCGCGGTCCAGGCGGTGCACCAAAAGGGCCATGGGAAAGGCCTCGACCACCCTTGCCTGCAAGCAATCAGCAAGCTCCGGCCCTTTGCCCGGCACGGATAAAAGCCCCGCAGGTTTGTTGACGATCAATATCTCATGATCGGCATGCAGCACTTCAAGCGGCGTGTCTGGCGGGCAATACTCTGTCATGCCCGCCCTATAGCAAAGCCCGGGCGAGGCCACACGCCCTTTCCGCTCGCGCATGGGCTACCGGCCTGAAATCGAGGCTCGGCCCACCGGCTACACGTCCCAAAACCGGCGCACGGCCCCCGCTCGGGGGTTGAGCTGATTGCGCTCAGACCTTGGTGCGCTCCGCTTTGGGATCATACATCGGCTTCAACGATGCATCAGCCTTCACACGGGTCCCGGCCACGTCGATCTCATAGGATGACGCCAGCACCTCTGCGGCTGTTTCGCCTTTGCATGGCACATAACCCATGCCAATCGCACCGCCCAAGTGGTGGCCGTAATTTCCAGAACTGATATAGCCCACAATCTCACCATCGCGCAGGATCGGCTCGTGGTGATACAGAAGCGGCTCCGGATCGGTCAGCTTGAACTGCACCATGCGCAAGGCCAGCCCCTCGTCCTTTTTGCGCAGCACCGCATCACGACCAATGAAATCAGGCTTCGCCGTCTTCACAGCAAAGCCAAGCCCGGCCTCCAGAACATGGTCCTCCGAGGTAATATCATGCCCGAAATGCCTAAAGCCCTTCTCGATCCGGCAGCTATCCATCATGTGCATCCCGCAAAGCTTCAGCCCATGATCCTGACCCGCTTGGTGCAGCACCTCGAAGGCATGGCCTGCCATATCGGCGCTTACATAGACTTCCCAGCCAAGCTCGCCCACATATGTCACACGGTGCACCCGCGCGAGCCCCATGCCCAACTCGATCTCTTGCGCCGTGCCAAACGGGTTGGCCGCGTTGGAGAAATCCGCAGGTGACACGGCTTGAAGCAGATCGCGCGCCTTGGGGCCCATCACGGCCAGAACACCCTCGCCCGCCGTCACGTCCGTGATCACCACGTTGAAGTTGCCCTTGTGGCGCGCCATCCATGTCTGATCAGCCAGACGCGTCGCGCCGGGCGTGACCACCAGATAGGCCGTCTCGGAGAGGCGTGTCACGGTCACATCCGCCTCGATGCCGCCCATGGAATTCAGAAATTGCGTGTAGACGATCTTGCCCACGGGCACTGCATAATCGCCTCCACCCACATGGTTCAGAAAGGCTTCGGCATCCGGCCCTTCGACGCGCAGCTTGCCGAAGGACGACATGTCATACATGCCCACGCCATTGCGGATCGCATGATGCTCAGCCGCGGAGTTCTCGAACCAGTTCTGCCGCTTCCACGAATACTCATATTCGGGTTTCTGCCCCTCATTGGTGAACCAGTTCGCGCGTTCCCAGCCGCCCGCCTCGCCCATGACGGCGCCTTGCTCCAGCAGGTGATGGTGAAAGGGTGTGCGCCTGATCCCGCGCGCCGTGGCCATCTGACGATAGGGGAAGTGGTCGGCATAAAGCAGGCCCAGCGTTTCTTTGGACCGCTCAAAAAGGTAGTGTTTGTTGCCCTGAAAGGGCTGCATCCGGGAAATATCGACCGAGCCCAGATCAAACGGCTTCTCGCCGGTTTCCATCCACTGGCTCAGCGCATGACCCGCGCCCCCTGCCGACTGGATGCCAATGGAGTTGAACCCGCACGCGACCCAGACATTGTCCATCTCGGGCGCGAGGCCGAGGTGATAGGCGTCATCCGGCGTAAAGCTCTCGGGTCCGTTGAAGAAGGTGTGGATGCCAGCCTCGGCCAGCATCGGCATCCGGTTGCAGGCATTTTCCAATATGGGCTCAAAATGGTCAAAATCCTCAGGCAGCTGATCAAACTCGAAACTGTCGGGGATGCCGTCCATGCCCCAGGGCTTGGAGTTCGGCTCAAACGCGCCCAAAAGCATCTTGCCCGCGTCTTCCTTGTAATAAGCGCACTCATCGGGCACGCGCAGCACTGGCATCTGGCTGAGGCCCTCGATGGCCTCAGTCACGATATAGAAATGCTCACACGCATGGAGCGGGACGTTGATGCCCGCCATCCGGCCAACCTCTCGGCCCCACATGCCCGCGCAATTCACGATCACGTCGCAGGCCATATGTCCTGTCGCCGCGCCGTCATCGCTGGCCCAGTCCACGCCGGTAACCCGTCGACCGGTCCGTGCAATGCCCGTCACCTTCACACGTTCCTTAACCACAGCACCGCTCTGCCGCGCGCCCTTCGCCAGAGCAAGGGCGATATTGGCCGGGTCGGCCTGCCCGTCTGTCGGCAACCAAACGCCACCCGTCACCCCTTCGATATTGATATGCTCGTAGCGTGCTTTGACCTCATCGGGCGACAACTCTTCCACCGGGACACCAAACGCCCGCGCCATGGCCGCCTGCCGGTGTAACTCCTCAAGCCGCTCATCCGTCAGCGCAGCCGATACGGAACCAACCTGCCGAAACCCTGTGGCAACACCCGTTTCTTCCTCGAGTCGGGTGTAAAGCTCTGCCGAGTACCGGGCGAGCTTAGTCATGCTGGCGGATGCGCGCAGTTGCCCGATAAGTCCCGCCGCGTGCCATGTTGTTCCGGAGGTGAGTTGTTTGCGCTCCAGAAGCACCACATCTGTCCAGCCCATCTTGGCCAGATGATACGCGACAGAGCAGCCGATGACGCCGCCGCCGATGATGACCACACGGGCCTGTGTTGGAAGGTCCATTCTTGTTTCTCCTGAGAAATTATGCGGGCGCCGCGCGCCTCAGACGATAGTGCGGCCAGCGGCGCGCAAACGGCGTGCCATTTCAGCAATGTGATCGGGTCCAACCTCACAGCAGCCACCTACAATTGTTGCACCCTGCTCGACCCATGCCATGGCAAAATCGGCATAGGCCTCTGGGCCGAGATCAACCCGTTGCTCAAGAGCATCCACCGTAGGGCTATCTTGCAGGAACCCTTCGGAAATGCGGGTAAACCCGTTGGCATAAGCCCCGAACGGCAGGCCAAACGCCGCGATAAGCGGCACGCCGGCGCTCACCGCTTCAGGGCGCGAGCAGTTGATCAAAAGCGCGTCCGGCTTGAACTCCGCCAGCACCGGTGCCAATTCGCTCAGCGCCTCGCCCGAGCGCAGGATCGTGCCGTCATCATCATCCACCGACACCGACAGCCACACGGGCACTGTCGCATCCGCACAGCCTGTGAGAGTAGCGCGCGCCTGCATCACCGACGACACCGTCTCAATGAGGATCAGATCGACTCGCCTGTCCATCATCTCCACCAATTCCGCAAAGACGGGGGCCGCAACCTCTACGCTGGGCGAGATATCCGGGCGATAGGATGCGCCGAGAGGCCCGAGCGCGCCTGCGATGCGGCCCGCGCCATGCGCCGCGCGGGCGCGCTCAGCCTGCACCAGAGCCGTATCCACAAGCTCGGACACCTTATCCTCCAACCCGACCTTCACGAGGCGGTCGCGGTGCACCGCATAGGTGTTGGCCGTGGCGATCGTGGCACCAACGCGGTAATAATCGGCGTGCACGTCGCCCACAACATCGGGCTTGTCGATCATCACGGCGGTGGACCACAAATGTGTCGCACGGTCGCCCGAGCGTTTGACGATCTCCTGCCCGATGGAGCCGTCAAGAAGTGTGATATCGGTCATGACTTGGTCTTTCCTGAATGCGCAGGCGGCAAGCGCCCCGATGTCCCGCACCAATGCTGGGATGAATGAACCTGCGCCTCGATGAAGAGGCGCAGGGAAGGTGTCAGGCGCGCAGCCGCGCGTTTTCCGGATCCCAGAGCGGTGCATCCGTCTGCACCGTGGCCCGGCGGCGGTGGCCGTAGATCTCCACCTCAAGCTCAGTGCCCGGTGCAGCCAGTTCGGCCCGCACCATGCCCAGCGCGATGGAGGCCCCAACCCGGTAGCCCCAATCACCCGATGTGGTCTCACCCACCACCTCGTTGCCATGCCAAAGCGTAGACATGTAAGGCGCGTCCGCGTCACCCGCATCCACGATCAGCTGAACAAAGCGTTTGGCGCTGCCTTGCTGCTTTTCGGATTGCAGCGCCGCCTTGCCCACAAAATCCTGTGGCTTGTCAAACTTGATGAATCGCTCAAGACCTCCCTCAAGCAGGCTGTAGTCGGTCGAAAGGTCGCCCTTCCACGCGCGATAGCCTTTCTCGATCCGCAAGGAGTTGAGCGCATACATCCCAAACGGTTTCGCGCCCGCATCAAGGATCGCCTCGTAGATCGCCGGCATGTCCTCCATGGCCGCGTGCACCTCCCAACCCAGCTCCCCGGCAAAGGACACCCGAGCGAGGAAGGCCTTCTTACCTGCGACGGTGGCGTGCTGATGGGTCAGCCAGCCAAGGCTGAGATCGGCGTCCGTCAGCGGCCCAAGCACCTCTCGCGAGGTCGGCCCGGTGACGATCAGCGCGCTGCGCTCGGTTGTGGTTTCCTTGACGCTCACACCTTCGGGCACGGATTGGCGGATCAGATCACCGTCATGCCATTGCGCGGTGGCGGCGGTGATCAGGACAAAGCTGTCCTCCTCCAGCCGAATGCACGAAAGCTCGGTCAGAATGCGGCCACGCCTGTCGGACACATAAACAAGGTTCATACGGCCGATCTTGGGCAGCGCCCCGGTCACAAAGCCGCGCAGCCATTCATCCGCGCCCGAACCGGTGACCCAGAACCGCGAGAACCCCGGCAGGTCGAGCACACCGCACGCATCGCGCACCGCCTCGCATTCCTCGCGGATGCGCTGCTCCCACGGGCCTTTGCGGCCCCATGTCTGGGTCGATTCTTCGGACGTGTCGTCGCCGGGTTTGGCGAACCAATTAGCCCGCTCCCATCCGTTATAGGCACCCATCACCGCACCCAGCTCGCGCAGCTTGGCATCGTTGGGGCTGAGTTTCTTGTCACGCCCTCCGGGCCATTCGTGGCGGGGGAAGTGCATGGCATATTCGTGGCCATAGACCTCCATCGCCTTTGCGTGGCAGTGGTCATGGTCGGTGTAATCAGTGAAGCGGCGCGGATCGACGGCCCACATGTCATGCTCGGTCTCGCCATGCATGATCCACTCGGCCGCCACCTTGCCCGCACCACCACCTTGGGTGATGCCAAAGGTAAAGACGCAAGCCTCGAACGCATTGGGCACGCCCGGCATTGGGCCAACCAGCGGCAGACCATCGGGCGCGTAAGGTATGGGGCCGTTTATGACCCGGCCGACGCCTGCCTCGCCCAGAATGGGCACGCGGGCCATGGCGTCCTCAATATACCATTCTAGCCGCTCCAGATCGTCGGGATAAAGCTGAAAGCTGAAATCCTCGGGCATGGGATCATCGGGGGTGACCCAATGAGCTTTGCAGTTGCGCTCATACGGGCCGAGGTTCAGGCCGTTCTTGTCCTGCCGCAGATAATAGGAGCTGTCCACATCCCGCAAGAGCGGGACCTTGTGGCCCTGCTCAGCGGTCCATTCGGCCAGCGCGGGGATTTCCTCGGTCAGGAAATACTGATGGCTCATCGTGACCATCGGCACGGTGCGTCCGCCATAGGGCTTGAACCATTCACCCACGCGCTGCGCATAATATCCTGCCGCGTTGACGACCTTTTCGCAGCGTATATCGCCTTTGTGGGTATGCACGATCCACTCATCGCCCTCGCGGCTGACGCCAGTGGCGGGGCAGAACCGCTCAATCCGCGCGCCCATCTGTCGCGCGCCCTTGGCCAGCGCCTGGGTCAGTTGTGCAGGATCAATATCGCCATCCGCCGGGTCCCAAAGCGCGCCTTCGAGGTCGTGCGTCTCGATGAAGGGATACTTCTCCTTGATGTCGCCCAAAGACATGATGCTCAAGTCCAGCCCCTGATGCGCACCCATTGAACGGGCGCGCTCAAATTCCTGCATCCGCTCCTTGCTATGCGCCAGACGGACGGAACCGGTGACGTGGTAGTTCATCGGGTAATCCACCTCCGTCTCCAGCCGCGAATAGAGGTCGAGCGAATAGCGCTGCATGTTCATCACGGCCCAAGAGGTCGAGAAGCTCGGACAATTGCCCGCCGCGTGCCATGTAGAGCCCGCCGTCAGCTCGTTTTTCTCCAAAAGGACGCAATCAGACCAGCCGCCCTTGGCAAGGTGATAGAGGGTCGAGGCGCCGACAACGCCGCCGCCAATGACGACGACGCGGGCCGTGGTGGGGAAATCGCTCATGGGGTTGGGTCTCCGTTGGGTCGGGTTGGAAAAGCCTGCGGGGGCATACGGTCTTTGATGCTCATGACCTACTCAATAAACTGGCGGGGCGATGACCCAGAGGGCCACGCAGGGAATGTCGTAAGGATTGGCCCATTCATGCACCTCACCCCTTATGCGGAAACTGTCACCGGGGCCGACCGTAAAGGCACGCTCGCCGATCCGCAGATCGAGCTTTCCCGACAGGATGTACCCCACCTCCTGCGTCGGACGCGATTTGGCGGCAGGAACGGCGCTGTGTGGAGCGAAAGTGGAGTGGACCACTTCGAAATCATCCGTCAGATCAGGGGAGAGAAGCTCCTCAGTCAGCCCTTCAATATCCGCACCAATGGGCCTGCGCGCACCTCGGCGCACAATATAGCCCGCCTCCTCCGCAGGGGCGGGGGCATGCGCGAAAAGAAGCGATGTCGGCACGCCCATGGCCGCCGAGATTTCGTGCAAATCGTCAACAGATGGGGTGGAGAGGTCACGCTCCACTTGGCTCAACCAGCCCACCGACCGGCCCAATGCCTCGGCCAGATCGCTCAGCGTGATACCGCGCGATTTGCGCAGCGCCCGAAGGTCAGCGCCCAATGTGCGTGTCGCGGAGATGGCTGTTTGGTGCACGCGGAGGCGCCTATGAAAAAACTCGGTGAAATTTCACGCTGCGATGATTCTATGAAAATATCAAATGTTTTTTCACGCCGCATCGCCGCAAATCTTCAACGTGCGAAGGTCTGCCGCAAAAGTCGGCTTAATCCCGCGGAATCAGCCTCGCCAAATGCGCTGGGTTGATCACTGTCAATGTCGAGCACCGCGATGAGCGCGCCGGACGCGTCATGCACCGGCAGCACGATCTCGGAAAGAGTGGAGTTGGCGCAGGCGATATGACCGTCGAAAGCGTGCACATCATCTACCAGCTGCACCTCACCGCTGCGCGCCGCCGCCCCGCAAACGCCGCGCGAGAAGGGGATTTGCAAGCATCCATGGCTACCCTGATAGGGTCCGATCTTGAGCATCTCAGGCCCAGTCACACGGTAAAACCCGGTCCAGTCGAAGCGGTCGTCGGCATGGTGCAGCTCACACACCATCGTGGCCATGAGGGCGACGGGATCGTCCTCTCCCTCAGTAAGGGCCGCGAGGGTTTTAGCGATTTGGGCATAGTCGATGCGCATGGGCAGGGGCCTTTGCTGTCGAGGGTGGCGGTCCTGAGCCGTCCTTACCGAATAGTAACGAATGAGGTCTAGAGGTGTTGCCAAGATAATCTAACGCATGGAGCAATCATGGATCTGTCGAGCACTGTATCGGGTCACTACACCATCATTACTGTCAACGCACCCCGCATCGATTCCGCGGCCGCGATCCAGTTCAAGGACGCGATGCGCGCCGCGACACAGAATGCAGCCGGCACCATCGTTCTGGATCTCGGCCATGTCGGATTTATCGATTCGAGTGGGCTTGGCGCTGTCGTGGCCTCAATGAAGCAACTGAGCGGGGGGCAACGGCTGGATCTCGCGGCCCTGAAGCCCGATGTGGCCAAGGTGTTTCGCCTGACGCGGATGGGTTCGATCTTTCAGATTCATGAAAACCTCGACGCGCTGCCCCACGCCAAAGCAGGGTAATGGGGCCGGTGGGGCAACATATGCGAGGCAAAGCGCACAGGGATTTGGACTCTGACCCAGAGGTGAGCAAGGATAACTCCATAACATTCACCTATGAGACGACAGAAAAGGGCGTGCGTCGCGTTTTGCAAAGCGCGCGCGCGTGCCTCACAACGATGGGACTTGATGAGGATTTCTGTGGCACGGCTGAAATCGTTCTTGCCGAGGCGCTAAACAACGTAGCTGAACACGCCTATCCGGGCGAGGCGCACGGCATGGCGCGGCTCAGGCTCCGCCTCACGCCTGACGGCTGCGATTTTGACCTGACGGACCAGGGAAAACCGATGCCGGGTTTAATCCTACCTGTGGGGCAATTACCCCCCTTGGCCGGCCCGCGACCGGAATTGCCAGAAGGCGGGTTCGGCTGGTTTTTGATCCGCGCCCTTTCGGATCGTCTGACCTACACGCGTAAGAATGGCACAAATCATGTGCATCTACGCCTTCCTTTTACGCATGGCGGATAGCGGACCAGACGCCACTCGGCTCTAGACAACCGATGGATTGCCAATCCATCGGCTTGCACAGCGCAAAAATCCACTTGGACAGGTCCAAAAAACCAAAATGCCCCAAACTTGCCCAAGTCTGATCGCATTGCCGCCCGAGTGCATGGTCATACCCGGTCTTGTAGCTGCATACGGCTTCCCTCGGCGCCGCGTTTAACAGCCCCCACCCAGTGCGCGGCGTCGAGGTCTATCTTTCCACCAACATTATTGGCAATCCCGGCACGCTGGCTTAGGACATTCCTACACTCTTGTTTAGGAGCCCAGCAAATGCGCGATTTCCAACTCCCCGGCCGTTCACCCGTTTACGCCAGCAATGGCATGTGCGCCACATCACACCCTCTGGCCGCAGGGGCCGCGGTGGATATCCTGTCGCGTGGCGGCACAGCGATGGACGCGGCGATTGCAGGGGCAATCCTTTTGGGGATTTGTGAGCCACAAATGACCGGGATTGGCGGCGATTGCTTTGTCCTCGTCCGCCGACCAGGCGACAGCGTGATAGAGGCATTCAACGGATCGGGTGCCGCCCCCGCCGCCGCCAGCGCCGCCGCCTTGCGCGCACGCGGCGAGACCAACGTGCCCGTCTATAGCGCCGATGCGGTGACAATCCCCGGCGCAATCGACGCGTTTTGCCAACTGAGTGAGAGCCATGGCCGCCTTGGCCTCGACGCAGTCCTCGCCCCCGCGATCCATTACGCAGAGGCTGGCGTGCCCGTCGCCCCACGCGTGGCGCGCGATTGGATCAGTGATGCGGAAATCCTCAAAGATCACGCACGTAACCACTTCCTCCCGTGGGGCACACCACCCGCACCCGGCACCCTTTTCCGCGCGCCGGGACAGGCTGCGGTTTTGCGCCGGGTCGCGGCGCAGGGGCGTGATGCGTTCTACACAGGCGAAGTGGCCGAAGATATGCTCGCTGCCCTCAGTGAGGCAGGCGGCGTCCACACGGCCGATGATTTCGCCCAACAGACAGGCATGCCCAGCGCACCCGTCAATGGCGGCTACAAAGGCCAGACCCTGACCGAGCACGGCGCGAACGGGCAAGGGGCCACCGCGATCTTGATGCTCAACATGCTCAAGGAGTTTGACCTTGCGGCCATGGACCCGTGGAGTGCTGCGCGCGTGCATATCGAGGCTGAAGCGACCAAACTGGCCTATGACGCGCGCAACCGGATCATCGGCGATCCTGATCACACCGCGCGGATGGAATTCATGCTGAGCGAAGAGAGCGCGCGCCGCCTTGCAGCCCTTATCAACCCCAAACGCGCGATGGACGCCCCCGCCCCACTGACCGAGGCAATCCACAAAGACACCGTTTATATTACCTGCGTTGACCGCGACGGGATGGCCGTGTCGCTGATTTATTCGATCTTTCATGGGTTCGGATCGGGCATCGCCTCGGAGAAGTTCGGCATCTTGCTGCAAAACCGTGGCGCAGGCTTCACGCTGGAAGAGGGTCATCCCAATGAATTGCAAGGCGGACGGAGGCCCATGCACACGATCATTCCCGGCATGCTGGAGGGTGGCGGGAGCATCGTGCCCTTCGGCGTTATGGGCGGTGGCTATCAGCCTGCAGGACATGCACGCTTCGTGACCAACCTGATGGATTTCGGACAGGATCCGCAAAGCGCCATCGACGGGCCGCGCAGCTTTGCCGAGAGGGGACAGTTGAAGGTCGAGCGGGGCTATCCGGATACCGTGCGCGCGAAACTTTCCGAGATGGGCCACGATGTGGTCATCCCGGACGAGCCGCTTGGCGGAGCGCAGGCGATCGTGATCCGGCCCGACGGGGTGCTGGAAGGCGCGTCTGATCCACGCAAGGATGGCTGCGCTCTGGGGTATTGACCCGCGCAAATCAGGAAAACGCCGCCCATGAGGCGGCGGATTTCAGTTCAGCTGAAAATGCAACGGGTAGAGCCCGTCCTCGAAAGGTCCAAAGAGATCCGGGATATCCGGATGCTCGACCGGCTGACCGGAATAGTCAGCCACAAGATTCTGCTCCGAGACGTAAGCCACATAATAGCTCTGATCATTCTCTGCCAACAGGTGATAAAAGGGCTGATCCTTGACCGGACGGCTGTCCTCGGGAATCGAGGCATACCACTCATCAGTGTTGGCAAATTCTGGGTCCACATCAAAAACCACACCACGAAACGGGTGCTTCTTGTGCTTGACCACTTGGCCGAGGTGATATTTTGCGCGCGTCTTAATCATGTCATTGCAGCCCCTGAACTCCGACTTTAAAGGTTTCAAGTGGGATTTGTCCAACCCTGATAGCGCAATAGGCGGGAAACAGTCTGTGAACCTCGCAATAACAGTTCTTGAGATCACCGCCCCTGTCTTCATGCTCGCCGCCGTCGGGTTTGTCTGGGTGAAACTGGGGTTTGAGTACTCCGTGGCGTTCGTGACACGGATCGCGATGACGCTTTCGGTGCCCTGCCTGATCTTCGTGGCGCTAATGCAGGCCGATATCGCGCCCGAAGCGCTGACGGCGCTGTCGCTGGCCTCGGTCGCGGCCTACGGCGCGGTCACGGTCGTAATGCTCGCGCTGGTTTGGGCGCTGGGGCTGGAGCGGCGGACCTATGCTGCGCCGCTGATCTTCAGCAACACAGGCAATCTAGGCCTCCCGCTGGCGCTTTTCGCGTTTGGCGATATCGGGCTCAGCTATGCTGTGGTGGTATTTGCGATAATGGCGATATGGTCGTTCACCTTTGGGATCTGGTTGGTGTCTGGGGGTGGCTCCATTCTCAAAGTGCTGAAGGAACCGTTGGTCGCGGGCACGCTTTTGGGTGGGCTGTTCCTCTGGCAGGGCTGGGAGACGCCACTGTTCTTGACGAATGCGCTCGACCTGATCGGGCAAATGGCTATCCCGATGATGCTGATCACGCTTGGCGTGGCCGTGGCGCGTCTGGCGCCGGGGCGGCTGTGGCTGGCCGTGGGCCTGTCGGCCATAAAGGCCGCTCTTTGCGTGGGGCTTGCGTGGGGTGCGGGGCTCTGGTTCGATCTCGATCCGGTGGCGCATGCTGTGCTCGTGCTGCAAATCGCGACCCCTGTGGCCGTCACCTCCTATCTTCTGTCCGAGAAATACGGCGGCGATTCGGATGCGGTGGCCGGGCTTGTTGTCGTCTCGACCCTGATGTCGGTGCTCTTGCTGCCTGCGCTTTTGGCGGTCCTTCTCTGACGCCCAAATTTCGGGATTCCCCCATGAGTGCGAATCCGCTAATATGGGGAAAAAAAGAAGAGTGAGAGGCAGATGAGCAGAAAGCTTCGCGCAGCGATCCTATTGGTGTTGATGGCCGCTTGCGGCCGCACCGGCGGTTATGGCACCGCCCCCAACAATTTGGATGACGCTTGCGCCATATTGAACGAACGGCCCGGATATTCCCGCGCCTTCCGTGCCGCAGAGCGGCGATGGGGCGTGCCTGTGCACGTTCAGATGGCCACAATTTACCAAGAGAGTAAGTTCGTCTCCGACGCGCGCACGCCCTTCCGCTACACGCTGGGCGTGATCCCGATGGGGCGGCAAAGCTCAGCCTTCGGGTATTCCCAAGCGCTGGACGGGACGTGGGATGAGTATGTTCAGGAGACGAACAGCTTCCGCGCCCGGCGCGACAATATCGGTGACGCAGTGGATTTCATGGGCTGGTACATGAGCAAAAGCCGTGATCAGCTTGGAATCCCGCTGAACGATGCGCGTAATCAGTATCTTGCCTATCACGAGGGCCGCACAGGCTTCTCGCGCGGGAGCTACAACAGCAAGGCGTGGCTGGTGCGGGTCGCGGGGACGGTCGAGACGCGGGCGGCCAATTATCAGGCGCAACTGAGACGCTGCCGCCGGTGAGCCAAACGGGTCGACCGCGTTAACGGTCGATCCGCGTATCCTCAAGCCCCGGTATAACGAAATTATCGTCAGAAAGCCGCACACCGACCTCAAGATCCCCGAGGATCACGGTGGTGCGGCTGCCGCTGCCATCGTCGATCACCCATTGACGCAATTGCACCGGGTTGCCGGTAAACACCAGATCAATGCTGCCATATTCGGGGTTGTCCGGATCCTGCGCCCGCACGGTTGTCGTGGTCCCGTCCGAGGCATGGCCAGTGACCATCTTCGCCCGGTTCAGATCGACGTTGCGCGCGAGGATGATGGACAAGGGCGTGCGGTGGAGCGGATAGGCCTGCGGACCCTCGTTGGATTTCGCGTCGATGATGCCCACCGTATCACCATCGGCCACCACCAATGTCGCATCGGGCGGCGCGTATTCAAACCGCACACGGCCCGGCCGCTTGATCAGGATGCGGCCGGTGCTGATCGTGCCGTCGTCGTTCACTTGCGTGAATTCACCTGTCGCGCTTTTGAGGTCGTTGAGATAGCTCGACAAAACGCCAAGCGACAGTTTTTCTGCCTGTGCTGGCAGGGCCAAGGACACGCTGAGCGCGGTGGCGGTCAGAAAGCGGGCGATTCTCATTAGCGGTCTTCCTTGGATAAACATGGCCTGCCAAACCTAACAGATCCAGGCGCTGTTATGCGATAACAGCCCTTGGCATATCAGCCCGCAGCGCCTGAAGATCAAGGCTCCGGCACCCCTTTCCGGCATCATTGCGCCTATTGCTCAGGCACCAAAATCTCACGTTTGCCGACATGGTTGGCCGCGCTCACGACACCCTCTTCCTCCATCTGCTCCACAAGGCGCGCGGCCTTGTTATAGCCGATGGCCAGCTTGCGCTGAATATAGGAGGTAGAGCATTTGCGGTCGGTAATCGCGATATAGACAGCCTTGTCGTAAAGCTCGTTCTCGCCATCGCCCTCGGACGAAAGCCCCAGAACGGCGTCGATATTGCTTACCTGATCATCATCCGGCCCTTCGACCACGCCGCTCAGATACTCGGGCGGGCCGTAGGCCTTGAGGTTGTTTACGACCTCCTCGACCTCCTCATCGCTCACGAAAGGCCCGTGGCAGCGGGTGATCTTCGCCCCGCCCGCCATATAGAGCATGTCGCCCATGCCCAGCAGTTGCTCGGCACCCATTTCGCCCAGAATGGTCCGGCTATCTACCTTGGAGGTCACCTGAAAGCTGATCCGCGTGGGGAAGTTGGCCTTGATCGTGCCGGTGATGACATCGACCGAGGGGCGCTGCGTAGCCATGATGATATGGATGCCTGAGGCGCGCGCCATTTGTGCCAGGCGCTGAATACAGGCCTCGATTTCCTTGCCCGCAACCATCATCAGGTCCGCCATCTCATCGACGACCACGACGATATAGGGCATTTTCTCAGGTGCGAACTCTTCCGTCTCAAAGATCGGCTCGCCCGTATTGTCATCAAAACCCGTCTGCACAGTGCGGCTGAACATCTCGCCCTTGCCCAATGCATCCGCCACACGGCCATTATAGCCGCCGATATTGCGCACGCCCATTTTAGACATTTTGCGGTAGCGTTCCTCCATCTCCGCCACGGTCCATTTGAGGGCCACGACAGCCTTCTTCGGGTCCGTCACAACGGGGCTGAGGAGGTGCGGAATGCCGTCATAGACGCTGAGTTCAAGCATCTTCGGGTCGATCATGATCATCCGGCACTCTTCCGGTGTCAGCTTGTAAAGCAGGCTGAGGATCATCGTGTTGATCGCCACCGACTTGCCCGACCCCGTGGTCCCGGCAATCAAAAGGTGAGGCATCTTGGCCAGGTCCGCGACCATCGCGTCGCCGCCGATATCCTTGCCCAGCGCGAGGGGCAGTTTCTGCGTCCCATCGCCGAAGTCGCGCGTGGCGAGGATTTCGCGCAGCACCACCATCTCGCGGTGATCGTTGGGAAGCTCGATCCCGATCACGCTGCGCCCCGGCACGGTAGAGACACGCGCCGACAGGGCCGACATGGAGCGCGCGATATCATCGGCCAGACCAATGACACGGCTCGCCTTGAGGCCCGGGGCGGGTTCAAGCTCATACATCGTGACAACGGGGCCCGGGCGAACGCTGACGATATCGCCTTTGACACCATAATCATCGAGCACGGATTCCAGCATCCGGGCGTTTTCCTCCAGCGCATCATCGCTGAGATGTTGCTGCGGGGCGGCCTCGGGGCTCGACAGAAGGCTGAGGGGGGGAAGCTCGTAATAGGTCTGCTCGCGCTCCTCGAATTGCAGGGCGGGCTGGGCCTCGGCCTTGGCGCGGGTGGAGGGTGCGGGCACCTTGCGAGGCGCGTGCTGGACCACTTTGCGCGGCTCGGGGATCGGGATCCGGGGAGCGGCCATACGCATCGGCGCGGGCGCGGGCGCGGCTTCGGGTGCGTCCCACGCATCCTCGAACACGTTGTCGATATCCTGATGCGCTTCCGTAGGGGCATAGGCGGACGCCTCGGGCGCCCATTGCTCAGCCAAAGGCGCAGGCGCGCCTGGCACATTGAGGCGCGCGGACGTAAGCGGCGGCTCTGGCGGCAGGGCGAGGCCCGCACTCAGGGGCGGCTCCGGCGGCAGGCCGCTTGGTGCGGCGGTATTCAGCACAAGCGGTGTCGGCCCGCGTCCACGCCCCTTAGTCAGTGGCGCGGCATAGGCCGATTGCACATTCATGTTCTGGCGCACACGGCTTTTGATCGCATCGGCGATTTTATCCTTGATGCGGTCCTCGCCGGGCGCTTCGCCTTGATAATCAGATGTCGGCTGCTCCACCAATTCAGGCTCCGGCATCGGCTCGGGCTTTCGCATCAGCGACGGCATCCGCGCCAAAAGGCCGGTTTTTTCCGGGGGTGCGGCCACCGGGGCCGCATGGGTGAGGGGCCCGGCAGGGCCTGCTTCCTCGATCACCGTGGCACCTGCGCTGCGGCTCATCCTTGGGGGGACGATATCGATGGCGCGGCGTGGTGCGGCCTGCAGGGCAGGCTCTTCAACCCGCTCAGCGCGGCGCGTGCGCGCCGCTTGTGCGGCGTCTGCGGCCCGCGCACTTCCGCGCGCAGCAAGGCCTAGCACCATGGAACAGGTCATGATCACCCCGATGATCAGGAAACGGAACATGCGCGACACCTCGGTCCGCTCGAACCCAATGACGAACGCGCCGAAGACCAGCATCCCTGCCCCCATGATCAGCGACAAAAGCTTGAGCCCGGCGGCCGCGCCAATGGGCAAAATACCCCAGAGCGCACCCAGAACCGTATCGCCAAAAATCCCACCCAGCCCAAACCTATGCGTGGCATACCATTCAGACCCCGGCGTGAGCGAGGCCGCATAAAGCGACAGAACCGCAATCCAGATCGGCGCAAAAATCACCCGCGCGGCGGCCCGTTCCTGCCCCCGGTGCAGCAAAAACCGAACGCCCCAAGCCGCCAGCACCAAAGGCACGCCCCACGCGCCCCAGCCTACGACCATGAAGAGCGTAGCAGCAATCGTGGCCCCCGTCTGACCAAGGAAATTCTGCGCGGGCGTGTCCACTGCCATGAGCCAGCTGGGATCATCAGGGCTATAGGTTGCGAACACAGCAGCAAAGAGCGCGGCCAGCGCCAGAAGGCCAAGGCCCAAAAGCTCCTTGCCGCGCTTTTCAATCGCCTCGGCCATATTGCTGTCCAAAAGCGGATCGCGCCCGCGTGCCTGATATGCCATCTCGTCCCTCGTTCTCAATTATAAAGACAGTCACGCAAAGCCGTGAGCCCGCGCGCCATCTCGTCTATTGGGGCCACCATCGCGACCCGGATATATGCTTTGCCAGGATTGCCCTGGCTCGTGTCTTGGCTGAGATACGCGCCGGGAAGAACCCGCACGCCCGTTTGTTGCCAAAGCCGTAATGCGGCCTCTTCGCCATCTTGCACCGGCAGCCAGAGGAAAAACCCCGCCTCCGGCCCAAGGTATCCCGGAACGCCGGCCATGATCTCATCTGCTGCCGCATATTTCGCTCGATAAAGCGCGCGGTTCTCGTTAACATGCGCCTCATCGGCCCAAACCGCCTCAGCCGCACGTTGCAGCGGCATCGGCAAGGGCGCGCCCGCATAGGCGCGCAGTCGCTTCATCCTATTGATGCTCTCTGGCCCGCCCGCGGCAAAGCCGCTGCGCAGTCCCGGAAGGTTGGACCGCTTCGAGAGGCTATGAAACACCACCACCCTCTCAGGGTCCGCACCCATCTTGGCCGCCACTTCCAAAGCTCCCACAGGGGGCGCATCGCGGTAAATCTCCGAATAGCACTCATCGGCGAAAATCTTGAAATCATAGCGCTCCGCGAGGCCGATCAGATCGCGCCAATAGCTCTCCGGCGCCACAGCCCCTTGCGGATTGCTGGGCGAGCACAAATAGGCCACCGCCACCCGGTTCAACACCTCCTCGGGCAGGCTCGCGTAATCGGGCAAGTAGCCTGTCTCACGGGCTGCCGGCACAAACACAGGCTCCGCCCCGACGCTAAGGGCCGCCACCATATAGACCTGATAAAACGGGTTCGGCACCAACACGACAGGCACGCCGCCCTTTTGCTCAGGGCAAAGCGCCATCATCGCGTTGTAAAGCCCCTCGCGCGTTCCGTTGAGCGCGAGCACATTGTGCTCCGCATCAAGGGTCACGCCATAGCGCCGCCCAACCCAATCGCAAATCGCAGCCCGCAAAGGGCCTGTGCCATCATTCTCAGGATAGCGCGCAAACTCATGCGCATTGTCCGCGATCACATCCATAATCCACGGCGGAAAGGCGTGCCGAGGCTCACCAATCGTCATGTGAATGGCCTCGCCACCCGCTTCATGCACATCCAACAGGGCGCGCAAACGCGGGAACGCATAAGCCGGAAGGTTCGAAAACCGCTCGGGAAACATCTATACTGCCTCAAGGTTCGGGATCATAAGCGCCCCGTTCGATACAAAACTACTCAAATGCCCGCCTTGCGTCCAGCAAAAGGTCCCGAGACACGGGTCATTGTGGCATTTTTGGCAAATTCTCCTTCTTCTTAGAAAAAATACTCAAATCCAGTGGGTTACTGCAAAGCACCCTCTGCCGCTATGGCCACCCTGAGCAGCCGCTCTTCGCCCATCGGCGCTCCACAAAGCATGATCCCGCAGCTTGGCACACCCGTCGGAAGGCTGACCGCGCTGAGCCCCATAAGGTTGCCGATCCTCGTGTTGCGCAGCGCGAGAAGGTTCTCGGTCACGTAATACGCCTCATCACTTTGCAGGCGCGCGGCATCTGGCGGCAGGATCGGCGCAGTGGGCATCAGCACCGCGTCATACCGCGCGACACGCGCATGCCAGACCGCCCGGAGCGCCTCCAGCTTCTGCCACGCCGCCACGAAATCCGCGGCCCCCACATCTTGCCCGCCGCGAAACCGCTCCAGGATAGGTGGGTACATTTTCTCGGGCGCAGCCTCGATCACGCCGCGCCATGTGCCGTAAGCCTCGCCGGAGAACAGCGTGGGCGAAAGCGGCATCGCCTCGGCCACCTCCGGCGCGTCAAACGGCTCCACCACAGCACCCGCCTCGGAAAGCCGGGCGGCGGCCGCCTCGAACGCCGCACCGGGCTCCGCGCGCATATCGTCCCACGCCATTGTTTGCAGCACGCCAAAGCGCATGCCGCGCAAATGCCCGCCGCGCAAATCGGGCGCGCGCTTGCCCTCCAAAGCGGCGAGTAGAAGTGCGGCATCCTCCACCGTTCTGCACAAAGGCCCCACCGTGTCGAACCGCGCGGCCAATGGCACCACCCCTTTGAGCGAGACGCGCCCCGAGGTGGTCTTCAACCCCACCAAGTCGTTCCACGCCGCAGGGATACGCACCGAGCCGCCCGTGTCGCTGCCGATCCCCGCCGCCGCGAGGCCAAAGGCCACGCTCGCCGCCGCCCCGCTGCTGGAGCCGCCAGGCACGGCACCTGCGTCATTCACACAAGGCGGCGTGGCCGTCATCGGGTTGAGGCCAAGGCCTGAGAACGCAAGTTCACTCATATGCGTCTTGCCGAGGCACACCAGGCCCGCAGCCGTGGCCGCGTGCAAAACCTCAGCATCCCGCGCGGGCACCCGGCCTGCCAAAAGACGCGAGCCTGCCGCCGTCTCCACATCTGCGCTGTCAAAGAGGTCCTTCCAGCTGACGGGCACACCGTCCAAAACACCACGCCTCTGGCCAAGCTTTGCCCGCTCTGCTGCCGCCCCCGCCTCGGCCCGCGCCCGCTTTGCGGTGACCGCGCTATAGATGCGGGCTGTGTCAGGATGCTCCGCCATCGCCGCGAGATATGTCTCGGTCAGCGCCGCCGCGTCAATCTCGCCCGCGCCAATGCCCCGGCCCAGTTCCGCCGCACTCATCCCCAGCCATGCGTCCATCATGTCTCTCCTGATCCCATCGCGCAAACCCACGAAAAATCACGGTAGCGACCGCGCGGCGCATGGACAATCCCGCCCGGCCGATCATATTGACCCCCATGAGCATAAAGACCGATATCGCCATCGTCGGAGGCGGGCTGAACGGCCCCGCATTGGCCCTTGCCCTCGCGCAGGCAGGCTTTGACGTGATTGTCATCGACGCCCTGCCTGAACCTGTGCGCAAGAATGCGGCCTTTGACGGGCGCTCCTACGCGCTGGCCCACGCCTCTACCCGGTTGCTGGACGCGATCGGCATCTGGGACGGCATCGCGGATCGCACCCAACCCATGCTGGAGATCAAGGTGAGTGACGGGCGCGCCGACATGGGGCCGCTCTCGCAATTCTACCTTCATTTCGATCATGCCGAGCTTGAGGAAGGCCCAATGGGCTATATGTGCGAGGACCGTATCCTGCGCCGTGCGTTCCTCGGTGCGGCTGAGGCCGAGCCGCGCATCACCCTGATTTCAAACGACAAGGTAGTGGCCCAAAGCACGGACGGCCTCGCCCGTCTTACCCTTGCATCGGGAGCCGACGTAGAGGCGCAGCTTATTATCGGCAGCGACGGGCGCGGCTCCGGCACCGCAGAGCGCGCGGGCATCACGCGCACCGGATGGGGCTATGGTCAGACCGCGCTGGTCGCGGCGATTGCGCATGAAAAACCACATAACGGCATCGCACATCAGTTCTTCATGCCGCCTGGCCCGCTCGCCATTCTGCCGCTGCCCGGCAATATGTCCTCCATCGTCTGGAGCGAGACGGACGAGACAGCCGCACGGTTTGCAGCACTCGATGACGAAGATTTCCTGCATGTTCTGCGGCCACGGTTTGGTGATTTTCTGGGCGATATCTCACTGGCCGGAAAGCGCTATACCTACCCGCTCAGCCTCAGCATCGCGACCTCGTTTGTGGCGGAGCGGGTGGCCCTTGTGGGCGACGCGGCCCACGGTGTTCACCCAATTGCGGGCCAAGGCCTCAACGCCGGGTTGCGTGATGTGGCGGCGCTGGCGCAGGTGCTGAGCGAGGCACGGCAACGCGGCGAGGATATCGCCCGCGCCGATGTGCTGGAACGCTACCAGCGCTGGCGGCGTTTTGACGTGGCCACACTTGCGCTCACCACCGATGCATCCAACCGGATCTTTTCCAGCGACAATCCGCTTCTGCGGCTTGGCCGTGATCTGGGGATGGGCGCGATCAATGCGGTGCCCGGCCTGCGCCGCCGCATCATGCGCGAGGCGGCGGGCCTTAGTGGGGATTTGCCCGCACTGATGCGCTAGGGCAAAACGAGCGTCTAACGCCCCTCGGAATCCTTCACCTCGATCCCCTCAAAATCCATCAACGCATCAAGAATCGCTTTTTGCGGCTCCAAGTGACCATGTTGCGCCTCGATGTTATAATAGGGCGCGATTTGGTTCAGCGCGACATAGTTGGAGAAGGAGCAGTCATTACGCGCTTGGGTGACATGCTCGTAAATCACGTTCACACCCCGTGCGAGGAATTGCCCTGCCACACGCTGCGCCTGCCGAGAGGTCTCATAGGGCAGTGTTCCAGCCAACAAGAGGGCATCATCCTCGTCCATCCCGCTCTCGGCCAGAAGCCCGTGAAACGCGCCGCCGTTCTGTGACGCGCTGATCCCACCATTGCCACCCGCATCACCATAGCCATCGATATTGTTGTGCAGGGTGAGTATGAAATTTGGCTCCCGGTCGCGCATGTCCAGCATAAGCTGCGAGAAAAGCGGCGCAGGCCGGATGTTCATATCGTCACAGAGCACGGTAGACTGCGGCGTTTCGCCGAAATTGAGGTTCGGGTCCTGCCCCTCATGTGTCTGGCGCTCTCAAGTCTCGATCGCCACCATCTTCCCGCCATATCTGCGCAGCCCGTAGAGGGCCGCATCAAAGGCCGTGTCCTCACTATCATGCAGCAGATACATCGTCGGCCCGTTCGGATGGCCTGTATTGTCGATCACCGTGATCTGCCACGTCACGCCGTTCTCCGCAAAATCCAGCTCTGAGAGGCAGAACCCCTCAATCGCTAGAACCTGCGCATGACGCACAACGTCGGCGTCGCGCGACGCTGATGGCGCAAGACATTCATCCTCTGCCGCCGCCATGCTCGCTCCGAGAGCAATGAAAAGCCCTGCCCCAACGGATCGCCATACCCGTTTCACTGCATACCCTTCTATGCATTGGAGCAACACACCACCGTTCATCGTGCCTGCATTCTCATTACGATCTCCACTACACTGATCGGCGACGCGCCCAGAACGACACTGCCCGACATGACATGCCCGATGGTCGAATTGAGCGTTGCGGTCACCGTCATTGGATAGGCCTCTGCTGTGCTCGGCACGGAGGCCGAGATGTCATACGGCGGTCCGCCTGTGGTCTTGATCCGCGTGATGGCGGGTACACCGCTCGCGGCCTCGACCCGCAGGGTCAGCTCCGATCCGATAGGCACCAAGATACGCTCAAGATAGGTCGCGCTGACGACCAACGACGCTGGCACCCCCACGGGTGCGCTCTCCGCTTGCGGCGGGCGTGTGACGCTCCGGGCGGCTTGGGGCGCAACCAACTGCTCCGCCTGCGCCGCAGGCGGCTGAAGGATTGGCGGCTTCCCCCCAACACAGCCCGCAAGGAGCACAGATGCGAGGGCAAGGGCCGCGGCGCTGTCAAAGGGGCGGATCGGGATCATTGCGCATCCTCCAGAAACGGGCGCGCGGCAGGGCGCAAGCCCACTCTTCTATCTCTCGATCCTATAATCAAGGATCGCGGTCCGCAGGCCAGCACCGTTATCAGCGATAAACCGCGTCAACGCTTGCAGCACGTCCTCGGAACCGCCCTTAGCGGGCGGAAAGGCGACGGTGCGATCGAAAAGCTTGCTCAGAAGAGCGTCAAACGCAACGGCATCCCCGTCCAGAGCGAAGACTTTGATCACCTCAGGCCCCGGCTCCCCGCTCACCTCCAGCACGTAAGCCGCGCGCTCGGCAGGGATCAGGGCCAGCGCATCGGGTTGCGGCCCCGGCCGTGGCGCAAAGCGGTTGGGATAAATCATCTGCACCGCGCCCGCCGCATCCATGTTAAGAACAAAAAGCGTCGCATTCTCCACACCGCTTAAGGAAAAGGCGATGCGATCACCGGGCCTCAGCACGCCGTCAGCCGCGGCGCTCGCACTCTGCACATCCACCGCGCGCAGCTCAATGCTCAGCCCCTCGGGCGCGGGGCCAAGGGCGCGCAGCTGCGCCAGCGCATCCGCGCCTGCCTGCACGGGCAAGCTCAAGAAAGCGGCCATCACGACGATAGAGAACGGTTTGAACATTGCATCAGGTCCTCAGGGCTAAATGCCCTTTCGCGCCGACCTTACGCGGCTTGCGCGCGCGGCTCAATCAGGGAGGAGTGCCTCTCAGCTCGCAAGGATCGCACTGACCTTGAGCGCGCGCTGGGTGCCGCCATCGACCTTCAGCTTGCCCGACATGAAAGCCGTCACCGGGCTTTGATCGCCCGACAGAATGGCGCGAAACACCGTGTCTGTCGCGGTGAGCGTCACATCCGCAGGCCCGTCACCTTCGTGCGCGCCCTGCGCGTCCAACATGACCGACCCTTCGCCCTCCACCACCAGCTTGGCCGTGCCGCGAAGGGCGCCCACCGCCTTGGGCGCGAGCCGCGCCACATATTCCGCAATCAGATCGCTCACTCGCTCATTCCCAGCCCTTGAGGGCATCCTCATCTTCGTCCCGCGCCGCGACCCAGTCTGCCGCCCCACCTGCCTCTTCCTTCTTCCAGAAAGGCGCGCGGGATTTGAGGTAGTCCATGAGAAACATCGCCGCTTCAAACGCATCTTTGCGGTGCTTTGAGGCTGTCGCGACCATCATGATCATATCGTCAGGGCCAAGCGTGCCGTAGCGGTGAATGATCAGACTGCCGCCAAGGCTCCAGCGCCCATGCGCATCGTCAGTGATCTTGGCAAGCGCCTTTTCCGTCATGCCGGGGTAATGCTCAATCTGCATATGGCTGAGAGTGCCCTCCAGATCACGCACGATCCCGGTAAACGTCACAACAGCCCCCATGCCGCTCTGCGCATCGGCAAAGGCCTGCGCCTCGGCGCCGAAATCGAATGGTGCCTCCTGAACCCGGACGATCCCCACGCTCAGCCCCCGGTCATGGGCGGGAAGAACGCAACCTCACGCGCGCCGGCCAGCGGCGCGTCGAAATCCGTGAGCTCCTGATCCACCGCCACACGCAGCGCGCTCAGATCGGCGAATGCCGCCGCGTGGCGCTCCCCGCGCCCGCGCAACTCTTCCACCAGATCGGCCACGGTCGCGGCCCGGGTTTCAATCTCTTCCGACGGGGCCCCTATCCGTTCACGCACCCATGCGAAATACATGATGTTCATGGCTTTTCATCCTTCAAATGCGGCATCGCCTTGGACAGATAATCCGCGCCCGACAAGAGCGTTAACGCCGCCGCCAGCCACAAGAGCCACATTCCCACATGCCCGGTCCACACCATGCCAGCCGCCTTCCACCAAAGGCCCAGCACATCCTCCTCACGCCCCGACAGGATATCCGCCACCATCGCCTCGTCCATCCCGTAGACGGACATCCCAAAATAATGCTCGAACACGCCTTGGGCAAACAGCACGGAGATCGCCACCATCTGCGCAGTCGTCTTCCATTTGGCCAGTTTCGTGACCTTCAAGGTCCCCGCCACATCGCCGAGGAACTCCCGCAGGCCCGAGACGAACACCTCGCGGAAGAGGATGAATGTCGCGGGCAGAACCAGCCATGGCGACATCGAAGAATAACCCACGATTACCATCAGCGCGATCACCACCATCGCCTTGTCGGCAATCGGATCAAGCATCGCACCCAGCTTTGTTTCCTGCTTCCATTCGCGCGCGAGATAGCCGTCGATATAGTCGGTGACAGCCGCGCTGATGAACAAGATAAGCGCGAACCAATCCGCATAGGGCCGTGTGAAATAGAGGAACATGACGGCAATCATCGGGGCTGCCAGAAGGCGCATCACAGTGAGGATGTTGGGCACGGTCCATGTCATGGCGATATGTCTATCCGGCTTGGCGCGCGGGCGAAAGCCCTCTCCAAAGCGGCGCTCAGCCTTTGTCGTGGAAGAAATCAAAGAGCTTTTGCGCAAGCGCTGCCGACACGCCCTCCACCGCCTTGAGGTCGGCGAGGTTGGCACGGCTCACGGCCTTGGCGCTGCCGAAATGCGCAAGGAGCGCGCGCTTGCGCGCCGCCCCCACGCCTGCCACCTCATCCAGCGGGCTGGCCGTCACGGACTTGGAGCGTTTCGCACGGTGCGTGCCGATGGCAAAACGGTGCGCCTCATCGCGCAGACGCTGAATGAAATACAGCACCGGATCATTGCGTTGCAGGGCCATAACGCGGTGCCCCGTGCGGTAGAATTCTTCCTTGCCCTGATCGCGGTCAAGCCCCTTGGCCACACCCACCATTGGCACGCCGTCGACGCCCATCTCGTCCATGATCTGTTGCACGGCACTCACCTGCCCCGCGCCGCCATCGATCAGCAACAGCCCCGGCCAGAGGCCTTTCTCACGGTCCGGATCGTCCTTCAAAAGGCGCTTGAACCGCCGCTGAAGCACCTCTTTCATCATGCCGAAATCATCGCCGGGGGTCAGATCCTCGCCCTTGATGTTGAACTTGCGGTATTGGTTCTTGAGATACCCGTCCGGTCCCGCCACGATCATCGCGCCCACCGCGTGCGCGCCTTGGATGTGGGAGTTGTCATAGACTTCGATCCGCTCAGGCGGGGCTGCCAGATCAAACGCCTCTGCGAGCCCTTTCAGAAGCTTCGCTTGCGTCGCGCTTTCGGCCAATTTGCGCGCGAGGCTCTCGCGGGCATTGCGCATCGCGGCCTCGACCAGCTCGGCCTTCTCGCCGCGCTGGGGCACCAAAAGCTCCACCTTCCGGCCCAGCTTGCCGCTCAGCGCCTCGGCCATGAGGTCCGGGTTCTCGATGGGGTGCGACAAGATCAGTTGCCGGGGCGGTTCCTTGGTGTCGTAGAACTGTCCTATGAACGCCTCCAGCGCCTCGGGCTGTTCCACATCGAGGCCGACGCGCGGATAAAAATCCCGGTTGCCCCAGTTTTGCCCGGCGCGAATGAAAAACACCTGAACGCAGGCCTGCCCCTTATCGAGGTAGAGCGCGATCACGTCCGCCTCGTCCACATGGCGCGGGTTGATCCCTTGGGTGGTTTGAACCTGCGTGAGAGCCTTAATCCGGTCGCGCAGGGCGGCGGCGCGCTCAAACTCCATCTCGGCGGAGGCTTCGGCCATTTGCCCCGCGAGCTTTTCTTGAATCTCGGTCGAGCGGCCGCTGAGGTAGCGCTCCGCATCGCCCACCTGAGCGCCATACTCGGCCTTGGAAATCTTGCCCACGCAAGGCGCCGTGCAGCGTTTGATCTGATATTGCAGGCAAGGCCGCGTGCGGCTCTCGAACATCGCATCGGTGCAATTGCGCAGCTGAAAGACCCGCTGCAACTGCGCCAGCGTCCGGTTCACCGCACCTGCGCTGGCAAAGGGGCCGTAATAAGCCCCCTTCTCGCGCTTGGCGCCGCGGTGCTTTTTGATCATCGGGAAGTCGTGGGTCTTGGTCACGAGGATATTCGGAAAGCTTTTGTCGTCGCGCAGCAGCACGTTGTATTTCGGCTTGAGCTGCTTGATCAGGTTCTGCTCCAAGAGGAGCGCCTCGGTCTCCGTGGAGGTGGTCAGGAACATCATCGAGGCGGTCGCGTCGATCATCCGAGCGATGCGGCCGGTATGCCCGCTGGGGCGCGCGTAATTGCTCACGCGCGCCTTTAGGTTGCGGGCCTTTCCGACGTAAAGCACCCGCGCCTGCGCATCGAGCATCCGGTAGACCCCCGGCGACGAATCAAGCGTGCGCAGATAGGCTTGGATCACGCTATGGCCGGTCGGGACGGGCTCTTGAGGGGTGTCTGTGTCGGTCATTGCACCGGGGTTCTGATTCTTGTCTGGCTCAGCATAGGTATGGCACAGGCTTCAAGAGGAATCCTGTCCACTTTTTCTGTGGATAACTCTGCCGATAACTTCGCGTTAACCAGAATTTTCCTTTGGTTTTAGCAGGCTTCTTTAGACTGCCTCTTTTTTGGGCGCCAATGCAGGGTATTGATTTTATTATACAAAAAAAATGCCGCATTGCAATATGTTGAAATCATTAAGGTTTTTTTAACGGCTTTCTAACGCGCGGCGGAGCGGTGCAAAACTTTTCTGAGTGGCCTCGTTATTCCACATCCATGACATCGGGTGTTTGCCACGCCAGATGCTGTCCGCCATCCACGCAAATGAGCTGCCCAGTCACCCCTTCCGCCCCCAGAAAGTAGCGCAGCGCTCCGGTGATATCGCTTTCATTCGCGCCACGCGCGAGAATGGTCGTGGCGCGCTGACGCGCGAATTGCGAGGGCGTTTGCTGCGCGCCTTGCAAGGTCGGGCCCGGGCCGATGGCGTTGACGCGCACATTGGGCGCGAGCGCCTGAGCGGCGGTCTGGGTGAAAGCCCACAGACCCATCTTGGCAATCGTATAGCTCATGAAGGCCGGGGTCAGCTTGCGCACGCGTTGGTCGATCATGTTGACGACCAGCGCCTGCGCCACAGGCTCTCCCTGCACGTCCAGAACCGCCTCGGGGGCCTGCGCCGCCATGGCCTGCGTAAGCACCACCGGCGCGCGCAGATTGCTCTCCATTGCACGGTCCCAGCTATCGCGGTCGCCCGTGTCCACATCGTCATATTCAAAGATCGACGCGTTGTTGACCAACACAGTCAGCGGTCCGCCGAGCGCATCCACGGCAGCGGGCACAAGCGTCTGCATTTCCGCCTCAATAAGCAAATCTGCCTGCACGGCCACCGCCTGCCGTCCCATCGCGCGAATTTCTGCCGCCACTGCCTGTGCTGCGGCCTCGGAGCCTGCATAGTGCACGGCCACGTCATAGCCCGCGCGGCCAAGCTCCAGCGCCATTGCACGCCCCAGCCGTTTGCCAGCCCCCGTTACCAACGCCCGCATGGACTGCCCTCCAATTACAACAATACGGCAGTCACATAGACCAGATAACTGACGGTCAACCCCACGCCCCAGATACGGCCCATGTCGCGCCCCATATACACGAACGGTATCAGCAGCAGAGACGCGGCCAGCATCACCCAGAGGTCGAACCGCAGGAATTGCGGGTCCACGGGGATCGGCCCAACCATCGTGGTGATCCCGATGATCGCCAGAAGGTTGAACATGTTGGAGCCGATCACATTGCCCAGCGCCACATCGGCCTGCCGGCGCAGCGCGGCCATGACGGTGGTTGCAAGTTCGGGCAGCGACGTGCCGAGCGCAACAAGCGTGAGGCCGATGACACTGTCGCTGACACCATATTGCTTTGCAATTATCGACGCGTTGTCGACCAGAAGATCCGCGCCCAGAGGCAGCCCGACAAGGCCAAGCGCGAGAAACAATATGATCTGCCACCACGGCATGTCGAGGTCCGCGCCCTCGACCTCTTCAGCCTCAAGAACGGCGGCTGCATCGGCGCGGTGGCGCAGCGCGTCGCGAAACGCATCAAAGAGTACATAGGCGAGCGCCGCCAGCAGCACGACGCCAGAAATCCAGTCGAACGTGCCGCGAAAGGCGAGCGCAATGAAGAGCACCGAGCCCGCAATCATGAAATTGAAGCTCTTTTTCGTATCGCATTGTGAGGTATGCAGCACCGAGATAATCGCCGGAATACCCAAAACCAGCAGGATATTTGCGGTGTTGGACCCGACTACATTGCCTAGCGCGAGGCCCGGCTTGCCCTCCATTACTGCGTTGATCGCAATGATCAACTCAGGCGCGGAGGTGCCAAAAGCCACGATTGTGAGGCTGACGATCAAGGCAGGGATACCAACCCGCAGGCTGAGGTTCACAGCGCCCTTGACCAGCGCATCACCCGCCAGAAGCAAGATCAGCAGCCCCAGACCCGCCAGACCCCAGACCATCATCTAGCTTTTACCCTTGGTGCAGGAGCACGGCCCCTTGCCGATGCGGTATTTACCGCAAGACTGGCACTTGGCCGCCGCAAGCCGCTTTTGACCCGGAAACCGCAGCTTGCCGAACATCGCCAGCACGCCCATCCCGATCAGGAAAATTGAAACGATCTTGATAATCACATGCGCCCCTTACAGCCCGAACCGTGCATAGAGCGCGCGTTCTTCGACCGAGGCAAGGGCATCATGCACGATTTCCGCACCGAACCGTTGGAAAAGACCCCGCTTGCGCCCGTAGCGTTGAATACGCACATCATCGCCGTAAAGTGTCTTCAGCGTAGGGATCAAATGCCCCTGCCCGTCCACAAGGCCAAGTTCCTGCGCCTTGGCGCCCAACCAAAATTCACCAGTGAAAAGGTCCGGGTTATCACCCAGCTTCTCGCCACGCCGCTCTTTGACGTAATCAATAAAACCTACATGGATATCGTCCAGAAGGGATTTGATGCGGGTGACATCCTCATCCTTTTCCGGACGGAACGGGTCAAGCGTGGATTTGGATTTGCCTGCCGTATAAACCCGCCGCTCAATCCCTTGACGCGCGAGGAACACCGGCAGGCCAAAGCCCGCAGAAATCACCCCGATGGAGCCGATGATGCTGCCATAATCCACATGGATGTCATCCGCCGCACAAGCCAGCCAATAGCCGCCCGAGGCCGCCACATCCTCGACAAACGCATGGACGGGAATATCCTTTTCAGCCGCCAGCCGCCGGATGCGTGCGGCGATAAGCGCCGACTGCACGGGCGAGCCGCCGGGCGAGTTTATCTCAAGCGCGATGGCCTTGGGCTTGCCCTTGGAAAACGCCTTCTCGATCACCGGCGCGAGGCTTTCGTCGCTGAGCGCGTTGCGCCCGCCAGTGCCGATCGCCCCTGCAAGCCGCACGACAGCCACTAGCGGCGGCGACTTTGTGAAGGGCAGTTTCGCCTTAATCTTGGTCCATTTTGTCATGGGCTTGGATGTAGAACCGCGCCCGCCGACAAACAAGGCGCGGGAGCGGTTCAATGCGAAGGTTATGGTAAAAATGTAACCGGGCGGGGCTATGCGTTAACCCTTTGGGCCGGCGGCGTTAGGATTTAATCCTGTAGCCCGTCTTGAAGATCCACCAGATCACCCCGAGGCAAAGCGCCGTGAACACCCCTATCGCGATCAGGCTGGCCACCACAGGCACGTCCGACACACCAAAGAAGGACCAGCGAAACCCTGAGATTAGATAAACCACCGGGTTGAAAAGCGTCACCGTCTGCCATGAGGGCGGCAGCATGGAGATGGAGTAAAACGCGCCGCCAAGAAAGACGAGCGGTGTGATGACCAGAAGCGGGATGAGCTGGAGTTGTTGAAAGTTCTGCGACCAGATGCCGATGATGAAGCCGAAAAGGCTGAAGGATACGCATGTCAGCAGCAGGAAGGCGATCATCGCGCCCGGATGCATCACCTCAATGTCGACGAAAAGCTTGGCCGTGATCAGGATGATCACCCCGATCAAGAGCGCCTTCGTAGCCGCAGCCCCCACATAGCCGATCACGATTTCCAGAAAGTTGATCGGGGCCGAGAGAAGCTCAAAGATTGTGCCGATAAATTTCGGGAAATAGATGCCAAAGGAGGCGTTGGAGATCGCTTGCGTCATCACGCTGAGCATGATCAGCCCCGGCACGATAAAGGCGCCGTAGGTGACGCCCTCGACCTGGTCGATACGGCTGCCGATGGCAGCACCAAAGACGACAAAATAGAGCGAAGTGGAGATAACGGGAGACAGGAGGCTTTCCATTAGCGTGCGGAAAAACCGTTTCATCTCATAGACGTAGATGGCCCATATGGCTGGGAAGTTCATGCCACACCCTCCTTGATCAGCCCGACAAAGATTTCCTCAAGGCTGCTTTGCGTGGTCTGGATATCGCGCAGCGCCAACCCCTCGGAGCTGAGCGCCTGCAAAAGCCGCGTGATCCCCGTCCCCTCGCCGCGTGTGTCATAGGTATAGGTGAGGTGCATCCCATCCTCCGACAGCACCACCCCGTAGGCCTTGAGCGCGTCCGGCACCGCCGTGGCAGGCTCCTTGAGGTCGATCCGCAGGGTCTTGCGGCCCATCTGCTGCATCAGAGTGACCTTATCCTCGGTCAGAAGGATGCGGCCGCCATCAATCACCGCGATCCGGTCGGCAATCGCCTCGGCCTCTTCGATGTAATGGGTGGTGAGAATGATCGTCACGCCGTCTGCGCGCAGTCCTTCGACGATCTTCCACATGTCGCGGCGCAGCTCCACATCGACACCCGCTGTCGGCTCATCCAGAAAGAGCACACGCGGCTCGTGGCAGAGCGCCTTGGCGATCAGCACCCGGCGTTTCATAGCGTCTGACAATTCGCGTGTGCGGGCGTTGCGCTTGTCCCAAAGGCTGAGCTGGCGCAGGATTTTCTCGATCAGCGCATCATCGCGCCGTTTGCCGAAAAGACCGCGCGAAAACCGCACGGTGTTGATCACAAGCTCGAACGGCTCCAGCGCGATTTCCTGCGGCACCAGCCCTACCAGCCGCCGCGCGGCGCGGTATCCGGTGATGATGTCATGCCCGCCGATGGACGCGCTACCGCCTGTGGGCGAGGTGATGCCGCAAAGCGCCGAAATGAGTGTGGTCTTGCCCGCGCCATTGGGGCCGAGCAGGGCGAGAATCTCACCCTCGCAGATGCTGAGGTCCACGCCTTTGAGCGCCTCAAACCCACCCGCATAGACCTTGCTCAGGCCCTCCACTTTGACAATCTCGCGCATCGCGCTCTCCCCTGTCGGCTGGGGCGGACCCTAGACCATCGGCGCGCAGGGGCAATCGGGCATTTGGCGAGGGCACGCCCTGCGCGGATGCACAAAGAGGGTGATGTGGTCTTGTCACCCAGCGCAAAACCTCTAGGGTTTGATCAAATTCGCGAGGGACTGGAAGGACTGAAAGGGATGAGCGATCCAGACGTTATCATCATCGGCGCAGGGGCTGCGGGCATCGGCACGGGGCTGGAATGTGCCGCGCGGGGGCTCACTTGCGTGATTCTTGAGGGCGCGGACCGCGTGGGCGGGCGGGCATATACGGCTTCGGGCGGGCTGTCGCGGTCATGGGACTGGGGCTGTCATTGGCTGCATTGCGCGACGGTAAATCCACTGGTGCCGTGGGCGGACAAGCTGGGCACGCGCTATGACACAAAGCCACGCGAGGATTACGCAAGCATTTGGCGTGGAGCATTCCTCGCACCCGACGAGATGGCAAAAGCCCAAGCCAATATAGACGCGTTTTTTGATCGGATTCACAGCGCGGGCAAGGCGGGAAAAGATGTAGCAGTGAGCGAGGTGATGCCCCCTGCGAACACAGAGACTGCCGCCGCGCGCATGATCTTTCAGCTTTTGTCGGGTGATGATCCCGAGGTGGTCTCAGCCGCCGGATATTCCGATTACGACGATGTCGAGGCCGACTGGCCGGTGCTCACAGGCTACGGCGCGCTGATCGCGGCAATGGCCGAAGGGCTGCCCATTCGCCTCGCCACGCCCGTGCGCGCGGTGCGGCACAGGGCGGCGGGTGTCGAGGTGGATACGGATAGCGGCACTTTGAGGGCACGCGCGGCCATCGTGACGGTGTCGGCCAATGTGCTGCAAAGCGGCGCGATTGCGTTCGGCGCGGGACCTGCCGCCGATCTGGTGGCGGATATGGAGACGATCAACTGCGGGTCCTATGAGAAGGTGGCGTTTACCCTGACCGACATGCCAGCAGAGTTTCGCGGCAAGCTGTTCACCTCAATCGACACGGGCCATGACGCAGGCCCGCTGAATTTTCAGATCATCGAGGATGAGGCACCCATGCTGATCAACCATATCGGCGGCACGCCCGCGCGGGAGGTGTCCACTGCTGGACCGGAAGCGATGAAGGATCTGGCCACGCAGCATCTGGTGGCGGCCTTTGGCGCGGATATCACCAGGATCATCACCGGGACAGCCACGACGGGCTGGACGCAGGACCCGTTTATCCTCGGCTCCTATTCCCATGCAGAGCCCGGCTCTGCGCAACTGCGCCGGGACCTCATTTCGCGCGACACGGGCGCAATCGGCTTCGCGGGTGAGGCGTTTTCCCTGAAATGGCAGGCCACGGCCCACGGCGCCTATCAAAGCGGGCGCGATGTGGCGGGGCGCATGGCGGGGGCGCTATCCCTTTGAAAAGGTCCGCTTGATCCAGCCTTTTTTCTCGGCCTCGTGGGCGTCCTCGGTCGCGGCGGCGTCCTCCTCTACGGGGCCCACGATGGCCGTCTCAAGGTTCGAGAAGAACTGATCCGCCATCTTCTTGGCAAACCCGTCCACGATGCGGCTGCCGAGCTGTGCCAGCTTGCCGCCAACCTTGGCCTCTACATCATAGCTGAGAAGCGTGCCGCCGGGGATCTCTTCCAGCCGCACATCGGCCCCGCCTTTGGCAAAGCCCGCGGCTCCGCCCTTGCCCTCACCGGTCAGCGTCAGGCTCTCATGTTCAACCATATCGCTCAACACCACCCGCCCTTTGAACGTGGCTTTGACCGGCCCGACCTTCTGAGTCACCGTGGCCTCGAACCCGTCCTCGGCCGTGCCGGTCACCTCGGTCGCACCGGGCACGCAGTCTCTCAGAACCTCGGGGCTCAGAAGGGCGGCCCATACGGCGGCCCTGTCTGCGGCGATCTCGCGGCTGTCGCTCATTTTCATCGAAGGCTCTCCTTGGTAAGTTTCACCGACACGCTACCCCAACCATGCCCACCGGCCAAGATGCTTAAGACACCTGCCACGCGGTCCAAAGACGTGGTACCGCTAGGCGAAAGAGGGCCCTCACATGAGCACACGCACCAGCAATCCGCGCGCCGGAATCACCTTCATCCTGTTGGGTATGGTTGCAATCTCGGTGAATGACACGCTCATCAAATTCCTCTCCGGCAGCTACCCGCTTCACCAGATGGTCTTCACGCGCTCGGCTATCGGCATCTTCTTTTCAATCGCATTGGTGCAGATGGAGGGCGGCTGGAGCATCCTCAAGACCAGCACACCGGGCCTGCATTTCTTGCGCGCGATGATGCTCGTAATCGCCAATATCTGCTTTTTCCTCGCGCTTGCCTCCTTGAGCATGGCCGAGGTGACATCACTCTTTTTCGCGGCACCTTTGATCATCACGTTGCTGAGTATTCCGTTGCTGGGCGAAAAAGTCGGCCCGCTGCGGCTTGGCGCTGTGATCGTCGGGTTCATAGGGGTGATCATCGTGGCGCAGCCTTGGCAGAGCGCGGGCACACGCGAGGCGCCATTCTACGTCTATATGCTGCCGCTGATCGGGGCGCTGACGTATTCAATCAATCAAATCCTCACGCGCAAATTGGGTGTCACCGCCAAGGCCTCCGCGCTCGCGATCTATGTTCAGGCCAATTTCATCATCGTTTGCATCATCTTCTTTCTGGTTGCGGGCGACGGGCGGTTTGCGGTGGGGTTGGAAAGCAAAAGCCTGATCTTTTTGTTGCGCCCTTGGGTGATGCCACAAGGCAATGACATTTGGCTTTTTGCGGGTCTCGGCGTGGCCTCGGCGATGGTCGGGTATTGCATGGCGCAAGCCTATAGAATGTCCGATGCGGCAACGGTGGCACCGTTCGAATATGTCGGCCTGCCACTGGCGATCTTCTGGGGCTGGATGATATTTGGCGATTGGCCGACACCGATCATGATGGCGGGGATCGTGCTCATCCTCGGCTCAGGCCTTTTCGTGTTTCTGCGCGAACGTCAGAAGGGCCGCCGCGTCCTGCGGGCCAAGCGCGTGCACCGGCGGTATTGAGCCACGCCTAGGGCAGACGTGTGGTCCCATCCATGGTCAGAAGCGGGCCATAAAGATCCGGCCGCCGGTCCCGGAAGAGGCCCCAATGGGCGCGCATCTCAGCGATCTCTTCAAGATCAAACTCCTGCGTCACAAAGGTGTCAGACGTCTTGTCCGCCCGCGCCAGCACATCGCCGCGCGGACCCGCGATAAAGGCCTGGCCGAAAAACGTAACCTCCCCCAGAGTGCCGACCTCCCGCCCGACCCGGTTTGAGCACACCAGCGGCATCACATTGGCCCCCGCATGACCGCGCATCACCACTTCCCAATGGTCATGACAATCCGATCCAATAGCCGAGGGGAAGAAGAGGATTTCCGCTCCCTTGAGCGCCATGATCCGCGCCGATTCCGGGAACCACTGGTCCCAGCAGACCCCCGCACCAATTTTGCCATAAGCCGTTTGATACGCCATCAGCCCTGTATCGCCAGGATTGGAGTAAACCTTCTCATAACACCCTGGCAGTCCGAGGGGGATGTGGCTTTTGCGGTAGTGACCAAGCACGTCGCCTGTCGCATCAATGATCACGTTGGTGTTGTAATACGCGTGATTGGCCTTCTCCCAGATGTTGCAGGGAATAACGACCGACAGTTCACGTGCAAGCGCGCGCATGTGGCTGACCGTAGGCCCGTCCAGCAGCTCTGCACGGGCGAACCATTCCGGGCCCATTTCCATGAACTGAAACTCGTGCAGGGCAAAGGCCTCCTGCGGCAGGATGATCTGTGCCCCGGCAGCTGCGGCGGCGCGGATGAGGGCGTCGGCCTTGGCGATATTGGCTTCATAGTCCCGCGAACAGGCCATCTGTGTGGCGGCAACGGTGACTTTCATGCGGGGCACTCCTTTTGGTCTGCACCAAGGCGTTATGTTCAGCCCACTCTGTGCTGATCCGGGGCTAAGTCAGTTCCCAAAGCGACAGATTTCGGCGCGATTTGGCCAGCCACCGGGTCTGCCCACGCAGCCACCCGTGCCGCATGCCGCCGCCCTGCGCCTTGCCCGCACTTGTCCATCCGCTAAGTTGGCAGGCAAAGAGGAGCGCCGCCCGATGTCCGTCAACACCACCCCCATCTCAGCCGGTCGCGCGCTGGACGCTCTGCGCGCGGGCCATGCCGCCCAGAAAGCGGGCCAGATGACCGCCTCATGGATGCTGCATGGCCGTCCGGGCATCGGCAAAACGGACATTGTGGCACAGCTTGCCGCCGAAACGGGTGCGCAGCTTTTTGATCTGCGCCTGACTACGATCGAGCCACAGGACCTGCGCGGCCTGCCCTTTTATGACCATGAGGCGCAGCGCACCGTTTGGTATCGCCCCGAGGATTTGCCCGACGATCCCGCACGCCCTGCAATCCTTTTCCTTGATGAGCTGACCGCCGCCGCGCCCTCCCTTCAGCCCACCGTCTATGGCCTTTTGCAAGAGCGCCGCGTGGGGCGGCATGTCTTGCCCGAGGGCACGTTCATCGTCGCGGCAGGCAACACCGTCGAGGACGGCGCGATTGCGTATGAGATGGGCACGGCCCTGTCGGATCGCTTGATCCATCTGAGCGTGGTGGCCGAGCCGACCGACTGGCTCTTGGGCTATGGGGTGCCGCGCGGGCTGCACCCGTCCGTCACGGCCTTTATCCGCACGCGGCCCGATCTCCTGGACAATGCCGAGGAAGCGCTGCGCCGGGGCCAGATGATCGCCTGCACCCCGCGCAGCTGGGCGCGGGTCAGCGATATCCTGCACTCTGTCGAGGACAAGACCCTGCGCGACATCCTCATCGCGGGCGTGGTGGGTGAGGCCGTGGCCGCCGAGTTCATCCTGATTGCCGAGGATATCGCGGCCACAGTGCAGGCGGGCGACATCCTTGAGGCAACGGCCCGCGACCGAGCATTGCTTTACCCTGCCAGCCTGCATGGGCTGACGGCGCTGGTCTATGCGCTGATCTCGGTGACAGATGCGCAGACCATACCCCGCGTGATCGACGCCATGGCCGATATCCGCACCCTGGCCGAGGCCCGCCCCGAGGCGGTGTTCCGGACCCTGCCGCTGGGTGAGCTTTGCACCTACGGGTTCGAGCTTTTGATAGACAAGGCACTGGCGAGCGGCCTGCAAGAGGCGTTTCGCACCTCCGACAGCTACGCCGCCTATATGGCCGAGCGTAGCGCCGCCGGGCTTGCGTGAGCCCACAAGGTCATAGCCACAGCCGCCGTGCGGGCTCCGCGCTCCGCGCTCTGTCCGAGGCGGATCCGGCACTGGCGGCCCTCGCCCTTTGGTGCGTGCACCGCGACGGAGAGGCGACGCGCACCAGCGGCAGCACGATCACCTATGGCGCGGATTTTGAGGCGCGCGCCCTGCATGAGCAAATCGGGCTGACCGCCCATCATGTCCTCCACGTGGCCCTGCGCCATTCCGCGCGGCTGGCGGCGATGGGTGCGCGCCTCGGTGGGGCGTTCCGGCCCGAGATGTATCAGCTTGCCGCCGATGCCCTGATAAACGAGGCGCTGCTTCTCGCCGACCACGCCCTGCCCCGTCCCGCTGTAACGCTCACGGGCCTGCTGAAGGCCCTGCGCGGCGAGGATGTGGCCCCGCAAACAGCCCTTGGCGCGTGGGATGTGGACAGGCTCTATTTTGCCCTGATGCAGGGGGAGGGCGGCGGCAAGGAGGCGGCCAAATCGGCCCGCGCCTATGCGGTGCAGCAGGGATTCAACAGCGACATTGATCCCGAAGAAGGGCCGCAGGGGGCCGAGGACGCTGCGCGCGCCGAGGATGACTCGCGCTGGCGCCAACATCTCAGCCGCGCAATGGCCACCGGGCGGCAGGCGGGCCGCGGGTTGGGCCGCATCGGCCATCTTCTGGGCGATATCCCCGAGCCGCGCACGCCGTGGGAGCGTGTCCTGCGCCGCCTGCTCACCACCGCCGTCACCCAAGCACCACAGCCCAGCGCGCACCGCCCCGCCCGCCGCTGGATCGCCGGTGTGGCCGAGGCCACGCAGCGCTGCGCGCCCATGCCGGGGTTCGAGCCGGGGTCAAAGCCGATGACGGACGTGCCGCGCATCGCCGTAGCACTCGACGCCTCGGGCAGCATTGATGACGCGCGGCTGGCGCTTTTCTGGGGTGAAGTCACCGGGATCGCACGGCGGATGCGGGCTGAGCTACACCTGATGATCTTCGATGAAGTGATCCGTCACTATGCCCGGCTGGACCCGTCCGAGACACGGCCCCACCTGCCCGAGATGCCGCGCGGCGGTGGCACGGAGTTTCGCCCCGTGATCGACGCGGCAGAGCGGATGCGCGCCTCCGCACTCGTGATCCTCACCGATCTGGAGGGCGATCCCGGCCCAGCCCCACGCACAATGCCTGTGATCTGGGCGCTGCCTGACGCAGGCGACACGGCGGCCCCTTACGGGCGGCTCATTGACCTTTCAGCCTAGTGCCGCGGCCAGCCGCGCATGCGCCGACACGCCGCGCGCATCAAAGGCAATATCGCGCAGAAACGTGTTTCGCGACTGGTTGATACGCTGCAATCGCGCCTCGCTGAGGCCCCCCTGAAACAAGGTCTCGCGCAGGATATCCTGCTCTGCCCCGGTCAGGCGCAGCACCTCTGGCCCCGCCTCGGACTGCACCGAGACGTAAGTGAGCGGCGTGAAGGACCAAAGTTCGGACTGCTCTACCACCAGATGCAGCTGGCCCGCCCGCATCTCGCGCCCCGCCGCGATCCGGCTCAGCGCCGCGCGTCCCTCTACCCGCAAAAGGTCCAGCCCGCGCTCTGCCTCCGCCGCATCAATAAGCGCCGCGCGCCGTTTGGCCGGAACCCGCAAGAGCCGCGTTTCAACCCACCAGATGATGATCAACATCAAAAGCGGCGCCTGGCTCAGCGGCAGCGCCGCCGCGCGCCAGATCAAAGCGATTGCCACCAGCGGCGACAGGGCCAGCGCGATCCGCACCCATTGCATTTCGATCAATATCCGGAGCGTGAGGCCAAAGGACATCGCACGCGGCCAGACCGTCACCCGGCCAAAGAATTTGCGCGGCAGTTGGCGCACCTTCAAAATGGCCGGGTTGCGCAGGGTGTTATGCGTGACGATCAACATTATGCTGGATCATAGCGCCCCCACCGCAACAGGAAAGCGCCCACGTCACCGAATTGTGAGATGCGCGGGCTGCGGACGGCCGCTAGGGTGGATAGGGGAGAGGAGACGCGCGATGACTGACGCGAGACAAGCAGCAAGCCGCCGGGCGGTGCTTTTCGGCGCCACCGCCATAGGCCTGTGCGCTGTCTGGACCCGCACCGCTGACGCAGAGGAGGCCACCCTCACCCCAGACGCGGCGCTGGCCAAGGTGCAAAGCGGCGAGATCTTGTTGATTGATGTGCGCACACCGGATGAATGGGCGCGCACAGGACTGCCCGAGGGCGGCACCGCTTTGGACATGCGGCGCGATGATTTCACCCAAGCCTTGCTGGCGTTGGCCGAGGGTCAAACCGACCGCCCCATCGCGTTGATCTGTGCCAGCGGCGGGCGCTCGGGGCATATGACCCGCGAACTCAGCCGTGCGGGTTTCACCCGGATCATCGACGTGCCCGAAGGCATGCTCGGCTCGCGCGCGGGGCCGGGATGGTTGGAGCGCGGCCTGCCGGTGACGCAGCCCTGACGCTTGGGCGCGGCGGACGGTTTACTCCGCCAGCAACGCCGCCTCAACGTTCTCGTCCCAGCCAAGATAGAACGCATCGCCGTCCCGAATGACCGGGCGCGCCATCACCTTTGGCCGCGCCGCGATCTGCGCCTCGGCCTCGGAGTTTTTCAGCCAATCGTTGAGCGCGCGGTAATCATTCGTCGTGCGGTCCACCAGACGGTCACCAAACTCCGCGATCAATTCCTCCAGCTCCGCCTCGCTCAGCGGCTCTGCGCGCACATCTCTGAACGAAACCTCGCGGCCTGCCGCCTCAAGCGCGCGGCGCGCCTTGGTGCAGTCCGAACATGTGCTGAGCCCATAGATAATCATGCCCGGTCTCCCTCATTGTGGCGCCACACCCTCCCGCAGGACGCGCGGCGGCGCAACCCCCTTGGACGGCGCAGCAGCCCAACCACCGAACTACCGTAACATTCATAATCATCCTGAAGATTATGAATTCGCCTAATGCAGCCCGGCCCCTTACCTAAGAAGTCGCACCAGACATGTCAGGAAACCCCATGCCCAATCGCACTGTTGAGACACTCACCGCCACGGCCCAGGAGCGTATCTTGATCCTCGACGGGGCGATGGGCACGCAGATCCAGAACCTCAAGCTGAGCGAAGAGGATTATGCCGGGACCGGCTCCGGCACGCCCTGCCCCCATCCGACGGACCATCCCCAAAAGGGCAATAACGACCTCTTGATCCTGACCCAGCCCGAGGCGCTGGAGGAGATCCATTTCAACTATGCCATCACGGGCGCGGACATCGTCGAGACGAACACCTTCTCCGCCACCACCATCGCACAGGCCGATTACGGGTTGGAGGCGGCGGTGCATGATCTGAACGAACACGGCGCGCGCATCGTACGCCACGCACTGGACCGGGCCACAGCGATCGACGGCAAGGAACGCTTCGTCGCCGGGGCCGTGGGGCCGACCAATCGCACCGCGTCGCTGTCGCCGGATGTGAGCGATCCGGGCTACCGCGCGGTCACCTTCGACACTCTGCGTGTGGCGTATGGCCAACAGGTGCGCGGGCTGATCGAAGGTGGCGCGGACCTGATCATGATCGAGACGATCTTTGACACGCTCAACGCCAAGGCCGCGATCTTTGCCTGTATCGAGGCGTTTGCACAGCACGGGCGACGCCTGCCGATCATGATCTCCGGCACGATTACCGATGCCTCGGGGCGTACCCTGTCGGGCCAGACGCCCACCGCCTTCTGGCAATCGACGGTTCTGGCCAATCAAACTCGACACCGTAGATATCGATGCCATTCGCAACGATCGGGATAAAATTTGGACGGCAGCCAAGGCGCTCTATGATGCGGGCGAGCAGTGGTGGCTAACCAGCGCTGAGGAAAGTCTTGCAAAAAATCAGCAGCTAAAGCGCGCCTCCGTTGACCCTTTATTTGATGAGGTCGCGGAGTGGCTTGAAACATCAGAGAAGAGTGAAACCTGCATGCGGGAGGTACTGGCTGCTGTTGCCGCCGATGATGAGGACACTTCAGCCGTCAAGATGTCTCCACAGCTCCAACATCGACTAAGAGGCGCATTAAACGCTGCAGGCTTCAAGAGCACAGGGTCAAAGTTCACCTCAGGTGATCATAAAGGGAGGACGATCTTTGCGCTCGCCTCGCCCGAGCCAAAATTGCCACTCTGATACGCAAAATAGAGAAGAGCGCCACGGTGGAGCAACCCGCCTTGGCGCTCTTTCCAGTCCAATTAGGGGGAAGAGGTGGAGCAAGTTGAGCCTTTAAACTGAACCTTATTGCCTACCCCTAAACTACTGTTTTTATGAAACTATTAAGCAGCAATTGGAATTAGGGGGGTGACGTAAGCATTGGCTTTACAAGTTATGTAGAAATCGCTCCCCTCGCTCTACTTTGGCTGACACCGCGTTGGCCTTCGCGACGCATTCCCACCAAAAAAATGATCTCAACCTAACCCATCAGTACAGACGGCTGGAAGACCCTCTTTGCTCAGGTTGATCCTTACCGTAACTTTGATG
>ERZ887849.436-NODE-436-length-45211-cov-19.774891_pt1 | contig 45211 bp, 52 predicted proteins | sample MGYA00521267_ERZ887849 | MGnify/ENA primary metagenome ERZ887849 (study PRJEB32303, sample SAMEA104408601) | aquatic metagenome | biome: Brackish water; feature: Pelagic; material: water | place: Baltic Sea | collected 2014-06-06T16:11:00 | depth 2,863 m ... | reverse complement strand
AGATAGACACTCTTTTTACTTTAACAACACTTTTCAACAAAGTTTTTTTGAAAAAGGGCTAAGAAAGATACAAATAATTTCTTAATCAATTATAAATCAGGATACTGTTTTTAATAATTTAATGACATTTAATTTTGAGAGATCTGGTTCAGCCTTATTATTCACGGCTTCTTGTAGTGAAACCGTAGTCAATCGATCGCCATCCGCTCCAATCATTACATCCGTAACGCCAGCTTGTAATAATTCTACAGCGTACGTTCCCATTCTTGTCGCCAGTAAGCGATCATACGCAGAAGGCTTTCCTCCACGTTGAACATGTCCCAATATAGTGTAGCGCAATTCATAGCCTTCCATCAACGGGATTAGTTTGTCATAGATATCCTTCGCTCCGCCTGCATCATCTCCTTCAGCGACCACAACGATGAGATTACTTCTTCTCATACTTTGTAGCTTCAATTCTTCGGCAAGCAATTGAATATTGGAACGTTCTTCTGGAATAAGAACACTTGCAGCTCCTGAACTAATAGCACCGTCCAATGCAATGAAACCTGCATCCCTCCCCATTACTTCTATTAGAAATATGCGATTATGGCTCCCAGCAGTATCCTTTATCTTATCCACAGCATCCACAACTGTATTTAATGCTGTATCGAATCCGATAGTGTGATCTGTACCATACATATCATTATCAATAGTGCCCGGAATTCCAATCACTGGAATATTCATTTCCTCGGCCAGTAATTGCGCTCCTTTAAAAGAGCCATCTCCTCCAATACATATAAAACCTTCAATATTGTTTAATTCTAAATTCGTTATCGCTTCAGTTCTCCCTTCTTTGGTCTTAAATTTTTCACTTCTTGCGGTTCCAAGCACTGTACCTCACCGCTGGATAATATTCACAACATCGGCACTTGTCAATTCCCTATAATTATTTTCCATCATTCCTTTATAGCCATTTAAATAACCTATTGGAACAATTCCTTTATTTAGACAAGTTTTGACAATTGCGCGCACGCAAGCATTCATTCCTGGTGCGTCTCCTCCTGATGTGATTAAAGCAATTCGTTTCATATTGTTAAAGTTAACAAGAAAAGAATTCGAACTATCTTTATGGATTATAAGTTTGAACTGCATCATTATAAAGAATGTTTCAAAGCAAAAGGAAAAAATATAAGCAACTGGATGACTCTGACTTGTTAGAACTATATAAAAAGTCAAAGGATCAAATCATCATAGGAGAGTACTATACAAGATATGGACACCTCGTGATGGGAACCGCTATGAAATATTTGAAAAATAAGTTCGATGCGGAGGATCTCGTAATGAACCTCTTCGAGAAGCTTCCTAAAAAATTGGAATCGCATTCAATTCAACATTTTAAGTCTTGGTTATATATGGTTACCAAGAACGAATGCCTTATGCTACTCCGTAAAAAGGGTTACCTCACGAAAGAGTTGACGAGTGAACTTGAATCAACCAGCGAGCTGAACTTAAAAATTGAAAAAGAAGAACAACTAATCGCTTTAGAAAAAGCTATTGAAGAACTCAAAGACGAACAGAAAGATTGTATTAAGTTATTTTATATTGAAAGTAAGTCGTATCAAGAAATTACAGAATCACTGCAATTAGACATTAAAAAGGTGAAGAGTGCCATTCAAAATGGAAAACGGAACCTAAAACTTAAATTAGAAGATAGAAATGAATTTAAATCGGTTATATAAAATTTTCGGGTCGAGGCCGCCGCTGAGTCGAGAAGAAATTGCCGACTACGGGAATTCTACGGACGCAAAAGCGAAACATTCCGTTGAAATGAAGGAGGCTTCGGATCCATTTGAAGCTGACGCTATAGAAGGATGGGAGTCTTTAGATTATAACATGAGTGCAATGAGTAATTTGGACAAGCGCTTTTTGAAAGGTTCTAATTTGGGATGGTATTTAATGGGAACTGCAATTGTGGCGGCATTTGCGGTTGGTTTTTTACTTTTAAACTCTGACCATTCAACTATTAATAACAACACTTCGAAAGAAAAAGAAAAATTAACGACGCTTTTAGAAGATCAACAGGTGACGATTGATCAAACTGATGTTGCGATTCCAGATTCTATTAATAAACTAATAGACGCTCCAAAAGAACAGCAAGTTCAAATTAAAAAGATTCAAAAGGAATTCAAGGATATGGAAGACAACTATATAGACAATATTCGTCCAAAGGTTGAGATGCTCCCGTTAGATATAAATATCCAACCAAACGCTGCTGTCCCCGAACTTATTCGTATCCGTAAACGCGGTAAAGAAGTGTATTTGCGCGAATTTAAATTAATCGATTATCGTAGTTATAGATCCAAACCTACTGTCAAAACTAGCCAGTTTGTATTAACAGGAACGCCTGCAAATATGGAAGGAGAGGAATCCGAGACTTATAATTCTGACATGAAAGAGGTTGAAATCGCCTACATAGAATACCTCGAAAAATCAATGGAGCGCTTTTCAAGAGGAAATTATAAAAATGCATTGACTCGATTCGATGTTATTATCAATACGTATGCAGATGATGTCAATGCGAATTTCTACAGCGGTCTTTGTCTATACAATCTTGGGCAATATGAAGCTGCGATCGATCGATTCATGGTTTGTACGAATAGTTCTTATTCGAACTTCGATGAAGAGGCACAATGGATGACGGCATTATCCTATGAAAAAATAGGCAATCAAACGAAAGCACTTTCCTACTTTCAAAAAATCATTGATCAGGGTGGATATTACAAAAAACAAGCTCTTGCTAAAATGAAATGAGGTTTTATTCGTTATTGCAACATAGGTACATTATTTTAGGTACTTCAATAACTGAACGCACGTGAACATTCGATTATTTTTCCTTTTGTTTCTCGGAAGTACACTTTTGGTGTCTGCGGATTACTATTATGACATCCCACAGCAACAGGAAGATTTTAAGGTTTTTCGTAATGTTTTGGAAAGCAAGGAGGGAACTTTAGATCTCCATCTCAGTTCGGATAGCATTAATTTGTACCTCAACAAGCTTGGAGATGATCTCAGCGAAGAAAAAACAATCCTTGAACAATTCAAATTGTACTCTGAGATGGTGGTTCGCCTTGAATGCGGTCATACGCAGGTACTCGCTGACAAAACTATCCTTGCTGAATGGTTGAATGAAAAGAAAGACCTGCCGATTGATATGTACTTTATCGGAAGAAGATTGATTTCAGGAAAAATTATTCCGGATGACTATGAAAATATTCGAAGAACAAATACCCCGAATCAAACGACTCAAATTATTCCGAAAAATTCAGAAATTTTATCCATTGATTCGCTTACAGTTCCTGAAATGATGTCGGAAATGGGTAAATACATTCCGAGTGACGAAGGATCCGTATATTTTAAATATCATCAATCAAGTGAATTGTTTCCTTTCTACCATCATTTGGCCCTTCCAATCACAAAAGATTCGGTTCATGTGAAGTATGTGACGCCTAAAAATGACACCAATGAAGTATTTTTAATGCCCGGAAAGGCGCCAATTCATTCTATGAACGCTCGCTTACTCAAATCTTCTCAACGCTATTCGAAAAACGAATCGGACATGGGAAAGTTTAAAATTGTGAACGGAAATTACGGTTACTTCAAGTTCCACTCGTTTTCTGCCTCTGCAGGGAAAGATTACAATCATTTTTTGAAAGAATCCTTCCGAGAACTGAAAAGAAAGAAAATCGATAAGCTGGTAATTGATTTACGCGGAAATACAGGCGGCGTTATGCAATACGACTTCATTAAATATTTTACGGGGGAAGGCGCTTTTGTTGGAAAGTATGTTATTACGAAGCCATTCGAGAAAAAAGAGAATCAATATATTCGGAAAGTTACGGTATCATTTTTACGCTATGCTGTTTTAAGTCATCAACAAAAAAAAGCACTTCGGAAAGGCTCTTTTGACGAAGGTAAAATTTACACCGAAGCCGTTGACAAAGAGTTAATCTACGACGGTGAAGTGAGTGTGATCACAGACGAAGGGACTTTTTCTTCGGCTTCTATCTTGGCAAGTCAACTGAAGACGCTGGCCAATGCCAAAATAGTTGGGCGCCCTGCAGGAGGTAGTTTTTATGCTGGAAATGCTGGGACGATTCTATTGCGTTTGCCCCAATCCAAGATTCAGATGTCCATCAATCCAAATACTTTTTACAGTCACCTTGATCCACAAAAAGACTTAAATGCGATCAAACAACCCGATTTGTATTTGGATCCCAACATTGTTGATGAAGAAGAACGAAATCAATTTTATTTCAAAGCTGCAATTGGTGTTTTTGCCAATTAGTTTGTAGATTTACCTGAACCATAACAAGCTACGATGAAATCGTTTTCCCTATTCGCCCTTCTATTTATATCGCTTTTCTCTTGCAATGAAGCCGAAAAAGAACAAGAAGTAATTGTCGAAAAAATTGATTCAGAGATTCCTGAAGAAGATACTTTTCCGTATGACACGTTACAAGGAATGTACATGGCCGACTTCGGTGGAAGTTCTATTCGGATCATCTTGAATTATGTCAGTGGTCAAAATGCCATTGGATATAACATTCACAAAGGTTTACAAAGAAATATTACAGGTAAAGTATCACGAAGTGGCGATTCAATTCAAGTGACTCTAAACGAACCTGGGGACAATAAGTATGACGGAATTTTCACTTTAGACTTTATTGGAATTGACAAATCACCTAAAGGAAACTGGACTGCGAATGATCCCGAAATTCCTTCTCAAAATTTCAAGTTGAAAAAAATCGATCAAAAAGAGAATAACAATAACGATGAAATCACCATTCACAATTTTGCCAATATCTTCTCTGAATCCACAGATAGTATCGGCGAATATTACTTCCAAAAAGATGGTCTTGTTACCTTGCGTTACTACGAAAATCAAGACATCGATTGGGACAAACAACAGTACAAAGAAATCAAAGGTTCTTGGGAACTAAAAGAAAACAAGGCAATCATCAATTGGGAGCCGAATCCTGTTTATAAAACAAATCGTCTCGAACTTGAAATTATGCGAGACGAATACGGGCAACCTTTCCTAAGTGCAGGAAGCGATCACAAAATTTATATGATGTGGTATTAAATTATGAAGATTAAAACTGCTGGGCAACAATTTCTCCAACTTGGGACATTCCTCGCAATTGCATACGCTTCCTATTTGTTAATCTTACTCTCACTTCCTTACATTTACTTCGAGCCTCGTGTGGAATTTTTAGAAACCAAACAGCTCATCTATCACATCAAGGTTTGGAGGTACAGTTTCTACATTCATGTCTTCACTAGCCCTATTGTAATTCTGTGTGGTCTCTTACAGTTCAACCGTTGGATTTTAAAGAAATCTCCGAAGACGCATCGAATTTCTGGATATATCTATATCCTCGTGTTGCTTTTTGTCACAGGACCAGCGGCTTTTGTGATGTCCTTGATGGCGAACGGCGGTTATATTTCTCAAATCAGCTTCACCACGCTTTCGGTGCTCTGGATTCTTTTTACGTTTTTGGCGTATCGATCAATTCGGAAAGGAGCCGTCAGAAAGCACACGATTTGGATGTTACGAAGCTATGCATTAACCCTGTCTGCGGTGACATTGCGCCTTTACATGTACCTGTTATCAGAATTTGAAGTAAATATGGAGCCGCGAGAGACCTACATACTGGTTTCTTATCTCAGTTGGATTCCAAATTTATTCTTTGTTCAAATATTGATTTGGCTGAAATACCCAGAATTTCTTCTAAAATACAAAGAGACTAGTTAGCCGTCAACAACTTCGATTCAGATTCAGTGATTTTACCTGTCTTTGAGATCGAGAAATTCATGGAACCCAACTTTTTGTAGGATTTCACTTTGTTATCTTCAAATCCATGGTCTTGCGGATCTTTTTCGTATTGCGGTTCAACGATAGATGCTGATATCGTCATGTCCTTTTTGACTTTGGAAAGTAGAATTTGACCGTCTAAAGTAGAGCTACCTGCAATCACTCTTTTGTCTATGAGTTTTCCTTCAGGACTGAAAGTCGCCAATTTATAGGTAAGAGGCGCGTAATCGCCCATCCATTCATCTTTTACAATGTAAATCACAGCAACAAATGCTTCAGTTTCAAAAGGACGTGAGTAATACAAATAACTACTCGTCACATCACGCGCAAACTTAGCATCTCTCATTTCCGAAATGTACTTTTCGTAATCATATGAGATGTATTCTAAGGATTGAGATACTTCTTGGGACAATTGTGGCTTCAACTCCATAGGCAACTTTACCACTGGAAATAATTTTTTGAATTGCAGCCAAAACAAATTATCTGAATTTGAAACTCCACGCAATCCTCGATTCAGAGCTGGCTTGAAATAGTATGAGTCACGCAAGTTCGCCAAATCAGCATCCTTTTGAAGATGATCTATGTTGTTGTATCCTGCCTGAATAGCATACTCCAAATATTGTCCAGCAAGTTCATTCTTTTTTTGGAGGGAATAAATGCATGATTTGTTGTAAAGAATTTTAGAGAATGGCTTATAATCTAACTGTTCCGCCATATCATAAGCTTGTAGTGCCTTTTCGAAATTCTTATCGTCCATGGCAACATTTCCCAATTCAAAATAGGCTTTCGCGCTAGGTTCTTTCTTAATCGACTGAACGAAATAAATCTCAGCACTATCTAATTCTTTTTGATTTCTGTATGCATCCACACCCTTTAGAAAAAACTCGTTGGATTCTTTGATGAACTTTTTCTCATTGTCCAAAAATGCGGCAACCATATTCCCTTTGAATAAATCTTCATCAGATAAAACGATGTCCACTCGTTCGCGTTTCAGTTTTGGGTCTATTTGACCGGGATCTCCACAGGAACCGAGTATAATTGTAGCAGATAAAAAAAAGAATCCAAGCTTTTTCATAGTGGTTGATTTTAATCTAAAAATACAGAATAGGAATTAATTTCCTGTAATTCAGTACAATTTATTCAAAAAAACGTTCATTATTACGCACCATTCGTCTTAAAAGTGGACTTGGTCGATAGCGATCTTCTCCGTATTCGTGGAATAGAACCTCCAAACTTTCGAGAACCGTTTTCAAACCGATTTCATCTGCCCATTTGAGCAAACCTTTCGGATAATTTACACCCTTCGTCATTGCTAAATCAATATCCTCCTTCGATCCAATATTCAAGAAAACGGCATCTATAGCTTCATTCATCAACATGACAAGGATGCGATTCAGAATTTGTTCTCCCAAAACTTTATCGGTGTTTGGTTGATCTTTCTCAGCATCTTCGGAATAATCGTAGTAACCACGACCTGATTTACGACCAAGGTAACCTGCTTCTGAATGTCTCTTTTGCGTAAAAGATGGTTTGTAACGTGGATCGAAGTAGAATGCTTTGAAGACAGTTTCTGTCACCGTGTAATTAACGTCGTTTCCGATATAATCCATCAAGGTGAACGGTCCCATTCGGAAACCACCGAGTTCTGTCATTGCCCAGTCTATTGTGGCAAAATCGGCAATACCTTCTTCATAGATTCGCAAGGCTTCTCCATAAAAAGGTCTCGCTACACGGTTCACGATAAAACCAGGTGTATCTTTACAAAGTACAGTCACTTTCTTCCATCCGTCAATTAAATCTCTTGCTGTTTTCAATGTTTCTTGAGAAGTCTGCACAGCTGGAATAATCTCCACTAAAGGCATTAAAGGTGCGGGATTAAAAAAGTGAATCCCAAGAACTAGCGTTGGATTTTCAGTTGTTGCGGCAATGGATGCAATGGAGAGTGAGCTTGTATTCGACGCGAGAATACATCCTTTGGGAACAATCTGCTCCACTTGTTTAAATACATGCGACTTAATTTCAAGATCTTCAATAATTGCTTCAATGACAATTCCACAATTTCGAAAATCATGGATATCCTGACTGTAGGTTACTCGTGAAATTGTAGCTTCCGACTCTTCCCGAGTGATCCTCTCCTTAGCCACCAATCGCGCTAAAATCGATTTCAATTGTTCCTTCGACTTATTCAAAATATGTTCGTTCAGATCAACCAAAACTACATTGTGTCCGTTTTGCGCTGCCACTTGGACAATTCCAGAACCCATTGTTCCTGCACCTAAAACTCCTACTTCCATTTTTAAAACTTTTATTTCGGATTTCTCAACCCTTGGTATCTCGTTTATTTCTTTTTAATCGCGGCGGCTCTAACGTTTGCCTCTCGTAAGCTTCGCGCACCATTGGAGGCGGCTCTACCGTTTGCCTCTCGTAAGCTTCGCTTACTCTCCTTTGAATTCTGGTTGACGCTTTTCCAAAAATGCCGTGACGCCCTCTGTAAAATCATACGTTTGCCCTGCTTCGGTTTGCAATGTTTCTTCGAGATCTAATTGCTGCTTTAAATCATTCGAAAAGGAAGCATTCACCGCTTTTTTCGTCAAGCCGAACCCTCTTGTTGGCATATTGGCCATACCAAAGGCTAATTTTTCTACCTCTGCCTCGAACTCATCATCTGGAACAGATTTGTAAATCATATTCATGGCCTCAGCGTCTTTTGCGCCAACTTTATCACCTGTCATCATCAAGCCAAGTGCTTTCTGCATCCCAACGATTCTCGGTAGAAAAAATGTCCCTCCAGAATCTGGAATCAAACCAATTTTTGAAAACGCCTGAATGAAACTAGCACTTTCCTTGGCGATAGTAATATCACAAGCCAATGCAATGTTAGCTCCTGCTCCAGCAGCGACACCATTTACAGCCGCAATTACTGGCTTTTCAATCTCTCTAATTCTACGGATAATGGGATTGTAGTGCTCTCCAACTATTGATTGAAGCTCAGGACCATTTGGGTCTGTTGCTTCAGCCAAATCCTGTCCTGCACAAAACGCTTTTCCCTCTCCTGTCAAAACTATCGCTCTTACCTCCTTATCGTTGGCGCAATTATCCAAAGCGACTTGCAAAGCCAAGGCCATTGCACGATTGAAAGAGTTAAAAACATTTGGGCGGTTAAATTTTAATTCGCACACGCCGTTTTTTTGAGTGATCAGTAATTCCATTCTATTGATTTGTTTGGTTGGATAAAGATAATTAGAATGGTGAAACTGCCCATTTTTATCCCTTCAACTTCTTTTCTCTTCAAAAATTTGTCTTGTTCGGTTACGTCTTTCAAATTGGCAACACTAAAGAAGAAAAACATCATGTTAAATATTAAAAAAAACGCATTACTGGTTGCTTTCCTATTTTCCACAGGGTTCTTTTGCTCGGCTCAAACGTCGTCCAGTAAAGGAGACTTGTTGATTAATCCATCCATCACAATCGGTTGGTACGACTATAGTTATGGATTGAATCGCGTGAGCGTGATTCCACCAGTAGGGTTGAATTTTGAGTATAATTTCGCAGATTATTTTGGCGCTGGCTTGGAAGGCACCTACAGTTCTCGAAAATATCAAGATTTTGATTTTACCGATTTATCTAGTAGTTACGAATATCGTTATCAATCCGTATCTGTTCGTGGATCCTTGCATTATTTAGACATTTTGAAACTCATTTTCGACGAAGAATTATCCAACGAAAAATTGGAAGCACTAGATTTGTACGTGATGGCTTCTTCTGGCGTTCAATGGGTAAACAGTTACAGTGGGGTTCACTTAAATAGTAATGGACGTCTTGAAATGAACAATACTTCAATTACAAATTCAAATAGTTGGGGAATGTATGTGAACGCCTCTTGTACGGTAATTTGTGGTGGAGCTACACAAACAGATGCAGCTGGAGTCCTATCCTATAATACGATTATGAGTAATGGCGCTGGACCTGATGCCAATTGCTCAAGCGGAGGTTGCACCGTTTTCTTTGATTAATGAACCTGTGAAATAGACCAGACCATTCACTTGATAAACCGCGCTGAGATGAATTTTAAAGCATTTTCTTAGCGCGGTTTCTTATTTCTACTCGTAAAGTTTCTGGTTGAAGTACCTTAATCTCCCCGCCATAACTCAAAATTTCACGAATTAATTCCTCGGTAATGGACACGCGAAGCGAAAAGACGAAATGATCGTCGTGCATCTCTTTTACTTTCTGAGAAGGATGAATAGGAAGACTATCGAGATACTTGGCTGCCACAATTCCAACTTTCAAAATGACATCTTCTGGGGTGGAGTTGCCACTGGTAATTCCAACGGCGTGTTTAAAATAATTATCTGGATTAAAATCGATGGGCTTGGAAGCTGACTCTTTAGAGACTTTCAATTCCTCAATTCGATCCAACGCATAGGTGATGTAATCGTTCTTGGAGTCATCAAATGAAATCAAATACCATCGGTTTCGATATTGCTTAAGCAAAAGTGGTATGACGTGACGCGGCTTCAATTCACCAGAAACAAAACTGGCGTAGTCAAAATCAAGATATCGCTTGAGTTTAATGGCTTCGAGGATGCTAGTTAGGTATTCATTTCCACCATCTGCCATAGCCGCTTCAAATTGCACAAACTGCTGGGCGTCGCCATCCTGAGATACGGCAACATGATCAACAATTTTATCAATAGCGCTTCCAAATTGACGAAAGAGTTCTACGTTTTTGAATTGCATAAGCGTTTTCGCCGCAAAACTAATCGCCTCCATGTCATTGTCCGTTAATGGAATATCATTCATTGTGAAATTAGGGTCTTCGTAATAATACCCTTTCTCTCGTTTGCTGTACCTAATTGGAGCATCGTGTTCTTCTTTCATCGCGAACATGTCCTTTTCGATAGTCGAATTGCAGATATGTTCACCATCAATACTTCCGAAAAGCTCTTCCTCGCACATTTCTCGAATATCTTGTTTCGAAGGAAAAGGATTGTACTTGTTTCGAATACATTTATCGATGATACGATATCGCAATAATGCATTTTTTATATGCGGCATGTTTCCTTTAGTTTTGACTCAACAAGGAGATGACAGTACAGAATGAAACCGATTTCTTAATCAGCGAGTTCTTTCTTTTTGTATCCAAAAAGTTCGTAGTATTTAATTGCTTTGACCACTGCAAATGGAACGTCTTCTTCCCAACTGGATACTCCAGCGTTAATTTTGGAAAGTACGTCATCCGACATTATGTGAAGCAACTTCGGATCGTAAGTTTCAAATTCTGCAAGCTTGTTATTGTCGCGCATGTACTGCAGCAATCCTCTTAGGTTTTGAGGAATCACGAAGTTGTTGAGATCGTAAATATTCCCAGTCTCTACATTGTTTGCTGGATAAACGTACATCTTAACATTGTGTCCAAAACCTCTACCGAAAGCCTCTAGAAGACCTCCTCTTAAATTGTCATAGTAGCGTTCATCGAAGATGGTTTGAAGGTTGTAAACACCGACAATCACTCCCATTTTTCTGCCACGCGCAATCGTAGACAGGTAATCCACCATTTTGTAATGCTTCAGGTAATTGGAAATCATCACGGTGTAACCCAGTGTTCCCAATAATTCAGCACGATCGACAAAATCTTTATCAGAGATTTTTCCATCAGCAGTTAAATCCTTGAGTGTTAACTCAAAAACAACCCGCACATTATCTTCTTGAATTTCTTCTTCTTTGTAAAACTGTGCTTTACCGCGTTCAATCATGTCGATATGCACCTTTGTAACTGGGCGAAAACGACCACGCATCAATAAAATATTTTTCTTGTAAAGTGCCGAGGCGGGTTGCAAAACATTGCCACTTAAATCAAACATAGTCGCGTCTGTAATTCCTCTTTTCACAAGGTTTAACGCTATAATTCTATTGTCTGTCTCCTCGAATTCAGGTCCAGAAGTACGCAGCATGTCAATTTCCATTCGATCTCTTGGAAGTCTGTGAACTAAACTACTAAGAAATTCGTTCAAATCTTGGTTGTGGAAATAACAGGCATAAATCAAATTAACTCCCAAAATCCCCAATGCTTCTTGCTGCGCTTTATGACTGTTGTCATGCATTTTTACGTGAAGAATAACATCATTTGGAGGAGCATTCAAACTCATTTGAAAACGCATTCCCACCCAACCGTGACCTTGATTGGTTTTATGATAATTCAGCGACTCCACCGTATTACAAAACGCGAAAAAACGCGATTCTTTGCTTTTTCCGGGAAGACGCTTTTTCATCGTATCGTATTCCGTTTCAATCATGGTTAACAATCGCTCTTCACACACATATCTTTTCGCAGCACCATACATGGAGTCCGATACTTTCATATCATAAGCCGATTGCGTTGAGGCAATTGTTCCGGAACTTCCTCCCGCTTTGAAAAAGTTGGCAGCAACTTCTTGTCCTGCACCGATTTCAGCAAAACATCCGTAGATGTCTGAAGTCAAATTAATTTTGAGTGCTTTTTCTTCTGTGGTGAGTCGTCTTTCGTCTATCATAATTGAATCTTCCTGTACAAAAAAAGTAAAATTATCTGTTAGGGTTTCCGAAAATCAGGATTATTCACAAAAGACTCATCTGTCAATGTCAATAAAAATGCCTTCAACCATTGTTTTTCTGTTGGATCAAGCTGAACGCCACCTTGACTTGCGTATTCGATCAATGGGTCGATTGTGGGACTCATAACAATTCCAGTGGAGTAATGATCAATTACTTCATCGATCGTTCCGAATCGACCATCATGCATAAATGGACCAGAAAGTTCAATATTTCTGAGTGTTGGAACTTTAAACTTTCCACGATCTCCTGGATTCCCTGTCACTTCTTCCCTACCAATATCTGCAAAAATAGCGTCTAGTCCATTATTGCTGAATTTTTGCACTTGCATCAGGGGACCGTTGTGGCAATGAAAACAATCCGCGCCATTCAAACTTTTGAAAAGATCGTACCCAGCTAATTCCTCTGGAGTCACAGTCGCATACACCGCTTGTTCCTCGGCGTTCAAAGCCAAACCGTTTTCATTTTTATAGATCACGTCAAACTTCGAGTTTCCTGAGATCATCGTTCGAAGAAATTGTGCCAAAGCTTTTGCTGCTTTATACTTATCGATTCCTGGCTCTGCAAACGCACGGAAAAACATATTTCGATACGTCACTGACTCTGATAATAGTGAGACAGCTCGCGTCCACGATTGGTGCATTTCTATTGGATCTTCTACCGGAATGAGCACTTGCTCTTCAAGTGTTTTTGCGCGACCATCCCAAAAATAGAAGGAGTCCCACCCTAAATTGATGAGCGCCATTGAATTTCTAAGTCCTTGTATACCGTCAATTCCGACGGAGAATTGTTCAGGATCCGAAAAAGCAGCTTGTGGAGAATGACAACTAGCGCAAGACATTGAGTTATCTCCGCTCAATAAAGTTTCATAAAACAGTTTTCTGCCAAGTTCAACCCCCTCGACCGTCATTGGATTATCTGAGGGTATCGGCATATCTGGGAAATGCGATGGAATTTTTAGTTGATACGGTGTTGGTTCATAACCCATCGATACTTTATTACAAGAAAGGAAAATGGTTAGACCAACGAAAACAAGGAGGAGATAAATGTATTTCATAGAGTGTTAAGGAGTTAAAGCATCTCTAAAATTTTGCATAACCTTCAGCGTGATTGCTTCTTGACCTGGAGCGGAATGCAATGTGAATTCTGTTTTAAAATCAATACTTTGTGTTGTTCCCTGAAGGAATTTATACATGTCTAAGGTCAAAGTTGTTCTCTTTTTATACTCACCAACTGACGTCCAAGTCACATTCTGGAAGTCTACGGTTTGAAGATTCTCATCTCTCCCTGCGTGCAGATTGACTGTGTGATCCAAGTTGAGTGTAGCATCCACAATGGTGTCCACCTTCGCATCAACTTTAACAAAAATATACCCAGGATTCCAGTCCCAATGCATATCATTTGCCTTGAGAATATTCAACCAGCTAGAGTTTGGGAATGCTGAGGGATCATCGTGATTTAAGTCGGGACCGACTCCGAGATTTGCTTGAATACTAGGGTAAAGACTTGCATCACCTTCCGCACAATACATAGCTGTGCCCCGCTCTCTGTAGTCGAACAGCATCGCATCTGTCAATGAATTGCCATTATGACCAGCTCCTTCCAAATAAAACTTTATATCCGTAAACTGAACCTTATAACCTTCATCCGTAGTATAAATTGAATCCAAAGATAGATTCACTCCATCGAATTTAGGTTGTACTTTTATTTCTATAATTGGCTCAGGATCAACTACAGGATCTTCATCTTTATCACAACCAACGATAGTAGACACCAACAGTGTCATTACTCCAAACTTTAAAAACCATTCCATATCCTCAAATATATCGAAATGCGCTGTCAATTAAAAACATAGTTCAACTATATTTCTCGGCATTTCTACTTGTTAAACAAATCTCCTTACGTACTTTTAAATCTAAATGAGCAAACTCTCGAAAGATCGACCATTAGAAATACTTAACGCCTCTGCGGGAAGTGGTAAAACCTATCATCTCGTTCGACAATATATTCAACTTCTTATTGCTGATGACGTTTCCCACTCCAACTTCAAGCATTTACTTGCAATGACGTTTACAAATAAGGCTGCGTTGGAAATGAAGGAGAGAATTGTACAAGCTTTAAACGGAATAAGTACACGAGATATTTCCTACGAAACGCTCAAAGATGCTTTATCTCTGGATTTGAATGCTGAAGCCGAGAAAGTTATCTCGCGTTGTCAAAAAGTTTTAGAAACAATTTTGCATCAATACGAAGATTTTCATGTGATGACCATCGACAAGTTTAATTTGAGACTAATCAAATCTTTTAGTCGTGATTTGGATTTGCCTGGAGAGTTCGAAGTCGTTTTAGACGAAACGGAATTGATAGAAACAGTGGTTGATGACTTATTGAATCAGCTTGGGGACCCGAGCAAAGGTGTTTTAAACGACCTGATGATCCAATATGCGAAAAGCAATGTCGACGAAGAAAAAACATGGAATTTCCGCAGAAACCTGATTGAATTCGGGAGTATTTTGAAGAATGAACGCCATCGGCCAGGGATTTCCAAATTACTGAAAATGAGTTTAGATGTTGAACTCTACCGCGTGCTACAAGCCGAGCAAAGAAAAATTGATTCAAAATATGTTCGATTGGCGAATGAAGTCGCTGAAGAAGCTGTGCTTTTAGATTCGAAACAAGTGCACGGTGGAGGACATACGATAAATGACATCGCGTCTATTGTTAAACAAGAGTATTTCCCTGTTCAAGAAGAGTTAATCAAGAAGCGTCTTGCTGGCAATTTAGAGAAAAACAATGGCGTGAAAGACGTTCCTTCATCGCTGAAACTCAAATTAGAGTCGCTGAATCAGTTTTGGCTAGAGCACATTCAGAATTATGCGGGAACATATCTTTTCTTGAAGAATTTCTTCAACATGGCGCTTCTTCAATATATGGCAAAGTCGCTAGAAAATGCAAAAAAGGAGGGACAACTGATTCGGATTTCGGAATTCAACAACCTGATCTCTGAATTGATTCAAGATGAAAATGCACCTTTTATTTACGAAAGACTTGGGACGCGTTACCATCATTTTCTTTTAGACGAATTCCAAGATACTTCTCATCTTCAGTGGTTGAATCTCGTGCCTCTAATTTATGAATCCATCAGTCAGCGCCATGAAAACTTAATCGTGGGCGATCCCAAACAATCCATTTATCGTTTTAAAAATGGGATTGCGGAACAATTTGTAGCGCTACCAGCAATCTACAATCCCGAAAACGATCCTAAAATTGCTCAAACTTCATCCTATTTTGAGTCAATGGGTGTCACTGAAACGCTCGAGAACAACTGGCGTTCAAGTCCAACCATTGTAGGGTTCAATAATACCTTTTTCGAAACTTTTCGCTCGCAACTTCCCGAAGAAACAGCAACTTTTTACAACTCCGTGCACCAGCACCCAAAAAGTACACGAAACGGACTAGTAGAAATCAAGTCACAAGAGGGAAAGGAGTCCCAAGAAGAAATCATTCAATACCTCATCGATACGATAGAAACTTGTTTGAAGGAGGGGTTCAATGCTTCAGAGATATGCATTTTAGGGCGAAGAAACAGAGAATGTAATAGTTGGGCAATTGCACTTGACCAAGCAGGGTATCGCGTAGTTTCGGCCGATTCACTCTTAATCGATTCGAGTCCTGAGGTTCAGCTGACCATTAATTACTTAAAATGGAGATTGAAACCGACTGGCGAAAGTGAGAAAAAACAATTTGCTGAAATGTATCTGCGTCAGCGTCATGAAAGTTACGACGTTTATAAAAAGTACTTGAAGGAAGGTGAAACGGAAAATGGTAAACGATTCCGTTACTTCGATGATGCTCTATTTATTCGAGATCATTTTAATTCTGTGGAGCGCTTTTTTTTCAAATATGAACATCTGTACGATTTGGTTCAAGGATTCTTCGAAATTTCAAAGCTGAAGGAACTGGAAAATCCATATTTACATCACCTGGCAGATTTAACGCATGATTTCGGTTTAAAAAGAGGTCCAAGTCTGCAACTTTTCCTCGAGGAATACGAGCGTAAAAAGAAATCGATTGCGGTTCAAATCCCTGCAGCCAAGGATGCTATCAATATTATGACAATTCATAAATCCAAAGGCTTAGAATTTCCAGTGGTGCTGCTTCCTTCATTCAATATCAAAATGGATTTGAAAAGTAGCTTCCTGATTGACTGGAATGATTTTCTTCTGTATAAGCAGCCCTCTAAAAGTGATTTACTGGAACCCTTAGTTGCGCTTTACGAGCATGAAAAAAATCAAATTTTGACAGATATCGTGAATTTGTGCTACGTTGGAATGACGCGCCCGATCGACCGACTCTACATTCGGAATATCTTTGATAAAGCCACATTTGGCGCAACTTTTCATGAAGTTTTAAAAGGCACAAACTTAGCCCAAGAGAACGATGGTGCTCTATTACTTTCCATTTCAGATGGCGCGCGAACACCTCCGAAAGAAAAAGAATATGCCAAAACATTTTCTCCGGAAGATATTACAGAGAAGTTGTGGTTTCCGCACATTGCGTTCCAAGACAAAGTCGAACTCGATCAAACTGATTTTCTCAGCGATGAAATGCAATATGGAATTGCATTTCACTTAATTGTGAGTCGCGTAAATTCCATTGATGAGATCAACTCATCCATTCAGGACGCCATTGCTTCTGGAGAGATTCGCGCAGAAAACAAAGATACCTTGGAAGCTGCGGTGAATCAACTTTGGACTAATAAAGAATACCGCAAGTTAGTCGAGGAAGCTACAGAAATTTTAAGTGAGCAAACCATTCTTCTTCCAAAAGGTGAAGTCATTCGTGCGGATAAAATTATTTTGACTCCCAATGCTACGGTCGTGATTGATTTCAAAACAGGAATCCCTTCTTCTAAAGACACGAAGCAAGTCTTACATTATTCAAAAGTTTTGGAGCAAATGGGGTATCCAAATGTTCACTCCTTTCTTCACTATTCTTCCATAAACGAATTGACCCAAGTTTCTTGAGCGCGGGTAAACTCTTGTGGAAAAAGTCAATTTTTGACATAATTTAGTTGAAGTACCACAAACGAAATCACTAGGATAGATATTCTAGAAATGACGGGGGCTAAAGTTCAGTCGACGTTTCAGACTAGCTTCTCCGTTTCGGATTTAAAGCCAGGAACGTACGTCCTTAAAATCCATACAGATACGGGAATTATTCACTCAAAATTCGTAAAGCAATAAACACCACTAATTATTGAATAAAGCAAAAGTCCGTCAGATTATTCTGACGGACTTTTTTATACCTAATTTGTATCTAATTAATTTATAAACCTTTTTTACCGAAAGTGAATTCAATAATAGCATCGTCTACCAATTCAGGAACGGTCACTTTCAATCTTGGTTCGATTTCCATAGCGCGTTTGATGGCGAAAATAGCACCTTCGTTTCGTGCCCAGCTTCTTCGTGAAATTCCATTATTGACGTCCCAATGCAGCATCATCGTTAATCGTCTTTCCGCATCAGCAGAACCATCGAGCAACATTCCAAAACCACCATTCATGACTTCTCCCCAGCCAACGCCTCCACCATTGTGAATAGAAACCCAGGTAGCACCGCGGAAAGAATCCCCGATTACATTTTGAATGGCCATATCTGCGGTAAATTTTGATCCATCATAAATATTTGAAGTTTCGCGATGTGGTGAATCCGTTCCAGAAACATCATGGTGATCTCGTCCTAAAATTACGGGCCCTATTTTTCCTTCGGCAATGGCGTCGTTAAAAGCTTTCGCTATTTTCATTCTTCCTTCTGCATCAGCGTAAAGAATTCTGGCTTGCGATCCAACCACCAGTTTATTCTCTTGCGCCCCTTTAATCCATTGTATGTTGTCCGCCATTTGCTGCTGGATTTCAATCGGACTATTTTTCATTATTTCCTCGAGAACTTCGCATGCCATTTCATCCGTCATTTGAAGATCTTCTGGCATGCCGGATCCGCAAACCCATCGGAATGGACCGAAACCATAATCGAAACACATGGGGCCCATGATATCCTGCACATAAGATGGATATTTAAAATCAATTCCATTTGGAGCCATGATGTCCGCGCCAGCACGTGATGCTTCCAATAAAAACGCATTTCCATAATCAAAGAAATAGGTTCCTTTTGCAGTGTGTTTGTTAACGGCTTTCGTATGACGACGAAGAGATTCCTGTACTTTCTCCTTGAACAAGTCTGGATTTTCAGCCATCATTTCGTTGGATTCCTCGTAAGACATCCCAACAGGATAATAACCTCCAGCCCAAGGGTTGTGTAAAGAAGTTTGATCAGAACCTAGATCGATATGAATTCCTTCTTCATCAAGTTTCTCCCAAACATCGACGATATTTCCTAGATAGGCGATAGAAACAACTTCCTTTTTGCTCTGAGCACTGCGAACCCGTGCTACAAGCTCGTCTAGATTATTAAAAATTTCATGTACCCAACCTTGATCGTGTCGAATCTTTGTGATTTTTGGGTTCACTTCAGCACAAATCGTAATGCAACCTGCAATCGTTCCAGCTTTAGGTTGTGCTCCACTCATCCCGCCAAGTCCGGAAGTCACGAAAACTGAACCTGCAGGATCTTTTTTAATTTTTCGAAAGCCATTGAGAACTGTGATCGTGGTTCCATGAACTATGCCTTGTGGCCCGATGTACATATATGAACCTGCAGTCATTTGTCCATATTGAGTCACGCCAAGAGCATTGAATTTCTCCCAATCATCAGGTTTCGAATAATTGGGGATCATCATTCCATTTGTTACCACTACCCGAGGTGCATCTTTATGCGAAGGGAATAATCCCATCGGATGTCCAGAGTACATTACTAGGGTTTGCTCTTCGGTCATTTCTGACAAGTATTTCATTGCAAGACGGTACTGAATCCAATTTTGAAAAACAGCGCCATTTCCTCCGTAAGTAATGAGCTCATGCGGATGTTGTGCTACGGCATAATCCAAATTGTTTTGAATCATTAACATGATCGCCTTTGCCTGATCGCACTGACCGGGATACTCCGAAATTGGTCGTGCATGCATGTTGTATTTTGGACGGTACCGAAGCATGTACATTCGTCCGAATTCATTTAGTTCTTCCAGAAATTCTGGAGCTAACTCTGCGTGTTGGCTTTTAGGAAAATATCGAAGTGCGTTTCGAAGTGCTAGTTTTCGTTCCTCCTCGCTCAGAATTTGCTTTCGCTTCGGTGCATGATTAATTCCTTGTTCTTTTTCCGGTCTTGCTGGAATCGATTCTGGAATTCCCGCTATAATATCTTGTTGTATTTGTTCTAGTGTCATTTACGTCAATTTTGAGTCAATAAAAGTGTTTTCAGTCCTTTCAGTACCTAAGGATATCTGGTATTTGATCTGAAAATAATTTTGAATAAACGCATAGCACAAAGGTAGCAAGAATACGAATACGAATACGGAAAGAGTTACAGAGAACCAGAACTGATTATAGAATTAAGTTTTAATTCTTGCAAAAAAAAAGCCTTCCGAAAAATCAGAAGGCTTTTTAAAATTTATGTAAATCCTTATCTTAATAAATTGATGTGACCCGAGTATTCGTATTTGCCATCATTCAGCATATCAGAAGCACGCAAGATCCAAGTATAGGTATCGCTAGGGACAATTTTCCCATTGTACGTTCCATTCCAAGGAACACTAATATCATGTGATTCCCAGATGATTTCACCCCAACGATTAAAGATCAAGAGTTCAAAATCATAGACGTCAATTCCTTCCATGTAAACCTGCCAACTTTGGTTGAACTCATCACCATCTGGAGTAAACGTATTTGGTGCGTAGATTAATACTTCTGGGAATACTACAAGATCATAGATCATAGTATCTGTACATCCGAGTTCTGAAGTTGTTACTAATTCGATTTCATAGCTACCTGTTACTCCATCAGGAAAACTAACATTTACATTCGTTTGAGTCGAAGTTGCTGGCATTCCTTGTTCAAACCACCATTCGTAGGTATAACCGTTCACAGAATAGTTCGTAAAGTATACATCCGTGTTAAACATTAAAACTGGATTCGGGTTGTGAAGGAATTTCGCGATAGGTTTTGGTCTCACTGTCAATGCATCATCAAAATACAACGAATCGACACAGCCTAAGTAGGACGTAATGATCATTTGCATGTCATACGATCCAGCCATGAGTGTATCTGTTGTGATCGTATCTTGGTTGATGTACTCCATATTTGGCTCGACAAACCAATAATTGTATTGACTTAATGCTGGGTCCGTTGTATTCACAATATGGAATACAGCAGGCTCGCATTGTTCTGGGTCGAGAACTTCATATTGCGGAACAGGCAGTGGCGCCGCATAAACTTCCGTTTGCATCACCAAAGGAGTAGTTTCGCATTGATCCGTAATTGTTACCGTATACTGAGTTGTCACAGGAGGATTAACTTCAACTGTGTGACTCGCTGCTCCTGTTTGTGTATCACCAGAACTCCATGTAAAAGTGTAAGGAGCTCCGATTCCACCAGCAACATTTGCAAATATATCTGTTGGATAACCAGGACAAATTGTATCGAAAGGAGAAATAGCGCCTGCAAAGGGAGGATGCATTGTCACATCGATTGTTACTGGAGCAGAAACACAACCATAAACGTTGTCAACATAGACAGAATAGGATGTTGCCACTGAAGGATTTACGTACTGATTTGAATCATTATTCGCAGTAAAATCCCAGTAATATGTATATGGACCTCCGCCACCACCTTGGCCTTCAGCCAAAAGTGTTCCAGTTCCATTTTCACAAATAATCGTATCGTTACTTACGTTCACTGTGGGAGTTGGCAACACTGTAATTGAGAATTGTTCTGGTGTACCTGTACAGAAAGGTGTTGAAGGCGTTACAATGATATTTGATACTTCCACCACACCAATTGCATTTCCAGTGAACGCTGCTATTGTTCCGTTACCATTTGCGGCTAAACCTGTAGTTGTATTATCGTTTGTCCAAGAATAAATAGCACCGGGTAAGTTTCCACTAAAGTTAACCGCTTGTGTGTTGTCACCGTGACATACAATTTGATCTGTTACAGGATCAACCGTTGGTACTGGATTTACAACAACAACCGTCGTTGCCGTATCTGCGTCTGGACATGTGCTATCTGTAAGAATTAGCTGATACGTCCCATCCATTGCCAATGTAGCATTCGGAATCGTTGGATTTTGAACATTGGAAGTGAAGCCATTCGGACCCGTCCAAGAATAAATGTATGTACTAACTCCACCTGGACCGTTTAACTGAATCGTTTCGCCTTCACAATAAGGGCCCGTGTTTGCTGCCGTTGCTGCAAGACCACCTGTGTATGTAATTGATACATATCCATTACCTGAATTTCCTGATCCATTACAACCCGCACCTGCAGGGATCAAACTTGATCCACCACCGCCACCAGCAGCTCCGTTTGCGAATGCACAACAGTTATCACTACCGCCACCGCCGCCACCGTAGAGTCCTCCTCCACCGCCGCCGCCAGAAGCTGCACCGTAAAATCCACCATTTCCGCCTTGACCAGCAGAGCCAGCTTGGCCAAATTGACCACCGCCCCATGGAGGACCACCGGCACCACCATTCGTTTGAGAACCTCCAACACCGCCAGTTCCAGTATAAATAGAACCTGCGCCGGCTGTTCCAGTAGCACAACCGCCACCGCCACCACCTGCAGCAGAAGGATTCCCTCCACCTGCTCCACCACCGCCAGAGGCGATAATAAAGGGTGCGCCAGCAATTAATAACGTAGACGATCCGCCGCCGCCGCCAGACCCAGCAGATCCGCCAGTGCCAGCCCAACCACTTCCGCCTCCAGGCCATCCAGCATTTGGTACAGTACCAGCACTACCAACAACCATATCAATTACCTGCCCTGGGGTAACGTTTATACTCGCTGTAACAACAGCTCCGTTGCCACCAAATGCATTATTTCCTCCACCATTTCCGATGCCACCGCCTTGAGCACCAGCTACTGTCACAGTAATACTGGTAACACAATCTGGAACAGTCCAAGACTGCGTACCTCCGGTAAAGTTATAAGTAACCGTTGTTGGTTGGGCCCATCCAAAAAATGAAATGGAAAGTAGAGTAATTAAAACTCCGATATTTTTAGAAAAGTAATTCAGCGCATTCATAGTGAGTAACATTTAGTACCGCATTTTTTCTTTCTCTGCGGTCAGTAGTTAGACGAAAGTAAGTCTACATAGTTGCGCGAAGAAATAAAAATGTGCAAAAATATTTTAAGACACATCAATTCATGCAAATCTGTTAGTTATTTCACAGAAATCGGAACTTTTTACCTGGATACACCGCGGTTCTGCCAAGTTCTTCTTCGATTCGCAACAATTGGTTGTATTTAGACATACGATCACTTCGAGAAGCCGATCCTGTTTTTATCTGCCCACAATTGAGCGCTACAGCCAAATCGGCGATCGTATTATCTTCTGTTTCTCCAGACCTATGACTCATTACAGAAGTATAACTGTTTCGCGTAGCCATTTGAACGGCTTCTATTGTTTCGGTTAGTGTCCCGATTTGGTTCACTTTTACAAGAATCGAATTTGCAATATTGTTTTCAATTCCTCTGCTCAAACGTTCCGTGTTCGTTACGAATAAATCGTCACCGACCAACTGCACTTTATCACCTAGAGCTTCTGTGGCTAATTTCCACCCGTTCCAATCGTCTTCTGCCAAGCCATCTTCTATTGAGACAATAGGATATTTCTCGCACCAATCTACCCAGAAAGCAACCATTTCTGCAGATGTCATTTTCTCACCAGTAGATTCAAAAATGTAACGCTCTTCTTTTTCGTTATAAAACTCGGATGATGCTGCGTCAAGAGCGATATAAACGTCTTCTCCTGGTTTGAAACCAGCTTTTTCAATTGCTTGGATTACTACCTGAATCGCTTCTTCATTGGAGCCTAAGTTTGGAGCAAATCCGCCCTCATCTCCAACGTTTGTGGACATTCCTCGTTCCTTCAGAACAGATTTTAAATGGTGAAAAATCTCTGTACCCCACTGCAAACCTTGCGAGAATGAATCCGCCCCAAAAGGCATTACCATAAATTCTTGAATATCAATTTTATTGTCTGCATGCGAACCTCCGTTTAGAATGTTCATCATAGGCACAGGTAAAGTTACGGCGCCAACTCCGCCGACATATTTGAAAAGGCTTAAACCTGACTCATCCGCACCGGCTTTTGCGCAAGCTAGTGAAACACCTAGGATTGCATTTGCTCCGAGGTTTGATTTGTTGGTAGTACCATCTAATTCCAGCAATTTTTCATCAATTGCTTTTTGGTCGCAGACATCAAAACCTTTAAGGGCTTGATCAATGATTGTATTTACATTCGCTACGGCTTTCAAAACCCCTTTCCCAAGGTAAGAACTTGGGTCTCCATCTCTCAATTCAACTGCTTCGTGCACTCCTGTTGATGCTCCTGACGGAACTGCAGCACGACCAAGCACTCCTGATTCTGTAATAACGTCCACTTCTACAGTTGGATTCCCTCGAGAATCAAGAATCTGTCTACCTATAATTTTTGCGATGTAACTCATGGGATATCTATTTATTATTTGTTACCGCATTGCAAAGAATGATTTCTCCGTGCGATAAATCGTATTCATTTGTTAGTTTTTAGAGCGAGCCATATTATCCACGAACTGATCGAACAAATAACGTGAATCGTGAGGCCCTGCCGAAGCTTCTGGGTGATATTGTACAGAAAATACGTCTCTATTTTTCAATTCAATTCCAGCGATAGTATGATCATTCAAGTGAACATGCGTAATTTCGATAGCATCATTATTCTCAGCACTGGATCTCGAAATGACAAATCCATGATTTTGAGAAGTAATTTCACCTTTACCTGTTTTCAGATTTTTGATTGGATGGTTAATTCCGCGATGACCATTGAACATCTTTTCTGTTTCCAATCCTTGACTTAATCCTAAAATTTGATGCCCGAGGCAGATTCCAAATACCGGTTTCCCATCATTTACAATCTCCTTCACGAGGTTGATTGAATTTGGCATTGCAGATGGATCACCAGGTCCGTTTGAAAGCATAAATCCATCAGGTTCAAATGCATTCAATTCGTCCAGTGTTGAATCCATCGGAAAAACTTTAACGTGACACCCTCTTTCCACCAAACATCGAACGATATTCTTTTTAACTCCCAAATCTAAAAGGGATACTTTAAATTTGGGATTCTCTGGTTTCACTTCAAATGCTTCTTTCGTTGTGACTTTTGAAGAAAGCTCTAGTCCTTCCATCGACGGAACTTCTTTGAGTAATGTTTTCAATTCTTCAACGTTCAAATTTTCAGAGGAGATGATGCAGTTCATTGCACCTTTACTTCGAATATGACGTACAAGTGCTCTCGTATCAATATCAGAAATGCCAACCTTATTATAGTCCAACATATAATCTTGAAGAGACTTCATCCCAGAAGGTCGTGAATATCCATCAGAAAACTTCTTAATTATCATTCCTGATATTTTCATTCCATCTGATTCAACTTCATCAGCATGAACGCCGTAATTCCCAATGTGGGCAGCGGTCATAACCAATACTTGTCCGTAATAAGATGGATCTGTGAAAACTTCCTGATAACCCGTCATTCCGGTGTTAAATGCAATTTCTCCTGTTGTGGTTCCAATCTTCCCGATCGCAATTCCTTCGAAAATTGTACCATCCTCAAGGACGAGTACTGCATCTTTCTTATCCTGCATACTGAAAATTTTTGACAAAGTTAGGGATTCAAATGAAACCTAAAACGATTTTTCTCGGATAGATATTAACGGTTGTTAATAATTTTTGCTTTACGGATTATCTGAAGTTCGAAATTGGAGTTCGGTTTCATTCATCTGTGCTGTGGGAGACAAAAAAAGCCGCCTGGAAAATCTCCCAGACGGCTCTAATTCTTGAGTGCAAATACTTAGTTTTTAATTACACGTTCTATTGTTCTTTTTGAATTTGAAGTGATGTCAAATAAATACAATCCCGTTTCAAAATTAGACAAGTCAATTTGATCACCAGAGTTCACTGTGACAGTCTTCAATAACCTACCTTTCACATCGATAATCGCAACTGTAGCAGTTAACCCTTCGAAGGAAATAGTAACAACAGCCTGCGTAGGATTCGGCAAGATGGAAACATTGTTCAATGTCTTTGTGTCAATTCCTATTTTGTCAACAACAACGCAAACCGACGTATCTACACAACCATTTTTGTAATTTCCACTGAATAGTTTCCGTTCACTGTTGGTGCATACGTTTGTGACGTTGCACCTACTATTTGTGCATTTCCATTGGTACAATCCAACCATTGGTAAGACGCTCCTGATAGATCGGCAGAAAGAGTGATGTCAGTTAACGTAACTCCAAGATCTGAAACCGTGTTGATGGTTAAATCTAAAGTCGCAATTGAATCACATCCTTCAGCATTTAAAAGCGTTGCAGTATACACACCCGAAGCCGTGTACGTTGTCCCGTTAGCTGACCAAGTGAAACTTGAACATGCGGTCTCCGTAGTTAATGAACTCGTTGCATTGTTGATTGTTAAATCAAGCGTATTACTGCCGTAGCCGTAACCGTGTTTGCGGCTGTATTAATAATAGTCAAGTCTTTAGTTACACCTCCAATTGAGATACTTCCATCAATTGTTACATTATCCGCTCCGTCAAGAGTAATAACAGAATTGCTTGAAGTTACAGTTCCTGAAATCGTCGCGGTAACTGTTGGCTTAATTAAAATACCTGTATAGGAAGCAGATCCTTGCCCACTTGCTATTAAGGCAACGGGAGTAAATGGCTCCACTATATTTCCGTCAATCGATATTCCGATTGTACCGGTATGCGTCCCTGAGTTGATCGCGGTAAATGCATCACTCAAAGTTGTGTAGAATCCAGCAGGAGTCCCTCCCGATGAAGATAGTGAAACTTGAGCGTACACTGCAGACTGACAGAAACCTATCATCGTAAAAAGTGTAATCAACAAGACTCTTTTTAGTGCGTAAACATTTTTCATTTGATTCGTTATTTTCGGCGAATGTATGCTAAAGAATCGACGCTAATTGTTAATTTTTTCGGTTGTGCATTTTATCACGCTATACCTTTGAAATAGTACAATTCACACATTTAAAGTCCTTTTGTTAGAATTTAAAAATATTCGTCTGAAACATGCATGGACAGAGACATCAACCGTTTTATTATCCTGAAAACCAAGTTTTAATATTGCTAATTGATTCAAAAATGTGCACAAAAAAAGGGACCCAATTTGGTTCCCTTTCAATATTTGAATACCTAATGTATTCGAGGCGATTTTACTCTCCTTCTTTCTTTTCTTCTTCAGAATCTTCAGCATCCTTTTTAGGAGCTTCTTCAGTTGCTTCAGGAGTTTCCTCAGCTACAGCTTCTGCTTCAGGTGCTTTTTCTTCTGATGATGCCTCCTCAGTAGCTTCTGCAGCCTCGTTAGCTTCAACTGTTTCTACAACCGCGTCAGTATTCGCTTTTGCTCCACTTCCACCACGACGTGAACGACGTGTTGTTTTCTTAGATCCTTCGTTTGTATATAACTCGTTAAAGTCAACAAGTTCGATCATACACATCTCAGCATTATCACCTAAACGGTAACCAGTACGGATAATACGTGTGTACCCACCTGGACGGTCAGCAATTTTTGGTGCAATTTCGCGGAAAAGCTCAGTTACCGCATCTTTGCTTTGCAAATAGCTAAATACTGTTCTTCTTGAGTGTGTAGAATCCGTTTTTGACTTTGTCAAAAGAGGCTCAACATAAACACGCAAAGCTTTCGCTTTTGCAACTGTTGTATTAATACGCTTGTGTTCAATTAGTGAACAAGCCATATTAGATAACATCGCTTTTCTGTGCGCTGTTTTTCTACCTAAATGATTGAATTTTTTACCGTGTCTCATAACTTAAATTTCGTAAGTAACGGTTAGTTAAGTTTTGTTGTGTGCATCGCTACAACTTAACCACCTATTACGCCATTTTTAATAATTAATTGCGATACTACTCTTTATCTAATTTGTACTTAGAAACATTCATTCCGAATGAAAGCCCTTTGTTGTCTACAAGGTCCTCAAGCTCCGTCAAAGACTTCTTACCGAAATTACGGAACTTCAATAAGTCGTTTTTGTTGTAAGAAACGAGGTCTCCAAGTGTTTCAACGTCTGCTGCTTTCAAACAGTTCAATGCACGCACTGAAAGATCCATATCTACCAACTTCGTTTTCAAAAGTTGACGCATGTGTAATGACGTCTCATCAAATTCTTCTGTTTCAGCTTTCACTTCACTATCCAAAGTAATACGCTCATCAGAGAACAACATAAAGTGATGAATCAAAATCTTCGCTGCTTCTTTCAACGCATCCTTAGGATGAATTGAACCGTCAGTTGTGATATTGAAAACCAATTTTTCGTAATCTGTTTTTTGCTCTACACGAAAGTTTTCGATAGAGTATTGAACGTTTTTGATAGGCGTAAAGATCGAATCAATAAAGATTGTTCCGAACGCTGCATTAGCATCTTTGTTCTCTTCAGCTGGGTGGTAACCACGACCTTTAACAATAGTCAATTCCATTTCCAACTTAACAGAAAGCTCCATGTTGCAGATTACTAAATCTGGGTTCAACACTTGGAATGCAGACGTGAATTTACCGATATCTCCAGCAGTCAATTTATCTTGACCAGCTACTGAAATTACGACAGTTTCATTGTCTGTACCTTCAATTTGTTGTTTGAAACGAACTTGCTTCAAGTTCAAGATGATTTCAGTTACATCTTCTACAATTCCTTTGATCGTTGAGAATTCGTGGTCTGCACCATCAATTCTGATTGAGGAGATTGCAAATCCTTCTAATGAAGACAAAAGGATACGACGCAAAGCGTTTCCAACTGTGATTCCATATCCAGGCTCTAAAGGACGAAATTCGAATTGTCCAATATGCTCATCGGACTGGATCATAATTACCTTGTCCGGCTTTTGAAAGTCTAAAATTGCCATTTGTTTTTCTTCTTTTTAATTGTTTTCAGGTTGCGCGGTTTGAGAGATTGAAGAAAGTCAATCAAACCCTTTGGCCTGAAACCAATATGATTAGTTATTATTTCGAGTATAATTCGACGATTAGCTGTTCTTTGATGTTCTCTGGGATCATCTCACGTGTTGGCACGTTAACAACTTTCCCTTCCATTTGTGAAGGATTCCACTCTAGCCAATCGAAGCTTTTTGTACTTGATGTCAGCGAGTTTGTAATCGCTTCTAAAGATTTCGATTTTTCACGAACTCCAATTACGTCTCCAATTTTAGTAGTGTAAGACGGGATGTTAAGAATCTCACCATTTACAGTAATGTGCTTGTGTGTTACAAACTGACGAGCCGCACGACGCGTAGTTGCAATTCCAAGACGGAAAACTGTGTTATCAAGACGAGCTTCACAAAGCTGAAGTAAGTTCTCACCAGTAATTCCTTTCATACGAGATGCTTTTTCAAACATGTTCGCGAACTGACGCTCAAGGATTCCGTAAGTATACTTTGCTTTTTGCTTTTCACCCAACTGAACTGAATATTCAGACTGCTTACCTCTACGTTTGTTTGGACCGTGTTGTCCTGGACCGTAGCTTCTTCTATCCAACGACTTGTCTGGGCCAAAGATTGGATCTTTGAAACGACGTGCGATTTTTGATTTTGGACCTGTGTATCTTGCCATTTTTACATTTAATTAAGGGAGATCATGAATTAAGGCTTTTCCTCCGATGACCTTGATTCCCTTTGTTGTTATTAATTAAGATTAAACTCTTCTTCTTTTCGGTGGACGACATCCGTTGTGTGGTAATGGAGTAACATCAATAATTTCTGTTACTTCAATTCCAGAATTATGTAGTGATCGGATAGCAGACTCACGTCCATTACCTGGTCCTTTTACATAAACTTTCACTTTACGTAATCCGAAGTCATGTGCTTCTTTTGCCGCATCTTCCGCTGCTACTTGAGCTGCGTAAGGCGTGTTCTTTTTAGAACCTTTGAAGCCCATTTTCCCAGCCGAAGACCAAGAAATCACTTGACCTGCGTTGTTCGTCAAAGAAATGATCACATTGTTGAAGGTAGCTTGAATATGCGCTTCACCTAATGCATCTACTTTGACATTCTTCTTCTTTTTTGCTGACTTTGCCATCTTTTTTTTAGCTTTTAATGTTTGTTGCTTTCTGTTGAATAGGAACGTTCATTCCTGCTCCGCATTTTCTAATTGAAGGGGCGATTATTGCGATTGCTATTACCCTGCTTCGGAGATCCTCAATGGAATCACTTAAACGAAAGAGAATCGCGGACCGCCTGTCCGTAAAATCAGAATTAGCAGTGCTACTTCTTCTTATTCGCAACCGTTTTTCTTCTACCTTTTCTTGTTCGCGAGTTGTTTTTCGTACGCTGTCCGCGCAAAGGCAAACCAGCTCTGTGACGAATTCCACGTTGACATCCAATATCCATCAATCGTTTGATGTTCAATTGAACTTCTGAACGCAAAGCTCCTTCAACTTTAATGCTATTAAGTGCCTCACGAATCGCTGAAAGTTGATCATCGTTCCAATCTTGAACTTTGATGTTTTCATCCACACCTGCAGTTTCTAAAACTTTCACTGCTGTGCTTCTTCCGATTCCGTAGATGTAAGTCAAACCGATTACACCTCGCTTATTTTTTGGTAAATCAATACCTGCTATACGTGCCATATTCTCTTTAAATTATGAGTTATGAATTTTAGAATGATGAATTGAAAACCTCCTTCATTCATAATTCAAGATTACCCTTGTCTTTGTTTAAACTTCGGGTTCTTTTTGTTTATCACGTAAACAACTCCTTTTCTCTTAACGATCTTGCAATCTACTGATCGTTTTTTTACTGATGCTCTTACTTTCATTATTTCAGTATTTAGTGATCCGTTTTTGATTTCCATTTTTTGGATACAAACTCCTCGTTTGTGGATCAAAAACTTCGTTTAATTTACTTATATCTAAATGTAATTCTACCTTTCGTTAAATCGTATGGAGACATTTCTACTTTCACTTTATCTCCTGGAAGGATTTTAATGTAATACATTCTCATCTTCCCGGAAATATGTGCTGTAATTACGTGTCCGTTTTCCAACTCAACGCGAAACATTGCATTTGACAATGCCTCGATAATTACTCCGTCTTGCTCTATTGATGCTTGTTTTGCCATACTTAAAAGCCTGATACTTCGTTTTGTGTTCTTCTACCCTTGATACGTGTTCCTTCCATTAAACCGTCCATTTGACGATTCAACAGATACGATTCAATTTGTTGTAATGTATCCAAAACCACCCCTACCATAATCAGCAAAGAAGTACCTCCAAAGAACATTGCAAACGAAGCGTTTACTCCAGCCAAACTTGCAAATGCAGGGATGATTGCGATAAACGCTAAGAATACGGATCCTGGGAATGTAATCCTTGAAACCAATGAATCGATGTAATTAGCTGTTTCTTCCCCTGGACGAACTCCTGGGATAAATCCACCGCTTCTTTTCAATTCATCAGCAATCTTTCTAGGATTGATCATAATAGCCGTGTAGAAATACGTAAACACAATAATTAGCACAGCGAGTATTGCATTGTATCCAAACCCATAAATATCTCCAAAGACGCTTGCCATAAATCCTCCGCTCTGACTTGAGAAGACCATTACTGGTACTGTCATAATAGCCTGAGCGAAGATAATTGGCATTACTCCTGAAGCATTTACTTTGATCGGAAGGTAATTTCTTGCACCTTGATCGACTGCGTCACGGTTTCCAACTACACGTTTTGCCGTGTTTAATGGAATTTTCCGAACTCCCTGAACAATAAGTATTGTTACGAGCACGACGATCATGAATGCGAAGATCTCAATAATGATTTTAATAAGGTTTCCCGACTCCAATCCAATCTCAGCCATGAAAGCTTGAGGAAGACGCGCTAGAATACCTACCGTAATCAAAAGAGAGATACCGTTTCCGATTCCTTTGTCTGTAATACGCTCTCCCAACCACACTGCAAACATTGCACCGGCAACTAACAGGGCAATGGCTGAAAGCCACATAAACGAACCTGCGTCATGTTCGAAAGCAGAAATAACGCCATCTGGTCCAGGAATTGTTTTCGACTTAGCGTAAAGTGTAATGTAAGTTGGTGCTTGAGCCGCACAAATAATAATTGTGAGGATACGCGTGTAATTATTAATACGTTTTCTACCTGATTCTCCTTCTTGTTGCATTTTCTGCACAGCAGGCACAGCCATACCCAATAACTGCATGATAATCGATGCAGAAATGTAGGGCATTATCCCTAGAGCCATAATCGAAACGTTGGTAAAGCTTCCTCCTGTAAATAGGGCTAAAAGATTTTCCAATACGTTCGTACTCCCAGTTGATTGTGCACTTGCCTCTTGAAGGACAGTATAGTCGACACCTGGTAAAATGATGAAAGATCCGATTCTATAAATCAGAATAATAGAAAGCGTAAGCAATATACGCTTTCTAAGTTCTTCAACTTTCCAAATGTTTTTTATGTTCTCTATAAACTTTTTCATCGGTAAAAAATAGTTGGCAAAGTTAATTAGATTTCTGTACAATTCCCACCTTGACCTTCGATTGCTGCTTTAGCAGTCGTTGAGAACTTGTGTGCTGTTACTTCAACCTTTCCTTTTAATTCGCCTCTACCTAGAATTTTAACACGTTCATTCTTAGAACATAAACCGTTTTCTTGTAACACAACTGGATTGATTTCAGTGATGTTTTTACGGTCGATAAGTGATTGAATAATATCCAAGTTAATTGCTTTGTACTCAACTCGATTTATGTTTTTGAAACCGAATTTAGGCACACGACGTTGAAGTGGCATTTGCCCTCCTTCGAAACCTATTTTTCTTGAATATCCTGATCTTGATTTTGCTCCTTTGTGTCCACGAGTAGAAGTACCGCCATGTCCAGATCCCTGACCACGTGCGATTCTTTTTCTATTTTTCGTAGAACCTTTCGCAGGAGTTAAATTATGTAAGTTCATTTTAAAATGCTTTAAGTGATTTTAGTCAACAACTGTTACCAAGTGTTGAACTTTTTTAACCATTCCAAGGATTTGAGGCGTAGGTTCATGTTCTACAACATGATTCATTTTTCTCAATCCTAATGCTTTAATCGTAGCTTTCTGTCTTGCTGGACGATTAATAGCGCTTCTCGTTTGCTTAATTTTGATTTTCGCCATGATTGCTCTTATTAACCGTTAAACACTTTATCAAGTGTAATTCCACGTTGGCGAGCTACCGCATTTGCATCTCTCATTTGAGACAATGCATCGATAGTTGCCTTTACCACGTTATGTGGATTGGAAGAACCTTGTGATTTCGCCAAGACGTTGTGAATTCCTACGCTCTCTAATACAGCACGCATCGCACCACCGGCGATAACTCCTGTACCTTCTGAAGCTGGTCTCAACATCACTCTAGCACCACTATATTTTCCTTTTTGGATATGAGGAACAGTTCCGTGAAGGATTGGAACTTTAATTAAGTTCTTCTTCGCGTCATCAATTCCTTTAGCGATTGCTTCTGTAACTTCTTTTGCTTTTCCAAGACCGTGACCTACGATTCCGTTTTCATCACCGACTACTACAATTGCAGAGAAGCTGAACGTACGTCCACCTTTAGTAACTTTCGTTACACGGTTTACGGCAACAAGCTTGTCTTTAAGCTCGATATCTGCAGATTTCACTCTGTTGTTTTCTTTTGCCATTTCCTCTTAAAATTTTAGTCCGCCTTCTCTTGCTGAGTCAGCCAATGATTTAACTCTACCGTGGTATAAGTATCCGTTTCTATCAAATACTACACTATTGATCCCGGCTTTAATTGCCTTCTCCGCTACCTCTTTACCTACTGCTACTGCTTGATCTGATTTATTACCAGTTGCTTTGCTATTGTGTGATCCAGCTGAAACTAAAGTTTTTCCAGTTGTATCGTCAATAATTTGAGCATAGATTTGCTTGTTACTTCTGTAAACAGACAAGCGAGGCATCTCCGGAGTACCAGAAATGTTCTTTCTGATTCTTCTTTTGATTTTTGCTCTACGAGCGCTTTTGTCAAATGCCATAACTAATTAATGTATCTTATTATTACTTCGCTGCTGATTTACCAGCTTTTCTTCTGATTTCTTCACCTACATATCGAACACCTTTTCCTTTGTATGGTTCAGGCTTGCGGAGGGAACGAATCTTGGCAGCTACTTGTCCTACTAATTGCTTGTCGATAGACTCCAAAGTTACGATTGGTGCCTTACCTTTTTCTGACAATGTTGATACCTTAATTTCTTCTGGAATCTCAAATACGTAAGGGTGAGAAAAACCTAGTGCTAACTCCAACATTTGTCCTGTTGCATTTGCACGGTATCCTACTCCGATTACTTCAAGTTCCTTTTTGAACCCTTCCGAAACGCCTATACACATGTTGTTCAACAATGAGCGGTACAAACCGTGCATTGCTCTGTGATTTGGTGCGTCTGATTCGCGGGTGAAAGAGATTTGTCCGTCCTCAATGCTCAATGAAACACTTGGCTGTAAAGCCTGTGTCAATGTGCCTTTAGGACCCTTGACAGTAACGATGTTACCATCCACTTTCACTTCTACTCCACTCGGGATTGTTACTGGGGATTTACCTATCCTTGACATTTTACTTAACTTATAAAGATTAATATACGTGAGCGAGAACTTCTCCTCCTACGTTTTCTTTTTCTGCTTGTTTTCCAGTGATTACACCTTTCGACGTTGAGACAATCGCGATTCCAAGACCATTCAATACACGTGGCATTTCTTTTGCTCCGTTGTAACGACGTAGACCTGGACGAGAAGCGCGCTCTAACTTAGTTATTGCAGGCACTTTCGTTGATGAATTGTACTTTAATGCGATTTTGATAACACCTTGTTTGTTATCTTCTTCGAACTTGAAGTTTGTAATGTATCCTTGATCAAACAAAATTTGCGTCATCGCACGTTTTACTTTTGAACCAGGGATTTCAACTGTCTTCTTACGTGCAGCGCTAGCATTACGAATTCGAGTCAGAAAATCTGCTATTGGATCTGTATTCATATTTGTTATTTTCGGTAACGGTTTTCAATAAAATATTGAACCTGAAACCAGTTTATACTTTTTTTCGGAGGGCAAAGATATAAAGACAAAAGATGAAAGACTAATTTGCCTTCATCTTTATGTCTAAAAACTTTAAAGTCTCCTTATTACCAGCTTGCTTTTTTGACACCTGGGATTTTTCCATCCAATGCCATTTGTCTGAAGGTAACACGTGAAATTCCGAATTGTCTCATGTAACCACGTGGTCGACCTGTAAGTCCACAACGGTTGTGTACACGTACTTTTGCAGAGTTTGCTGGAAGCTTTTGAATTTTCATCATTGCTTCCCACTTTGCTTCTTGCATTTCTTCAGAGTCATCTGAAGATTTCAAGATTTTCGTTAATTCTGCGCGTTTCGCTTCGTAACGAGCTGCTAATCTTTCTCTCTTACGCTCACGCGCTTTCATTGATTCTTTTGCCATCTCTTATTACTTTTTTTGGAATGGGAACCCGAATGCATCTAACAATGCTTTTCCTTCTTCATCACTTTCTGCTGTTGTAACGAATGTGATATCCATACCTAAGATACGGTTCACTTTATCGATATCAATTTCTGGGAAAATGATGTGTTCCTTAACTCCCATGTTAAAGTTTCCTCTTCCGTCGAATCCTTTTGGATTAGCGCCGCGGAAATCTCGTGTACGTGGCAAAGCTACTGATATCAAACGATCTAAGAAGTCATACATGTTATCTCCTCTTAGAGTCACTTTTGTTCCAATAGGCATCCCTTTTCTCAATTTGAAGTTAGAGATATCCTTTTTAGAAACTGTTGCTACAGCGCGTTGACCAGCGATACGTGAAATATCATCCACTGCTGTGTCGACTAGTTTTTTGTCTGCCACTGCATCTCCAATACCTTGGCTTAAAACTATTTTTGTAAGTTTCGGTACCTGCATTGAGGATTTGTAACCGAACTTTTCAGTAAGTGCTGGAATAATCTCCGCTTTATACTGATCTCGAAGTCTAGGTGTATAACTCATTACTTAATCTCCTCTCCTGACTTTTTAGAATAACGTACTAATTTTCCTTCTTTGTTCTCTTTACGACCGATGCGTGTTGCTTGACCGTTGTGAACAACCATAAGGTTCGAAACGTGGAGACCTGCTTCCATTTCCACGATTCCTCCTTGAGGATCCTGAGCGCTTGGCTTTTGATGTTTCTTTACAAGATTTACACCTTCCACTTTTGCTCTCATCTTTTTCTTGTCGATCGAAAGTACTTTCCCTTCCTGACCGTTTGATTCACCGCTAATTACTTTAACTGTGTCTCCTACTTTAATGTGTAATTTCTGTTGCATAACTTCCACTATTTTAAAGTACCTCAGGGGCCAATGATACGACTTTCATATAGTCTGCATCACGAAGCTCACGAGCAACGGGTCCGAAAATACGAGTTCCTCTCATCTCACCTGCTTGATTCAAGATAACGCAAGCATTATCATCGAAGCGGATGTAAGAACCGTCTGGACGACGTACTTCTTTCTTTGTTCTAACTACTACTGCCGTTGCTACAGTTCCTTTTTTGACCTGGCCGTTCGGCATTGCACTTTTAACAGTAACGACAATTTTATCTCCTACCGAAGCATAACGACGTCGAGTTCCTCCTAGAACGCGGATGCAAAGCACTTCTTTCGCTCCGGAGTTGTCTGCTACCTTTAGTCTTGATTCCGTTTGTATCATTACTCTTAATTATTTAGCGCGTTCGACAATTTCTACCAATCTCCAGTTCTTCGATTTTGAAAGTGGGCGTGTTTCCATGATACGCACTGTATCACCTTCTCCACACTCGTTTTTCTCGTCGTGAGCTACGAATTTGGTAGTGTTCTTAATGAACTTACCGTATTTCGGGTGTTTTACTTTTCTCTCGACGGAAACCACAATTGATTTGTCCATCTTGTTACTAGTAACGATCCCAATACGCTCTTTTCTTAAATTACGCTTTTCCATTGTAAGCTAATTTTCACTCGGCTTAAGCCTGAGCTTCACGTTTTGTTAATTCTGTTTTCAATCTTGCTAAAGATCTTCTCATTGCACGGATCTGAAGTGGGTTTTCCATTGGTGACACACTGTGACCCAATTTCATTTTCTCCAAAGTTTCAGATCTGTTAGCGATTTGATCTTTGATATCTTCTATGGACATCTTTGTAATTTCTTGCTGTTTCATCTTTTAATTATTTAGTTGGAACAACAAAGTCGTGACGCGTCACGAATTTACATTTCACTGGAAGCTTTTGAGCTGCCAATCGCATTGCTTCTTTTGCTGTTTCGTAAGGTACTCCATCAGCTTCAAACAAAATACGACCTGGACGTACTACTGCAACCCAGTGACTTGGTGCTCCTTTACCCTTACCCATACGTACCTCTGCTGGTTTTGCAGTAACTGGCTTGTCTGGGAAAATGCGAATCCACACTTTACCTTCACGCTTCATGTAACGAGTAACGGCGATACGTGATGCTTCGATTTGGCGTGATGTGATCCATCCTGGCTCCAAAGTCTTCAATCCAAAAGATCCGAAGTCCACTGTACTACCTCTGTGAGCAATACCGCGGTTTCTTCCCTTCTGAGCCTTTCTAAATTTGGTTCTTTTCGGTGATAACATTTTCTGTTAATTTTTTTGTTATTCCCTACGCTTGCGCGTAATGGGGAAGTTTACTTTTTCGGTCTTCTTTTACCGCCTCCTGCTTGACGTTTGTTACCTCCTTTTCCGGAAGCTTGTCCAATGTTTGGAGACAGATCGCGTTTTCCATACACTTCACCTTTACAGATCCAAACTTTAATTCCAAGTCGACCGTAAGTAGTGTGTGCTTCAGAAAGAGCGTAATCGATGTCAGCACGGAACGTATGTAACGGAGTACGTCCATCCTTGTACATCTCAGAACGAGCCATTTCTGCGCCATTCAAACGTCCGGAAATCTTTACTTTGATTCCTTCAGCTCCCATTCGCATTGTGCTCGCGATGCTCATTTTAATTGCTCTACGGAAAGAGATACGAGCTTCTAATTGACGAGCGATTCCATCTGCAACCAATCGAGCATCCAATTCTGGACGTTTTACCTCGAAGATGTTGATTTGGATATCTTTCTTCGTTAGTTTTTTCAACTCTTCTTTCAGTTTGTCAACTTCTTGACCACCTTTTCCGATAATTACTCCTGGGCGCGCTGTGTTGATCGTAACGGTTACCAACTTGAGAGTACGCTCAATAATAATTTTCGAAATGCTTGCTCTAGATAAACGAGCTTTAAGGTAACGGCGAATTTTGTCGTCTTCAACGAGTTTATCGCGGTAATTGTCACCTCCATACCAATTAGATTCCCATCCTTGGATGAAACCTAATCTATTTCCTATTGGATTTGTCTTTTGTCCCATTTATCTAAAATTATTCTGCGTCTTTAGCGTCAACGACGATATAAACGTGATTTGATCTTTTACGAATTCTATGCGCTCGTCCTTGTGGAGCTGGCTGGATACGCTTAAGCATAGCAGCACCGCTTACTTGGATTTCCTTCACATATAAAGTTTCTTCCTCGATGTTTTTGTCTTCGTTTTTCTGCTCCCAGTTAGCGATTGCAGAACGTAACAATTTACCAAGGCTGGTAGACGCATCTTTTGCGTTGTGTTGTAGTATGTTTAAAGCTTTATTAACTTCCTCACCACGGATTAGGTCAGCGACCAATCTCATTTTACGAGGAGCAATAGGCGACTTGTTCAATCTTGCAAATGCAATTGACTTGTTCGCTTCTTTTCTAGCTTCTGCTTTTAATCTTTTTCTAGCACCCATAATCTGCTATTTTATCTTTTCTTATCCTTTTTTCCTGCGTGACCACGGAAGTTACGAGTTGGAGCAAATTCTCCAAGCTTGTGACCTACCATGTTCTCTGTACAGAATACAGGAATGAACTTATTACCATTGTGTACAGCGAAAGTTAATCCAACAAACTCAGGAGTAATAGTACTTGCTCTTGACCATGTTTTGATAACTTGCTTGTTACCTGCTTCTTGTGCTGCGTCAACTCGTTGCATGAGTTTGTAGTGCACAAACGGTGGCTTTTTTAATGAACGACTCATATCCTAATTATTTTTTTCGTCTTTCGATGATATACTTATCTGAATACTTCTTCTTATCACGTGTTTTGAATCCTTTAGCAGGCATTCCATTACGTGAACGTGGGTGACCTCCGGAGTTTTTACCTTCTCCACCTCCCATTGGGTGATCGACAGGGTTCATAACTACACCACGAACTCGTGGGCGGCGTCCTAACCATCTTGAGCGTCCTGCTTTACCAGAAACTGTCAAGTTGTGTTCAGAATTGGATACGGATCCGATCGTTGCTAAGCAAGTAACTAAAATCATACGAGTTTCACCCGATGGCATTTTAACAATTGCGAAACGACCGTCTCTTGCGTTCAATTGAGCATAAGTACCAGCTCCACGAGCGATGGCACCACCTTTTCCAGGTTTCAACTCAATGTTGTGAATTACAGTCCCTAAAGGAATGTCAGATAGGAACATAGCGTTCCCTACATTTGGTGTTGCGTCTGCCCCTGACATCAAAGTATCTCCAACTTTTAGTCCTTCAGGTGCGACGATGTAACGCTTTTCACCATCTGCGTAGTACAACAAAGCGATACGTGCCGTACGGTTTGGATCGTATTCGATCGATTTAACCGTAGCTGGAACGCCATGCTTGTCGCGTTTAAAATCAATGACACGGTACTTTTGTTTGTGACCACCACCGATGTAGCGCATCGTCATACGACCGTCATTGTTACGACCACCAGATTTACTCTTTCCTTTCACGAGGCTCTTTTCTGGAGCGCCTTTCGTTACTTCTGAGTAGTCACTGTTGATCTTGTGTCTTTGCCCTGGAGTTGTAGGCTTGAATTTTTTAAGACCCATTTGTTAGTGCTTAAAAGTTATTAAATAAATCAATCGTCTCTCCATCTGCAACTGTAACAACGGCTTTTTTCCATTGTTTGCTCGGTTGCTCAACGATACCTCTGTTCGTATACTTCGTAGAGGATTTCCCACCGCCATAATTCATGGTTCGGACTTCAGTAATCTGAACTCCATACATCTTCTCGACGGCATTTTTAATTTGAATTTTATTCGCGCTTTTATCTACAGCGAAAGTGAAACGGTTAAAAGTTTCGCTTTGTCCCGTTGCTTTCTCTGTGATGATTGGCTTTTTAATGATTGTCTTCATCTCTCAATTAGTTTAGAATCTTCTCAATTGCCTCAACTGAAGCTGCTTCCATAACTACTTTGCTCGCGTTCAACACATCGAATGTGTTTACTGAGTCAGCAGTTACGACTTTCACCTTCTTAAGGTTACGTGATGACAAATAAACGTTGTCATTTTTCGTTCCTAAGATGAAAAGCACCTTTTCGTTTTCCAATTTCAGATTGTTCATCAATGCTTTAAAGTCAGCTGTTTTGATTGCGTCGAATTTCAAATCTTCGATCACCATCAATCCGTCTGCTTTTGCTTTATGAGAAAAAGCCGACTTACGCGCTAGGCGTTTTGTTTTTACATTCAATTTGAAGCTGTAGTTACGTGGACGTGGGCCAAAAATACGACCTCCACCTACGCGTGTTCCAGACTTGATGCTACCCGCACGGGCTCCACCAGTTCCTTTTTGCTTCTTAATCTTTTTTGTTGATCCAGTAATCTCACCTCTTTCTTTCGCCTTGTGCGTTCCTTGGCGACGGTTTGCTAGATGTTGCTTAACGTCTAAGTAGATTGCATGATCGTTCGGTTCAATTCCGAAAACATCATTTGACAAGCTAACTTCTTTCGACGTAGCAGTTCCTTTCGCACTTGTTACTTTCAATTTCATTACTTCTCAATTGTTACGGTTGAACCTTTGGAACCTGGAATAGATCCCTTCACTATCAATAGGTTTTTGTCAGCCAAAACTTTCAATACCTGCAAGTTTTCCATTTTCACACGGCTATTACCCATTTGACCTGCCATTCGCATTCCTTTGAATACACGTGCTGGGTAAGACGCTGCTCCAATAGATCCTGGTGCACGCATTCTGTTGTGCTGTCCATGAGTTGCTTGTCCAACACCACCAAATCCGTGACGTTTAACAACCCCTTGGAAACCTTTACCTTTAGAAGTTCCAACAACCGCTACGAATTCACCCTCTTCGAAGATGTCAACGTTTACAGTGTCCCCGAGGTTTAGGCCTTCGAAGCCTTCAAACTCGACTAATTTTGATTTTGGAGTGGTTTTCGCTTTTTTAAAGTGACCCTTCATTGCGTTTGGAGTGTTTTTTTCTTTACGATCTCCAAATCCCAATTGAACAGCCTCGTAACCATCTCTGTCTTGTGTTTTAACTTGAGTCACTACACAAGGACCAGCTTCTATTACTGTGCATGGCATCGCTTTACCCTCGGCACTATAGATGCTAGTCATTCCGACTTTTCTACCAATTATTCCTGGCATACTTCAACTATTTATTATTAAACCTTAATTAATTATACTTTGATCTCAACGTCTACGCCACTTGGCAACTCTAAACGCATCAAAGCATCAACTGTTTTCGACGAAGATGAGTAGATATCCATCAAACGCTTGTAAGAACACAATTCGAATTGCTCACGCGCTTTTTTATTAACGTGAGGTGATTTCAATACTGTGTAAATACGTTTGTGTGTTGGCAACGGAATTGGTCCGCTTACTACTGCCCCTGTTGACTTAACAGTTTTAACGATCTTCTCAGCAGACTTGTCTACCAAGTTGTGATCGTATGACTTCAATTTTATTCTAATTTTTTGACTCATGTCTACTTGTTATTAAGCGTTAACCGATCCTTTAATTTTCGCTACTACATCATCCGCAACATTTCTTGGTGCTTCAGCGTAGTGAGAGAACTCCATACTTGACGTTGCACGTCCAGATGACATTGTTCTCAATTGCGTTACGTAACCGAACATTTCTGATAATGGAACATCAGCCTTTACGACTTTAGCACCAGCACGATCGTCCATTCCTCTCATGATTCCACGACGACGGTTCAAGTCACCTACGATATCACCCATGTTCTCTTCTGGTGTCACCACCTCCAATTTCATCATTGGCTCAAGAAGTACTGGTGATGCTTTTGGCAACGCTGTTTTGAACGCCAACTTTGCACACAATTCGAATGACAATGCATCTGAATCGACTGCGTGGAACGAACCATCTTTCAATGTTACTTTCATTGCGTCCATTTCGAATCCAGCCATTACACCATTCTTCATAGATTCTTTGAATCCTTTTTCGATTGATGGAACGAATTCTTTTGGAATGTTACCTCCTTTAATTAAGTTAACGAATTCCAAACCTGTTTTCTCTGGATCTTCTTGAGGCTCAATAGTCACAACAATGTCCGCGAATTTACCACGTCCACCTGATTGTTTCTTGTAAACCTCTCTGTGATCTACAGGAGCAGTGATGTTCTCACGGTAGTTTACTTGAGGCGCACCTTGGTTTACCTCTACTTTAAACTCACGTCTCAAACGGTCAACGATAATATCCAAGTGCAACTCACCCATTCCTGAGATAATTGTTTGACCTGAATCCTCGTCTGTTTTCACTTGGAATGTTGGATCTTCTTCAGCTAGTTTCGAAAGACCTACACCCAATTTATCTGAATCTGCCTGAGTTTTTGGCTCAATTGCAACTCCAATTACTGGATCTGGGAAGTCCATAGACTCCAATACGATTGGTGCGTTTTCAGCACACAAAGTATCTCCAGTTTTGATATCCTTAAACCCAACGAATGCCGCAATATCACCCGCTCCTAATTCTGGAACTTGGTTTTGTTTGTCAGCATGCATTTGGAAGATACGCGAAATACGCTCTTTCTTTCCAGAACGCGCATTCAATACGTAAGAACCTGCTTCTAATCTTCCTGCGTAAGCACGTGTAAAGCACAAACGTCCTACGAAAGGATCCGTTGCGATTTTAAATGCCAACGCAGCAAAAGGCTCATCATAGCTAGGACGACGTTTCTCTTCAGCATCTGTTTTTGGATTTACTCCAACGATTGCTTCAACGTCCATTGGTGAAGGAAGAATTTCCATTACCATATCCAACATTGCCTGTACTCCTTTATTCTTAAATGCAGAACCACACATCATCGGTACAACTTTACCAGAGATAGTAGCTTCTCTAAGAGCATTCAAAATTTCTCTTTCAGTCAAAGATTCTGAATCTTCAAAGTATTTTTCCATCAAAGACTCGTCGAACTCAGCAACTGCTTCCAACAACTCTTCTCTTAACTCTCTTGCTTCGTCGATGATGTCAGCTGGAATTTCGATTTCTTGGAAAGTCATTCCCATATCCTCTTCGTTCCAAGTGATTCCTTTGAAGTTGATCAAATCAACAACACCTTTGAAATCATCTTCAGCACCGATATTAATTTGCAATGGCAACGCGTGGCTACCAAGCATTTCTTTTACTTGTTTACATACATTCAAGAAATCAGCTCCCTGACGGTCCATTTTGTTAACGAAACCGATACGAGGAACATTGTAGTTGTTTGCCAATCTCCAGTTTGTTTCAGATTGTGGCTCAACACCATCAACTGCTGAAAACAAGAATACTAAACCATCCAATACTCTTAATGAGCGGTTCACCTCAACTGTAAAGTCAACGTGACCTGGAGTATCGATAATGTTCACGTGATATTCTTGTTCGCGATAGTTCCATTTTAGAGTCGTAGCAGCAGAAGTAATAGTAATACCACGCTCTTGCTCTTGCTCCATCCAGTCCATTGTCGCACCTCCATCGTGTACCTCTCCAATTTTGTGATTTACACCACCATAATAAAGGATACGCTCAGTAGTAGTCGTTTTTCCAGCATCAATGTGCGCTGCAATACCGATGTTTCTTGTGTATTTAAGATCTCTTACCATTTCTTAGAATCTAAAATGTGAGAATGCTTTGTTAGCCTCAGCCATTCGTAATGTATCTTCTTTCTTTTTGTAAGCAGCACCTTCTTCTTTTGATGCAGCTAAAATCTCAGCAGCAAGTTTTTGAGCCATTGTTTTCTCGTTACGCTTGCGAGCGTATCCGATCAACCATTTCATACCCAAAGAGTATTTACGTGACTCACGAACTGGAGTTGGGATCTGGAAAGTAGCTCCACCAACACGACGGCTACGAACCTCTACTGATGGATTAATGTTTTCCAATGCTTTTTTCCAAGTTTCAAGACCTGTAGCCTCTTCCACTTTACTATCTACAATGTCAATTGCTTCGTAGAATATTTTGAATGCCAAATTTTTCTTCCCGCTCAACATTAAGTTGTTAACGAACTTTGTTACTTGCGTATCGTTAAACTTTGGATCCGGAAGGATGGCAATTTTTTTCGCTTTTCTTCTTCTCATCTTGTTAAATGCTTAAAGGTTTATTTCTTTGGACGTTTTGTTCCATACTTCGAGCGGCGTTGCGTACGACCTTCAACACCTGCTGTGTCTTCAGCACCACGTACAATGTGGTAACGTACACCTGGTAGATCTTTTACACGACCTCCACGTACTAACACTAATGAGTGCTCTTGTAGGTTGTGACCTTCACCTCCGATGTAAGCATTTACTTCGTTCCCGTTTGTCAATCTGACACGGGCAACTTTTCGCATAGCCGAGTTCGGCTTTTTAGGTGTAGTGGTGTACACACGCACACATACTCCTTTACGCTGAGGGCAAGAATCCAGAGCCGCAGACTTTGACTTCTTCACCACTTGCTTTCTCCCTTTGCGAACTAATTGTTGGATAGTTGGCATAAAAATACTTTAACTTTAATTAATAAATAATCAGCCCCAAACACACTTTGAGGGGTGCAAAGATAGCAGGAATATTTTATAAATCAAGGGGATTCAGAAAAAAAGGCGCATTTTTTCACAATGCAGTGTTTACATCTTTGTTTCTTCCATAGTGGAAACAGAAAACAGATTTCCATTTGAAATCTCAATTCAATTCTATCACCACGATCAAAGATAACTGATTTTCTAAATGCTCTGATATCCTTCAAAGAAAAATAAGAAGGCCGCGTAACTCTGGTCAACTATCCTTAAAAAACTGCCCACAGGTCGCTTATCTCAAGAGATCATTGATTTTCTTCTTCCATTCGTTTGCCAGCTGCAGCTCACCGCGCATTTCAATTGTTCGCTCAGTGTTAAAAAGATTAAGAAAAACTTCTTTAACCGAACCTGACTTTCCGGTAAATTGAAAATCAACACGATCTATAACGGAAGTTACTTCGGAACGATCTTGGAAATCATGAGTAATTTTTATGACTTCACATTTCTTATAGTCTTCCAGACACAGACTTTCGCCGTCAACTTGTTTCTTATGATTCCTAGCCAGATACAAACGTTTGTTAAACTCATCCAGGCTCATAAAAACCCTCAAGAAAATAGCAAGAACGACAAGGAAGAAAATCGCAAGTGCATACTCCTCCCTTTGCAAAGACCTCCATGACAAATAGACAAAAATAACCGCAACTGCCAATAGCGC